>ERZ1035025.181-NODE-181-length-46022-cov-23.675506_pt1 | contig 46022 bp, 41 predicted proteins | sample MGYA00520619_ERZ1035025 | MGnify/ENA primary metagenome ERZ1035025 (study PRJEB33766, sample SAMN09781742) | gut metagenome | biome: gut microbiome | host: Homo sapiens | place: Madagascar | study: EMG produced TPA metagenomics assembly of the PRJNA485056 data...
ATCAAGGTTTTAAAAGAATTTTAGAACAATAAAATGGGTAGTTTTTGACACTACCTCCGCAGTGCTGGAAGACAAAAAATGAGATTACCGGGGAGATACTGGAGGAGCGATAAGATGGATTTAGCAACATGTTTGAAAAAAATGGAACTGGTGGGAGTGCTTGCGTTTGCAACAGTGGACAGTGAAGGAGCACCACAGATACGGAATATCAGTGCGATTCATTATGAGCCGGATGCACTCTATTTTTTCACCGCCAGAGGTAAAAATTTTTGTAAAGAATTAATGGAAGATGGCAGAGTTCAGATCCTTGCTTATACCAAATACAAAGAAATGATTCGTTTGTCAGGAAAGGCTTACGCAGTAGCAGAGAATGAACAGAAAAAATGGATGGATCTCATTTTTGAAGAACAGCCATATCTTGCGAATGTATATCCAGGGGATACAAGAGAAATCGGTATTATTTTCTGTATTGATAAGGCGGAAGTGGAGTATTTTAATCTTGGCGTAAATCCAATTTTCCGGGAGACATATATTCTGGGAAATGTAAGTGTAAAAGAAAAGGGATATTACATAACAGAATCCTGTATCGGCTGTGGGACATGTATGAAACATTGTCCACAGAAATGTATTGAGAAGGGAACACCTTTTGTCATCCGGCAGGAGCACTGTCTGCACTGTGGAAACTGTTATGAAAACTGTCCGGTGAAAGCGGTGATCAGGAAATGAATCAGAATGACAGAAGAAGATATTTGATTGAAGGATTATTGAAAGAACAGCCAGAGTATACGAATATGAAAATTCCTCCTGAGACTACCCGGCAAAAAGTTTTGCTACGGTCACTTATGAATATAAGAATGCCGGGGGAAATGGATCACGCATTTTTGCAGATTCAGGATGCGTACCTTTCAGAAGAAAATAAGAAGAAAGGGATTGTCACTCTTGCAGATATGGAGAAGGTACAGCCTGATCTTTATATCTGGAGGGGAGATATTACAAGGCTTGGAGTGGGAGCAATCGTAAATGCAGCCAACAGCGGCATGACAGGATGCTATCAGCCATGTCATAATTGTATTGATAATTGTATACATACTTATGCTGGAATTCAGCTTCGGAATTATTGTAATGATATGATGGCAAAACAGGGACACGAAGAACCGACAGGTCAGGCGAAGATCACCCCGGCGTTTAATCTGCCGTGTGATTATGTGATTCATACGGTTGGTCCGATCGTACAGGGAAAGCTGACAAAACAACATGAGCATTTACTGATTTCCTGTTATGAATCGTGTCTTAGGATTGCTGATGCGAATGAAGTAAATAGTATTGCTTTTTGCTGTATTTCAACCGGTGTATTTATGTTTCCAAATAAAAAGGCGGCCGAGCTTGCAGTACAGACAGTTAAGCAATATAAAGAAAAGACAAAATCAAAGATAAAGGTGATATTTAATGTTTTTAAAGAGGAAGATGAACGACTCTACAAACAGTTACTCGGATAAGATATTACAGATAAAAGAAAAAATTGGGGAAGCAGATGCTGTTGTAATAGGGGCTGGTGCGGGATTTTCCACATCAGCCGGTTTTGTGTATAACGGTGAAAGATTTGATCAATATTTTTCGGATTTCAGAAAGAAATATGGGTTTTCAGATATGTATTCAGGCGGCTTCTATCCATATAAAACATTGGAAAAGTACTGGGGATACTGGTGCAGGTATATCTATATTAATCGATATATGGATGCACCAAAACCGGTATATCAGAACCTGTATAAGCTGGTGAAAGGAAAAAATTATTTTGTTCTGACAACAAATGTGGATCATTGTTTCCAAAAAGCCGGATTTGATAAAAACAGAATCTTTTACACACAGGGAGATTATGGCCTGTTTCAATGCAGTGAGCCTTGCCATAAGGAAACTTATGACAATGAAGAAACCATAAAAAAAATGGTGCTGAGTCAGGGATTCCAGATAAAAGACGGTGAATTGCAAAAACCGGAAGGCGGTGAAATAAAGCTTACGGTTCCGACAAGTCTGATTCCATATTGCCCACGTTGCGGTAAGCCGATGAGTATGAATCTCAGATCGGATCAGACATTTGTTGAGGATGACGGATGGCATCAGGCGTCAGAACGGTATGAGAGATTTATACAGGATCATAAAAAACAGAAAATCGTGTTCTTGGAACTTGGAGTAGGATATAATACACCCGGCATTATAAAATATCCGTTCTGGCAGATGACAAACACATTTCAACATGCATTTTATGTGTGCCTGAATCAGGGGGAAGCATATGCACCGGAAGAAATAACGAGAAAGTCTGTCTGCATGAATGAAGATATTGGAGAAATTCTGAAAGAACTGTAGACTTGTGATAAAGGGCAACCGAATAGTATTTAAAAACGATAATATCCTTTTGTGAAAAAAGTTGCATAAAAGTTGAGTATATTTTCAATATAGTTGTGGAATTTGTTTCTCATGGAAGTTCATCTCCTTTCTGTTTACGATGCCATTATAAAATGAGAAAGAGCGTATTTCGTGCCAAAATGAAAAAATAAATAGACAAAAGTTGCAAAAAGCAGAGAATAGTACATCTCTGCTTTTGGGTTTATGCATTTTTTCTATACTCAGAAGGGGAGATACCTTTCGTTTTTTGAAAAATACGGCTGAAGTACAAAGGATTGTCATAGCCTACAATACGAGCAATCTCATTAATGCTATAATGCTGATTTTGCAGAAGCATTTCTGCGTTATAGATTCTTTTTTTCATAATAAATTGTTTTGGTGTAATTCCAGTATATAATCTGAAATTGCGGATCAACCAGCTTGTGCTGACAAAATTCTGTTTGGCATAATCATCGATGTTGATCCGTTCATTATAGTGTTCACTAAAGTAGGAAACAGCACGGTCTATTTCAGCAGCAGTACGAGAGCTTGTGATAGTTATAGAAGAATGAAAATGGCGTTGTAGTTTTATAAAAATCTGGCGTAAATACATTTCCAGCATTTCAGGGTATCCATCCTGACACATCTGTAATTCTTTTATCATTGATTGAAAAAGAGTTTTATATTCGGAATCAAAACCACAATAAAACACTTTTTTATCATTGGTTAATCCATAAGAACGTAGTAAATTAGTAACATTGTTACCGGTAAAGTGAACCCAGAAAACTTCTGTCTGGTCGTTGGCGTAATATTCATATTTTTGAGGTTCTTTAGGTCGATACAATACCATATGGCCAGCCGGAACAATGGTTTCTTCCGTATCGCTGCCAAAATGAAAATGTGCTTTTCCAGCAGCAATGTATAATAGCTGAAAGTCAAGCCTGCCCCGGGGACGCCATGTAGGAAGTTTTGGTTTGGTATATAATTTGTATGTACCGCACATGGTTATCACCAAGGGTTTTGATTTGTCTTTTCGGTCAACAGTAGAATTATTCAGATAGGCATTATTTGTATACATTTTAATCCCCCATTAAAAATATTACTGCTAATGCAAGTACAATGATAGATGAAAACAATCTGTATTGCTAATTAGTATACCATAAATAATACTATTTTGTGCATGCTTTTGGTGATATAACGCACTAGATTATTGTGATTTTCATATAATAATATCATTTTGTGCATATTTTATGCGATTTGTGACATGGCTCTTTTAATGTATCTTGTTATATCATAGATATAACAAAGTTGTGGAAAAAAATGAGGGTACATTGAAAGGAGAAGTTTCACATGGAAGAAAAAAAATACCTGAAATGGTATAACAAGGTTGGTTATGGTTCGGGGGATCTGGCAGGAAATGTAGTATATGCGTTCCTCTCATCATTTGTAATGCTTTATTTGACAAATACGGTAGGTTTGAATCCCGGTATTATCGGAACACTGATCATGGTATCAAAGCTATTTGATGGAATCAGTGATATGTTCTTTGGAACAATGATCGACAAAACAAAAAGTAAACTTGGAAAAGCAAGACCTTGGATGCTTTATGCGTATATTGGTTGTGCGGTAACACTTGTAGCAAACTTTGCAATACCGGACACTCTTGGAACAACGGCACAGTATGCATGGTTCTTTGTTGCATATACACTGTTAAATGCAGTATTCTTTACTGCGAACAATATTGCGTATGCATCATTGGTTACTTTCTGTACAAAAAACAGCAGAGAACGTGTTGAGATGGGGTCATGTCGTTTTATCTTTGCATTTTCGACAAGCTTACTGATTCAGTCTGTTACAGTCCAGTTTGTAAGAGCAGCAGGCGGTGGAGCAGCTGCATGGAGAACAGTTGCGGTAGTATATGCAGTTATTGGTCTGATCGTAAATACGATTTCCGTATTTTCAATCAAGGAGCTTCCGGAAGAAGAACTGAAAGCAGGTAAAGATTACACAGAAGAAAAGTATGGTCTGGTAGAGGCTGCAAAGCTTTTATTTACCAATAAGTATTATCTTATGATCTGTGCTACTTATATTTGTCAGCAGATTTATTCAGCTATGTTAAATATGGGAATTTATTACATGATCTACATACTGAAAAATGAAGATTTATATTCTGTATTTTCATGGGCGATCAATATTCCTGTCATCATTGCAATGTGTATCACACCTATGCTGGTAGAGAAGATGAAAGGTTTATATAGAATGAACCTTGCAGGTTATATTCTTGGAACAGCAGGACGTGTCGGAGTGATTTTTGCCGGCTATATGGGAAGTGTTCCGCTTATGCTTGCGTTCACAGCGGTTGCAGCACTTGGAATGGCACCATGGCAGGGGGATATGGGAGCTGTAGTTGCAAGCTGTTCAGAATATACATACCTTACAAAACATAAACACATTGATGGAACAATGTATTCCTGTACTTCTTTCGGAACAAAGATCGGTGGAGGAATCGGAGTTGCTCTTTGCGGATGGTTACTTGATGCAAGTGGATTTGTGAAAGAGTCAGCAATCCAGCCAGAATCATGCTTAAATATGCTTCACGTTATGTATTTGTGGATTCCGATGGTATTGTCATTGATTATTACATTTATCATGTCAAAAATGAATGTAGAAGATGCGAATGAAAAGCTTAGAAAACAGTTGGAAAGGAAGGAAAAATATGAATGCTGATATGAAATGGTTGGATAATCCGGAAGTATTTCGTGTGAATCAGTTGGAAGCACACAGTGATCATTGTTATTATTTGGATTATTCGGACATGAAAAAAGAGAAAAACCCATTATTTCAGTCATTAAACGGACAGTGGGAGTTTTCTTATAGTAAAAATGTAAAAAGCAGACCGGTTAATTTTTATGAGGAAACATTTGATGCATCAGGGTTTGATAAAATTATGGTTCCGGGACATATTGAACTGGCTGGATATGATAAAATCCGTTATATCAACACCATGTATCCGTGGGAAGGAAAAGAGTACCATAGAGGAGCTTACAGCATGGAGGCGACCGGAGCAGAAAAAGGAATGTTTTCAGAAGCAGAGTACAATCCGGTAGGTTCCTACATCAAATACTTTGACCTGGATAAGAGCATGTGTGGAAAAAGAATCCATATTTGTTTTGAAGGTGTAGAAGAAGCGATGTATCTGTGGCTGAATGGTCAGTTTGTAGGCTATGCAGAAGATAGTTTTACGCCTTCTGAGTTTGACCTGACACCTTATATAAAAGAAAAGGGAAATGTGCTGGCAGTTCAGGTTCATAAGATGAGCACAGCAGCATTTTTAGAGGATCAGGACTTTTTCCGCTTTTTTGGAATCTTTAGAAATGTTACTCTGAAAGCGATACCGGATGTACATATGGATGATGTATGGTTCAAACCTGTGTTGAATCAGGATAATGTGAGTGGAAGCGTAACTGTCAGCATGAAAGTATCTGCACCGGATGCTCAGAATATAACTGCCAGCTTTATTTTAAAAGACAGGGAAGAAAATTTGTTGGCAGAAAAATCCGTACAGTTAAAGAAAGAAAATGAGTATTTAGAAGGTACGATCTGTGCTGATTTAGAAACTGTGGAACTGTGGGATAATCATGATTCTTATTTATATCATGCGTATGTAGAGCTTAAGGCGGAAGATGGAAGTTTAGCAGAAGTAATTCCTTATGATATTGGCTTCAGAAGAATTGAGATAATTGATAAGATCATTTATTTAAATGGAAAACGCCTGATTATCACAGGAGTAAACCGTCATGAGTGGAATCCAAAAACAGGAAGATGCATTGGCTTGGAAGATATGAGAGCAGATATCGCATGTATGCTCAGGAATAATATTAATTCTGTGCGTACCTGTCACTATCCGGATCAGATACCATGGTATTATATGTGCGACAATGCAGGAATTTATGTGATGGCAGAAACAAATCTGGAAAGTCATGGTTCCTTCCAGAAATTAGGAGCGATCGAACCATCCTGCAATGTGCCGGGATCTCTTCCACAGTGGAAAGAGGCGGTACTTGATCGTGCAAGAAATAATTTTGAAACATTTAAAAACCATACATCCATTCTATTCTGGTCATTGGGAAATGAATCTTATGCAGGTGATGACATTGAAGCAATGGACGTTTATTTTTCGGAAAAGAAAGATGGAAGATTAGTTCATTATGAAAGTGCTTATTACAACAGGGCATATGAGGATACGATTTCTGATTTGGAGACCAGAATGTATGCAAAGCCGGAGGATGTAGAGGAATACTTAAATAACAGTCCAAAGAAACCGTATATTTTATGCGAATTCATGCATGATATGGGAAATTCCATGGGAGGTCTGGGAGCTTATATGAAGCTGATTGATAAATATGACATGTATCATGGTGGATTTATATGGGATTTTATCGATCAGGCAATTCTTGTAAAAGATCAGGTGACAGGAAAAGAAGTTTTACGTTATGGTGGTGACTTTGATGATAAACCGGCAGACTATGAATTCTCGGCAAATGGAATCGTATTTGCTGACAGGAAAGAGAAACCGGCAATGCAGGAAGTGAGGTATTACTATGGCTTATACAGATAAATTAAGAGTGGTCTATGGTGACTATACACTTGGTGTACATGGTGAAGGATTTGATTATATTTTTTCTTATGCACAAGGCGGACTCGAATCTATCGCGAAAAACGGATATGAGTGGCTGTACCGTTGTCCCAAACCTACTTTCTGGAGAGCACTGACAGACAACGACAGAGGAAGCAAGTTCCATATTAAAAGCGGAAGCTGGCTTTCAGCAGATATGTTCATTGACTGCAAGGGAATACAGGTCATTATGGATGGAGAGGAGCAGAAATCATATGCACCGGACAATAACAGCTTTGGTGGGGATATTTTTGCTGATGAGATCATAGTAAAATATACTTATGAGACGATATCTAATCCGTCAACAACGGTACTTGTGACATATAGGGTTGATGCATCCGGAAAAATCCGTGTGGATGTACATTATAATGGAGTAAAAGGACTGCCTGAGCTTCCGGTGTTTGGAATGCGTTTTATCATGCCGACACTTGCAGATAAATATATCTATAAGGGTTTATCCGGTGAGACATATCCGGATAGAAAAGCAGGTGCCGAAAAAGGCATTTACGAAGTCACAGATCTGAGCTTAACACCTTACCTTGTCCCACAGGAATGTGGAATGAGAATGGATACAGAGTGGCTCGAAATTAGCAGACATACAAGTCTTGACAATAGTAGAACAGATCATTCGCCACAGACACTCCGCATTGAGAAGATGGATCGGGAATTTGCTTTTTCATGCCTTCCTTATACAGCATCTGAAATTGAAAATGCTCTGCATCATGAGGAATTACCACCAGCAAGAAGAACGGTTTTATGTGTATACGGAGCAGTCAGAGGAGTCGGAGGTATCGACAGCTGGGGAACTGATGTGGCAGACGAATATCATGTCAGTGCAGAAGAGGATATCAAATATTCATTCACCATCTGTTAGTCGCAATTGAAGTGTAGAACGGTATCGGAAAGCAGATCTAAGAAAAAGAGGGTGGCTCTAAATGCTGTTAGTATACGAAAACAAAGATAAGGGAATATCAGCAGAGTGGAAAAAAACAGTACATATGCCACCCCATTTACATGAAGCAATAGAGGTTGTGTATGTCACAAATGGAAATATTGCACTTGGAGTCGGAATGGAGCTGTATAACATGGACGAAGGTGATTTTGCGATAGTGTTTCCGAATGTAATACACCATTATCAGGTTTTTGACGAAAAAGAAAATAAAGCTATTTTCCTTTATATAGATCCGGCAGTTCTTTCAGGATTTTTGAAAGAATTACAAATATACAGTCCAAAAAATCCGGTGTTAAAAAAAGAAAATGTACATCCGGATGTGGTTCATGCAATAAAATTTTTGATGCAAAATCCAGAGTGTACTCCGATATTGGCACAGGCATATGCACAAATAATTCTTGCATATGTATTCATTGAAATACCGATGATCGATAAAAAATCGCTAGGAAGTAATGATTTGATTTACAATTCTGTGGAGTATATAGCAAAAAATTTTAGAGATGAGATCAGTCTTGAAAAGATGGCATTCGATCTGGGGATAAGTAAATACGTGTTGTCGAGAATGTTTGCTAAAACTTTTCATTGTAACTTCAGCAAATATTTGAATGGCGTGCGATTAAATTATGCAGTTGGTGCATTAGAAAATACGCAGGATACGATAACAAACATATGTCTTGAATGTGGTTTTGAAAGTCAAAGGACATTTAACCGGGTTTTTAAAGAGAGGTACAAGATAACGCCAAGAGAATATCGTAAAAGATTAGAGATTGGGCTATAGGACTATTCCTTGAAGATTTAATTTCTGCTATAGGCAAAAGCTATGGATTCGTTAGAATTTGCAATAACACATGAAAATAATGAAAAATAGTGTAAAAATAGTGAAAATTTAATGGAAAAACAATATAAAACAACCAACAGTTTCACAAATGCAACTAATTTGAAATTGTTCGTTGCATATAGGGTTGCTATAATAAAATCACAAGATCTTGGAAAAACAAAAAATGAAAAGAGGCTGAGATTTTATGAAAACAATTGGCAATAAAATAAAAGAATTACGTCGTTCCAAAGGCATGTCCCAGAAAGATATTACAGATAAATTAGGAGTTACCAGTCAGGCGGTAAGCAAATGGGAGAATGACGGCTCGCTGCCGGAAATGACAATGCTGCCGGATATTGCGTCCTTATTCGGGATTCAGATTGATGATCTGTTTGAATACTCTACCGAAAAACGTTACGAGAGCATTGAAAAGAAATTGCAATATGGAAGAGTCATGACAAATATGGAATTTGAGAATGAAGAAGCATTCCTAATCCGCGAGGTAGAGGCAGACCCGACGAATTATCATGCAATTTCTTTGCTTGGAGACTTTTACGGACACCGGGCAGAATGTATGTACCAAAAATCAGTGTATTACGCAAAGCGGGCAATTGATTTACATCCAAACCAGAAGGGCGATATCAACAATATCAATAACGGAAATCATGGAAAACGGTTTGACTGGGATACAGCCAATCATCAGGAGTTGATCAGATATTGGTACAAATTATTAAAGACTGCACCGGAAAATACAAGGGTATATTTTTATCTGCTGGATAACCTGATCGACGATGGACGGATTGAGGAGGCAAAAACTGTTTTAAAAGAATCCTATCAGAAAAATCCAGATGAACTGAATGCTTTTTATGAGGTTTTTATCAAAGAAAAACAGGTGGGATTCGAAGCTGTGAAGGCAGAGTATGAGGCATTGGCGAAAGCAAATGAAAATAGCTGGAGAATTTTATTTTCCATTGCAAATGTATTTTCATACAATGAATATTATGAAGAGGCAATCCCGATGTGGCAAAAGACATTCGATTGCATGCCAAAACCACGATATACAGATTCATTTGAAGCGATGGCACAGTGCTGTGTCAGAATGGGCGATCACGAGAGAGCAGTAGAATATTATAAGAAAGAACTGGAACTTTTACGTGAGGACTGGGGCTTAAAATACGGTGCAGAGGTAGATGCATTGGAGGAGAAAATCAGGGCACTGCAGTAAGAGGATTTCATCAGGATCACCTTCTAAAAATGTATTATTTTATAGGAATTTTATTTGTTTCTGCTGGAATACTGTGCTACTATTTAGACAGGGAGAGAAGAAATGAGGTCAAATGACAGAAAAACTGAATAGCAGCAATCTCAGACAAAATCCGAGGAATGTTAATGAGCTTGTGAATGAACTCACATTATTTGATGACGATCTGATGAGCCGTGTGTTTGATAAAAACATCAAAGCAACGGAATTGTTGCTCCGTATCATTCTTGGCAAAAAGGTTAAGGTTATCAGCGTGACAGGGCAGAATGAAATGAAAAACCATCAGGTTGGTGGGCGTAATATTACGTTGGATGTGGATGCAATGGATGAAAATGGTGAGGAGATCGACATTGAAGTTCAGGGGAATTCAGAAGGAGCACATGTCAGACGCGCACGTTATCACAGCAGTATGGTTGATTCGAGAATGCTCAAGGAGGGACAGGCGTTTAGGGAACTGAAGGATTCCTATGTGATATTTATTTATAAGCATGACAAGTTCCGAAAGGGTTTACCTTTGTATCATGTAGACCGCTATGTAGGCGAAACGAATGAACAGTTTCGTGACGGCTCACATATCATTTACGTGAATGGAAATTATAAAGGTAATGATGAGATTGGTCAGTTGATGCAGGATTTTCGGGAGAAAAATCCGGAGTGCATGCACTACACGGAACTGGCAGAAAGTGTGAAACATTTTAAAGAGAAAGAAGGAGGGCGTGAGGAAATGAGTGAGATTGTAGAGAGATATATTAATGAACGCGTCGAAGAACGTGTGAAGGAATGTGTCGAAGAACGTGTGAAAGAACGTGTAGAAAAAGAAAAGACAATTTCGGTTCAAAATCTCATGAACAACATGAAATGGACGTTAGACCAGGCACTTGACGCACTTGGAATTAAGGGGAAGGAAAGAACACTTATCACCCAGCAGTTGCAAAAATAATAAAGCATTAAGTAAGGAGAGGCTTCTGAAAAAGGGAGTCTCTTTTTTATTTGCAAATAAGAGGGAAAATGTAAAGGTCAGGGGGAAAGTAAGAAAATGGTTAGTACCTTATAGGAGAAATGGTGTCAGTGAATCCTGCGATATAGTCTAAAGAAACATTATAAAATTCAGCTATTTTGATTGCTAAATCGAAAGGCAACTCACGTTTTCCGGTTTCATAATTATGATAGGTGGTACGTTGTATATGAAGCTTCTCGGATAATTCTCTTATTGATAAATCTTTATCTTCTCGTAAATCTCTTAAACGTGGATAATATGCCATTCTGTCCCCTATATCTCATGCTTATATTTATTGACATCTTACAACATATGATGTAAAATAACTGAAAATGTCCAACAAATGATGGACAAGTGATAAGAGAAAGAGGTAAAAAAGATGAAAAGAAAGAATTATATGAAAAAGATCGTGACAGTGTTGGCAGTGGCAACCATGTTGATGAGTTCTTTGGCTGCATGTGGAAAGACAGAGGATACAACTACCGACAAACCAGCGGCAGAAGCATCAGTGGAAACAGAACAGACAAGTGAAGCAGAAGCAGCAGGTACAGAGACTGTTGCAGAGACAGAGGCGGTTGCTGCGACAGAAGAAAACACAGAGGGAGAAGATAACCGATTAGAAGAGGGTATGACAAAAGTCTATACATTGATCGATGCTTATAATGATTTATTATCCCAGCACAAATATGCAGAAGATCTTCTTCAGGCAGACGTAGAAACATTAGATGATGCAGAATTAGGAAATTTAGGATTTGTAACGGCTGATGGTAATGAAATTCAGACCGCTGGTGGATACTGGTGTGTATTATCAAAATATTATTTTGATTATGTAAATAACGGAATTAAATATGGTGATGGATATTCTGATTTTAGCGAATTAGCTAAGCAATTACCTAGTGAAAATGAAGCTAAAAAAATGTATGGCATGACAAATGATGATACAAATGATGTAATTATGGAAGAAGCTGCCGGTGTTTTACCTTTCTTAGCATCTTGTGAAGCAGTACATGGTACAGATTTAGTTGAAACAACCGAATATGTTATGGGTGATTATACTTCAGCATATGCTATTCCACTTAATTGTGATGGTAATACAGGATTAACAGCTGTATTTGATGCTGATGGAAATCTTATGAATATTTGTTCATCAGATGATTTTGACCAGTATATTTCTTCTTTCCCGAACGGAGCAAGTGAATAAAGAAGCGTATGGACAGATAAGGAAATGGACTAGATACACAAATCAGCTCCATTTCCTTTTATTGTTACGAAAACATATGGAGGATAAAACGATGTGTGAAGCAGGATATGACTTAAAGTTACTTTTGAAAAACGAGGAGAATATCATCACGGAGACCAAATGGGGGAAAAGCGAAGCAGACAGATGTCCATATGCATGGGAAAAACTATATATCCCTTATTTTTTACAAAGCGGGTTTTGGAAAGAAGTTGATTTTTCAAAGGCTGCAAAGCAGGGATATGTGGAGAACGGAGAATGTAAGATATCCGGTGATGTAGTGTTTAATTTTGGAAAGAATAAACGCTATAAAAGAAATCAGAAGTTCGAATATTTTGCGGGGCTGTTGGAACGTGATTTTGCAGAACACAATTATCTGAGATATTTACAGGAATTGGAAGATTGTAATGCGCTGAATTATTCGATATATAATTTGTCATTCATGCCGGTGACAGGTGCTTTAAATAATTTTAAAGGAACGAACCGTCTTATGAATGAGGAGAATGGACAAAAGCTGGACAGGGGTGATAAATTCATATATCGCATAAATGATTTCTATGAGAATAAAAGCATGGAACACATCATTTTTTCTAATACACATGGCAGAAAGAGTAAAACTGCAACGGCAGAAGAAAATACGCAGAAATTAAAAAATGTGCTACTTACATTTCTGGACAAACTGAATGATGTGAATGGTTACTGTAAATATATGTATCTGATCGATGATAAGAAATACATCAGGAAGTTAGTAGAAGAAGGACAGAAGCCAATTGTGACCGGATGTGATGTTGTCCGATATATGAAACTTGCAGAAGAATATTGGATGATCAAATACAATAAAATAAATGAAATGATGTAGAGTAAAATAAAACAGATCGATTACGCAGGAAGAGACTTCAAAAAACGGAGTCTCTTTTCTTTATAGCATAAAGCGTATTTCAGACCACAAGCCCCGATCTTCCACAAAATTGTTGTCAAAACCGCCACAGAGTTATAATATAGTAAAAAGACGTGCGCAAAGCAGTCCGTGAAAAGAAAAGTAACAGGCAAGTCTGGTTGATGCATAGAAGTGATCGTTACGGAAAATAGAGGAGAAAAAGATGTTATTAGAACCAATTATCACAAGTTTATTAGAGACAGACATGTACAAGTTTTCGATGGGACAGTGTATTTACCATCAGTTTTCGGATTATAAGACAACCTGGTCTTTTAAATGCAGAAACACCGACGTTCACTTTACCCATGAGATGGTGGAGGAGATCAAGGAGCAGATCAAGGCATACTGTGGACTGCGTTTCACAGAAGAGGAGCTGGAATATCTGCATAAGATCAAATGGATGAAGGGAAGCTATGTGGATTTCTTAAGACTGTGGCAGCCTCGATATGAAGATTATGAGATCACGGAGGACGCAGAATGCGGACTGACGATTGAAACATTCGGAACATGGCTGAACACTTCCTTGTATGAGATCCCGACACTTGCCATTGTAAATGAAGTTTATTTCCGCATGGCATATCATTATGACGATCTGCTTGCAAGTTTTGAGAAAAAGCTGGATGAAAAAATTACTTTATTGAAAAACAGTACCTATAACCTTGGACTGTTCAGCGAATTTGGACTCAGAAGAAGACTCTCTGCCGGGGCACAGGAACTGGCAGTGAAAAAATTAAACGAGAATAAATATCCTGGTTCTACGTTTGTAGGAACATCCAATGTTTTCCTTGCAAAAAAATATGGCATCACTCCGGTAGGAACGATGGCGCATGAATGGATCATGTGTGTCGGACAGGGAAATCATAAGCACAATCCGGCATATTCAAACTGGTATGCGCTGGATTGGTGGGTAAAAGAATACGGTATTTTAAATGGAACGGCATTGACCGATGCTATTACAACAGACTGCTTCTTAAGAGATTTCCAGTTGACTTACGCAACACTGTTTTCCGGTGTGCGTCATGACAGCGGCGATCCGTTTGAGTGGGGAGAGAAAATGATCCGCCATTACGAGAGCCTTGGAATCGATCCAAAAACGAAAACACTGTTATTTAGCGACAGTCTCGATTTTGAGCGGGCAGATAAGATCGCATCTTATTTTGCAGGAAGAGTAAAAATTGCATTTGGAATCGGAACTTATATTTCAAATGACACGGATGTTCCGGCGTTGAATATTGTCATGAAGACAACCAAGTGTAATGGAATGGATGTTGCCAAGATTTCGGATACTCCGGGAAAAGGCATGTGCAAAAATCCGGAATATGTGGAATATCTTCAGAGATGTATCAGCTGGAGAATGGAAAACGACAGATAAAAAGAAAGGTGTGGGGGTATGCAGAACTATTCAGGAGAAGCTGGGTTACAGTATCATTTACAGATCAGACCGGGGGATGTGGGGCGTTATGTGATCCTGCCGGGAGATCCGAAGCGGTGTGAGAAGATCGCAAAACATTTTGAGGATGCAAAACTTGTGGCAGACAGCAGGGAGTTTGTCACCTACACAGGCTATCTGGAAGGTGAGAAGGTCAGTGTGACATCCACCGGGATTGGCGGACCATCAGCATCAATTGCGATGGAGGAACTGGTGCAGTGCGGTGCAGATACATTTGTGCGTGTTGGAACATGTGGCGGAATTGATCTGGATGTCAAGGGCGGTGATATTGTGATCGCTACCGGAGCAGTCCGCATGGAAGGAACCAGCAGGGAATATGCACCGATCGAGTATCCGGCAGTGGCAGATCTTGAGGTGGCAAATGCACTTGTTGCGGCAGCAAAGGAACTTGGGTTTACTTATCATACCGGAGTAGTCCAGTGCAAAGATGCATTTTACGGACAGCATGAGCCGGAGCGCATGCCGGTAAGCTATGAACTTTTGAATAAGTGGGAGGCATGGAAACGTCTGGGCTGCAAGGCATCTGAGATGGAATCAGCGGCATTGTTTATTGTGGCTGCTCATCTGAAAGTCCGCTGTGGTTCTGATTTTCTTGTTATGGGAAATCAGGAGCGCAATGCCCTCGGCATGGATAATCCGATCGTTCATGACACGGAGGCAGCAGTGACGGTCGGTGTGGAGGCAATCCGCAGACTGATCAGGGCAGACCGTGAAAAATAATGCGTGAGCGGGAAAAGTTTTACCTGAAAAGCAGATTTCAATGGAGAACAGAAAATGGGGTGTGAGAATCATGGAAGCAAAAAAGTACCGTAGAATTTTTACGATTGTAGTTGATTCCTGTGGAATCGGTGGAGCAAAAGATGCAGAACGTTTCGGCGATGCGGGAACCGACACGTTAGGACATATTGCAGAGACGGTGGGCAATCTTTCAATTCCGAATATGCAGAAACTTGGAATTGCCAATTTAAAAGAGCTGAAGAATATTGCACCGGTGGAAAAACCAATGGGATATTTTACAAGGCTCTCTGAGGCGAGCAACGGAAAAGATACCATGACAGGACACTGGGAGATGATGGGACTTCATATTACCAAGCCATTTTTGACGTTTACCGAGCACGGTTTTCCAAAGGAACTGATCGATGAACTGGAAAAACGTACCGGTCACAAAGTGATTGGAAACAAGAGTGCGAGTGGAACCGAAATCTTAGAGGAACTGGGCGAGGAAGAGATCGCAACCGGACACATGATCGTGTATACATCTGCGGATTCGGTTCTTCAGATCTGTGGAAACGAGGAAACGTTTGGGCTAAAGGAACTTTACCGATGCTGTGAGATCGCCAGAGAGATTACCATGAAAGATGAATGGAAAGTGGGGCGTGTCATTGCAAGACCTTATGTTGGAAAGAAAAAAGGTGAGTTTGTCCGCACCAGCAACCGTCATGATTATGCCTTAAAGCCATATGGAAGAACCGTATTAAATGCGTTAAAAGACGCCGGATATGATGTGATCTCTGTCGGAAAAATCCGGGATATTTTTGACGGGGAAGGAATCACGGAATCCAATAAGTCCAAAAGCTCGGTACATGGAATGGAGCAGACGATCGAGATCGCAGAGCGCGATTTTACCGGACTTTGTTTTGTGAATCTGGTAGATTTTGATGCACTTTGGGGACACAGAAGAAACGTAAAAGGATACGCAGAAGAACTAGAACGCTTTGACGTGAAACTCGGCGAACTTCTTAAGGTACTTCGGGAAGATGATCTTCTTATCATCACGGCAGATCACGGAAATGATCCAACCTATAAGGGAACAGACCACACCAGGGAACAGGTGATGTTTGTTGCATATTCGCCTTCCATGAAGGGATCAGGAAAGCTTGAAGATCAGGATACATTTGCAGTAATTGGGGCAACGATCGCAGATAATTTTGGTGTGCAGATGCCGGAAGGCACGATTGGTACGTCTTTGCTTGCAGAGTTGAAGTGACATAAGAACGCGAAATACTGAAGTGAGAGAAGAGTGGAAAATACTGATGTGCTGGCATATTGGGAAAGCAAAATAAAGCAGAAAATCAAGAAATACATCTTTGCATGATGAGTAAGCGATACGATGCCTGGGCAGCCGGCAGTAGAAAGGAAAAACATGGATAAAAAAGATATTTTAAGCAGAGTAGATCACACACTGCTTTCACAGACTGCAACATGGGAAGAAATCCGGCAGATTTTAGACGATGGAATAAAATATGGATGCGCTTCTGCCTGTATCCCGGCTTGTTATGTGAAACAGGCGGCAGAGTATGTCGATGGGAAACTGCCGATCTGTACAGTGATCGGATTCCCAAACGGATACCACACAACGGCGACGAAAATTTTCGAGACAAGGGATGCGGTCGCAAACGGAGCCGACGAGATCGATATGGTCATTAATATCGGATTTTTGAAAGACAAACGGTATGATGACATCGAGCAGGAAATCCGAAAAATCCATGAGGCATGCAGCGGAAAAATCTTAAAAGTGATCATTGAGACATGCCTCCTGACAGATGAGGAGAAGATCAAGATGTGTGAGATCGTGACGAGTGCAGGCGCAGAGTTCATTAAGACCTCCACCGGATTTTCCACCGCAGGAGCAACTTTTTCGGATGTGGAACTGATGAGACAATACGTTGGCACAAACGTGAAAGTAAAGGCAGCCGGAGGAATCTCTTCTTTTGCGGATGCGGAAAAATTTATTGAACTTGGCGCAGACCGGCTTGGCACGAGTCGGCTGGTGAAAATTATGAAAAATGTATAAGTCGTTGTAGAAATTGAGTAAAGACCATAAAATAAGCGGTTTTTACTCAATTTTTTTGCATACTCGGAAACAATATGTTATAATTTGTGCATTGCACTCACACTATGACAGAGTAATGTGTATGTGCTATGAGATGGAGAGGAATGCAAAGAAAATGTTACAGACGATAGAACAAATCAACAATGTAGTAAATAACTTTATCTGGGGTGTGCCCGCAATGATCTGCATTATCGGTGTCGGCCTGTTTTTGAGTGTCCGAACCCGGTTTTTGCAGATCCGCAAATTTCCGTATGCGATGAAAGTGACCATCGGACGTATGCTGAAAAAGAGAGAGGCATCGGATGGAGCACTGACTCCGTTTCAGGCGGTCTGTACCGCACTCGCGGCGACAGTTGGAACCGGAAATGTGGCAGGTGTGGCAGGCGCGATCGCAATCGGCGGACCGGGTGCAGTTTTCTGGATGTGGATATCCGCAATCCTTGGCATGTGCACCAAGTTTTCCGAGGTGACACTTGCCGTACATTTCCGCGAGACAAATGCCAACGGAGAGTTGGTCGGCGGACCGATGTATTACATCAAAAACGGTTTGAAAAAACACTGGCTTTGGCTTGCGTACCTGTTTTCTGCTTTCGGAGTTCTGACCGTATTCGGAACCGGAAATGCAACGCAGGTCAACACGATCACTACGGCGATCGACTCAGCACTTTATAATTTTAACCTGCTCTCCGAGGAATCCGCACCGACCTTAAACCTGGTCATCGGAATAGTTTTAGCCGCACTGATCGCATTAATTTTGATTGGTGGAATTAAAAGAATTGGACAGGTGACAGAGAAACTGGTGCCATTTATGGCGATCATTTATATTTTACTGGCGATCGGTGTTGTACTGATCAATTTCAGATCCATTCCAGCGGTATTCGGTTCTATTTTTGAGGGTGCATTTAACCCGGCAGCCGTGACAGGCGGAGCAGTGGGAAGCTTTTTCATGAGTATGAAAAAGGGTGTTTCCAGAGGTATTTTTTCCAATGAGGCAGGACTTGGAACCGGTTCGATCGCACATGCCTGTGCCGATACGAGAAAACCGGTAAAACAGGGATTTTTCGGTATTTTCGAAGTGTTTGTGGACACGATCGTGATCTGTACACTGACCGCACTGGTCATTTTATGCAGCGGCGTTCCGGTTGGATATGGCGAGGCAGCAGGTGCAGAGCTTACCATCAGCGGATTCACCTCCGTATATGGTGGCTGGGTATCTATTTTTACTGCGGTTGCAATGTGCTGTTTTGCATTCTCCACGATCATTGGCTGGGGACTTTACGGAACAAGATGTATTGAATTTTTATTTGGAACGCGGGCAAATAAGCCGTTCATGATTTTATATGCGTTGGTGGCGATCGTTGGTGCGACCATGAACCTCGGACTGATGTGGAACATCGCAGAGACATTCAACGGACTTATGGTAATCCCGAACCTGATCGCAGTATTCTTATTATCAGGTGTGGTTGTGAAGCTGGTGAAGGAGTATTTCGAGGGAGAGGGGAAAACGAAGTAGTTACATAAAAAGAGCCGGAGACAGGACGGGTATCGTCTTTGCCGCCGGCTCACTTTTGGGTTTGGGATAATTTTATTAGTCATATTCAAAAATACCCTATTGCATCTTTTAAATTAGAAATTTTGATAATATCTCCCTGCGAAAAATTCATCATAAAATTTCCTTTCCGACAGGTTCTCCCCAATCATAATCACAAATTGAAATTTCCCCATTGTATTCAGCAACGCGTTCCTCAAATGTTTTGTGTTTAAATGCTTTTTTTAAAACAATCGAATCATCAATTACTTCAATTTGTAAAGTATCTGAGACATGGAGTCCAAGTTTTTCAAGAATATTCTTTGGAATACGTATTCCTTGACTATTTCCCCATGTTTTGATGGCAACCTGATCGCTCATAAATGTTCACTCCTTTAAAAAAGATATTGTTGATCATGAAGCTTAGTTTCATAATCGATATCTACACACACTTCATGCGTCGGTCTTTGTTATATAGCATTAACTTTATATACATATATTGTATCGAATAGTATCAAAGGTCAATATGTAATCAAATAGTTAATTTAACTGACAAAATTTCTCAACAACAATATCTATCCATTGTATCCCAAAAATCCTGTGCTATAATTTCCTTGAGATTAGTCGAGACTAACCTAAACATCAAAAATGGCAGTTGCCAAATATGTTTTTGGAAAAGGGGAGCCTATGTCAGAGGAAGAGAAAAAATTTTTGGAGATCGTTGACCTGAAAAAAGGTTTTGGAAGTGGAGAAACACGTCAGGAAGTATTGCGCGGAATGAACTTTTCCGTGGCAAAAGGAGAATTCTGCGTTCTGCTTGGACCGTCCGGTTCCGGAAAATCAACTTTATTAAATATTATCGGAGGAATCGACAGTGCCGATTCCGGTTACATCTCGATCAACGGTGATAAGCTCGAAGATATGAGTGAGAAGAAACTAACCCAATACCGCAGAAAACATCTCGGCTATGTATTTCAGATGTACAATCTGATCGCCAATCTGAACGTGAAGGAAAACATTGAAGTCGGAGCGTATCTTTCCGACAATGCGCTGGATATCGATGAGCTGTTACAAACACTTGGACTTTATGAGCACCGATACAAGCTGCCGAACCAGTTGTCTGGCGGTCAGCAGCAGCGTGTTTCCATCGGTCGTGCTATCGTGAAAAACCCGGATATCCTGCTCTGCGATGAGCCAACCGGAGCTTTGGATTATAACACCTCCAAAGAGATTTTAAAACTGATTGAAGATGTAAACAAAAAATATGGAAATACGATCATCATGGTAACGCACAACGAGGCAATCAAGAACATGGCAGATCATGTTATAAAACTTCGTGATGGAGCCGTGCGCCACAACGAGAGGAATGAGCACAAGATTTCAGCAGCAGATCTTGAGTGGTAAGGAGTGTGGCAGTTATGAAAAAGAAAAAAATCAAAAATCCGCTCATCAAGCGTATTCCGCGTGAATTGCTTGGCGACTGGAAAAAATATCTTGTGGTGGCATTATTCCTGATCCTCACGATCGGCTTTGTTTCCGGTATGTATGTTGCAAATGAGAGTATGCTCGTTGCAGCAAATGAAGGCGTGACAAAATATAAGTTAGAGGATGGACATTTTGAGCTGGACAAAAAGGCAGATGAGACGTTACTCGCTGCTATTGAGACAGGAACAAAAGCGGACGTCAAACAGTATTATCTTGGCAAAGCAAAAAAAGAGCTGGACGAAAAGCTTGATGAGAAGGCTTACCCGGAAGCCTACGACAAGGCGTGGGATGAAATCGTAAAGGAAATCGATGATAAATATGCTGATGCAGAAGAAAAATATGAGTTAAACGATCCTGATTTTACAGAAGTTCCGGTACAGGTTTATGAGAACTTTTTCCGAAATGAGGAGGAAGATTACAACAACGACGGCGAGGCAGAGGGAACCATCCGCGTTTATGCGAAAAACGATAACGTGGATCTTGCCTGCCTGCTTGACGGAGCATTTCCGGAAAAAGCGGATGAGATCGCAATTGACCGTATGCATGCAGACAATGTTGGCGTCAAAGTGGGAGATGAGATTTCTGTCAGCGGGCAGAGGTTCAAAGTTGTCGGACTGATCGCCTATGTCAATTATGCGACACTGCATGAGAAGTCAACGGATATGATGTTTGATGCGATCAAATTCGATGTGGCTATGGTTACACAGGAAGGATTTAATAGTTTACATAAAACTGTTCATTATTCTTACACATGGAATTATGTGGATACTCCTGCAGATGAAGTGGAACAGAAAGCAAAATCCGATGATTTCATGAAAGCACTGCTCACACAGGTAGTGTGTGCTGACAAAGAGTTAGAGGACTATATGCCGCGCTATGCAAATCCGGCTATTAATTTTGCAACGGATGATATGGGTTCAGACAAAGCTATGGGTGGTGTTTTACTGGATATTTTGATCGTGATCATTGCATTTATTTTTGCAGTGACCATCAGCAACACGATCGTGAAGGAGGCTTCTACGATCGGAACACTGAGAGCTTCCGGTTATACGAGAGGTGAACTGGTCAGACATTATATTTCCATGCCGGTGATCGTGACACTTATCGCAGCGTGCGTTGGAAATATCCTCGGCTATACCGTATTTAAAAATGTGGTTGTCGGCATGTATTATAACAGCTACAGTCTTCCGACTTATCAGACAGTCTGGAACTCGGATGCTTTTTTCAAGACAACAATCATCCCGGTTGTTTTAATGCTTGCGGTCAATATCGTCGTCATTATAAAAATGATGCGGCATACACCATTACAGTTTTTGCGTCATGATCTGAAAAAAACAAAGCGTAAAAAAGCAATGCGCCTGCCAAAATGGAGCTTTTTAAGCCGTTTCCGCCTGCGTATCATGTTCCAGAACATGACAAATTACCTGATTTTATTTGTGGGGATCTGGTTTATCGGCATTATGCTCGCAATGGCGGTCGGTATGCCGGAGACGCTCGACTATTACAAATCCAATGTTTCAGATATGATGTTCACGAATTATCAGTATGTGTTAAAGTCTTATGAGAATGAGGATGGAGACATTATTACAACGGGCAATAAGGATGCAGAGAAATTCAATATGACATCTCTGCAGCACAAGAGCGATACGCTAGATGAGGAGATTTCTGTCTACGGAATCGAGGATGACAGCCGGTATGTGAAAATCAGTGACCTGTCTGCCCTGAAAGGAAACGAGGCATATATTTCTGCTTCCTATGCAGATAAATACAGTCTGAGCGTGGGCGACACAGTGGTTCTTGACGAAAAATATGAGAACAAACAGTATGAGTTTGAGGTTGCAGGAATCTATGATCACAGTCAGGCGCTGGCAGTATTTCTGTCCAATGAGCAGTATTGTGAAATCTTTGACATGGACAGTGATGCATTCACAGGCTATCTCTCGGATTCAGAGATCACAGATATTGATGAGGATGAGATCGCAACCGTCATCACAGAACACGACATTACGAAAATGTGTGACCAGCTCGATCATTCCATGGGCTCTTATATGACCTACTTCCAGTATCTGTGCATCCTGTTATCCGCAGTATTGATTTACCTGCTCACGAAGCTGATCATCGAGAAGAACGAAAATGCAATTTCCATGACAAAAATCCTGGGCTATGAGAACCGGGAGATTGCAAGTTTATATCTGTTGTCCACGACCATCGTTCTTGTGGTGATCGATGCTGTCAGCGTGATTTTAGGTGTCGTCATCATGAAGGCAGTCTGGAGGATCATGCTTTTCTCCTACAGTGGATGGTATGCTTTCCGCATAAGCACGATGGGCTATGTGAAAATGTTCCTGTTTATCCTGATCGGATATCTGCTTGTCATGGTATTGGATTTCAGAAGGATCAAGCGTATTCCGATGGATCAGGCACTGAAAAATGTGGAATAACAGGAAAAATATAACCTGACAGGAGAGCGTAGAAATCACATAAAAATTAAAGCGCACATGGCAATTGTACCATAAAGCAGCTGCCGGAAATGGGGGCATCCACAACCTGGATGTTCCCATTTTGCTTTTCGGTGAGCTCTTTCGCAATGCAGAGTCCAAGTCCAAAGTGTTCTCTGTCGGTATGGGCATCGTCGGCGCGGTAAAATCGTTCGAAAATATGGGATTTCTTTTCCTCTGAAATTCCACATCCGGTATCTTCGAATAGAAAACAAAGCATTTCATTTTCAGCATGGCAGGAGAGTGTCACTTTTCCACCGGATGGCGTGTAACAGAGTGTATTATCCACGATGATGGAAAAAATCTGTTCTGTGCGGTGGATATCGCAGAAGCAGTCCGGGAGAATTTCTTCCGGCAGAGTGAGGATAAGGTGAATCCCGTTTTTCTTTGCCAGAGGTTCGAATTTTTCATAAATGTCTAAGAGCAGCAAATCCGGCTGACAGGCTTCCGGTTTGATGGTGAGCGTGTCAGCATCCGAATTTGCGAGCAGCAGCATATCGTCGATCAGACGTTTCATGTGGACGGTCTCCTCGGACATCAGATGGAGAAAGTGGTTTCGCTCCTCTTCATTTGAACATTTTTCAACGGATTCCAAGCCGGAGCGGACAACCGCTAATGGGGTGCGTAGCTCGTGGGAGGCGGAGGCGATGAATTGTGTCTGCTTTTTCTGTGCAGTTTCGACTGGTTCTAACATTTTTCGGATGAAGAAGTGGAAAAAGAGAAACAGCAGTAAAAATGCGGCAATATTTGCAATGATCACGATAATTCTTAACGACAGCATCTGGTGAGACTGTCTGGCGAGCGAGCGCAGAATCAGAAAGTTTAAGTAACTGCCGCCTTTTGGAATACTGCCGACGGATGCAATGTAGGGAATGTTATCGCCGGAGTCGAACTGATATTCCGTATGCGAGGAAAGCCTTTTATTTTTCGTGAAAAAAGGAGGGTTCCCGGTAAGCTCTTCTGCGGCGAGAAGTGCATTTTCACATAATTGCTCGTCTGCAGTTGTCTGATGATACTGGTCATAAAAGAGTGGAGTCCCATTCTCAAAAAGATAAATCTGGATAGAACTGTTTTCCTGTAACTGGTTTAACCACTGGTGTGAGATGACATCCTGCTCCTGCAAATGGGAAATGACGGAACTTATTTCTGTGAGAAAAGCGGTTTCGTTTCCCTGTTTTATATTTTTTTCTGCAACAAAAACACACAGAGCACTTAAGGCAAGGAGAATGATCTGTGTGACGCAGGTACAAAATAAGGTGAGTTTGCGATGTAAAGCCTGATAGGTTGTGCCGGAAAAGGTGAAGTGTGGAAACATGAGAAACCTCCTGATAATGTACATAAAGCAGATGGTGAAAAAAGGTATCTGTAAATTGCAATAAGGATAAAATAATTGAAAAGTAACGGTAGCTATACAGAAGCTTCATGATCTTATATGGAAAATCAGGGATCAGGAGGAAGCCAGCGTATATCCGACACCGCGGATGGTTTTTAAGGCAAGCGTGCTTCCAACGTAGGAGAGCCGCTTGCGCAGGTAATGGATGTAAGTGTCAAGGTTACAATCCTCCACTTCTGCATCCACGCCCCAGACACGGACAAGAAGAACTTCACGGCGGATGACGAGCTCAAAACTCCGCAGAAGAACTTCCAGCAATCTGCCCTCACGGCCGGAGAGCCGGATGGAACCTGTTGATCCACTTAGCAGTCTTGCGTTGCAGTCATAACTGATATCGCAGATGGTAAGTAAATTGTCATCTTCCCATTTACCGCTGCGTCTGCCGAGAGAGCGGATGCGGGCAGTCAGTTCTTCGAAGGCGAATGGTTTTACAATATAATCATCCGCACCGGCATCCAGCCCTTCAATCCGGTCGTAAAGTTCGCCGAGGGCGGTGATCAGTATGACAGGCGTGGAAATTCCGGCCTGTCTAGCTTTTTGCAGCACGAGCAGACCATTCATAGTCGGGAGCATGCGGTCGAGCAGGACAATGTCGTGCGCGTCCTGTAAGAAGAGGTCAAGACCGTCTCTTCCATCGTGGCATACATCCACCTCATAAGCCTCCTGCTCTAATTGGAAACGCAGGGTTTCACAAAAATTCAGATCATCTTCGATCAATAAAATACGCATGGTAATGTCTCCTAAGATTTATAAGGATGAGTATAGCATAGAAATCTTAGAAAAATCTTTAAATTGTAGATTATTTCTGTTCGATACCAGGAAGATTGTTTAATTCGAGAGCACTTAGGGTAGTCATTTGCTGGACGGCTAATTCATGAAGCAGTTGCATTCGTTCCGGCTGAGGTTTTGCTTGTTTTATAAGAATTGCATTGTAGCTTTCCATATTAGATAAAACTAATAGCTGAGAGATAGAGGCATAATCTCTGATATTTCCCTTTTTATCAGGATTTTTATCATGCCACTCTTTTGCGGTCATTCCAAATAAAACGGTATTTAATAAGTCTGCTTCACTTGCATATGTATATGCAATTTGCTTAGAAGTAAGCTCTGGTGGAATGAGGTTTGCTTTAATTGCATCCGTGTGAACTCTGTAATTTAATTTGGATAGCTCCCGATTTAGATTCCAATTCAAGGATAACCGGCTGTTTTCCTCTGATTTTAAACGTTTATAATCTTTTATAATGTATAGCTTGAATTCAGGAGAAATCCAGGAGGCAAATTCAAAGGCAATGTCGGAATGAGCGAATGTTCCGCCATAGCGGCCGGACTTACTTACAATGCCAATTGCATTTGTGGATTCAATCCATTTTTTTGGTGACATTGTGAAAGCATTAGCGCCAGCTTGCATTTTAAACCCCTCGAATTCGAGGGGTTTAAAATTAGGATTATGTAGTTGCTCCCATAAACCTAAAAATTCCAGAACATCTCGTCCTCTAAGCCAATTTTGAATTACAGCAGTTGGATCATCGCTTTTATAACGAGCGATATCTGTCAATGAAATGTATTCGTTTTCAAAATCCGAGGTATAAATGCCAATATCTATCCCATTAGCATGAATAGTATCTTTTATAATTTTACTCATTTGTTTTCTTTTTCTCCCCTCCGAGTTTTTCCATTTTAGCTTTATAAGCCATCAGCCGTAACAGATAATCCGGCATTTTGCGGTTTCCAAGTTCCCAGTCCTGAAGTGTCCGGTAAGGAATCTCGAAATATTCGCAGAATTCTCTGCGTGTCATGCCGGTACTTGTTCTCAATTCAATTAAATATTCTCTGCTATCCATAAAACCTCCTGATATAATATGACGTTTGTTTTTGATCCAAAAATATTTGCAATTTCAGCGTAGCATGCACCTGTGGAGGAAGTAACAATCATACACAAAATACACACATTGCGTATAATTTTATGTATTATAACACACGCAAAGCGTACATACAATGCAAAAAATAAAATGAAAGACAACAATTAAAGCCAAATTTAAAGATTTTTCTAAGATTTCTTCTGTAAGATAAAACCAGAAACGAAAAATACTACATGTAGAATGCCAAAGCAGAGGAACAGCTGCTTGTTCTGGCAATGATTGTGGAGCTGCAATTAAAAAACAAAAAAAAGAAAGGTCATGAAAACAAAATGAAAAATGCAAAGATAAAAAACAGGCAAAAACTAAGCATGCTAGTTGTCACAATGGTTTTAGTTCTTCTGATGACATTGATAGCAGGAATGTTCACCGGCTGTGGAAAAAATACAGCCGGAGGCGTAGATGGAACAGAAAGCAGTGGCACGAATGCTGATGGCAGCGCAGGAGGCGGCAAAGGAAGATTTATTGAATCAAAAGTAGCACTTCCGGAAGAGATCAATAGCATTTTACAGTTCAAAGCACTGTCAGATGGAACACTTGAAATTGTAGGGCAGGATGCAGATTATGGCATCTATGTGGCAAAAAGCAGTGATGGAGGCGGAAGCTGGGAGACAACACCGCTTGAAGATATCTCTTACAGTAATGTCGCAGTCGCAGAGGATGGAACAGTTGCGTTTCTTGATTACACAGAAAACGGATTATGCCCGGTTACAATTGTGGACGCAGACGGAAGCACACATACATTTTCGATTGAAATGCCTGCAGAAGATGCCTTTGTATCAGTTGCAGCATTTGACAGTAACAAACAGCTGATCATTCGCGATACAGAGGGAGGTTTGTATGGAATTGACTGTACAGATGGAAGCAAAACAGTGACATTTGAAATCGATGAGGATACCTATATTCCTTATTTTGATGTGGTTGGAACGAATTGCTATATCGTCACAAGTGACAAGGTGCTCTGCTATGACACGACAACCGGAAAAGAGACGGACGAGCTGACCGCATTGACTGAGCAGATCTGCTCAGATGATAACCTCGTTTATCGAAATACCGATACCGGACTTCCGGTGACGTTTGCAAAAGCGGAGAATGATAACAGTATTATTTTTGCAGATTATAAAGGAATTTTCCACTATACAACAGGTGGAGCAGTTGTGGAGGAGCTGGTACAGGGCGAGCAGACTGCATTGAGCAACAGCGGTGCGATTTTTTACGGAGTGTATATGCAGGATGAGACGCATCTTTTTGTGGCAGGAAATAACGGAATGGAGGGTGCACTCTACAGCTACACCTACGATGCAGACGCGTCTGCCAACCTGAATCAGGAACTCAATATTTATGCATTGCAGGATTCCGATACGCTGCGTCAGGCAGTCAATATTTTCCGTCAGGAGTATGCAGATATTTATGTAAACCTTGAAATTGGCATGACGGATGATAATGGAGTGACGTTAGAGGACGCATTGAAGACGTTGAGCACGGATATCCTGGCAGGAAATGGACCGGATGTGCTTATCTTAGATGGAATGCCGGTGGACAGCTATGTGGAAAAAGGAATTTTAACAGATATCAGTGATGTTGTGGATGAGGTAAAGGCTTCGGATGGACTTGTGGATTCCATTGTGAAAGACAGCACAAAGGATGGAAAGATATATGCGATTCCGACACGTTTCTTAGTATCATTTATCACGTCAGATCAGCAGACGGTAGATGCAGGAAAGTCCATGCAGGCACTTGCAGACCGCATCGAAACCCTGGAAAAGGACAAAAGTACGACTTATGTGGTACAGCAGAAGATGGCGGAAGAGTTACTGCTTGATTTTTACAATGTAGATTCCAAAAACTGGGTAAAAGAGGACGGAAGTCTGGATGAAACGAAAGTTTCCGATTATCTGACACAGGTGAAACGTATTTATGATGTGGATGATCACAGCGATATTGAATCCTATGGCAATTTTTTTGAGAGCGGAATGTGCGATGGATACCGTTATGGAACATTAGACAGCATGGATTTATTTACAGAGACATGTAAAGTGGAATTTGGAACCATTGCAGATGTCGAGGATTTCCAGTTGATGTTGAGTGCGGGGTCGACGGACGGAGCGGTTTATGGTGTATTGTCGAATGGTGGAATTTCTACCTATGTCCCATTTTTACAGGCAGGTGTGGTATCAGGAGGCAATGAGGATGCAGGAAAAGCGTTTGTGAAAACACTGCTCGGAAAAGAGGCAGGGGCTTCCAGCAACGGTATCCCGGTGAATGAGGCAGCTTTAAAGGATCAGATCAATGCATTGATGGGACGGACGGAAACAAGCATGGCATTTAACAGGGATGGAAGCGACAAAATGTATACGATTGAATACCGCTCCATGACACAGGAGGAAGCAGACGCAATTTTAGCGCAGCTGGAAGCAGTGGAGCAGTCAGCGCTCACAGACCGTACGATCCAGAACCTTGTGATCAGGCATGGAACAAGCTATGTAAAAGGGGAGAAAAACCTCGAAGAAACGGTAAATGAGATCACAAAGAAAGTGAATCTTTATCTTGCAGAGTAGCAGTAGAAAGGAAGATGACGATAGATTGCAGCAGGCGATGAGAAAGGCATGAGGATGAAAATAAAAAAAATCAGAAAAAAACGAAATCCCGGCTGGTATTTTCTATTGCCCGAATTTCTGGGAGTATCGGTGTTTGGACTGATCCCATTTGCAGATGTGGTGCGGCGCTCTTTTTTCCAGACCGTGGATGGCAGTTTCGTCGGGATCAGTAACTACGTGCAGGTGATAAAAAATGATGCGTTTAATCTTGCAGCGAAAAATACACTGCGTTTTGTGGTCACCTGTATTCCATGCCTGTTGCTATTATCGCTGATCCTGGCAATGCTGTTGCAGCAGGTTTTGATTTTGGCAGAGAAAAAGAAAAAACACCGGGATGTGACGATGGAACAGTTTTACCGGGGCAGTGCAGCGGCACTTAAAAGTATGTATCTGCTTCCGATGGCAATCCCGGCGGCAAGTGTGGTCGTACTGTGGAAGATTCTTTTTGACAGCCATGGATTTGTGAACAGTGCGATCCATGCGCTGTCAGGAATGAGCGGAATCGGGCAGATTTTAAACGTTTTGTCGGTGCAGGAGGTAGACTGGATGAACACCGATGCCGCATTTGGAATCCTCGTATTCAGCTATGTCTGGAAATATTTAGGATACGATATTGTGCTCTGGATGGCGGGACTTTCTGCAATCCCGCAGGGGATTTATGAGGCGGCAGATATGGACGGAGCCGGAAAATGGAAAACGTTTTTCTATATCACACTTCCGAATCTCCGCCCGGTGGCATTTACCGTTGTCATTTTGTCGGTTTTAAATTCATTTAAAGCGTTCCGGGAGGTTTACATGGCAGCGGGCAGCTATCCACAGGAAAATATTTATCTGTTGCAGCATGTGTTCAACAACTGGTTCCAGACGCTCTCGGTGGATAAGATGGCGGCGGCATCTGTGATGCTCGCGTTTGTAATTGCGGTGTTTGTGCTGTTACTTGAGCGAAGCTGGGAGAGAGAAGGATAATGAACAGGAGACAGCAGATAAAAAGGAAGATGTACAATATAAATACAGAAAGAAGAATCTCATGAAGAGAATAATAATAACAGGAATACTGATTCTGGCGGCAGGCTTGTGTCTTGCTCCGGTTCTCTTTCTGCTTGTCGGCACTTTTATGGGAAACCATGAAATCTATACGTGCATCGCACCTGCACTCGGAAAGGGAGATGGGCTTGCTATCTGGCATCTTCTGCCACAATACCCGACGTTGCAGAATGTTGTGGAGCTCCTTTTCGATTCACCAGAATATTTTCAGATGTTCTGGAACTCGATTTTTTACACGGGGGCAATTCTGGCAGGGCAGATGCTTTTTGGCATGCCGGCAGCGTGGGGGCTGGCGCGGTATTCTTTCCGCGGAAGAAAAACAGTTTACCGGCTGTTCATTCTCGTGATGATGATGCCGTTTCAGGTCACGATGTTGTCACAGTATCTGGTGTTAAACCGTCTGGGAATGCTGGACAGACCGCAGGCAGTCGTTTTGCCCGGAATTTTTGCAACGTTTTCCGTCTTTATTATGTACCGCTTTTTCCGTGGAATACCGGAAAATGTCATGGAGGCGGCACGTATGGACGGGGCGGGAGAATTCCAGATTTTTTTGCGGATCGGCATACCGCTTGGAAGTCCGGGCATCCTGTCGGCACTGGTATTTTCGTTTTTGGACTGCTTTAGCATGTTAGAGCAGCCGATGACGTTTTTGAAAACAAAAAGTCTCTGGCCGCTGTCCCTTTTTCTGCCGGAGATCACGAGCCAGAACGCAGGATTTTCACTCTGTGCATCACTGGTGACGATCCTGCCCGCGATGTTTGTTTTTCTGGCAGGACAGGACTATCTGGAGCAGGGAATTGCGATGGCGGGAGCGAAGGAATAATGCAGGAGCAGAATGTAATTGAGAATATGAAAAATATAAGAAAAAACAAAAATTCGGAAAATGAAATAGCAGTAACCGGAAAATCGGGAATTTTCTGGTTAAAAGGGCTGGCTGGTTTACTTGCGGTCATGCTGGTTTTCACGATTGCATCGCGGGTGGTGGCATCCATCACTGTCCCACAGGTAACGGCATCAGCTCCGTCATCCGGAAAGATCGAGCACACGGTTATGGCATCGGGAACCGTGGAGGCAGGCGGCGAGAAAGCGATTGTCACAGAGGAAGGAATTCTGGTTGCACAGGTCAATGTGCATACGGGAGAAAGCATCGGGGAAGGAGAAACTCTTTTTGCACTTGATATGGACAGTCTGGAAGATCAGATTTATGAGCTGCAGAACCAGATCAAAAAGCTTCAGCTTGAAAATGATTCCCTGAAGAAAAATAAAGCGCAGGCAGACGCAAAGCAGCAGCTGGAGTTAAAGCGTGCGCAGGAAGATTATGAGGAAACGATAGCGAAGAATACAGTTTCCGATGGGAAGGCAAATGAGGCATTGCAGAAAGCGGCGGATGCGAAAAGTCAGGCAGAGAAGGAATTAAACAGTGCGAAGGATGCACTCGCACAGGCGGAGAAGGAGCTGAATGCAGTCAAAGAGGAACTGCAAAATGTGAAGGATGCAGCTGCGGCAGAGCAAAGTAAAAATACCGCAGATCAGACAGGCGAAGCAGAAAAGAAAGATACAAATTCAACCATAACACAGAAGCTCCAGCAGTTAGAAGAAGCTGTGCAGGAAAAGCAGAACACATACGACACAATTCAGGCAAAAGTTACTGAAAAGCAGGCGGCACTTGACTCTGCCAGCGTCGCATTAGAGGAGAAGCAGGAACAGCTGGAATCCAATACAAGTACTGCAGAGGATGCAAAGAAAGCCGCAGAGCGCGCGGTAGAAGATGCAGGTCTGTCTGCAGACATCGATCACACGCAGGAAATCAACGCCATTTCTTTAGAGCAGTTCCAGAAACAGTTAGAAAAGCTGAAAACCCTAAAGCAGCAGAACGGAGAGATAACTGCACCATCCTCCGGGATTATTACAAAAGTATGTGTGGAAACCGGGCAGAAAACAACAGACACGGCGGCAGTTGTCATGAGCGATGAGCAGAGTGGACTTTTTTTTACTGCGACAACGGACAGCAAAAACAGGGAATATCTCTCAGTGGGAGATAATGCAACGATTACCGGTGTCGGTAAGGAAACGTCTGATTGCAGCATTGTTTCCCTGGAAACATCGAAAGACGGAAGCAGCATAAAAGTGTCAATTGCTATGCAGGGGGATGATTTCTTGCCGGGTGAGAGCGCACAGATGACTGCCACAAGAAAATCGGAAAGCTATGATTACCTTGTGCCGGTTATAGCCGTTTGGCAGGAAAATAACAAAGCGTATGTGTTACTCTTAGAGACGGAAAATACAGTGCTCGGAGAGCAGTATATCGCGAGGAAGGCGGAAGTGCAGATTTTAGATAAAAACAGCAGTTATGCAGCGGTAAGCGGAAACTCACTGAGTGCGGACTGCCAGATCATCACAGATTCTGATCGGACGGTTGGAAACGGGGATGTTGTGCGGATGACGGAGTAAGGACAGAACAATGAAAAAAATAAGTTACAGAAAAAGGATCGCAAGTCTGGCTTTTGGATTATTTGGAGCTGTATTTTTGGTATTTGCATGCGTTTATCATAATAAAACAGAGGATTTTTCCAATATCATCACAATCCAGTCTGGGGAAGACAAGTTTACCCAGAGCGAAATAGCGTCAATCCGGCAGGATACGGCATCCTCAGAGACATTCACAGCGTGGACAGAGCAGACAAATCAGACAGTTCGTGCTACGATAAACGAACGGAGCAGCAACGCGGATATTTTGTTACTCTGTGGAGATTCCCACTCCGTCCTTCCGTGGGGAAAAAATCTGCCGGAAAGTGACACAGAGGGCTGCATCCTAGGTGCATCCTTAGCGGAGCAGTTGTTTGGTGGAACAGAGGTGGAAGGACAGCAGATCCTATACAACGGAAGAGAGCTTACTGTGCGCGGTATCGTAAAAGAACCACAAAATATAATGCTATGTCAGAGCGCTGCAAACGATGAGACAGCTTCCAGAACACAAACTGGAAGCAACGGAAACCAGCAGACAGGCTCATCAGAAAATAATCAACAGGAAATCTGCTATGACAAAATCAGTCTGCTCTATACAGACAAGTCGAAAGCGATTAACAGGACTGCGGCAGAATTTATCAGCAGATATGGATTAGACGGTCAGATCCTTCATTACGAATACAAACGAAATCTAAGCTGGTTTACAGACTTGATTCCGGGAAAATGGTCCGATTTTTCCGGTTGGAAGGAGAACTTGAAAACACTGCAAAGTGATGAAAAAATATTAAAGCAGTGCGAGAAGAGCACGGTCGAAAGCCTTTATTTGGAATGGATCTGGAAAAGAAACAATTGTTTCCTGATGTGTCTGGTTATGGCAGACTTTTCGTGTAGAATTGCAAGAAATAAAGCTATCTTTTCGTGCAAAAATGAAGAAAATGAGATTGCCCTTTCGTATAAACAAAGGTAACAGTAATGATTTATTTGCGTTATATATGGCAGAGTTGTTATAATAGCTCCAAAGGTGGTATATAAGTGAGAGGGGCACTGAAACTTGTAATTTGAAATACGTTATGTTAGTATAAATTACGTCAGTGAACATTTCTCATTGATACAGTTTTTAAATAACAGTATATTTTAAAAGTAAGACTCCGGAGGTTATCAAATACATGAGACATTGATTTTTTTCTAATTCAATGATGGAAAAACTGGCTGAGATCAAAGACGGCACAGTTTTTAGATCAGGTTACAGATAGGTGTAATCTTTTTTGGGTTACAAAAAAGAAGATCGGTCAACTGATTACGAATTAGAAAAAAAGGAGATATCTCATGAAAAAATTAAAATTTGATAGTTATGATGGAGTCTGTTTTTTGAATGGACTTGTCTTTTTTGCGCCGGTTGCGTTGCTGGTAAGAACGCAGGCTGGTGTGTCGGAACACATATTTTTCCTCCTTCAGGCATTATTGTCAGGCGTGATTTTTCTGGGGGAAATTCCAACAGGATTTATAACAGATAAAATTGGATACCGGAAATCACTGATTTTGGCGCAGGTGTTATTGCTTGGTGCGAGAAGTTTATTGCTCGCAGCCTTTGTGAGCCGGTCGCTTGTACTGTTTGTCGTGGAGGCAGTTGTAGAGGGAATTGCGGCGTGCTTTACCTCCGGGACGGGAAGCGCGTATTTGTACGCTCTGTATGGAGAAAACGGATATCTTGCAAAAACGGCACACGCAGGAAATTTCGGAACAGCAGGTTTTATCATCAGTACAGTTGCGTATGCCGGGATTTATAAAATAAGTGGTATGGAAGGTTTGTTGATTACAACTGTAGTCATGGATATTATAGCGGTTGTGTGCTCGTTCTTCCTGAGAAGTGAAAGCAGTAAAGCGGTAATTGCAGACAGGAAGGAAGTACAGATTTTAGCGATATTTAAAAATAAAAAAGCATTCCTGTTTGTGATTTCGCTGGCAATTTTCAGTATCGCATGGCTTCTGATCAACTTCTTTTATGTGGAAAAACTTGAAAACTGCGGTTTGCCGGTAGAATGGATGTCATTGATCATTTTGAGCTATTCAGCCGTACAGATGCTGGCAGAACCCATTTTAGAAAAATTGTCTGACGGAAAAAAAGGAAAGTCCGGCAGGGGAAAACTGCCCGCAGTTACAGCTGCCACAGCAGGGGTGGCATTTCTTCTTTTTGGAGTGGTAAAATTCAGGGCAGCCGTACTGCTTCTAATGCTGATATTGCCGTTGCTTTTAAATCTTCCGGAATATCTGCTAATGAATCTGGAAAATCAGTTTGTGGACGAAGCGGAGTGTGGCAGCCAGCGTGCGGCAACGCTGTCTGTGCTTAATATGGGCGTGAATCTGGTGGAGATTCTGACGCTGTCAGCCTCGGCATTTTTGACGAAAATCGGAATCCAGTGGTGCTTTGTGTTTGTGGGATGTTTTCTGATGGCGATAGCGCTTCTATTTGCCAGAATACAAAAATAGAAGGAGCGAAAACCGCTTCCTCCTATCAAAATGATCCGTAATTTTACCACAGACCTAATACGTGTTGCATCAGCAAACTCATACAGGTAATACCGATCCAGCAGCTGAATCCAAGAAGCAAAGGTTTGGCTCCTGTTTTCACTAATTTCACAATATTGGTATTCAGACCAATTGCACTCATGGCAAGAACGATGAAAAACTTGCTCAAAGTTTTTAGCGGATTGAAAACAGCTGCAGGAACACCGAAGTTCACGGCTATTGTTGTAATAATGGATGCAATTATAAAATAGAGAATGAACATTGGAAAAATCTTTTTAAAATCCACTTTATTATGATCCGTTTGTTCCCTTCTGGTTCGAAGAAAAGCAAGGACAAGCGTGATTGGAATAATTGCCAGTGTTCTTGTAAGTTTTACGGTGACAGCTTTATCCAAAGTAGCCGAACCAAGGTTGTACATGGAATCCCAGGTGGAGGCAGCAGCGGTAACGGAAGAGGTGTCATTCACAGCAGTTCCGGCAAAAATACCGAAAGCTTCTCCGCTTGTCTGGGAAAAACCGAGAACGGTGCCAAGCATAGGAAAAAATAAAGCGGCAAGCATATTGAAAAAGAAAATGACAGAAATTGATTGTGCAACTTCCTCGTCATCAGCGTCAATGACAGGAGCAGTAGCTGCAATTGCGGAGCCTCCGCAGATTGAGGAACCTACACCGATGAGTGTGGAGATTTTTCCGGGAACATGAAGGATTTTATGTAATACCCAGGCAACAACAAGGGATGTTGTGATCGTTGCAAGAATGATTGGAAGCGATTGTTTTCCTGTCTGCAGGATGACAGAGAGATTCATTCCAAAACCAAGTAAAATAACAGCATATTGCAGGATCTTTTTGGACACAAATGTGATGCCGCTCTGTAGAGCAGATTTATCGCTGACCAATAATGTAATGACCATTCCTAGGAGGATCGCAAAGACAGGACCACCTACAATTGGGAAAATTTTTCCTAAAATCCAGCTTGGAATCGCGATTATCAGGCATAACAGCACACCTTTCCAGTTTTTCTTAATAAAATTCATATTCATAACCTCACTAAAAATATTTTGATTCTTACGGGTTCCTATGATAGCATAAACACATAGAGATGAAAAGTAACAAGCTATAGACAATTGCGAAACTCCTCATACTCTTCTTTCAATTGTTCAAAATCAACAAAATTTTCGAAAACACGCTTTCGCTACGTATCGCTGGTAACGGTACTAAGAAGCCAGTCACAACTTACGTTGCACCTGCCTTCTAAGAACCAATCGAACTTGTTCGATTTCTGCTCACCCAGTGTTTTCTCAAGCTTTTGTTAATTTTTCACAATTCAATTTAGATTTTTATGAGTTTCGCAATTGTCTAAGTAACAAGCTAAAATCAAAGGAGCAGTCATGCAGGAAAAAGGAAAGAAAAAAATCATAGATAATGCGGGTGCATTGCAGAAAAAATACGCATGGAAATCAGAAAAACCGCAGGATACAAAGAAAGTACCGCAGGACAAAAAGAAAAAAACGAACGCTGTAAAGAAGACACCGGGGAAAGAAGCAGTGTCAGAGCCGCAAAAGCCCAAAAAGAAACCGGCAGCAGTCTGTCCGTATGCAAAAAAATGTGGCGGCTGTGATTATCAGGGAATGTCCTACGAACAACAGCTGCAGGAAAAACAGACCTATGTGCGCAAAAACATTGGGGATTACTGTAAAGTCCTGCCGATCATCGGAATGGAAAATCCGTATCATTACAGAAATAAAGTACACGCAGTGTTTGATGTGGAGCGCAGGGGAAAACATGCAAATGGAGGCAGACGTACCGCAGGAAACGGACATGCAAAGGCGGCACCGGGCGGCGTGATCTCCGGTGTATACAAGGCCGGAACCCATGAGGTCATCAACATTGATTCCTGTGAGATCGAGGATGAACTTTCAAGCACTATCATCCGCGATATCAGAGGACTTTTACATTCGTTTAAAATAAAAACTTATGATGAGGACACCGGATACGGTCTGCTCCGGCACGTTCTCGTGCGCCGTGGTTTTCACAGCGGCGAGGTGATGGTAGTGCTGGTGCTCGGTTCCCCGATTCTTCCATCCAAAAACAATTTTGTGAAAGCATTGCGGAAGCTTCATCCTGAAATAACTACAGTTGTGGTTAATATAAATGATAAACAGACCAGCATGGTTCTCGGAGAAAAGGAAACCGTTATTTACGGAAAAGGCTATATTGAGGACACACTCTGCGGCTGTACCTTCCGTATTTCGCCAAAATCATTTTATCAGGTGAATCCGGTACAGACAGAGATCCTTTATAACAAAGCGATCACATATGCGGGACTGACTGGAAAAGAGAAAGTGATCGATGCGTACTGCGGAACCGGAACAATCGGTCTGATCGCTGCGTCTCAGGCAAAAGAAGTCATCGGTGTGGAATTAAACCGTGATGCCGTGAAAGATGCAATCATTAACGCAAAGAGAAACAATATAAAAAATGAACAGTTCTACAATGCAGATGCCGGAAAATTTATGGTAGAGCTTTCGGAGCAGAACAAAAAAGTGGATGTCGTATTCATGGATCCACCGAGAGCGGGAAGCGATGAGGCATTTTTATCCTCAGTAGTAAAACTTGCACCGAAAAAAGTGGTCTACGTGTCATGCAATCCTGAGACACTTGCGAGAGATTTAAAATATCTCACAAGACATGGGTATCAGGCTGTCGAGTGCCAGCCTTGCGACATGTTTCCATTTACGAAACATGTTGAAACAGTCTGCCTTCTGTCGAGAAAAGCCCAATAAATCAAAGGATTTCGCCATTTTGGGAATAAAATAGATGTGTGTTTCTGTTTCCGTAGAGTGATGATATAATCGGAGATTCACCCCAGGGGATAGGCTTTGGGGAATGGAAAATATACATTTTGGCGAAAGGATACTTTTTCGCAAAAAGGGGGAATATTTACGAGTAAAAAAGTATATCCTAATGATCCATGTCCTTGTGGGAGTGGAAAAAAATATAAGCTTTGTTGTAAAGGAAAACAAGATGATGCAGATTTTGTAAACCCGCTAAATTTATTAGACAATTACAAACTGATTCGAAAAGAGTCCAGAATAAAGCAATGTTTACATCCAAATAATGAAGAGTGTTCAGAGAAGATTATAGGAGCCCATTCAATCCAAAATAATAAAATACTAAAAAGGATATCTAGTAACGGAATGGTTTTTATGCCATGTCCGAAACCTGATAATCCCTTTGCACCAATGACGAGTTATGGAAGAAAAGAAGCGACAGTATTCACTGGATTTTGTGGTCATCATGATAAAACTTTATTTCAACCAATTGAGGATAGAGATTTTGAGAAAACAGAAGAACAAGTTTTCTTGTATACATATAGATGTTTTGCTTTAGAATATCATAAAAAGCAGGAAGTTAAAAAAATGGAACAGATTATTTTTGCAAAGAGGCCATCTCTGGTTAATATGCCGGATGCAGAGGATCCTTTTAAAGGGAATAAAATGGCGATTGAGGATTTTATTGAGGACAAAAAAATCTTTGATAAAGCTATTTTGGAAAAAGATTATTCTGTTTTAACAAGTATTATTTGGGAATTTGACAAAGCGGTAAAATTTGCCTGTACAGGGTTTGAAGCATTGCAGTATGATTTGAATAATAGGAGAGTGCAGGATTTGCTGGATTTCAGTAAGCCAGCACAACATGTATATGTCTGTGTTTTTCCTGAAAACGAGAAAACATATTGTATTATTTCGTGGTTTAAGAAAAATGATGGAATGTTTTCGTCATATTATGAACAATTAAATGGCTTGGACGAAGTAAAGAAAAGAAATTTTATTAATAATCTCTTACCAATGATAAGTGAAAACTTGGTTGTTAATCCGGAGGCATGGGAAAAACTCAGTCAGTCACAGAAGAACGAGTTTGGCTCATATGTTTGGGGGATGGAAACAATAGCTCAAGAAATGGGGATTAAAGTTGATAGAACAGAAGCACCTTCCTATGATATGTTCGAGTTATAATCATAAATGGTGTTAAGAGGAGTTGGAGGTGTAATAATATGGATGGTAAAAGAATCCAGAATTATTGGTCAAATGAGATGCAAGCCATGTTGGATACTTATAAACAATTTCAAATATTAATTCCAGCAGAAAATAGAAATGGAGCTGCCCATAACGGAGAAGATGGAAGATATGTAGAAACATTAATACGAGAATATCTGAAGAGATATTTACCAAAAGATTTGGAAGTTTTAACGGGATTTATTTTGAGACCAGCAGTAAAAACAGGATTGAAAAATAGAAGCAGGAAAAATGAAGTGGACAGCCATTCTACACAGTTAGATATATTAATTTATGATAGTGCTAAATATCCTATTTTTCAGAGATTTGGAGAAAATGTTACAGTTCCACCAGAGGGCGTTGTAGGTATTATTTCTGTGAAAAAGAATTTACATGAAAATGACATAGTACATGAAGCTCAAGCATTGAAGGCCGCATCAAAATTATGTCGTTGTGTCGATGATAATGGTCAACATTTAAGAGGTCCATTTTTGGCTTTGGTGTCAATGGGTGCATTTGAGAAAAAAGAGAAAACTACGGAACAATGGATTTTTGAAAAATTAGAAGGAGTTTATTCTAAGGAAGATGATTATTTTGATGATTTAATAGGATATATTGGTTCGTTTAATAAATGGAGCATTTTTAAAAGACGTCCTCAGGATGGGGAAGTTGGAGAATATATATTTTTTAATCACAGTGAGGAAGAAGTACACATGGGATTTCAGTTTTTGTTAACAGGAATTCTGAGTGTTTATTATGACAAGACTCGTAACTATATCTCAAGACCAGGATTTACAGCGTTTCCTTCACATAGGGCATGTGACAAAAAATTGGGTGATATAGAAGTTAGGGCGATTAGATGATTATTTGGTGGGGAGTATTTCAAACGGGCTAAATATATTACCCCACTTTGAAACCTATTGAATACTTTCGCTATACAGTATAAAATCAAAGTTCAGGGGGATATTGAAACCGTTTGTCTGCTTTCAAGGAAACCTTGATTATCTGCGGTTTGTGGGATATTAAGGAGCGAAAATGTATGATACCTCCCGGCAGGAACCTTTTTTTGTATAAAGATAACTTGACTTATAAATCTTACTGATGTAATATTTGTATAAGTGCAGCAGTATTGCGAACGAAGTTTTTTTGTTGCGAAATCTTACACACGTAATAAAAAAGTGGAGGAATGCATAGTACAATATACCAAGCAAAGAGAAATTTTTTTATTTCAAAATCTTACGAATGTAATATTTTAAAAATATAGAGTACATTGAAAATAGAATATGACCATATCAGCAAAGCAAAATGCATGGAGGACACCGGAAGAACTTCTGGTGGAGTACATGGATCATATTCTAAAACAGGAGTATGAAGAAATGTATGCGATGCTACATATTGGGGCATCGGGGAATGTTAGTCAGGAAGATTTAGAGAAACATGCAGGAGAAGGCTATGCAGCCAATAGTGTAATCGGTAGAAGCGGAATGGAGGGTGAACCAATGTATAATCGGTTCCGGCAAGTGTGGTGTCCGGGGTCTACATTCAAGCCAATTACCGCTGCGGTCGGCTTGGAATCAGGAGCAATCGATCCAATGGAAGATTATGGGAATGTAGGCTTAAGCTGACAGCGGTTACGGACAAGGACAGGTTTTAGTGAACCCGTTACATATGGCTTGTATCTATTTCTAATGAGACAGCAAGCCGTGTATTGGAAGGAACAAAGAAGGTTGTAACTGGATATGCAGCCCATCGGGATGACATTCTTTTAGCAGGAAAAACAGATACGGCAGGAATCAAGGCATCGAAGGATGATACTTCGGGTACGGAATTAGGATGGTTTGCAATTTTTACAGCAGAAGATACGGTAAAACATCCTATATTGATTATCAGCATGATAGAAGATGTGAAAGGAAGAGGAGGAAGTGGATATGTTGTTAAGAAAGACAAGCTGGTTCTGGAAGAGTGGTTTGGCAGCAATTAGCTTTGTATTAATACTTAGTATTTCGGGGTGCAGTGATGCACCCCCGGAAGAAAATACAGTTTCGGAAACGGTAATTGATGTTCAGGCTATTCAGAAAGAATCAGAGCAGGATGCAGATGAAATTATAAACATCTGTATAGATCTTTATGAAAAGGCTGCAGAAGAAAATAAGTTAGCTGATTTGGAAACGATTCGAGGCATTGTAAATTGTCTTGGAGAAAATGGTTATTCGGCAGTTGACAGTAAAAACCAGATTGATATGACTGAGCCGGAGCAGGTGGCCCACTTCTGCGAAATGGTAGATGAGAAGGAAGAGGCAGAAATATCCATTATTGAGGTCAGTTATTTGCCGGGGTTTGTAGAATACGATTTGCAGACAAAAGATGGAAATGTAGATGTGGTCAGAAGCTATTACAAGTACGAAAACGGAACTATACAAAGAAATACAATAGGAAGCTATCAGGCAGAATATTGGAACTATACAGAAGAAGGATATCTGATGTTTTCAGGAGTATGGTATTCGGAAGAATTATATCTTCTTACATTAAGCGGAGTGGAAGAGGATACTGCATTGCGGGTGCAGCCTTTGGATGAGACGTGCCGAGAACTGACTCGGAAGTATCTCGCTCCAATCAGTTTTGAACAGAATAATATGTTTATTATAGATTGGAGTGAGGCTGATTTTGGAGAATTGAATTTCTACGATATGTTTGACCTGCTCTATCCAAAAGTTTATGGGACAAATATTCCTTATGTCGCAGATGACAATTTAGGAGTCGGTGCGGTTTACCGGATTCCGAAGGAGGAATTTGAAAGTGTTATCATGACCTACTTCAATATCGATAGTGAAACGCTGCAATCCAAAACGGTCTATTATTCAGAGGATTCGACCTATGAATATAAACCGAGAGGGTTTGAAGAAGTGGAGTACCCGGAATATCCATATTCAGAGGTAATCGGATTCACGGAGAACAGCGATGGAACACTTACTCTGACAGCTAATGTGGTGTTTCCGTATATGGGGGATTCTAAAGTATATGCACATGAGGTTGTAGTTCGTCCTTTAGAGAATGGAGGAGTACAGTATGTGTCTAACCGAATTATACCATCCGAGGATAATTGTGAGGAAACATGGCATACACCTCGCCTGACAGCGAAGGAATGGGATAAAATATATGGAGGTAAATGATGGAAGATGTGAAATGGCTGTTTAGAAAGTGCGGATTTCCAATATTGATATTTTTGTTTGTTGTTATAGTTGGTACGGTCTGTTGGGAAAAATTGAAAACGGAGAAACCTCAAAATGTAGCAGAGGAAGTATGGGAACCTCCTGTAGAAATCGAGAACAGCGAAGAGGTATCGGTAGAGGAAACAGATACGGAATCTTCTATGGAGTCTGTATATTGGTTTGTGACTCAATCTGAGGAGTGTTTAATTACAAATGAGGAAAAGAAAGAATTACAAAGTATGGTATTATCAGCAGCCGAATCAGTCAGTGAAATATATGTGGATATAGTAATTTCAGATGCACCAAACTATTCTTCTGGTATTAGTGACTTCACTAGCGAACAGCGAAAAGTTGTTGTAGAACACTTGGGCAGTAAAGGATTGGTGAGTATAGAAGAAGATATCAATATGCAGAATTATGAGAAAATAGAGACATTTTATGCTGAATATCTGGATGGTCATGATTCAATGGTAACAGTATTTGATGTACATAGAGATGGGTTGTTGGGTGCAGTAACTTTTATCTATCGTAAAAATAAATTGCAGACTTATTACATAGGAGTGCGATGGAAAGAAGGTGGGGTGCCGGAGATACAGGGTACTTCCGTTAGTGATGTGGCGGAGCTTAAACTGACAGAAAAGGGTTATTTTATCTATGCGTATGAAGAAGTAATGGCTCATGCAGGTTTACGGGAGTATTGGAGAATAAAACCACTTTCAGATAAATGCAGAGAACTTACGGAAAAGTACATATCAGGATTAAGCTATGTGAATTATAATATGCTTGTTGTAAACTGGGATAGCAGCAATGTGGAAGACATATTGATGCCCTGTATGTTTGAAGATATTTATCGTATTCATACGGGTGAAAATTTAAAAACTGAAGATTGGAAGATTCCAGCAGAAGAATATGAGAATATAATGACCACTTATTTTCCAGTATCTGTAGAACAATTAAGGAAAAATTGTAAATATGACGAGCGTAGTAATAGCTATGAGCATGAAATGATTTACGCCAGTCCATATCCACCTTTCGGGGAAGTTGTTGACTATACGGAGAATGCGGATGGAACGATTACACTTATCGTGGACGGAGTATGGCCGGATTATAATTCTGATCTCGCTTTTCGGAATACGGTTGTGGTTCAGCCATTTGAAGATGGAACATTCCGGTATCTTTCTAACTCTATAGAGGAAATAGAATTGGAACTGCCGCCAATAGCAAGAAGGAAAGGGTGACATTATGGAATTAAACAAAAAATACTTTATTGTGCTTATGATATTTGTAATCGGGTGTTTCATATGTGCATGTGGAAAAGAAGATAATAATGCAAGTGAATCACTTGTAGAAGATACAAAAGAATCAGCTTATATTGAGAAAACAAAAGTTGTTGAGAAAGAAGCTGCAGAGCAATGGGCAAAGGGCTATGACCTTCCTGTGGATGAACAGGAAGTGAAAGAAGCTGAGAATGATTGCATAACGATGATGGAACTTATTTTCGATATTTATGAAGGTGCAAATAAAGGAACGGCATCCAATGTTACATTGAGTGATGAGATAGTTTTTGAAATGCAAAAAAAACTGGCAGAGACGAAATATTCAATTATAACATTGATAACATACTCAAATATGGAAAATTATGAAAATGTGGACAAATTTCTTACTGAGTGTAAGAAAGGGGAACGTGGTTCTGTAGTAGTTTATGAGATACATAGTGATGGTGGCATAGGTAGAATGAAATTCATTTTTGATGGTACAGACATGTATGTTGTAAGTGCAGGAAGCGTATGGAATAAGAATGGTAAGTCGGGAATGTCCTATTTATCCTACACCAGAATAAAAGAGTGGAAATATACAGATAAAGGATGGTTCTGCTATGAGTTATGTGTGCCGGAGCCGCCAGAGGTCAGTGAAATCGTGGATGGAAGCTGCCTAATCAGAGTAAAGCCAATGACAGAAGAACAACGTGAAATATCTGAACGTTGTGTTCAGGGACTTGGTTATCAGGGACAGAATCTTTTGTGTTCTAATTGGAATGCAGAAAATATGAGTGAGTTGGATTATAATGGAATGTTTGAATATCTGTATGGAATGAAATATGGAGAAAAGTTCAATTCTGAAGATTATCCCAATGGCATTCCTAAAGAAGAGTTCGAAAGTCTGATTATGGAGTATCTTCCGATAACAGCAGAGCAGATACGGGAGTACGCAGCGTTTGATGAGGAAAATCAGACCTATCTTTGGGCGAGACTTGGATGTTTTAATTACGCACCTACTTTCTTTGGAACTTCTCTGCCAGAGGTTGTCGATATCAAAGAAAATGAAGATGGAACAGTCACATTAACAGTTGAGGCGGTTTGCGATATGGTCATTTGCGATGATGCAGTCATAACCCACGAACTTACGGTAAGATTTGCAGAGGATGGTAGTTTTCAGTATTTGGGGAATGAAATCCTGAATGATGGAATAATGGACATACCAGATTACCAATACCGAATCCGTGAATAGCAACAGAAGAATGATTTGATAATAGTGGTATTCTGTTGCAATCTTACAGGTGTAAGAAAAGAAAGGAGGACACATGAAGAAATTAAAATTAGTTGGAATATTGGTAGCAGTTGTATTGATAGGCGGAGTAATATCCATTTCATTCATAAATAATAACATTGCCTGTAAAGTGGAAAAGGAATTATGTGAAACACCACTGCCAGAGAAAACGGAACTGATAGAGTCAATATCACGGGCAGGGAAGCTGACAGGTAACGGAAACGGGATGCAATATTTTGGTGCGATTCTAATTCAGAGCGAGTTGTCTTTGGAAGAATTGGATGCTTACTATTCAGGTTACAGAAGTAATGAATGGGAATGTTTGGTGGAAACTCAGGAAGGGCAGTCCATTGAGGTGATTGATCACGAGACACTACAATTTTCGGAAGAAATAAAGGGTAGCGATTATTACATTCTATATTCATGGGGAAGCGGAAATTCTCTATTAGAAGAACTGGATATACGTGGACATTAAAAGGAGTGTTATAACAATGAAGAAATTTTTGAAAATTATGCTATGTATTATGGGTTCGCTTCTTGCAGTAATTGTAGCATTTTGGTTTAGCATTTCGTATACGGTAAATTACAAGAAGACAACTTGCGATACATCTGTTTCGCCGGATGGAAAATACGAATTGACACTTCAGGCAGTCGGAGAACCAGACTGGCCTTTTGGTTCAGCAAGTGGACGGTTAGTCCTTAAAGAAGGCGAAGATAAGATATCGCAAACAGATTTTGAATTGCACAATGACGGTGCAAGCATCAGTAGCAGCTGTTGGAAGGTTACCTGGCATGAGGATTATGTAGAAATAATTCTATCAGGTGAAGAACAATTTGATGAACAAGTCATTTTATATTTCGATGGTACGAAAGAAATACAGCAATTGACAGATGTAGCAGATATTGAAGTAGAATATCCATCAGGAGAGAGATTAGATGAAAGCCGGGTTATAACTGAACAATCCTTTGATGTAGAATTGAATGATTGGGGTGAAGTACAGTTTGTATCTTATCTGCCGACTTATGAAACGCTCTGGGAAGATGTTTCATTTGTGCTGGCAAAAGACAATCAAATTATATATTATTTTCCGGAGTGTTATGAAAATAATAGTACAGAGAATGATAGTGTAGGAATGTTTGATAGTGTTGAAGCGGTTGGATTTCAGGATATAGATGGAGATGGTGCAAAGGATGTGATTGTCATCATAAACTATGTTACAG
>ERZ1035025.184-NODE-184-length-45615-cov-12.808824_pt1 | contig 45615 bp, 39 predicted proteins | sample MGYA00520619_ERZ1035025 | MGnify/ENA primary metagenome ERZ1035025 (study PRJEB33766, sample SAMN09781742) | gut metagenome | biome: gut microbiome | host: Homo sapiens | place: Madagascar | study: EMG produced TPA metagenomics assembly of the PRJNA485056 data...
AATTTGGATATTCTTTAAATCCCGGCAATGTTGATTTATACTTTTTCATTACATTTCTTGCCTTTTTCCAACTTCCAAAATATCCAATTGTTAATAAGTTCCCCTCATCTCTATATGTTAGTTGATATACATACATTGTATCACCTCATTCCCTAAAAATTTCTTTCCATCCAAAAATTTCAATTTGATATCTTTGCCTTAAAAAATTCAACATATCTTCATAAATATTTGCTTCATATTGAATTTTTCCCTGTTGTTTATCTAAACAATACATTTGTCCACTCTCAATATTTTTCAAACATAAAAATTTTTCATGATCATAATAATAATCCATAGTTCCTTGATATACTTTCATTTCTTCTTGATTTCTTATTTTTATATTATGATTTTCTGGATCACCTTCTTTTTCTTTCTCAATTACATAACCGTTCAGAAGCTCGATTATAAAATATGACATTGTTGCTCTCCAAAATCCTTCTTTCCACCAAGGCTTATTTATTTCAAACTCAGAAATCTCCAAAAATTCATCTTTACCTTTAAATCTTGGTTGTTTCAAAAATTTTTTTCTTCCTGCCTCCGCCTTTTCTTGTGATGAATATACAGCAATAATTATTTCATCATCATTTTCTGGATTTTCATCATAATATGAAAAAAACAATTCATAAACCATTATAATTTTTCACCTCCCATAATATATTTAAACTTTATAATTTACTTTAATGTCTATCCGCCCATTTTCTAATTTTACTATAATCTCTTCCCTGCTCTCCTTTCTTTCTCCATTTTCCTTTTCCATAATGTTCATTCATCTTTCTAGTTGCATAAGCATTTCCATTTTCTCCTTTTTTCAATGGCTCTTTATCCAACCAACTTGGGACGTCTGTTGATCTTTCTTTTTGACTCCTTTTTGACTCACCTTTCTTTTTGGTATTACTTTTTGCTTTACTTTTACTATGCATTATTCTATTAGCTGCTCTCCACGTAAGCCATATGGATATTTTAGTTTTAAAAGTAACTCTTCTTCCTGCATATCGTGTCTTTATCCTTCGTCTTTTCCAAGTTGAATATGATACATAAAATACTACTCCTCCTGCAACTACTTTTACTAATGTATATAATGCCACTGCATAGTGACCACTAGGATCAACATGATTTATTGGATTATTCGCACAATATACATATAAATGTTGTGTATCAGGTTTATCATTTTCTCCACGATAAGTATCCTCTGTCACAAACCTTCCATCTTCCGGATTATAATACCTTGCATTCAGATAATACAGCCCTGTACTCTGGTCATAGATTCCTCCAGTATAACAAACCTCATTCTCTGCTTCGTTATCACCATTGATCGTTGTCTCTCCAAAGTCTGTATACCGGTATGTTGCATCGGCACTTCCATCTTCTTTTACAAGACTTGTGGTACTTCCCTGGATATCTTTATGATACAACAGATAGTCCGTATGGTCACTTCCATATTTCTGTGTTGCAAGGATATTTCCATCGGTTCCGATCAGGTTCTGGGATGTCTGGCTGTTATCTCCATCGGTTGTATAGGAAACTACTCCGTCCTGATAGTAATAGTTCGTTGTTTTGCTTCCTTCCACTTTCTGGATTCTCTGTCCGTCTCCGTTATAACGGTTCTGCTGGATCACGGCTGTTTTTCCGTCTTTGTCGGTCACAGATACTTTGCTTAAGCGGTTCTCTGCATCATAAGTATAGGATTCTGTCTGTCCTGTCTTTGTGTTTTTGACATCCGTCTGGTTTCCATTGGCATCATAGCTGTACTGGCGGACTTCGTCAACTGTGGTTCCTTTCTCTTTTGTTGCTGTCTGTAACTGATCCAGTCCGTTATAGGTATACGCTGTCTGCGTGGTTCCATCATCTTCTTTGGTTCTGTTTCCAACTTTGTCATAAGTATAGGTAACGGTCTTTGTCTTGTCATCATTCTTATGATCGGTTGTCACAGTCTTTGTCAGTCGTCCGAGTGCATCATAAGTATAGGCTTTTGTCTCATTGACTTTGTCTTTCTCTTCTTTTGGATAGTTGTTGGCTTCTGTTTTCTCTGTGATATTGGAATTCTTGTCATAACTGTAGCGGTAGGATTCCATCACTTTGCCTGTCTCAAGGTCTGTGTAAGTCATCTCTTTGACACGGTCCAGGCTGTCATAGGTGTAGACTTTCTTCACTGCCTGATCACTGCTGTTTAACAGATCTCTGTAGTCTTTGATCTCTTTGACTTTTCCATAGCTGTCATAAGTATAGCTTCGTACCGTCTTTTCTGTACTGCCATCTCCTGACTGGATCTCTCCTTTGATCTTTGTCAGCCATCCGTTCTGGTCATATTCATACGCTAAGGCATGAACTCCGTTCTTTGTCGTTGGATAAGTAACCTTTGTAAGCTTTCCATCACTGTCATAATGATATCTGATCTGGTGTGCTTTGATCTCATCGGCTGTCGGTTCGTTTTCCTGACTTAATTCTGCATATCCTGTTGTCTGTCCTCTGCTGTCATACTGGTATTCTGTGTAACGAATCGCTGTTTCCTCTGCTCCGTCGATCTGATAGTCAACACTTTCTAACAGTCTGTCATTGATATCATAGCTGTAGATTGTCTTTAAGGTCTTCTCTCCGATACTTTCTCCTGCTTCCCCTGCTTCATAGGACTCTGTCTTGATCAGGCGGTTCTTCCTGTCATAATCAAATGTCTTATAACCGCCGTCTGCATAGGTTTCCCTGATCTTGTTTCCGTTTGTGTCATAACTGTAGGCTGTTGTGATCTGTTCTTCCCCGTCTCCAAGATCCGTGGTGCTTTCTGTCAGTCCTGCTTCATTTGTCACTTCTTTGTTGACATGTCCGTTGGCATCTTTGACACTGGTCGTGGTCTTTCCATCCGCTCCCATATCATAAGAAATGCTGTTGCTGATTGTTTCGTTTCCATTCTTTCTGCTCACACCTGTGACACGGTTCTGGTCATCATAAGTATAGGTTGTGACATTTCCGTTTCCATCAGTCACGGCACTCTCATTTCCATTGACATCATATGCAGTCTCATGAATGATCGTATCTTTTCCTGTGGTGATACTGTCTCCATCGATAACCGGCTGGCTGATCGTATGGGTTGTTTTTCCTTCCTTATTGTATAACGTCAGAGAGATCTTTCCTTCTCTATCTGTACTGCTTCCAAGGGTGACCGCTGCCATCTCTTTTCCGTCTTCGGTAAAGACATGATCCGTATAGATACCGCTGCTTAAGGTACGGACCGCATTGCCTGCATGGTCTGTCCATGTCTTGTCTGTCACGGTTCCATTGACTTTGGTTGTCTGTACCTGAAGATCCTTATATGTCTTTGTTCCTGTCAGGGTATGGATTTTTGCAGTTTCATATCCATACGAAGTTTCGGTTGTTTTTGTCGTATTGTCTGCCTCTTCCTTTGTGGTGGTTACACGGTTTCGGTTATCATAACCATATCTGGTTGTAACCCCTGCACTGCTCGTCTCTGATGTGACTGCGCCGTTTTCATCATAGCTCTTTGTCTCTGTCTGGACGGTATCTTTTCCCTCCTGGTCTTTCATGGATCTTTCTGTCTTTACCACATGTCCCATAAAGTCATAGGTAGTGGTCGTCACTTCTCCCGTATTCTGGTCCGTACTTGAAACTTCTCTTCCCATCGCATCATAGGAGGTGGTATCTTCCTGTGTGACTTCTCCCTGTGTGCTCGTTAACGTTTCCCTGACTTTGTGGTCTGTTTCCTCTTTCTGTGTCGTCTGTTCAGACGTCAGCACTCCGGCATCCCCCTGTGACTTAACGTTCTCATAGGACTGTTCCTCTTTGACTTCTCCATCCTCATCATATGCATACTCTGTTCTGGTATCCCCGATATCCTCATACTCAAGGATCGTATTTCCATGATCGTCATAATCATATGTTGTGTCTGAGATCGTCTCTCCCTCATTGTTTTTGATGACTTCTGTCTGTGCAAGACTGGATTCTTTTCCTGTTCCATAGGTTGTAGTTGTTACCTGCCCTGTCTCATCCACTTCTTCCACTACGTTTTCGTTGCTGTCATAGGATGTTGTTGTCGTTACTTTCACATCATTCTTAAAGTTTACCTGATTGTTTTCTAATGTCTGGTAACATACGGTTGTCTCGGTTCCTGTCTGTAACAGCGGATTCTCTGCGTTCTCATACTGATATGTCGTCTTGATCCCGTTTTCATTTGTAGAAGATAAGAGCTTTCCGCTGTTTTTCTCATAGGTCATGGAATCTTCGGATATCTTTGTTCCATCACTCTTATGAAGGGATACCATAGTTGTTCCATCCCCATATGTGATCTGCTGGTATTCTCCGTCCGGCTTGGTAAAACGGACTGCCTTTTCCCCTTCATATGTAACGCCGTAATCATTTCCCTCTGCATCCGTTATGGTTGTCATATGATGTTCTTTATCATAAGCATATGGTTCCTGTACAGACTGTGTTCCATCCGCTGACACATGGGCTGCATCGGTAAGATCTCCTGCTGTATCGTAGGTATACTGCATCTTTGTTCCATCTGCAAGTTCGATTTCTTTTAACAGGTTCTGGTCATTATACTGCATCTTAAGGGACTGGTTCTTGTCTGTTGTCACAGTCTTTAACAGCCCTGTTTCATCCATTTCATATAACAGGAAGTTTCCGTTTGCATCTTCCTGTGAAACCATCGTTCCATTCGCATCAAACCGTGTGATGTTCTGGTCCTTATCCATGAGTGTCCACTGATAGGAAATGGTCTTCTTTACCGTTTCCTGTTCTTCTTTTGCTTCTGTTTTTTCTTCCAGTTCATAAGTCTTTTCCTGTTCTTCCGGTTCTTCTTCCAACGTATATTCTTTGGTTTCTTCACAGGTATAGCTGTCCCCGTTCTTCTCAAATGCCAGACAGCTTCCATCGCTGTCCTGAAAGACCACCTGATCTCCAACATGATATAATTCCCTGTGAAAGCTGTCATACCATCCGTTTCCAAACATTCCCTGTTTGTCTGACTGGCTGTTATAAGTTCTTGTAAGGGATAATCCCATCACTCCGGTATTGATCTCAAAATCCGTGTTTGCGTAGGTAAGATTTCCGCTTCCCTTGTCGATCGTTCCGCTTCCTGTCGGTGTGCTGATCTCTGCTGTATCACGGTAATCCCTGCTTCCAAGCCAGCGGCTGTATTCCGCCTTGTCGATCGAAACCTGTGATCTCATCGTTACATATGCACTGGTACTGTTTACCTCTCCTTTTGTTGTGACTTTTTGTGCGCATACCTTGTAATACCACTGGGTTCCGTCTTCGACCTCGGTATCTGTACAATAGGAGTCCCTGATGGATGCCTTGACAAGATTTTCTTTCGATGGTGTAAAGTCTTCGCTCTTTCCACGATAAACGGCATAACTGATACTGTTTGGAAGTTCTTTTTTCTTCCAGCTGATCGTGTTCTTTCCATAGTGATTCTGGACTTTTCCATCTTCCGGTGCATAATCGGATGCTTTGGAATTATCGATATAATAATAGTTGACCGTCTTTGCTGCACTTTCATTTCCTGCCTTGTCAACGATCACTGCCTGGATCTTAAATGTCTGATCTGTAACACCCTGGCTGATCGGAAGTTTGATCGTTGTCTGGGATGTTGTTCCGTTAAAGCCTGCACCTTTGGTGTAAGAGGATGCATTGTCTACTTTATATTTGATATAAGAAAGGTTCGCATCTTTTCCTGTGATCTTCAGTACCGGATTTGTCTGGCTGGACGGACTGGCTGCTGTCTTTCCGGATTACTTGCAAATGCCGGTGCTGTACGGTCGATCGTAAACCATACCCCTTTTCCATATCCATTGATGTATCCGTTGTCCACTCCACGGACGACGATCTTATAATCTCCTTCTGCCCACTTATCGCTGTTGATAGTGGCTGATCCGCTGGATGTTGTTCCGATCTTTGTCGAACTGGAATATGGCACATAGTTTGAATTTCCTTCCGCGTTATTAACCCATGTTGCCAGACGGTATTCCACTCTGTTTAATGATTTTGCATTGATCCCTGTCCATGCAAGCTTGATCGAATGCGTATTCTTTCCAACATATCTTGGTGTCGCAGATGCACTGGCTGCTGTTGTTGGTCCGTCATAGTAAGTCACTGACAGTTTCGGACGGTTTGCAGACGCCCTTGAGCCATAGAACTGCCCATAGCTCTTTGTCTCATCAGAGTTCTTTAACATCACTCCGTAAGATGTGATCTTCCCGGAAGCACACTCCCTTGCGTACTGGGTCAGATTGATGCTTCTTCCTTTCCTGGCTTTTCCTGTTGTCTTCACACTTCCATAGTTGGTGCTGTATCCCGGACGGTTGCTCCATTTTAATCCGGATCTTGTCCATCCTCCTGTGACTCTTCTTGCCTCGATCGTCTGTCCACTCTGGCTGCTTCCTGTCTCATACATGGTAAGGGTTGCACTGTCCACGTATTTTCCCTCGATCTTCTTGGTAAAATCCTTGAATCGGAGATAGGTACGGTAAACTCCCTGTTTTGCTTTTCCTGCCATCATGGCTGTGATGCCGTTGTCATAGAAGTTTGTATTCTTATAAGATCCGTTGATCACATAGACATCCCAGAAGTTTGTGGAACCGGTCCATGATACGGTCGGATCGATCGTTACCGGATATTCCCGGTCTTTGTCCTGAAAGTAATCTTCATCCAGATGCAGAGTAAGGAGATAGGAATCTTCTTCTCCATCTGGTTCAATGTCATAATACAGTTTCTCGCTGTATGCTTTTCCTGTTGCATCGTTTATATTTGGAGCTTCTAAAGATGCAACGATCTCATCTGTCTCCTCATCCAGAAAGCTGATCCCGCCATCCATTGCATTTTTCTTTGGTGTCAGTCCCTTGGCTTTAAAATGGAACTTCAGAACGTTTCCTTCGGGTGCTTTTGTCAGGACAATGCTTTCTTTCACTCCTGTATTCAGGGATTCATAGGAAAATGTGCAGTCTTTCTTCTCTGATTCATATGAGACTTTGACCTGTTTTTCCTCGCTATTTCCCCGTGCATCTTCCACCGTTTCTTCTTCCAGTCCGGTACGTGTTAATTTCTTTACCGATGTGAGGGCATCTTCCTGATCGTCTTTGTCTGTTGCTTCTGTATCTGCTGTCTGATCGTCAGATGTTGCTTCTGTCACTGCACGGACTGCCTGATCTGCCTGTGCAACTGCCTGTTCCACAGCTTTGGATGTCTGGTTATCTGACTGATCTTTTGAATCTGTTGTGTTGTCTGTATCTGTATTTTCTTTCTTCTCCTCATCCTGTCCATAGACTGGTGCAAAAGAGATCTCATACTTTCCATTTTCCATCAAAACCGGGGTCTTGTCTGTCAGTTTCTTTGGCAGATAGTGTTTCTTATCCCCTGTTTCATTTTCATAGGCATAATCTTTTAAGCTGTTTCCGTTCTCGCTTTTTGAATCTTCTACTTTCACGAGTGTTGGATCGTAGTCTTTTAATGTTCCATTGTCTGTTTCAAAGCGGACATCCTACCCATAAAAGATGGTATTTTTCTTTCCTCCTGTCATCTGAAATGTGGTAGAATTTGTAGTTTTCTCTATGATTTTCTTTGTTTCGCTTGTCTCATTTATTGTCTGTTTTGCATGAACTGAGTGAATCATCCCTGCAATTCCAGACCATTCCACTGATGTCAAACATAATGTAAATGTCAATAATACTGCCAATATCTGCTTTCCTAGTTTTTCTTTCATAAGCGTTTCCTTTCTGTGCTTATATATTATCTCCTTTCTTGACTCTTATTTTTGATAAGATCCTTTCGCTTTTATCTGACTTCCTGACATATTTTGTACAAATACAGCATAGGTATCTTTTTTTGTAATTGGAATTTTTCTATTGATTCCTGTTGTTGTTTGATAAGATTTCTTTACTTTCCCACCTTCAATAATTCCAATCTGCACTTTTTTTGCTGGACTAACTCTTATATTAATAGCAATTTCTTCGCCAGCTTTTTTCGTAAATTCTTTACTTCTTTTTAAGACTTTCGCATTGACTGTCCAATTTACATTTACTGTTGTTGAAAATGGTACAACTTCCATATTTTCTATTTCCTCTATGAATCCATCTTCTACAACTTGATTTGAAATGATCATATCATCTGCTCGTACGTTACTTGGTATAAGTGCTATCATAATCACAGCCATAATTATCATGCTAATCGTTTTCTTCATTCTTCTCTTTTTCCTCCAATGTTACATACGGATTTAATGCATAGTATCCTGAAATTTCTATTTCTTCACTTCCATCATTTTCTATATATGCTTTATACACCCCACTTTCTTTTATCTCAAATCCATGCCATAAATTAGCATCTGTACTCTGTATGAATCGTTCGCGATTTTTCTCGTCTATGATTCCAATTGAGACTTTTGTTTTGTCTTTTTCATTGTCTGTATCCACTAAAAGAGAGATTTCTATTTCTTTCCCTTTCTTTTTATTGATATATCTTCCTTGAGTTATAACTCTTTGACCCGGCTTTATTTTTATATCAACGGATTGAACCTGTCCTATCTTTGGAATCTTTCTTTTTTGCTTTATTTCCTTTATCGTTCTTAATGTATGATTTCTTGTACTTTCTCCCTTAGCTACTACATAATCAATAGATTCTCCCAATCCTTCTGCTTCAGGCATTGTCTTATCCGCAATATAACTATACCCCTTAGCATACCCAACAGATGATGCCGCCACAGTCACTGCACTGACTCCAAAGACCATTATTATTAATCCTGCAGACACAACCTTCTTTAGTGGTCGTTTCTTCATATAGGCATTCATTCTCTGCATTCTTAACATAAGCAGCTTGGTTCCTTCGCAAAGTCCTGCCATATAAACTCCACATTCTGGTCGTTCTACCGCTATTGTTATAATAATATTGAAATAGTCTTTTACACTCTTTACATATCTGCTGACCGTCATATCACATGCTGTCTCTCCCCATTGATCTAGCTGTCTCAGAATATCCTGCATTGCAGGATGAAACCAGTAAATACATCTCGTGATCTGAAACAGTTGTTTCCAGAACAGATCATGGTGTTTATGATGTACCAGCTCATGCAACAGAATCACTTCTAATTCCTGTTGACTATATTCTTTGGCTGGCAGCAGAACTTTTGGCTGGAAAAGTCCATATGCCATTGGAACTTCGATCATATGTAATATCACTGGTTTTACACTTCTGTGAAGTTTTACTCTCTTACTGATTTCACTGATTTGTTCTTGCAGTATTGGAGATTGTTCTTTAACTTCACATTGTCTGATCGCTTTATGTATCTTTCTATGCTGATTTCCATAGCGTATTATACATATCACAGTTCCAGCTACCCATATAAAAAATAAAATAGAAGCTATGTCCATAATAAAAGCTGTCTTCCAGAATTCAAATCCATACAAACCATTTTTCCTTATCTTTAATAACACAAAAAATGATATCGGACACCAAAAAGATAATAATACAACTTTCCAGATCCAATAGCTGATATCTACATATCCTCTCTTCTCAGACCATCGTCCAGTTAATTTCCATATCAAATATACGATCGTTCCTAAGGCTGTTCCAAAAACGATATATGTAAATCCATTGATCACTATATTATTTAAAATCCATCTCATCTAACATATCCTTCAAACTTTCTTGATCTTCTTTGGGAATCTTTTGATTCAATGCACTGAACAGCTCTTTTGCTGATCCGTCAAACCATTCATCCAGCATGCTTGCTGCTTTCTCTGTCTTATATGTTGTTTCGTCAATCAATGCATTGATATATGCTTTTCTTCCCCTTTTCTCTACTTTAATATATCCTTTATCTTCTAAACGGAACAAATAGGTTCGAATGCTTGTGCGTTTATATTCTTTATGGAATTTGTCCTTTAATTCTTCTCCCATTCGCAGAAATGGCATCTCTTTTCCGTAGTTCCAGATACATTTCATCATTAATTCTTCTGTGTTAGTTAAATATTCCATCTTACGCATCCCCTTTTTAACTGTTTTTTTAATTACTTTTACTTTAACATGTTTACTGTTTTAATTCAACTTGTTTTTTAGTTACTTTGAATAATTTTATCAATATATCGTCTATATTATTTTGCAAAATGTACAAAAGAGATTCAATCTAATCTATATCAAAAAAAGAGATGCCTTTTCCTTTGGCATCTCTTTCTTCAAAATAAATCTACAATCTGCTAATAAATTTTTCATGTACTCTCAAATTCTCATCCAATTCCGGATGAAATGCAACCCCAATCTGATTTCCATATTCTACCCCAACAATATTTCCATCAACTTCTGCTAATACCTTCACGCCCTCTTCAACACTCTCCACATAAGGTGCCCTGATAAACGTCATTGGTATCGTTCCAAAGTATGTTTCTTCTTGGTCTTTGATATCTTTTGCAAGAAGAATGAGTCCTGCACAGGTTGCGAGGACTGGCATTCCTTCTTCGATCTGTTTCTTGATCGTATCAAACATATCCAGTTCTTTTAAGAGTTTCCCCTGAACGGTGCTTTCACCGCCGGGAAGGATAATTCCATCGTATGGTTTTTCTAAATCTTCTTTGTTTCGTAATTCAATACAGAAAACTCCTAGTTGTTCAAGCATTTTTTCATGTTCGATAAATGCGCCCTGTAATGCTAAAACACCGACTTTCTTCATCTTATTTTCCTCTTTCTGCCATTAATAATTCGATTTCCTATTCGTTGATTCCTACCATTGCTTCTCCAAGGTCTTTGGATAATTCTGCGATTCGTTTGGCATCTGTAAAGTTTGTGACTGCCTGTACGATCGCTGCTGCTCGTTTGGCTGGATTTCCAGATTTGAAGATTCCTGATCCTACGAAGACTCCTTCTGCTCCTAACTGCATCATCATGGCTGCATCGGCTGGTGTTGCGACTCCACCTGCTGCGAAGTTTACGACTGGAAGTTTTCCATTTTCATGAACGTATAATACCAGATCATAAGGGACTCGTTGTGTCATATCTTAATAAAATAAGAAAAGTCATTGAATGCTCTTATTTTGTGAAAAATAATTTGCATTCAATGACTTTATAACCACTGTGTCACACAACTATGTTTCTTTGTCTTCTTATCATAACTGATTCCAACACCTAAGATTTTATGATCTGTTTTTATTTCACCTATTTTTCCTTGAAATTTTAATTTATAATTTTTGTCCACAATCTGCTTTAATGCTTCTCTTGGACTATGATCTACTTTTAATTCTAATATAATTCCTGGATCCTTCTTATTCTCTGGATAAAAAATATAATCAACAAATCCCTTGCCTGCTTTGTCTTCTCTTTCTACACGATATTTGTCCCTTGCTGAAAGATAAACAAGATTTATAATTGCTGATAATTCCGTTTCATTATTATATGATAGAATTGGTGTTTCTGTATTATGTGCGTATTCTAAGATTTCTTCCATTACCTGAGTATCTTCTGCTAAAGTTGCTTGTAACATTCTTTCTGACTCTTTTGCCAAACGATAAACATATCCTAGAGATTCTTCTTTTTGAATCATATCATCAAATTTATTCATCAATTCTTTATTTGGTATTCTTACTTTACCATCTTCATAACTCAAAAATCCATATACTACCATAGCTGAAAATATCTCACTTTTTGTTTCAAGTCTCATAGCTGCTGCAGCATATTCCTGAATTTTTACCTGCACTGACTCTCCTGATATCATTAGAGCCAGATCATTTTGTACATCATCAATATTCTTTCTGATATAATAAAAAATTTCATCGTATGGTCCTGAACTTGTCCAATAATTTCCTATATTGTTATTCGTAAGAGCAAGTACAACGGATCTGGGATTATAGATTCTCTCTCCAGATTTTGTTGTATATCCATCATACCAAATTCTTAAATCTTGTCTTGAAATTTGAGCATTCTCATTATTATGTTCATACCTTTCAAAAAGTTCATCTACCTCCTCATCTGTAAATCCAAAATATTCACTATATTTTGTTTCTGATGCCATATTATATTCCCAGAACATATTTAATTCAGAGCCACTTGAATACTTAGCAATTGGTAAAATTCCTGTCATATATGTCATGATTACATACGGACGATCTTTTAATAGATTACTCAAAAATAGAATATATTGCTTTTTATCTTCCTCTTTAATAAAATCCTTATGGAAAATAAAATCCCACTCGTCAAACACGAATATAAATCTCTGTTCATCATATTCTTCAAAAATTGTTTCTAATACATCTGCTGCTGAATCTCCTTCATAAATTTCAATATCTGGATATGCTTTTTTTAAATCTCTGATCAAATTTTCTTCTATACGATCAATATATTCTCGATATGAATGACATTCTCTTGGCATTTTGCTAAAGTCAATGAATATAACATCATATTGATTTTTATACTTTATATATTCTTTATTTTGAGATATATTCAATGATTCAAACAGCCCATTTTCACTTTTTCTTTTCCCTAAAAAAGAGGCAATCATGTTTGCAATCATTGTTTTTCCAAAACGTCTTGGTCTTGTAATACAAATATGTGTATTTCCAACTTCTAAAAATGGAAATAACTCTGATAACAACTTTGTTTTATCTACAAAATATGGCTTCATCGTTTCATTTTTGTATAATACATATGAAGTTGAACTGTTTAAGTATCTTCCCATATCAAGACCTCTTCTTTCTTATTCCATGATTCTATACAAAGTTGTATTTTTTTAATTCAATTATACCAAAAGATATGGTTAAAGTACAGCATAACAAACTGAATTGATGCATTGACTGCTCTTTGAAATAATCTTTACTTCCTATTTTTTCAATTACACTTCATTTTTAATACAAACATCCAATTTCTGATAAGGTATCTCAATCCCTTCCTCATCAAATCGAATTTTAATTTCTTCATTCAACGCCCATTTGGTCGCTACATAATCGGATGTTGGAACCCAGCACCTGATTCCCATCATGACAGAGCTATCTGCTAAACTACTTACAAAAATATTAACTCCATCCTGATCAAGAATTCTTTTTTCATTTTTTGCTATATCTGTAAGAATTCTTTTGACTTCTTTAATATCTGCATCATAAGAAATTCCTACTTCAATATCAATCAGTCTTCGATCCTGTTTCGTATTATTAATCAGATTGGAATTACTCAATGTACCATTTGGAATAACGATCACTCGGTTATCGACTGTCTTAAGTTTTGTGTAGAAAATGTCCATCGCTGCAACTTCTCCTTCACAGTCGGTTCCTGTTAATACGATGTAATCTCCCACCTGAAATGGTTTCAGGATTAATAGTAAAACTCCACCTGCTACATTGGAAAGTGTTCCTTGTAATGCTAAACCTACTGCTACACCTGCAGATCCTAATAATGCGATAAAGGAACTTACTTCTACTCCCATATGTGCGACTGCCATAAAGATTACAATACATCGTAACCCAATCCTTATGAAGGAACAGGAAAATGAGATCACTCCATAATCGATCTCTGCTTTCTCAAGGGTTGTTTTTAAAAGGTTGATTAAAATTTTGATCAGTTTAAATCCAATGACAATGATCAAAAATGATACAACAACTTTTCCTATGATACTCATTGCAATTTCCAGATATTTTTCAAAAAACTGATTCCAGTCGATCTTGCTTAAGTCCACTGCTGCGAACATCGATTGTATTTGTGCTAACATAATCTCTCCTTTTTTATCTTATGTTTTTTCATGTACTTAGCAACTGCGCCATAAGACGCATAACATGAAAGAAACACGTATTTCTACGTGTTTCTTATCATAGCAAGTTTATTTGTGAATTACAATGTCTATTTCTTTGTAATATATCCTTTTGCTTTTAATGTCTCTGCACATAAGACAGCTCCACCTGCTGCTCCACGAACTGTATTATGAGAAAGTCCTACAAATTTGTAATCGTATACTGTGTCTTCTCTTAAACGTCCAACAGAGATTCCCATTCCGTTTTCGTAATCTACGTCTGCTTTTACCTGTGGGCGGTTATCTTCTTCTAAGTACTGGATCATCTGTTTTGGAGCACTTGGAAGTTCTAATTCCTGTGGAAGTCCGCTGAAGTTCACTAATTTTTCGATCAGCTGTTCTTTTGTTGGTTTCTTTTTGAATTTAACGAAGACTGCTGCTGTATGTCCGTTTAATACTGGTACACGGATACACTGTGTTGTGATCACTGGTGTTTCAGCTTTCACAATCACACCGTCTTCAATGTGTCCCCATAAACGAAGAGGTTCCTGTTCGCTCTTCTCTTCTTCTCCACCGATGTATGGGATAATGTTTTCTACCATTTCAGGCCAGTCTTTGAAAGTTTTTCCTGCTCCGGAAATTGCCTGGTATGTTGTAGCTACGACTTCATATGGTTCGAATTCTTTCCAAGCTGTTAAGACTGGTGCATAACTCTGGATAGAGCAGTTTGGTTTTACTGCTACGAAACCTTTTGTTGTTCCTAAACGTTTCTTCTGACTTTCGATCACTTCGAAATGTTCTGGGTTGATCTCAGGTACTACCATTGGCACATCTGGTGTCCAGCGGTGTGCACTGTTGTTAGATACAACTGGTGTTTCTGTTTTTGCATAGTCTTCTTCGATCTTTTTGATCTCGTCTTTAGACATATCAACTGCACTGAATACGAAATCAACCTGAGAAGCAACTTCTTCTACTTCGTTTACGTTCTTTACGATCATAGATTTTACTGCTTCTGGCATTGGAGTATCCATCTTCCAACGTCCACCTACTGCTTCTTCATATGTCTTTCCTGCAGAACGTGGGCTTGCTGCTAATGTTGTAACTTCAAACCATGGATGGTTCTCTAATAATGAAATAAAACGCTGTCCAACCATTCCAGTTGCACCTAAAATACCAACTCTTAATTTTTCACTCATGCTTTTTCTCTCCTATAGTACACGAACTCGAACGACTCCCTCGATCTGTTCCATTTTCTTAACTGTTTCTTCTGTTGGTGCTTTCTTTTCCATGTCAAACATAGAATAAGCCCATTCACCTTTGGATTTATTTAACATATTGGCAATGTTATGTCCATCTGCTGCAAGGATCGCTGTTAACTGTCCGATCATATTTGGAAGGTTCTTGTGATGCACTGTGATACGTGCTGCACAATTAGCTTCTCCAAGATCGCAGTTTGGATAGTTTACTGAATTGACAATATTACCATTCTCTAAATAATTCATCAACTGATCCACTGCCATCTCTGCACAGTTCTCTTCTGATTCCTCTGTAGATGCTCCTAAGTGTGGAATTGTGATCACTTTGTCTACTCCAGCGATTTCTGCACTTGGAAAATCTGTTACATAATGTTTTACTTTTCCTGATGCTAATCTTTCAATCACTGCCTGATTATCAACAAGTTCTCCTCTGGCGAAGTTTAATAATGTAACTCCGTCTTTCATCTTATCGATAGCTTCTTTGTTGATCATTCCTTTTGTAGAATCCATGTATGGAACATGAATTGTAATATAATCACATGTCTCAAATAATTCGTCAATGGAAGCGATATGTTTTACCATTCTTGATAAGCTCCATGCAGAACGTACGGATACGTATGGATCATATCCATAAACTTTCATTCCAAGACGATTGCAGATATTTGCTACTAAAACACCGATTGCTCCAAGTCCGATAACTCCGATACTTTTTCCTTTTAATTCGTTACCTGCATACTGTTTTTTCTGTTTCTCAACAAGTTTTGCAAGGTTCTCTTCGGATGCATTTTCCTTAACCCAGTTATATCCACCGATGATATCACGAGATGCAAGTAAAAGTCCTGCAACAACAAGTTCTTTTACACCATTAGCATTCGCTCCTGGTGTATTGAATGCTACGATTCCCTTCTTTGCATATTCATCTAATGGAATATTGTTAACTCCTGCTCCAGCTCTTGCAACTGCAAGAAGGCTTTCTGGAACTTCAAGATCGTGCATAGCTGCACTTCTTACTAAAACTGCATCTGCTTTATCTAAGTCATCGATCACTTTAAAATCTTCTGTAAATAAATCTAGTCCTTTACTTGCGATCGGGTTTAAGCATTTTACTGTATACATGGCTCCTCCTTATTTGTTCTCTTCTTCAAACTTCTTCATAAATGCTACTAATTTCTCAACACCTTCTTTTGGCATTGCGTTATAAATACTTGCACGCATTCCACCAACTGTACGATGTCCTTTTAGGTTCTCAAATCCTGCTTCTTTTGCTTCAGCTACGAATTTGGCATCCAGATCTTTGTCTCCTGTTACAAATGGAACGTTCATTAAAGAACGGTCTTCTTTCACAACTGTTCCTTTAAACATTTCGCTCTGGTCTAAGAAATCATATAAGATCTTTGCTTTTTCTTCGTTGCGTTTCTGCATTGCAGTAAGTCCACCCTGGTCTTTTAACCATTTGAAGACTTTTCCGCAAATATAGATTCCGTAGCATGGAGGTGTGTTATACAGTGAATCTGCATCTGCCTGTGTTTTCCATTTTAACATGGTTGGTGTTCCTTCTAATACATCATCTGTGATCAGATCTTCACGTACGATACAAACTACAACTCCTGCTGGTCCAACGTTTTTCTGTACTCCAAAATAGATGACTCCAAAGTCTTCTACATTAACTGGCTCAGATAAAATGCAGGAAGACATATCTGCAACAAGGATCTTTCCTTTTGTGTTTGGAATCTGCTGATATTTTGTTCCATAGATTGTGTTGTTATAGCATACATATACATAATCTGCATCTTCTGATACTGGAAGATCAGAGCAATCTGGAATGTATGTATATGTTTTATCTTCGGATGAAGCTAAGATATTTGCTTTTCCATATCTTGATGCTTCCTGATATGCTTTCTTTGCCCACTGTCCTGTGATGATGAAATCTGCAACTTTGTTCTTCATCAGATTCATAGGGATGGCTGAAAACTGCTGGGAAGCTCCACCCTGAAGGAATAATACTTTGTAATTATCAGGGATGTTCATTAAATCTCTTAAGTCTGCTTCTGCAGTCTTGATGATGTCATCAAACATCTTGGATCTATGGCTCATCTCCATAACGGACATTCCACATCCTCTGTAATCAAGCATTTCCTCTGCTGCTTCTTTTAACACTTCTTCCGGAAGTACTGCCGGTCCAGCTGAAAAGTTGTATACTCTTGCCATTTTTTTCTCCTTTATATGAAAATAAATTAAAAGTTATCTTGCCTGCGCCTCAAGATCCGCTTTGTCAAATGCATCTTCAATAGAGCCTCCTGGATTAACCATAGGCCATACTTTGTCATCTAAGTCAATATGACAATCAAGAACTACTGGTTCTCCTGCATTTAAAGCTTCTTTGAATGCATCTTTGAATTGATCGATATCCGTGATCTTCTTAGCTTGCACCCCAAGTCCTTCTGCAACTTTCACAAAGTCTACTTTGTCCTGAAGTGTTGTATACGAATATCTTTCTTCATAAAACAGATCTTGCCACTGTCTTACCATTCCTAACACGCTGTTATTGATAATAACTTCGATCACTGGAATGTTGTATCGCGAGGCTGTCGCAAGCTCATTTAAATTCATACGGAAACATCCGTCTCCTGCAATATTTACTACGATCTTATCTGGATTACCAACTTTCGCTCCAAGGCTGGCTCCAAGACCGTATCCCATTGTTCCAAGGCCACCAGATGTCAAGAATTTACGTGGTTTATCATATTTATAAAACTGAGCGGCCCACATCTGATGCTGTCCAACTTCTGTTGTAATGACTGCCTCACCTTTTGTAATATCATAAATCGCTTCCATGATCTCAGGACATGTTAATCGTCCTTTATCATAAGTTAATGGATACTTTTCTTTATATTCTTTGACCGTATTAAGCCATTCTTTGTGTTCCTGGGCTTCTAAACGGCGATTGATCACTGTTAATACTGCTTTTACATCTCCGATGATAGAAGCTGATACACAAATATTCTTGTTGATCTCAACTGGGTCAACATCAATCTGTAAAATCTTTGCATTCTTTGCAAATGTTTTTGGATTGCCTAAAACTCGGTCACTAAATCTTGTTCCGACTGCGATCAGAAGGTCACAGTGAGATACTCCAAGATTTGATGCCTTTGTTCCGTGCATTCCAAGCATTCCACTATAACGTTCATCTGTACCGTTAAATGCTCCTTTTCCCATAAGGGTATCGCATACTGGTGCATCTACTTTCTCTGCAAATTCTTTTAATTCGTCTGCTGCATCAGAGATCACAGCTCCACCACCAACTAAAATATATGGTCGTTTTGCTTCTCTGATCATGCTGATCGCATTCTGAATATCTACTTCTTTGATATATTCACTGGAACGTATGATCTTCGCTGGTTTGTATTTTTCATATAGAGTCGTTGCTGCTGTCACATCTTTTGGGATATCGATCAAAACCGGTCCTGGTCTTCCTGTCTTTGCAATTCTAAACGCTCTTCGGATCGTATCTGCAAGTTCTTCTATATTCTTTACAATAAAGTTATGCTTTGTGATCGGAATTGTGACTCCGGAAATATCAACTTCCTGGAAGCTGTCCTTTCCAAGAAGGCTGACTCCTACGTTACATGTGATCGCAACAACTGGAACAGAATCCATGTTGGCTGTTGCAAGACCTGTAACGATATTGGTAGCTCCAGGTCCGCTTGTTGCGAAGCATACTCCGACTTTCCCTGTAGATCTTGCATATCCATCTGCTGCATGAGAAGCTCCCTGCTCATGAGAAGTAAGGATATGTGTAAAATCTTTTTTCTGTTTGTATAATTCGTCGTAAATATTTAAAATAGCTCCGCCTGGATACCCGAAAATGGTATCCACGCCTTGCTCTTTCAAACATTCTAAAACAATCTGAGCACCTGTCAATTGTTTCATCATTTGATCCTCTTTTCCTGCTTAATTACTGTTTGATTTCTAAAACTGCACCACGGTTTCCAGATGTAACTAAGGAAGCATATCTTGCAAGATAACCTGTTGTAACCTTTGGTGTTCTAGGTTTCCAGTTTTCTTTTCTCTTTGCTAATTCTTCGTCAGAAACTTTCACGTTTAATGTGTTGGCATCGATATCGATCGCGATGATATCTCCTTCTTCTACTAATGCGATTGGTCCACCAACTGCTGCCTCTGGAGAAACGTGTCCGATACAAGCTCCTCTGGAAGCTCCGGAAAATCTTCCGTCAGTGATCAGGGCTACACTAGATCCAAGTCCCATACCCATGATCGCTGATGTAGGATTTAACATCTCTCTCATACCAGGTCCGCCTTTTGGTCCTTCATAACGGATAACTACGACATCACCTGGTTTGATATCTCCACCTTTGATCGCTTTGATCGCATCTTCTTCACAGTCAAAGACTCTGGCTGGTCCTTCCATCTTAAGCATCTCAGGAGCAACAGCAGAACGTTTTACAACACCTGAATCTGGTGCTAAGTTTCCTTTTAATACGGCGATTCCACCAGTCTGGCTGTATGGATTGTCGATTGGACGGATAACTTCTGGGTTCTTGTTTACACAACCTTCGATATTCTCTGCAACTGTCTTACCTGTTGCTGTGATAAGGTCTGTATGAAGAAGATTCTTCTTATTTAATTCGTTCATAACGGCATAGACACCACCAGCTTCATTTAACTCTTCAATGTATGTATGTCCTGCTGGTGCAAGATGACATAAGTTAGGAGTTCTCTTACTGATCTCATTTGCCATCTCAAGATTTAACTCAACTCCTGCTTCATGAGCGATCGCTGGTAAATGAAGCATACTGTTTGTACTGCATCCAAGTGCCATATCAACTGTTAATGCATTCTCAAATGCTTTCTCTGTTAAGATATCTCTTGGTCGGATATTCTTCTCTAATAATTCCATAACCTTCATTCCTGCATGTTTTGCAAGACGGATTCTCTCTGAATATACGGCTGGGATTGTTCCATTTCCCTGTAATCCCATACCAAGAACTTCTGTTAAACAGTTCATGGAGTTTGCTGTGTACATACCAGAGCATGATCCACATGTAGGACATGTCTTATTCTCAAATTCATCTAATTCTTCTTTTGTGATCTTGCCTGCTGCATAAGATCCAACTGCTTCAAACATACTTGATAAGCTTGTCTTGCATCCTTTTACACGTCCCGCAAGCATTGGTCCGCCACTGACGAACACTGTAGGCACATTAACGCGCGCAGCAGCCATTAACAGTCCTGGTACGTTTTTGTCACAGTTTGGAACCATAACTAAAGCATCAAACTGATGTGCTAATGCCATACATTCTGTAGAATCAGCGATCAAATCTCTTGTTACCAGTGAATATTTCATTCCAACATGTCCCATTGCGATACCATCACATACAGCGATTGCCGGGAATACAACTGGTGTTCCACCAGCCATGGCAACTCCAAGTTTAACTGCTTCTACGATCTTATCAATATTCATATGCCCTGGAACGATCTCGTTATAAGAACTAACGATTCCGACCAGTGGCTTTCTCATCTCTTCTTTTGTGAAACCTAATGCGTTAAATAACGATCTCTGAGGGGCAAATGCTTCTCCCTCTGTAAATGTATTACTCATAAAACTAACCTCCTAGTATAATATACCTTCATCTATCTATAATAATGATTGATTCTTATTTGATACGATCAATGATCAGCTGTCCCATTTCTTTACATCCAACCTGTTTCATTCCATCAGACATGATGTCAACAGTTCTGTATCCATCTGCTAAAACTGCTTTAACTGCTGCTTCCATTGCATCTGCTTCTTTATCAAGATCAAAGGAATAACGAAGCATCATAGCTGCAGAAAGAATTGTTGCGATTGGGTTTGCGATATCCTGTCCTGCGATATCTGGAGCTGATCCATGACTTGGTTCATATAATCCAAACTTACCTTCTGCAAGACTTGCAGATGATAACATTCCGATAGATCCTGTGATCATACTTGCTTCATCAGATAAGATATCTCCAAACATGTTCTCTGTTAAGATCACATCGAACTGACGTGGGTTATTAACTAACTGCATTGCACAGTTATCAACTAACATATGTTCATATGTAACATCTTCATAATCTTTGGCTACTTCTTCTACAACAGCTCTCCATAATCTGGAAGAATCAAGTACGTTTGCTTTATCAACACTGATCACGTGTTTTTTACGTTTTCTTGCGATATCAAATGCTTTGATTGCGATTCTTCTGATCTCATTTTCGTTATAAGATAATGTATCAACGGCTGTTCTTACTCCGTCAACTTCTTCTGTATGTCTCTCTCCAAAGTAAAGACCACCTGTTAACTCTCTCATGATAACCATGTCAAATCCATCACCGATCACTTCATCACGAAGAGGACATGCTTTCTTTAATTCATCATATAAGTATGCTGGTCTGATATTGGCAAATAATCCAAGGGATTTACGAAGTTTTAATAAACCTGCCTCTGGTCTTAACTGTGCTGGAAGTTTGTACCATGGAGATGTACTTGTATTTCCACCAATAGATCCCATTAATACTGCATTACTTTTCTTAGCAATCTCTAGTGCTTCTTCTGTTAATGGCTCTCCATGAACATCAATGGATGCTCCACCCATTAAGATCTGTGTGTAAGAAAATGTGTGACCGTATTTCTCACCTACAGCGTCTAAAACTCTCATTGCTTCTGTGACGATCTCTGGTCCGATTCCATCACCTTTGATGACTGCTAAATTACAATTCATATCTTCTTCCTCATTTCTTCTTGATATTACTTATGTCTGTCAATGAATTGGCAGATTTGCTTACCCTAAAACTACTAATGCGATAAACGCTCCGATACAGCTTGCGCATGCAACTGTAACAATATTTTTTTCATTATATGCAAAAATCATCGCAATTGCAAATCCAATTGCCGATGCGATCCAATTTCCTGTGGCATAAAACACTGCTGGCATGATCATTGCAGCCAAAACAGCGTATGGCACATAGTATAAAAAGGACCTGAAAAATTTATTCTCTATCTTCTTCTGTATTGCAACCAGTGGGATGACTCGTATTAAATATGTAGAAACTGCTGTGACTGCAATGTAGATCAATAATCTGCTAAGCTTCATCAGTCTCCTCCTCTTCTACCGGGAATAAAATTGCTCCAAGCGTCGCTGCGATCAATGTACAAATGATGATCACAAAACCACTGGATACAAAAGATAATGCCTTAATATATTTAAATAATAAACTGATGATCATGGATATGATGATCACGATCGTTATATGCTTGTTATGTCTTGCTGGCGGAATGATGATTCCTATTAACATTCCATAAATTGCAAGTCCAAGTGCATTCCTTAAGATCAAAGGCAATAATGTATTAGCTGTCGCTCCTAAAAGTGTCCCGATGGTCCAGCTGATCCATGGGATCGACATCAATGCATAAAAATACTTTGGCGTGATCTCTTTCCTTCCGGCACAGGAAACTGCAAAAATCTCATCTGTTACCAAAAATGCCATTGAAAGCCGGTTCCATAATGTCGTCTTCTCTGACAGTTTCTGTCCGATTGCGATCGACATGATCGAATATCTTAAATTAATAATGATCTGTGATAAAACTAATTCTACCAAAGATCCCCCTGCTGTCATCGTAATGATCGCTGCAAACTGTCCTGCGGAAGTTACACAGGTTGCCGAGATCAAGGTTAATGCCCATACCGGGATTCCCTGAGATGCTCCTGAAATTCCAAATGCAAACGAAACAGCCACATAAGCCAGTCCGATCGGAATCCCATCCATCAGTCCTCTTCGAAATTCATTGTCTGATTTCATTATCTGCTCCTATAGTTCAAAATAATCCGATTCCTGCAAAAATATAGAAAATTTCTCCAAAAAATCGAACTTATATAATAGGATACCACATTCTTAGACAGATTGGAATCTATTTTTCAATGAAAAGCGCATGAAAATGATGTTTTCGTTGAAATAGCTGTAAAAAAATATTATAATTTATATATGATACTATCAATTCAAAAATAGGGGAAATCTATGCTAAAGAAAAATTTTATCTGTTTTGGCTTATCTGCGGCTTTGCTATTCTCAAGCATTGTCCCAGCTCACGCAGCTGTAACTGCTGGTGATTATTATAAGATCAAATACACTCACAACAAAAAAACAGTTACGAAACGGGCAATTGATGCAAGGTACAATAATAAGATCATCAAAACATATATGCCGGGTTATATTGAAGGTTCCACTTCCATGTATTCTGCATACTGGATCTTCAACCGTTGTTCTGCTCTTAATACGAAGTTTTCTTATTCTTCCAAGACAAAAAAGATTAACATGCAAAGAGGTTCTAAGAAGCTGGTAATGAAATTAAACAGTACTTCAGCAACACTAAACGGGAAAAAATTTACCCTTCCTTCTGCACCAAGAAGAGTTTATTATCCTGCAAAGAAAAAATATTATATTATGGTTCCCGGCGAAGCTGTTGCAAAAAAACTGCAGTTAAACTATACATGGAACAACCGCTTGCTGTCAGGGCTTATCACAAAGAAAACAACAAATACTGGTTCTTCGACTAACACCAGCGGTTCAAACAGCAATGCATCAAGTTCCACAAGTTCATCTACGAAGATCACTGCTTCTTCTTCCAACTATTCTATCAGGATCAAGAAGCCTTCCAATCTGTCATCAGATTCGATCAGTGCCGATGATGATTACTGGAATAAACGTTTGAGACTGATCATAAACGGAGACTACAAATCACATTTTAGTTCTTCTTCCAATCGTACAGTCAAAGACAGTTTAAGCTACAGCACTTCCTACAGCAATGGAAAGACATATATCAATCTTAAAACAGATTCGATCAAAGGATTCAGTGTCACACAGACCTCTTCCTATATATATGTCAAATATGCTGATCCAAAAAAGATGTTTAACCGTGTGATCGTTGTAGATGCTGGTCATGGCGGAGATGATTCCGGAGCTGTTGGCAATGGTTATTATGAGAAGAACATGACTTTAAATGTCGTGAAAAGTATCAAAACAAATTTTGATAAGAATTCTAACTATAAAGTTTATTATACAAGGCTGTCCGACTGGAAACCAAGCCTGTCTCAGCGCTATCAGTTAGCAAATGAAGTAAATGCAGATCGTTTCTTAAGTGTACATATTAATTCTGCAGATGGTTCATCTGCCAAAGGAACAGAGACACTTTATAAAACATATAAGACTTATGCACAGACATTACAGACATCTGCTTTAACCGGCATGGGATACAGTCAGGGAAGTTCTTATGACCGCGGATTAAAATATCGTACAGATCTTGCTGTACTCAATGGTCCAAAGATGACAACTGCCCTTGTAGAATTAGGTTTTATTTCAAACAGCACAGAAGCAAACAGGATTGATTCCAGAACTTCTACAATTGCATCAAATTTATATAAAGCTGTTTGTAATTCATTTTAAAATTATATTGCAGAAAATAGGAAATTACCAAAAGTCATATTGTAAAATATGACTTTTTTCTTGCAATAATATTACATATATGTTACAGTTAGTTCTTGGAAAGGAAGATACAAATGAAATTACAGAAATTTATTATTACAGCTATGTTGTCAGTTTCAGTTATCAGCACAGGAATCCCTGTAAATGTTTCTGCTTCATCATATGCTACAACAAAACATACTTACACTTTAAAGATCAATCAGAAAAAACAAAAGAAAAAAGCCGTTGGTGCAATCTATAACGGTAAGACGATCAAAACAAAGGCTCCAGGATATATGACTGGTAATACTGCCATGTATTCTGCAAACTATGTCTTTAAGAAAGGATTAGGTGTTTCCTATTCTTACTCATCCAAAACCCGTCAGATCACTCTGAAACGTGGTTCTAAAAAAATTGTCATGAAGCGTGGTTCTAATTATGCTTATGTCAACGGTAAGAAGACAAAGATGCCAACACCTGCACGTCAGGTTTACTGTTATAGCCAGAAGAATAACTTTATGTACGTTCCTGGAAGCTTCTGTGCAAAACATCTTGGATTATCTTATTCATGGAAAAGCTCTGCTTACTCAGGAGTATTTTCTAAGACTACAAGCTCTAAGGGTAACAGCACAACTTCCACTACGACTTCTACTTCTTCAAGTGGCAGCTATGTTCAGCTTGCAAAACCATCAGGATTAGCAAGCAGTGCAATTTCCACAACTGACGATTATCATAACTATCGACTGATCGTCAACATTAAAGGAAATTATAAGTCATTTTATGAAAAATCTGCAAACCATAAAGTTGTAGGAGATTCTTCATTTAAATCTTATTCTGTAAAATATACAGATGGTTATACAAAGATTTATATTAAGCCACGTAGTTCAACGATCAAAGGATTCCGCGTAACTCAGACAGATTCTTATATCAAAGTAAAGTACGCATCTCCTAAATCTATTTACAAACAGATCATTGTACTGGATGCTGGTCATGGTGGTTCTGACAGTGGAGCTGTATCTTATGGATATAAAGAAAAAGATATGACATTAAAGATTGTAAAAGCTGCAAAGAAATATTTTGATAAAGATTCAAATATCAAAGTATATTATACAAGATTATCTGATACTTATCCAAGCCTTAGCGATCGTTCTGCTCTTGCAAATAATGTTGGTGCTGACCGATTCTACAGCGTACATATTAACTCTGCAGATTCTTCTTCTGCTCACGGAACAGAAACTTTATATAATTCACAGGGATATAAATCTACTTCAGGATTAACAAGCTATAAGTGGTCTTCTACGATCCATCCTTATATCCAGTCCGCTACAGGATTTACAAACCGTGGACTTGTGGATCGTACAGGATTATATGTGCTTCGACACACAAAAACATCTTCTACATTAACAGAGATTGGATTCGTGTCAAACAAATCAGAAGCGAAGAAAATGAACTCTAACTTATCAAGTTATGGTAAAGCTGTATACAACAGTACAAAAGCTTCTCTCAACAAAAACCCTACAAAACGTTAATCATTGATCATTATAAAAAACAACAAAACAGACGGTCTTATTGGTTGAATAAGGCCGTCTGTTTTATTTATATAAATTAAGGCTGTCTGAAAACCTGATACCTTGATCTCTTGATCTCTTGATCTCTGCTCATTATCTTGCAGAGATCTCCTGCTTTGTTGTATAGTATGGGACTACCAGATACATACCATCTGTGATCTTGCCGTCATAAATATGATTCGTCTTACATACCTCTTCTATATAATCATCAACGGAATCATACTCATCTCCCATATATTCCTTTGCAATCTTCCAGAGTGAGTCCCCTTTTCTCACCTGAATACTTGTAAACTGCTTTTCTCTGCTGCTTTGTGCTTCGATCACTGGAGTCTTCATAAAAAGCATATGAGCTGCCATAAATAATACTCCTAAAAAAATCAGAAAGAAAATCCATCTTCTCTTCTTACTCATCATAATGTATCCTCCTCATATATATCGAACGTTTGTTTTGTCTATATTATAATTCTCGAACATTTGTTTGTCAAGTTTTTCTCGAAACTTTGTTCGGGAACACTTGTTTCTATATTTGATCTATGTTATTATAATAGTAATTTAAGTAAAAGACGGAGGATATAATACATGGCGAAAGAACAATTAAGCGATAAACAACAACAGATTCTTGAATTTATCAAAAGCCGCATCCTGGACAAGGGATATCCGCCTGCAGTCCGTGAGATCTGTGAAGCCGTGAACCTGCGTTCCACCTCTTCTGTCCATTCTCATTTAGAGACACTGGAACGAAAAGGCTATATTCACAGAGATCCGACAAAGCCTCGTGCAATTGAGATCATAGATGACGATTTTAATCTTGCCAGACGCGAGATCATCAATATTCCTGTCGTTGGAACTGTAACTGCCGGTGAGCCGATTCTTGCCGTTGAGAATATTGAAGAATATTTTCCAATGTTACCTGACCATATCAGTAATAAGAATACATTTATGTTACACGTTCGTGGAGAAAGTATGATCAATGCAGGGATTCTTGATGGCGATATGGTAATTGTTGAACAGCAGCCAACCGCTGAGAATGGTGATATTGTTGTTGCAATGATCGAAGATTCTGCTACCGTGAAGAGATTTTTTAAAGAAGACGGTTATTATCGTCTTCAGCCAGAGAATGATTCTATGGAACCTATTATTGCAGATGAGGTATCTATTATAGGTAAGGTCGTAGGTCTTTACCGCTCAATGAAATAAAAAAGGTCAGAACGATTGTTTTTAACTTTCGCTCTGACCTTTTCTTTTTATCTGCCTCTTTATTTAATTTAATTCTTCGATTGAAACTTCTTTTCCGTCTTTCCAGATTCTCTCAAGATCATAGAACAGACGGTTTTCTTTATCAAAGATATGAATGATGATATCTCCAAAATCAAGTAAGATCCAGTTTCCTTCTCTGTATCCTTCCATCTGTTTCATCTCATATCCAGCTTTAAATAATTCTTCCTGTACATTATCTACCATTGCCTGTACCTGGTTCTTATTATTACCATCTGCAATGATAAAATAATCAGCTAATACCGAAATGCTTCGGATATCAATGATCTTAATATCTTCTGCTAATTTGTCATCTAACGCATCATATGCGATCTTTACCATATTTAATGACTGATCCATGTTAATTCTCCTTCTTTGCTTTGTAATACTCATAAGTCTTAATTGTCCGCTCGTCAATCTTTTGTCCACATTCTGTAAGATAATCAATTGTGTTCTTAAGAATCTCTTCTGTACAGCGATCTAAGTCTTCAAATGCCAGTTTTCGTACTTTAGGAAGCCCTGGTATCATCTTTCGATTCGGTTCCATATAATCTGCGATAAATATGATCTGCTCTAATGCAGTCATTGCGATCTTTCCTGTTGTATGACACCCAATCGCTGATAAAATCTCGTTATCAGTTTCTTCATATTCATCTTTTGCTAAAAATGGTGCAATCTCCTGATGCATCAGCTGAGGGCTCTCTGTTAACGTTCCCTCCAGATCAATATGATACTTCTGGCATAACTGTCTTTGTTTCTCTATCGAAAATCCTTTTGCACAATCGTGCAATAACCCTGCCTTGTAAGCCTTTTTTGTATCAACATCAAAGACCATCGCCATACACGCTGCTGTATATGCAACACCAAGTGTATGTCTGTATCTTGATGGTTTTAATACTGTTTTAAGCTTCTCTTCTATCTCCTGTAATTCCATATAAATCATTTCTTTCTATATAATCGATCACATCTTCTGGGAGAAAGAAATGGATGCTGGACCCATTCTTACATCTCTTCCTGATGTCATTTGATGAAATTTCAATACTCGGACTGCTTAAATGATAAATCTTCCCACCATATTTCTCTTCCAGATAATCAATCTGGGCATCCAGGGCACTTCTTGAATCATTCCTTGTGGCAACCAGAATATTCGCCATGTTAAAAATCTGGTCTGGATCTTTCCATGTCTCAATCTGATAAAGGGAATCAGCTCCCATGATAAAATAATACTTACAATCTTTATGATCCTGTGTGAGGGCTCTTAACGTGTCCACTGTATAAGTTGTCCCTTCGCGTTTTAATTCCATATCACTAAATCTGAAATATGGAAATCTTGAAATTGCAAGTTTGATCATATCCACTCTGTTTTGCTCACTTACTCCGCCACTGATCGTCTTGTATGCGGGATTCTTTGTTGGCATAACCAAAATCTCATCCAGACCAAACTCTTCTTTTGCTGCCTGTCCAAGGATCAAATGTCCATGGTGGATCGGATTAAATGTTCCGCCAAGAATTCCTATCTTCTTCATGGCACTTCCTCCGATATTATTTTCCTGCTTTTGGCAGTTCAATTCTCTTATGGTCTCTTGACTCTTTGTATAATACGATCTTCTTACCGATGACCTGTACAACCTGGGATCTTGTTCTCTCTGCTAAAACATTTGCCAGTTCTTTTGGATCATCCATACAGTTTTGAAGTACACCAACTTTGATCAGTTCTCTTGCTTCTAAGGCATCTCTGACACCCTGTACAAGTTCTGGTGAAATACTTCCTTTTCCAATGTTATAGATCGGATCGATCTTCATTGCAAGACTCTTTAAATAAGCTCTCTGTTTGCTTGTCATGTTATCCTCCATTAAATTATATATCTATCTATAGTAGTCAAACTCCAGATTATAAAGACGTACGGTATCCCCTTCTTCAATTCCCATCTCTGTTAATCGTTCAATGACACCATTTTCTTTCATAAATTTCTGGAAGAAGTCAAATCCACGCTCTGATTCCAGATTGGTATATCCAAGCATTCTCTCTACCTTTGGTCCCTCTACTACATACAGACCTTCTTCTGGATGAGTAATGATGATTCCACCTTCTTCTTCTCCGAAGTTTAGTTCATATTCCTGTTCAAATTCTGTTGCACCTTCTGGTAATTCGTCTAATAATCCCTGTACGTGCCATAATAATTCTTTGACACCTTCTCCGCTGACTGCAGAGATTGGGAATACTTTGATACCTTCTGGTTCAAACTCTTCTTTTAATAAGTCGATCACAGTTTCTCTGTCTGTCTCAGACATCGCATCCATCTTGTTCGCTGCAATCACCTGTGGTTTCTCTAAAATCTCTTTGTTATATTTCTTTAATTCATCTGTGATGGCGTGAATATCAGCAATTGGATCTCTTCCTTCTACAGAAGCTCCATCTACCATATGAATCATGACTTTTGTACGTTCAATATGACGTAAAAATTCAAATCCAAGTCCAACACCTTCAGAGGCTCCCTCAATGATTCCAGGGATATCTGCAATGACAAATCCCTTGCTTCCATCCATATCCACAACTCCAAGGTTTGGATTTAATGTTGTGAAATGATAGTTTGCAATCTTTGGATTTGCATTGGTTACTCTTGATAAAAATGTTGATTTTCCTACGTTTGGGAATCCAACTAAACCTACGTCAGCAATAACCTTTAATTCAAGCATGACTTCGATTTCCTGTGCTTTTCCACCTGGCTGGGCATATTTTGGTGCCTGCATCGTTGGAGTTGCATAATGCTGGTTTCCTTTACCACCACGTCCACCTTTTAATAGTACAACTGGTTCTTTTTTATTTGACATATCAAGGATGACTTTCCCTGATTCTTTTTCTTTTACAACGGTTCCTGCTGGAACTTTCAGGATGATGTCTTCTCCATCAGCACCGTGGCATCTTCTTCTGCCACCTTCCTGACCATCTCCTGCCTTGAATTTTCTTCTGTGACGGTAATCAGATAAAGTATTGATTCCTTCATCTACAACAAAGATCACATCACCGCCACGGCCGCCATCACCACCATCAGGTCCACCGTTTGGTACATAAAGTTCCCTCCGGAAACTCACGTGGCCATCTCCACCTTTTCCGGATCTGATTATAATATTAGCTCTATCTGCAAACATTGTCTTTTCCTTTCTGTATCAAAAAACAACTTCCGGTCACAAAATCCTTCATTATCTTATATCATAATGAAAAACGGCCTCAAATATGTATTTGAAGCCGTAATTACTGAATCTCAAATGATCTGTTCCTGTATGCAATTAAATTATGCTACTGGATGTACAGAACACTGTTTTTTATCTTTACCTTTTCTTTCGAAGCGAACAATACCATCAACTAATGCGAATAATGTATCGTCACCACCGCGTCCTACGTTAACGCCTGGATGAATCTTTGTTCCTCTCTGTCTGTAAAGAATATTTCCAGCTTTTACAAACTGTCCGTCAGCTCTTTTCGCACCTAATCTCTTAGATTCGGAATCTCTACCGTTCTTTGTAGAACCCATTCCTTTTTTATGAGCGAAAAATTGAAGGTTCATTTTCATCATTTTTGTTACACCTCCTTAAAGATTACATCTAAATACTGTCCATGTTCTTCTTCCACTGAAGTAAGTCCAAGGATCAGTGATCTTAATAACAAGCTTCCCTCTCCGGAAAGCTCTTCCGTAAATACTACGTCAATTTCTGCGTTTTCCTGGTTCACATCGATCTGATAGTGATCATCTGTCAGTTCATCCAGGGAATTCACAAAATTAATTACCAGCGCAGATACTGCGGCACAGACAATGTCTTGTCCTTCCGCACTATAACCTGCATGGTCCTGTGAGTGGAAACCCTGAAAGGTTCCATCTACTCTCTGATAGAATGTTATCTTTGTCATAACTCTATCCTCAGGATATTATCCAACGATACTATCGATCTTAACCTGTGTAAATAACTGTCTATGACCGTTTTTCTTATGGTATCCAGTTTTTCTCTTGTATTTGTAAACGATGACTTTCTTACCTTTTCCTTCGCTTACTACAGAAGCTTCAACTTTCGCACCATCAACGGTAGGTGTTCCAACTTTAACAGTATCTCCACCAACTAAAAGAACATTATCAAATGTTACTTTAGCTCCTACTTCAGCGTCAAGTTTCTCAACTTTGATTACGTCGCCTTCGCTTACTTTATACTGTTTTCCACCTGTTGCGATAATTGCGTACATCACGGCACCTCCTATTATCAAATCTCGCCAGCTTTGGTGATTTCTCGCATTCTTTAACCTCGCTGTGCGGCATACTCATATATAATAACAGCACTATTCCAATATGTCAATACTTATTTGTCGAAAAATTGGATTTTTTTCTTTTTTTCTTGTAATCTCCATAATTCCGAGCTTTGTAATGTCCACTGCGACTGCTTTTTTAGCATCTGCATTTAAATAATGCTGCATTACATGCAATAATTCTTTTTCATCATCTTTTGACTTCATGTCAATAAAATCAATCATGATGATGCCGGATAAATTTCTTAACCGGATCTGTGCTGCTGCTTCTTTGGCAGCTTCTAAATTTATTTTCTTAATGTGTTCTTCTTTGTTCTTCTTACCTATGGATTTCCCTGTATTGACATCTATGACAGCCATAGCTTCCGTCTGTTCGATATACAAGAAGCCTCCTGACTTCATAAAAATCTTCCTTTGAAAGACTTCTGAAAGATAATGTCTGATACGATAACGACGGTCTATGTCTCCTGCCTCGTAAGAGCATAAAGATGCCTCATATCCATTCTCTTCTAACAAACTGCCGATATGTTCCTGATCTGTAATGATCTGATCGATATCAGTTTGTTTTTTATCATGCAGCAGCACGGCTAATATATCATAATTAGTAGCGATCAGCTGTGGAGCCTTACGATATTGTTTCCTGTCAATGACCATACGATATTTCTTTGCGAGCATTCCCGCTTCTTCCAAAAGTTCTTCTTTTGACGCATTTACCGCTTCTGTTCGTACAATAAATCCATATTCTTTGGTTACTAAAGGATCGACGATCTCTTTTAATTGTTCTTTCTGTTCTTTTTGATGAATCTTATTTGATATTCCTACAGAAGGTTTATCCGAAGTTAATACAAGATACTTTCCTGTAAGTTCAATCTGATCAGATAACATCGGACGTTTTTCTTTTGTAGCATCTTTTTTTACTTGTACAACTACTTCATCGCCAATCTTATACTGTTTATGACGCATTGATAAAAAACCTGTCTCATCTTTGTCAAATTCAATAAATGCACCATTAATGTTTTTCACAATATTTTTCACAATACCAAGATAAATATTGCCTATTTCGACCTTGGAACTTTCGCAGATGCATTCAAATTCAACCGGCCGATGATCGATCGTCAGCATACTGATCAGATAGTCTTTCATCTTTGTAATAATAATCTCTGTATGTTCCATTATTCTTTGATACTAGGAATCTCTACAACAGGGTCCAAGTCTGCTTCATAATCAATTCCTTCTTCTTTAAATCCAAACATACGGTAGAAATCTTCCCAATATCCATCAATATCAGCAAGTTCTCCTACATGTTCTGTGTCAATTTCTTCCCAGCGTTTCTTGACTTCATCCTGAATATCATCACGAAGCTCCAGATCGTCCAGACGAACCCATCCGTGTTCATCTGTGATCGTATCTGCCAGTAATTTCTTTTCTTTGAATAAGCGCTCAATCTGCTCGATACATCCTTCGTGTACATTCTTTTCTTTCATAACTTTGTATAATACAGACATATATAATGGAACGATCGGAATTGCTGCACTTGCCTGTGTTACCAGTCCTTTATTAACAGAGATCAATGCTTTCACTCCGACTTCATTTGTAATCTCATCTGCTGTCTTATGCAGATGCTTCTTTGCAGCCCCGATTGTTCCTTCAAAATAAATTGGATAAGTAAGTTCAGATCCAATATAAGAATATGCTACAGTACGTGCTCCTTCTGCTAATACATCTGCATCTTTTAATGCCTGCATCCATAACTTCCAGTCTTCACCACCCATAACTTTAACTGTTGCTTCCACTTCTTCTTCTGTGGCTGCTGGAATGCTCTTCATGCCAATGCTGTTATCTTTCAGGTTTAAATTCTTATTTGTAAATTCTTCTCCTGTTGTCTTTAATACAGAACGATATGTTACACCATCCGGTGTTGTTCTTCTTGGTGCTGCCAGACTGTATACAACAAGATCAACTTTTCCAAAATCTTTTTTGATCGTATCGATCGTCAGATCTTTGATCTCTTTTGAAAATGCATCGCCATTGATCGTCTTTGCATAAATTCCTTCTTCACTTGCAAACTGTTCAAATGCTGCTGTATTGTACCACCCAGGACTAGCTGTCTTCTTGCCATTTGATGGACGTTCAAACATGATTCCTAAAGTCTGTGCATGGCATCCAAACGCTGCCACGATTCTTGATGCCAGTCCATATCCTGTAGAACATCCGATCACAAGAACATTCTTTGCTTCCCCTGGAATCTCTCCCTGAGCTTTCACATAAGAAATCTGATCGGCTACATTCTTTTTACATCCCTCTGGATGTGCTGTTAAGCATAAATAATCTTTGACTCTTGGTTTAATGATCATAAATTTTTCTCCTTTAAAAACACCTGCTTAGAAAGCAGATGTATGATGAAATAAAATCTGTTATTTAAAATTATAATATGTATCTGTTTTGTCTGTCAAATTTTTATTGTACACATTTACACATTTTGTTGTTTATCTTATAAAGAATTTTGCAAACAAAAAAGACATTCCTTAAAGCTAAGAAATGTCTTTTAAAGATTCTTACTGAACAATTCTTCTAACTGTAACAATTTTTCTATATCTTGCATTGTTGGAAATTTTGATTCCACCTCTTGGATATGGTGCAGAATTACTTGCATGTACGATCTTGTTATTTCCCATGTAGATTGCCACATGTCCGTTATAACAAATTAAATCTCCTGCTTTCGCATTCTTGATTCCACCTTTTACTTTCTTACCACAGCTTCTCTGAGCACTGGAAGAATGAGGAAGACTTTTTCCAAACTTCTTATAAACGCCTCTTGTAAATCCAGAACAATCTGTTCCTTTTGTTAAACTTGTTCCACCGTATTTGTATTTGTTTCCTACGAATTTCTTTGCGTATTTAACAACCTGGTGTCCTTTGCTGCTTGCTGCCTGAACTTCTTTTGTTTTTGTATGTACATTCATTGTAACTGCGGCCGATGCCATCGCTACTAAAACTGCTAATCTTAAAATAATCTTTTTCATTTCGTCTCCTATATATAAACTCTAAATTTATTTCAAATATTTCGTTCAACAGTTGATATTGTACGATATGCAGCAACATTTGTCAACAGTTTTTTAAGATTATTTCAGTTTCGTTAATATTTTTGTAACATTTCTGTTTCTTCTCTTTAATAAATCTAAGTGGCGCTTTACAATGGAAACCTCCTGCTCTGTAATATCTTTTTCGCTGAATTTTGCTTTTTCAAGGATTTCGAATGTCACACGATCCGCTGTTTTACTAGGTTTTTCCGTATTTTTATCATATTTTCGCAATTTGCTTTCATAATACAAAACCTTTTGTTTGTTCGTCATATGTTTCCATGCTCTCTTTTTTTGTAACACTTTTGTTAAAATTATAACTAACAGTGCTATCAATACGATCGGTATTAAATTTAATACTTTTTTTACATTTGTTACGAATTGTTTTTTATTTGGTACAATCGCATTTTTTTGTTTTTCTTCTTTTTCTACATGTTCATATGCCGTTTTTCCTGTATTGTAATACCCTGTTACATCCACAGGAATCCATCCAACATCATCAAGATAAATCTCCACCCATGCATGTGCTTCATAATCTGTCACCTGGGCTTTTCCTAATTTCCACTGGCTGCTTCTGATTTTATAGCCCTCGACATACCTTGCCGGAATTCCTGCTTCTCTCATCATAAAGACTGCAGCAGATGCATACTGAGTACAAAATCCTTTCTTTCGATCCTTCAAAAAATATATAACCGGATCTTTTCCTTGCAAAGTAAGTCCCGGACGATATGTATATTCATAATTATTTTTTAGATAATTGCTAATCATCTTTACATTTTTAAAAATCGATTCATTCTTATCAATCTTCAAATTTAATGTGTGAAGACAACTCCTGATATCTTCTGGCACTTCTAAATATTGATTTCTTACATACTGCCCATAATCATCCATTGTCTTTACATAATCTTGTTCGATCGATGCTTGTTTCCCCTTGATCTTGGAAAAATCAAGTCTTTGACTCGCTTTCAGCATTTTCCAAAGATCTTTCATCTCATAATATGTCATATCATAATCTTTTTGATCCGTTGTTCGTTTGATCACTCTGTCACTTATGATGTTTCCTGTAATCCCGCTCGTATCACAAAAATATGGGAACAGAAGATAAGTATCCTGTTTTTTCTGATATCGAATCTTTAAATTACGCTTCTCTGAAAATATAATATCTTTTTCTGTCTTGATATAACCTTTTTTATATGTAACAAAATCATCCATCCGAAGTTCTGGAAATAAATATGGCAGTCCGATTGCTGTCTCTCCGCCATATACAAGCGTATCTGAAGATTCATCAACCCACTTTCCATTCTTATATTCACCGCTTACATAGCTTTTTAAATACAAATCGTCTTTTTCCGGCGCATACACCTGAAATAGTTTTTCACCCGTAGGTGAAACTTCTCCAACAGAACCAATATCACCATTTCCCAATCCTCCAACGGCAAGATAAGATTCTCCCTGCGTTAATTTTCTGATACCGATCAAAAGATTTCTTTTGACCATCGTATCAGATGGAACCGTTGTTTGATCATGATAATATAATGGCAGCATCGCACAAAAACACAGAATATAGATGATAAGTCCAAAGCTTTTCTTTCCTTTGTGCAGACTAAAGTATGCGATCCATGTTCCTAAAAATAAGAAAAATACGGATGAAATACTATACGGCGCAACCGCAAGAACCATACATTCCATCACTCCTGTCACAACGAACAAAATCAAAGGGCGGTATCTTAAAAATGATAATATGATCCCTGTGATCAATAAGAAGAATATAACAGCAAGTGCACTGTCTCTGCGGCTATGTTCCATCTGTACAGAAACATAATAATAAAATCCAAGGTCCATACTCTGGTTTAGTGCTAATGCCATCTTGTTATTGATAATGCGAAATCCGTTGATCAGCTGCGAATGGAATAATACCAGAAACATCCCACAGATGCCAAGCATCACATAAATACTTTGTTTATGATAATCCCACAAAGCACAGATGCCAAGGAAGATCATAACCCCTCCGATGATCATGATCCACTGATACCTTACAATTCGAAAACCAGCAAAAATTCCCCATATCACTGATGCAAAAATGACTGCTAGAAATATATATTCTGTTTGTAATTTCCTATTCTTCTGCATTATAACTCCATATCATATAAATACTTTTGTACATCCTGTTCACTATCATCTAATTTGATCTTTTGTATTCCTGATATTCCTTCTGGTAACTCTTGTATTCCCTCATTAAAAATATCCGTAAATAATTCTTCATATTGTTCTATATCTTTTAATAAGAAGCAATGCGTTCCGTAATAAATCTCCTGATAAAATCCTGCATTCATATAAAATCGTGACACAGAATAAAATACGGAAAAATAATCAGAAAAGTCGTCTTTTGAAACATCTGTCAGATCAAGACCGATCTTTACATAATCTTCTGACTCATCCTCATTCTTTCTCACCCATAATTGCCTTGTGGATGCATAAAGATTCCAATGAATCCTTGAGATTTTGTCACCTTCCTGATAGGCTCTTACCCCATCATATTCAAATCCCTGCTCACAAAGCTGCTGTTTTTGAAGCTTCTGATTCATTTCTTCCAGATCATAACTGATCGGCATTACAAGAAAACGAATTTTCTGATCACATTTCTTTTTTACTTTATATAGTCCTGTAAGATCTTCCCACGCAACAGATTTTAAATGCAGAATATAGCTGTCGCACTCTTTCAACTCTTCTGTGGAAAATGTTATTTCTCCTAAATTCTGATTCCATCTGAGCTTTTGCTTTATTTGTTTCTTTTTTTCGCGGAATTTTGCTTCTATCTCATACTCTATCTCAAAAATATAGTCATTATTCCATGAAACAATTCCCGAAATCGCTGGGACGATCTGAAGAACCTCTCCTTCTTTGATCACCCAGTCTTTTACATTCATCTTAAATTCCAGCTGCTTTTTCTCTCTTTTGCATCGTCTGATACTATAGATCAAAACAAGAAATAAGGATGCCATAAGGCACCCTCCAATCCAGTTTCCATAAATGATCCAGTAAACGGCTGCAAATACCATGACAAAAAAATACATCTTTATCCTTTCTGATTGCCTTTCGGAAGTGGAACCTTATAAAGAATCTCCTTTAAGATCTCCTTCCTTGTCTTTTTCTGAATCCTTGCTTCTTTACTTTGTATGACTCTGTGTCTGATCGTCTCCAAAAATACATCTTTGACATCCTGTGGAATCACATAGTCACGTCCATCAAGATATGCATTTGCTTTCGCCATAGCAAGCAATGCGATCGTTCCCCTTGGGCTGATCCCAAGTTCCAAATCTCTTGATCTTCTTGTTTCATTTGCAATCTCTACAATATATCTTAAAATATCTTCATGCACAAACAATTCCTTCACTTCTTTTCGTGCTCTTAGAAGTTCCTGCGGAGACAGCTGTTCTTTTATATCTTCATCTGTAAAGTTTACACTGCCCTGAAGTAACATTCTGATCTCACTTTCCTCATCTGGATATCCAAGCGAGGTTCTTATCATAAATCTGTCAAGCTGTGACTCCGGCAGTGAATGTGTTCCGATCGATCCTAATGGATTCTGTGTCGCGATCACAATGTAAGGATCTGGAAGATCTCTTGTCACTCCATCAACCGTAATCTTTCCTTCTTCCATCGCCTCTAATAATGCTGACTGTGTCTTTGGGGATGTTCGATTGATCTCATCTGCAAGAAGAAGATTTGTCATCGCTGCCCCTTCTTTATATACAAATTCTTCACTTTCTATATTATAGACCGAGAATCCTGCAATATCTGTTGGCATAATATCAGGTGTAAACTGTATTCTTTGATAATCAAGTCCCAGGACTTTCGAAAATGCTAACGCTAAGGTTGTCTTTCCTACTCCTGGAATATCTTCGATCAATACATGTCCACCCGCAAGAATCGCTGTCATGATCTGATGAACCGTATGTTCTTTTCCCTCCATGACACGATTGATCTCTTCGATTGCTTTTATGACTTTTTTGTCCATAAAGATTTTTCCCATATTATCTTCCTCGTTTTGCTGTCATAACTATGATCGCCATAACAACCACCAGACTTGCTGATGCTGCCGCAAGTCCAATATAACCATTTCCAGTAACACCAGATAAAATATATCCAACGCTTGCACATAATGCTACTGTTAATGCATATGGCATCTGTGTTGACACATGATCGATATGTTTGCATTGTGCACCGGCAGATGAAAGGATCGTTGTATCTGAAATTGGTGAGATATGATCTCCACAAACTGCTCCCGCAAGAATTGCTCCAACACAAACAGATGTCATCATATAATTACCACTTAAGATTGTAACTGAAATCGGAATCAAAATTCCAAATGTTCCCCAAGATGTTCCTGTCGCAAATGCAAGTCCTAATGAGATCAGGAAGAAAATAACAGGCATCACTGCGATCGCCATTGTACTTCCACCAACTGCTGCCTTTACAAATCCCTGAATATTTAAATATTCAGCTCCGCATACTCCAGACAAAGTCCATGCAAGACACAGGATCATGATCGCAGATGTCATTGCCTTAAATCCCTGTGCAAAGCTTCCACAAAAATCCACAAATGCAAGAACTTTTCTTGGAATATATAAGATAAACGTAAAGATCAATGTTAAAAATGATCCTAATACTAAACTTCTTGCGCTGGAACAGTTTGCAAATGCCTGTGCTAATGGAACTCCTTTAAAGAATCCTCCTGTATATAACATAAATCCGATGCATGATGCGATCAAAAACAGGATTGGAAGGATCAGGTCCTTTACCTTTCCATGTCCAACGATCGGTACTTCTTCTGCATCTTCCACAATCTCTTCTAAATGTGCATTGAGCTCATACTGCTTCATCTTTGAAAAATCAAGATTCGTGATAATTAAAAATGCTAAAAATACAAGTGTCAGTAATGCATAATAGTTAAATGGAATTGCATTTAAAAACAACGTAAATCCATCAATATTGCTTCCAGCAGGAAGAGATGATCCAACTGCTGCTGCCCAGCTTGAAATTGGTGCGATAATACACACTGGTGCTGCCGTCGCATCAATTACATAGGCTAATTTTGCTCTTGTAACTTTATATTTGTCTGTCACTGGACGCATAACTGTCCCAACTGTCAGGCAGTTAAAATAATCGTCAACGAAGATCACAACTCCAAGACAGATGGTTGCAAATAATGCCTGTCTCTTTGTACGGATCGCTTTCGCTGCCCATTTTCCATAGGCTCTGGAAGCACCTGACTTGGTGATCAGTGCTACCAGAATTCCTAATAATACTAAAAATATCAAAATATCGCAATTGGCTCCAATTTTCTCTCCCATGATCGCAAAAATCGTATCCATTGCCTTGATCAGATGAAAATTATGATACATCAAGGCACCCGATGCGATTCCGATCATCAGCGATAAATATACCTCCTTGGTCATTAATGCCAAAACTATTGCAATCACTGGCGGAAGAATCGCCCAAAATGTACCTGTCATGTATATTTACTCCTTAATCCTTTAATCTCTGTAATAGTTGATGAGACATCCTTTTAAAATGATTTCTCTCTCATCATCTGTTAATTCACCTAATGTTAAGGTGATCTCTTTCATTCCTTCATTTACTACGTATGCAGGAATCTTTGTAAGTTTGTCTTCTACCGCTTTGCGGATATCTGGAACAAAGATATAATCTTTATTCTTAAATGGAAGATCTCCTTTGTCAATTGTAAATGGAAGCATACCCCAGTTGATCAGATTTGAACGGTATCTCTTTGTCGCATATTCATTTGCGATATTTGCCCATCCTCCTAATACTTTCTGGCAGGATGCTGCCTGTTCACGTGCAGAACCATCTCCTGGTTTCACTGCAAAGATCGTGCTTCCGATTCCTAAGTTATCCTGAGTTACATCTGCATAAGATTCTTTCACCGTTGCTAAGATATCTTTCACTTCTGGGAAAGCTTCCGCTGCATCTTCGCCTGCTTCAATCGCTTTCTGTGCTTTCTGCACTTCTTTTGCAAGTCCTACATATGCAGGATCTTTTCTTGATAATGCAAATTCTGCAAGTCCTAATGGATTAGAACGATAAGATGAAGTCTCTCCAGATGGGATCAGTTCATCTGTTGTTGTAACAGGATCATGAATCTCTGATACAACTTTTAGTAACATATTTTGTGGAAGTGCAGACATCTCTGGCCAGTCTTTGATATTTGGTCCAAACTGGATCTCTACAGATGGATCTGCAACGCCTTTGCTGTCAAATACACGATTATCATAGATTGTCTTGTCAAAGTGGTATTTTGGAATGAAGTCACTTGCTTCGACATCTGTTGCTGGTGTTAAATATCCTTTATTCGCTGCTGTTGCTGCGATAGAACGTGCATCCATCAATGCAACGGAAGAAATCTGTCCATTCTGAAGTTTAGATCCTTCACGGTTCGGGAAGTTTCTTGTTGAATGACGGATACTAAATGCATTGTTTGCTGGTGTATCTCCAGCACCAAAGCATGGTCCGCAGAATGCTGTCTTAACGATCGCACCTGTCTGCATCAGATCAGCTACAGCACCATTCTTCACAAGTTCCATATAAATTGGTGTACTTGCAGGATATACACTTAGTGTAAATTCATCAGAACCAATGCTTGCTCCTTTTAAGATGTTCGCAGCTGCACAGATATTTTCATATCCACCACCAGCACATCCTGCGATGATTCCCTGATCTACATAGAGTTTTCCATCACGGACTTTATCACGTAATGAATAATCAACGGCACCATCTAAACTTACTAATGCACGTTTCTCTACATCGGCTAAGATATCATCAAGATTTGCATTCACTTCCTCGATCGTGTATGTATTGCTTGGATGGAATGGCATAGCGATCATTGGTTTGATCTTATCTAAGTCTACTTCCACGATTCCATCATAATATGCAACTTTTCCAGGATTTAATTCCTTAAAGTCTTCAGATCTTCCATGAATCTCATAAAATTCTTTGATCTTGTCATCTGTTCTCCAGATAGAAGATAAACATGTTGTCTCTGTTGTCATAACATCGACACCGATTCTGAAATCTGCACTTAAATTAGACACACCTGGTCCCACAAATTCCATAACCTTATTGTTTACATAACCTTTTTCAAATACTGCTCCAATAATTGCCAGTGCAACATCCTGAGGTCCAACACCTTTGACTGGTTTCCCTTTCAGATAAATTCCAATCACTCCAGGCATATTGATATCATAAGTTCTGTTAAGAAGCTGTTTTACAAGCTCTGGTCCACCTTCTCCCATTGCCATGGTTCCAAGTGCTCCATAACGTGTATGGCTGTCTGATCCGAGAATCATCTTTCCACCGCCTGCTAACATCTCTCTTGCAAACTGATGGATAACTGCCTGATGAGGTGGTACATAAACTCCACCATATTTCTTTGCAGCTGTTAAGCCAAACATATGATCATCTTCGTTGATAGTTCCACCAACAGCACACAGACTGTTATGACAGTTTGTCAAAACATATGGTACCGGGAATTTCTCAATTCCTGATGCTCTTGCTGTCTGGATAATTCCAACGAACGTAATATCATGGGATGTTAATTTGTCGAATTTGATCTGAAGTTTTTCCATATTACCGGATGTGTTGTGATCTTTTAAAATACCGTATGCAATGGTATTCTTCGCAGCCTCTTCTTTGGATACTGCTTCACCAACAAGCTGTTTTAATGCGCCGGCTTCAGATTCTTTTACCAAAGTTGTTCCGTCTACAAGATATGCGCCTTCTGAAAATAATTGAATCATGTATCTGTCCTCCTGCAATGCATTTTTCTAGTTATTATAACATACTTCTACACTTTATGGAAGTAAAACGTTAAAAGGTGCAGACACCGAAGCTCTGCACCTTATGTATTTTATTTACCTTAAATCAGGATCAGATAAACTGTCGCGATTGAAATAACGATCTGAATGATCGCAAATCTGAAAACTGCCTGTGTATTAGACCAGCCGACCTTCTTACGGACATGATCATGAAGCGGCATGGTTGTATTTGCAAAAATATGAATCTTTAAGAATCTTAATAATGCTACTTTTAAAAGCCCTAATCCACCATCAAGGATCAATACTAATGCTACTAATAAGAATAAGAACGGACTTCCCGTCTTAAGTACTGCGATACTGATAAAAATTCCCATCGCACGGCTTCCTGCATCTCCCATCATCAGACGGCTTGGTGTTGCATTGTACCATAAATATCCAAGGATACATACCACAAACAGCAAAATGATATATGGGAACTGTGTTTCATTGCCACGGATCTGATCGATCACATAGATCGTCATTAATGTAATGATCGTTAATGTTCCGGATAATCCATCCACTCCATCAGAGCAGTTTGTAACGTTGATCGCTGCCCATACTAAGATGATCGTTAAAATAAAGAATAAGACTGGCGGGATGTAAAATTTCACACCGATCGTTGCAAGTTCTACATAGGTAGAATTAAAATGCATATAGTTAAGTGCTGCAACTGCTGCTACAAGGAAATCAAGAATTCCCTTTTTTAATTCACCCCATGGTACTTCTGCTGCATCATCCAGAAATCCTGTTAACATTTCAACGAAAACAAGAATCAGATAGATAAACAGCTCCACAGACATCTCGCCAAACAGCAAGGCTGCGATACAAAATACAGAAATAAAGATGATTCCTGCACCTCTTGGTTTTCCTGCAGACAACTTTCCATTATGTGCAAATTCTCTTCCATGGTCTCTTGGCAGCCAGTCATTTAAATAGGATGTCAGGATACATGTTGCTGAAAATGCAAAAAATACTCCAATAAATGCCGTAATCGGTAAGACTTCTCCGGCAAACATATTTAACATTGGTATTCCTCCTAATTATCTTTTGATATACTCTTTTTTATCACACAATTATTTAGTATATCATGGATTTCAAATATTGCAATTATTTTTTCTTGTTATTTATCTACTCAGATTTCATATCTTTTACTGCTTTTAACAATTCTTTTGCTGCTTTTGTGATATCTTTTGCTGCAAAAATAGCTGAAACAACCGCCACTCCATCTACACCTGTTCCCTGCAATGTCTTGATATTATCCTGTTTGATCCCTCCGATCGCTACGATAGGGATATCTACCGCCTCTTTTATCTTTTTGATCTCTTCTTTGGATACAACATTGGCATCTTTCTTTGTTGATGTCGCACATACAGCGCCAACTCCCAAATAGTCTGCCCCGCCTTTTTGTGCTTTCACTGCTTCCTTCACATTATGAGCAGATACTCCTATGATCTTATCTTCTCCAAGGAGTTTTCTTGCTTCTTGCACTGACATATCATCCTGTCCGATATGTACTCCGTCCGCATCTACTTCCAGTGCAACTTTGATATTATCATTGATCACAAACGGAATCTTATACTCTTGTGCCAGCTTTTTCATCTCCTGTGCTTCTTTTATAAATTCTTCTTCTGAAAGTTTCTTTTCACGAAGCTGTAAAAATGTAATTCCTCCATCAAGTGCCTGTTTTACCTGTTCCATTAATGTAACGTCATCTGCCCATGTTCTGTCTGTCACAGCATATAACGTCATTGCATCAGCATCTACTCTCAATCTGACTGCTCCTTTCCATCCACGTTTCATCTATATTGCTCATTGCATCCATCAGATGCACTTTAAATGTTCCAGTTCCTGCTGCTTTCTCTTTCGCATATTCCCCACAGATTCCCATAGCAGAGACTGCAGTTGCCGCTGCTTCAAGTACCCTGTCTTTATTTGACCCGATAAATCCTGCGATCACACCATCCAGCATACATCCTGTCCCCGTGATCTTTGACATCTCTGATACACCATTTTTTATACAGTAAAGTCTTGTGCCATCTGTGACCAGATCTGTTTTTCCTGTGATCACAATGACAGCCTTTGCTTTCTTTGCCATATCTTTTGCCATCTTGACCACTTCTTCTAAATTATTCCTGGTCACAACATCATCCTCATCTGCATCTACTCCGTAGGAATTGTCACTTTCCTGACATAATGTCTTAATCTCCGATATATTTCCACGGATCACATCAAAATGGACTTCTTCAAGAAGCTTCTTGGCTGTATCTTTTCGAAACTTCGATGCGCCAACTCCAACCGGGTCAAATACGACCAGCTTCCCAGACCGATTTGCCTGCTTTCCTGCAAGAAGCATGGATTCTACTGTATTTTGCTTTAATGTTCCCATGTTGATCACAAGACTGTCACACATCTTTGTGATCTCACAAACTTCCAGTGGATCATCTGCCATGATCGGAGATGCACCTGATGCAAGAACAATATTCGCTACATCATTGATCGTCACATAATTGGTAATACAATGAACCATTGCCGGATTTTTTTTGATATTATAAAAAATATCCTGATAATTTAGTTTCTCCATTGTTTTCCCTTCTTTTCCTTTTCCATGTGTTCTATTGCAGATTATACCACAAATGCAAAAAAAGGTATACTAAGGAATTTGCTCACATTTTATCATTCATGGAATATTATAAACTGTAAATAAATCTTTGGAGGTTTTAACATGAGTGATTTAGCTGCAACTGGCTGTGGAGGATCTTGTGGTTCATCTTGTTTTGGAGGAAACAACAGCTGTCTGCTTCTTTTAATCCTTCTTTGCTGCTGTGGATGCGGAAATAACGATGGATGTGGGAATGGCTGTGACAGCCTGATCTGGATCATCTTAATCCTGTGCTGCTGTGGTAATGGTGGTTTTGGATGCGGAAATAATAATGGCTGTGGATGTGGATGCTGATCGCATAACACAATATCTCTTTAACCGTCCCAAAATGGGGCTGTAAAATAAGTCCGTAGATAAAGAAACGCCAGTTCCGGCAAATGCCGGT
>ERZ1035025.186-NODE-186-length-45518-cov-117.560434_pt1 | contig 45518 bp, 38 predicted proteins | sample MGYA00520619_ERZ1035025 | MGnify/ENA primary metagenome ERZ1035025 (study PRJEB33766, sample SAMN09781742) | gut metagenome | biome: gut microbiome | host: Homo sapiens | place: Madagascar | study: EMG produced TPA metagenomics assembly of the PRJNA485056 data...
TGCTCACCAAAAATGATAATGACGGAATCACGCACCTGCATCTTCGCAAGTTCCTGACTGAAGGAATATAAAACGATAGAGCAAAACTATTACATAGCCATTGCCATAACCTTCGTGGCACTCTCAATGGTATTCAATTGCGCACACAGTGTATTCGCATTTTGAACCACCAAAAATCCTTAATGACCGAAAATGACCGTGACCTTAATGACCGGAATTCTCGGTAGAACGAAAACGACCGCTCTCCTCGTATTGAAGTGAGCGGTCGTTTTTCATTTATGATTGAGTCTGCTTATTATAATAAGGTAGACTCCATGTTCTTTATCCCATGCAGCTCGTTACTCCGAGCGTAGTAGCGATAGCGGTCAGTATGCTGATGGCTATCTGAAGAATTGTTTTCCAAGTGTTCGCTTTCATTTTTTTTGAATGTTGAATGTTGAGTGTTGAGTGTTGAATGTTTGGGGGCGGATAGGCTGGGCTAGGGGCTAGCACCCTAGCCAGTCTATCCTTGGGCTATTCAAGGCCGTCGCCAGTATCGTCCTTGCCGGTAGTGCCGCCAGTTGATTCAGAGCCTTGGCCGTCGCTGCCGGTCTGACCGGTATTTGAACCACCTGGGGTAGAACCGCCTGGCGTATTATCCGGAGTGGTTGGGGCGTTGAGATCAACGTTGGTTTTACCCTCCTTAATCGCCTTGATAACGGCTGCCTGAGCGCTGCGGCTGGCTACGAGGTTGAACTCGGCGTCATCGCGAAGGTTCTTGAACTCCTGACCTGGCTCCCACTGAACCTTCACACCGGTGATGTTCTGCGAGGTGAACTTGTCGGCATCCTCAGCACCCTTTGAGGTGAGAAGGAGAGAGAAATCACCGAGGTCACCCAGACGAATCTTCTTGCCCTCAAGCAACATCTCACGCATGCAGTCTACGGCGATGTAGAGGATGGCGCTGATGTCGGCTCTCGAATAAACACTACCATGAGAGGTGATGTGCTTGGCAAACTTCTCGATGGTCATGATGTCGGTGTACTGTGAGATGGCGAAAGCGTTCTGCTTCTCGGTCTTCACGAGTTCCAGGTCCTTTGGGTCAGGGGTCTTACCCTCCTTCTTTGCCTGGTTGATGCGTGACTTAGCCTGGTTGATTTCCAGAAGATTTGCGTTCACGCTACGCATTACGATGCTGTAATTAATCATACTATGTTATGCTTTAAAGAGTTTATTTAATCACAATTTCCCAGATGCTTTTTCTTGTCCTTTTCAGAGTCTTCATTGATGACCGGCGCCTGTCATCTTTTGTTCCCTGTCTCGGTCTTCATAGATGACCGCCTTTAGGTACAAAATAGCTTTCTTTCGATTGCTGGTGCAAAGGTACGAAAAAGCGCAGTAGGAAGCAATACTTTTCCGGCAACTTGAATTCAGTTTTCCGGAATCTTGTGAAATGGAGTCTTTCGAGAGTAGGTGAAGAGTGTCATGGCAACGGGCTGCATCCGGTCATTAGTGACCGGTCATTATCGGTCATTAAGAAAAATTACTTCCGGTCATTTAGCCCCTATAATATATATTAAATATTTTAATATTATATTATAGCTCTCTTTTTCGCCCCCGAAAACCTTAATGACCGATAATGACCGGGCATTAATGACCGGATTCTGAGGCTTTAGTTAATACTCTTTTAATGCTAGTACTGTACTTGAAATTTGTTCTGCATTAATGATTTATAATAAGCCATTATATATTTTTATCTGTGTGTAAATGTATAGAAATAAGCTACATATGGCAGCGTCCTTTCCTACAATGTCGTTGCTTCTTTACCCCACTTTTCGCCTTCCCTTCACTCTCATTTCTGCCATAAATGCCCTTTCTTTGGAGTATGAATTGATGTGAGGAAGAGCATTTTTGCGTTTTTCCCTTTGGAAATCTATAAAACCACTTTGATATCAGTTCTTTTGCTTCTTTATATAGAAGAGTAAAAATATTGAACATGGCTAGCATAAGTATGTTTTATATCATTATCCTTTGCATAGTTTCTTCCTTTAATATTGCTCTGTTTGGGGCGGTAAGCATTATTTACATAATCAGCTTTTATACTCATTTCCTTGTATAAATGGTTAAAATCCCTAGGTAAGTCTTTTTTCTACATTTTTGTGTTAATATTTATAATAAAATGTAGATGTTTCGCAATTATTTTGTACCTTTGAAGGCAATTCTGCTATAAAAAGCAGGCTATAAATATAAAATTTAATATATAAGGAAATGACAGAACAGCAAAAACAAGCAATTATAGAAAGTGGAAAGCAATATTTCCGTTCTATTATCATTCCTAATCATTTGAAGAATCTGAATAAGCTTCATCTGAGTAGCTTTGATATAAATCCGTTTCTAATCAACTATCTTGCAGCATTCTTATGTGGCAATACTCAACCAACTAGTTTGGCAAAAGCTCTAGTTTATCCACGTATTCTTGGAACAAGCCTCAATACTAGTTTCGGACAAAATGTCCAGGTGTTTATTTCCCAGCTTCAGGAAGTTGTTGGTGGAGCTTCTGGTATTGATGGTATAGATATTGAATTTATTGATGCAATCGATGGACGCCGCAAATACTGTCAGTGTAAGGCGGGTCCTAAGACGATCAACAAGGATGATATTACTACCATTCTAAGTCACTTCAAATACCTCATGAACAAGTCTAGACTAGATAGAATGGGATTGCAGTTTGATGATCTTGTTGTAGGCGTTTTATATGGTGCAAAAGAAAACTTATCAGCTTTTTACAAGGCAATAGATACACATTATCCTGTTTTGTGTGGTTCTGAATTTTGGATGCATCTTACTGGTGATAAAGACTTTTATCATCGATTAGCAAAGGCTTTTGGTGAGGTTGTGGACGAAGATGGAATTGATGGAAGTGCTCTTATCCTTGCCAAAGTAGAAGAAATTGCAGAAGAAATTAGACAGAAAGGTAGTTTATAACAATGGCATTTATATCAGAGAATAATTTAGCAGCCCTTATTGGAACCTCCAATCGTACGGTTCAAACATGGGGTAAAAATGGACTTTATCCGCTTCATCAACAAAATGGTGCTTGGGGATTTGACATGGAAGAACTCAAGTCAATTCCTGAAGTAAAAGCCATGCTCCAAAGTAATTGGGAGGCAGAATCTGCTGTGACACCAGTACGCCAATTCAATTCTATTGAACTTTTTGCTGGTGGAGGCGGACTGGCTTTGGGAATGTCGTTGGCTGGTTTCCACCACGTATTGCTGAATGAGTTTGAAACTGCAGCCTGCAAAACTCTAAAAACAAATAAACCCGAATGGAATGTGATTGAGGGTGATGTTCGCCATATTGACTTTACTCCTTTAAGGGGTAAAATTGATTTTCTTTCAGGTGGTTTCCCATGTCAGGCATTTTCGTATGCAGGAAAGGGGGCAGGATTCAACGATACTAGAGGTACTTTATTCTTTGAACTAGCCCGAGCCGTAAAAGAAATTCAGCCGAAAGTCTTTATGGGAGAAAATGTTAAAGGTTTAATCTCTCATGAAAATGGGCGAACATTTGAAACAATAAAAAATACAATTGCAGAATTAGGTTACACACTTGTTGAGCCTCGTGTCTTGCGTGCTATTATGTATCAAGTACCCCAGAAACGTGAGAGATTGATTCTTATAGCTATTCGTAATGATATTGCACAAAATGTAGAGTTTCATTGGCCTACTCCTTATCATGAAGTGTTAACTCTTCGTGATGCTCTCTATAAAAGTGTGATTTATGAGAATGATGTTCCTGTTTCTGAGGGTGCCCAATATCCTGAGAAGAAAAAGCGTGTTTTGGCAATGGTTCCCCAAGGTGGTGATTGGCGAAATCTGCCAGAAGAAGTTGCCAAAGATTATATGGGTGGAAGTTGGTTGCTTGGTGGCGGCAAAACGGGTATGGCTAGAAGACTGTCACTTGATGAGCCTTCTTTAACACTAACATGCTCTCCATGCCAAAAACAAACAGAGCGTTGCCATCCTTTAGAAACACGCCCATTAAGCGTTCGTGAATATGCACGTATCCAGACATTCCCTGATAATTGGGTTTTTCAAGGGAGTATGAGTGATAAATATAAGCAAATAGGAAATGCTGTCCCTGTTAATTTAGCGTGGGCAGTAGGTCGTTCTCTAATTCGGCTCTTCAATGATATTCAGAGAATCATGCCTGAGAATACACAGAATTGTACAGAAGCTGTTAGAGAGATTATGCACAAACAGTCACTATTAGAAGTTGTAAAAGATCACAATACGCAGACTTCAACAGTTACGAATAAATATCACGAGCTCAACTTCCTCGACCTTTTCGATCAGTATGCACTCAATAGCATTACTGACAACAGTATGGTGCATGATGACATTAATTGGGAGAAATCGCAGCAGGCAGCTATGGTGGAAGAAACCAAGAATGTACTCATTTCGCTGGTAAAGAAAGACAACGAGAAGATGTTTCTTGACGGCTCTGCCACCATCTACTATACAGGCAAGAAATTCCCTACATCGGTGGCTCTCAACAAGCTTTTCTACTTCATGCCTTATATAAAAGGTAAGGGTGTACGTGATTTATTCTTCATCAAAATAGCCCGTCTGGGTTATCGTAAGGAAGGAACAGCAGAAGAAGACAGAAATGATCTACGACTGGTGTTTGAAGTGGAGTTTGTAAAGCAGCTCTTCGAGGACTATAAGCCTGTAGAATTGAAAATTTGGCAAACTTTTACTGATACAACCGTTGATAAACTTATAAACAAATAAACATATATACATTTAAGACGATGTCTAAATTTGCAATTTACAACTACAATTTCTTGCGTATCATTGAACCTAACCCTGAATATCAGATTGAGTTTCCCGGCTGGGTAAATGTGAATGTGAAAGAATCGTTTGATAATCGCCAGCAATTGCTTGAAGAGGTTTTGCTGGCTGATTTCGGGAAACCATTTCAGTTTGAGAATGCCAGAAAGAAACTTTTCTGGCACAAGCAGATAGTGAAGCCGCAAGATAACGTTTATGTGATGCGTGTGGCAAATGTTACGGATGTAACCATCACAGACGAACACCTCATGTCGAAAAAGTATGCTGATTATAGAAACTGTCTGGTCATCATCGACAATCGACCGGGAATCCAGCGTATCGCCATAGAGCGCAAGTCAAAGGCCTTCAGCCATACAAAGACGGTGGCTAACATCCTTGAAGCTTCCATCTGCAAGTGCTTGAAAGATAAACTGCTTAAGGTTAAGCTTTCTGCGGTTTATTCTACCAATGCTTTCTGGACTACGGTGCATGATCATCCTGAGGGATTCTGTAAGGTGAGATTTCATTTTCCTCATCTCAACCTCGACCGACTTACCAAGGCTATGGATAAATACCTTACAACGGCTCGCGAGGATTGGGATAGTGATCTTGATTTTTCGTTCGGTGCAAACGAGGGTGGAACAGTGTCGATTGATCCCGATAACAAACGTCAGACGGCGCTTATAGAGGGGGCATCCGGGGCTGGCATTTTTATTGAAATGTTTCCTAAAGGCAATAAACGTAAAGCTTTGCTCTGTGGCAAAGACCAATTCGTGGTGCAGGAGATTGATTCTGAGGTGTTCAATCAATTGGTAGATGGTACTCAGACGCTTCCCGGTATGGATAAATCTGCCATGGATCAGGTGAAGTTGTTCATGAAGAATATTCCAAATGTATTCTCCCATTAAGCTGGTAAATAGATGGAACCATTTGAACGTTTTTCAGAACAGAAACTGGAATATCTCCGTAGGCGTTATCGGGGTGATGATTTGTTTCGCACCTGGACAAGGCTTCTCTGTATTCTAGAGCAGCAGTTGCATGGGTTGAATGCTGTGGAAGTGTGGAGCGAAACAGAAATGGTTCGCCAGAGACTGTCGGAAATCAAGGATCATCGTGATAATGATGTTGAGTTTCTGTATGGAGATCTCATGAAGCGGCATCAGTCGAAGTACACCGTTGCCACCATCCTTACGGTACTCTTTACCCAAATGTGTGATGCTGCTCCTGATGAAGAAGATGATGCTGCCGAGCGTAATCCTAACCGAGCCATATGTAATGTCCTGGCTCGTCTGTTGATGCTTCGTGATATTAAGCCTTTCTCTGAAAAATTAATAAGCGCATTCAAAAGTCATCGTTACGATAACGAAGAAAACAAGATAATTTTACCTGTTACAGACTATATGGACGTTAAGACTCCTCTGGAACTGATGGATGAGGAAGCCCGGGAACAAGTTGAAAAGTGGGTAGAAGGAATTGAAAAACTTACATTGAAAATCAGACCCTTTTTGAAGATTGACTGGGAGGTTTATAAAGCTATTTGGCGAAAAATCTGCGCAAATCAAGAAATTGCACTACTGCTCAATGATAAGCAACCGAATCATAAGAGTAATACCTGGGGGCATAATCTGAAACTGGTAGCCAATGTGCTGGGCATTCTGCATACTACTCCTTATGGGAACAAAGAAGAAGTACTTACGGGGAGTGTTCAGTCTATTAGTAATGCATTAGGGGTCAATGTGAGAGTCTACATTAGTAACCATGCCGACTTTGGAACAAGCAACACAACTTTGACCAGTGAATTGCATGCTAGAATTAAGCAATTGATAGCGTCAAGCTTCTGATAAAAGCTATCTGTTGTTGATAAGATAATATGGGGCGTTGATGGAAATTTCTATCAACGCCCTTTTTCTGCCTGATTATCAATTGATAAACTGCTGATAGGATTTTGCCGCATAATTCCGAATACTGTATTTTTATCTATAACCATTTATCCATATCTTTGCACTCGGATTTGAGATTCAACCTCTCATTTCCGAGTTTTTTGTTTTTATAATAACCTGAGCGGAGGCGGGGAACCTCACAACGTGATTGAAGATGGCCATCGGGAATCCACGGCTTCTCTCGCAAACCGATCAGGAATCATGGCAGAAAAAAAACATCAGCTTACGGCTCTGGGCATTGCCTATGAAGCCGTCATCAAGTTGGGCTATACGCACAGCAAACTGGTGAATCTCAATGAGGGCGTTAACTTCCATACTCTAAGAAATATCAGAGATGAGAAGAAAGTGAAGAAAGTGACGGAACGATTCTATCTGAAACTTTTCTTCGACTTAATTAATAAGGAATATAATCGGCGTATTACCAGTGGCGCCAATGGAGCAGTCAGCCTGCTTGTCGTGATGAAAAATATCCTTGAAGCTGAGCTGAAATAGAGAGAAAGAGAAAAGCAGTGGAAAGATGAGGGGGGATTCTTCCACCAACTGTTCCAGCGCATTCAAAGACTTCTTATCTTTGCACCAGCTTTCAGCAAGATCGGAGTTGGAACTAATGAGCCTTGAAAGGAAGGCGAGGTCTTGCAGTTAATAGATTATGAACATACTAACGAGAGTTGTGCAGCAGGGCGAGGCATTCGCTGTACAGAGTCAGAAAAGTGAGAACGGACAGATGATGAAATGCAACATCGTTCTCCAGGAGATGGGCGGCAAGTATGAGAACCAGTATGCTGCGGCAATGCTGGGTAATATGGCCCAGTGTAAGTATGCTCCGGGCGAACTGGTGGCGGTAACGCTCCGGTTTACGACTCGTGAGTATAATGGTCAGGTTTATCAGGATATCCTGGTTACGGACATTGAGAAACTTGGCAAGTAATTAATCTTGAATTGAAATAGGTGGCGTGAGAATTGTCCCGGGATAATTTGCGCAAACTGAAACTTACGACACTTCTTTCGTTCATCTTCAATTTTAATTTAAGATTTTATGAGTGCAAAGAAAAATAATAAGGTTCAGAACAATGTTCAGAACCAGCAGGTGAATAATAACGGCTGCCAGCATGTGCAGCTCGGTGGAATGGCTTACTATGATGATAAGCAGTATTTCCTCTTCAGTCCTGATTCTGTAAATCAGGGTGTTGTAGAAGCGTTCCGCCGTCATGGTGTGGCTCAGCAAATGCAAGACGGAACATTTGATTTCGTAGCAGTTTCTAAGCCGAAAAGCCAGTCGGAACTGATTAAGAAACTGGCGCATGGTCGTTTGAGCAAGACCAAGGATGGGGCTATTCAGCTCACGCTGAAGGTGTTCTGCCATGAGGGACTCAACATCGCCCAAACGCTGGCTGTTGAGTCAGCAGAAGGGGCTGATGCTTTAGTGGATTATCAATTAAAACGATAAGTAATAAGATAGATGAGTTGTTATTTAATTAAGGTGGAGAACGGGCACAAGGTTGCCCGCTCCATCACTTCGGAAAAGGAGTATAAGCAGCTGCGTGGAAGCAACGAGCAGAAGGCGAATTTGCGTCTGGCTCGTGCCGGAAACGATGCTGCGAAAAGAAGACTGGTGCAGTTTAATTATTCCGGCCATTATCCGCAAGGCGTGGTGAAGGGAATGAAACTGCCAAGCGGTGCTTTCGGGTTTGATATGGATGAGCCGGAGGCTTTTGCCAAGGCTGCCAAGCTGCTGCTGAAGGAACCGGACAAGTACGGACTGCTGATGCTGGAACGCAGTGCACGACAAGGCGGACATGCGGTGTTTGAGCGCGAAAAGGGCAAGACGGTTCTGGAGAATCAGGTGAGGATTGCTACGATGCTCAAGTGTGAAATGGATACTTCGGCTCACGACATCAATCGTGTTTACTTCACTACCACATCGGATGACGAAGATCTGCTCTTCCTTTCGCCACGGCTTTTCAAGGATGAATATGATGAGGCTGCCGTGGCAGCTGAAGGGAAAGTCCTGGAAGAGCGTGAAAGATACGGACAGGAGGAACTGCCGGAAGGAGCGCACAAGGCAAACAAGCATTATGAGCCTTGGAAGGAAGAATTCAAGAAGGATTCTCAAGGGGTTTTTAAGGGTCAAGAATTTAAGAATTCGAGAATTTCTACTTCTGCTACTTCAACCTCTGCTGCGTCAACTTCTGCTGCTTCAACTACTTCTGCTGCTCAGGACAATTATCTCGGGATTCCTTATGGGGAAATCATTAAGAAGTGGTGGCAACTGTATAATGATGGGCAGGAACCGATGCGCTCCAACCGCAATACGTTGACCTTTGAGCTGGCTGTGAACCTGCGCCACATCTGTGGTTTTGACCGCAATCTGCTGGCTCAGATTATTCCCTGCTACGATGGGTTTCCCGAACAGGAAAAGATGGCTTGCATCAACTCGGCATTGAACGAGAAAATCACGCAAATGCCTAAGCGTCTGAAGGATGTGCTGGCTGCGCTGAGACAGGAGAAACTGAAACAGGGGTCTTCGAACGGGAATGCAGATGAAGACAGCGAGGCGCTGGTGAATGCCTTGGACGAAGCTAACGCCAAGGATGATCTGTTCTATTACGATGCTTTACCCAAGATGCCACAAGGCGTGCGTGATTCCATCAGTGCTGTTGGACCGGCTCTGGCAATGCCAGTGATTACAGCCATCTGTCCTGCCATCGGAATGCTTGCTACCGGCGTGAAGGTTTCCGTTCACGGCAAGATGAACTCGCTGAACCTTATCTCCTACATCGCCGGTGATTTTGCATCAGGCAAGGGAAGCATCGACCCTGTGGTTGATACCTGGACTTCGGAAGTGAAACAGATGGACAAAATGTATCAGCAGCAGGAGGATGAATGGAGAGCCAAGAAGCGTGCGGCCAAGAATAAGAAGGAGCAACCGGAAGAACCAAAGCTGCCTGTAAGATGTCTTACTTTAAATAATACGGTGGCCAACCTTGCAGAACGACTGGCTAATACTGAAGGCAAGCACGCCTTCTCGTTCACTCCGGAAGCAGACACTGTAGCGCAGAAGTGGAAATCGGCAATGAGCGACTTTTCAGTCATGTTGAGACAGGCTTACGACGGAACAAGCTATGAGCGTGAAGCAAGAAGTGCAGATGCAGTGAATGTTCATATCGAACATCTTTTGTGGAACGTTGTGATGTGCGGAACGCCAGATGCACTCTATCGAGTAGTGAACAATTATACGGATGGTTTCCAAAGCCGTATTGTCGTGGCGCGAACGCCGGACAACACGTTCACTCCGCTTACAGACAATCTCTTTGTGCTGACCGAAACTCAACGTGAGCACATACGGCAGATAGCTCATCTCTTGCCCCTGATGGAGGGCGAGGTGGTTCTGCCTAAGTTGGAGAATAAGGGCAGGGAGTGGCTGGAACAGATACGATTGGAGACCATGAAAAATGACGACAAGGTGAAAGCCCGCCAGCGTTTCCGTATCTGTCCTACCACGATGAGAATGATGACCTGCATCATGCTCTGTAAGGTGGCCGAGACGCTGATTCAGAAACATGGTTTCCAGGGTGCCGAGAAGCAGCTGAAACAGAATCCGCTGTTATGGAAGGAAATGATCGTAAAGACGCAGACACCAACCATGCTCGAAGCCTTCAATATCCTGGCAGATTATCAGTTGGACAATGCACTCTACTTCTTCCGCAGTCGCATAGAGGATGCATTCTCATCCAAGAGTTATTGCGGTCAGACGACTTATGATCGTTCCCGACGCGGCAAAAATGATTCCATCTTCGAGCGGCTTGACGTTACTTTTTCCTTTGAACAGGCATTACAGCAAAGTATAGCAGTAAAGGGGGCAAACGTAACTCGTGAGGTTGTTAGACAGATGTTGAAAAACTGGAAGCGACAGGGATTGATAGGTGTGCTGCCCGATATGCGTTACCAGAAGGTTCAACCTACTGTATAATAGAGGTTCAAAATAAGTGACTATTAATACATCCGGTCATTAACGGTCACGGTCATTTTCGGTCATTAAGGATTTTCAGTAACGAAATCCTTAATGACCCTATCAATAAATCAATTTTATTTTTCAATATTTATGGAAATAATCATTTATCGCCGTCGCTTTACCCGATGGGGAGTAGATGGCACATTAGTAATAAAGGGTACGAAAGTTTGTAATACCATAGAACATCCTGAGCGTTATTTGCCTGCAGGAGACTATGAGATAGCTTTTGTTTCTATAGCTAATAAGAGTAGGAAAATGCCTGTTATCCTGAGGAAGGGACAGACTGTTTGGGAAGTGGGCATCAATTCTCCTTGTCTCAAGCCCGGAAATGGTCCGATGACGCTGAAATATGGATGCATCATTCTGGGTAAGGCTGTAGCCTCTGGGCTGGTGATTCATTCTCAGGAATACTTCGACCGACTTTGTGAACGATTAAGGAAGGCTTCTAAAAAGATGGAGTGTATCAAGTTACATATCATAGATTGGGGTAGTGATGATATCTCGATAGCATTTTAGGATTTCCACCCTAACATTCATTCATTTAAAATAGCAATATCATGCGTAAGATAAAGGAAATCATCATTCATTGCAGTGCGACCAAGGAAGGTCGCAACTTCACCGTAGCGGATATTGACCGCTGGCACCGGGAGCGCGGAATGCGCTGCATAGGTTATCATTTCGTGATTTATCGTGACGGCAGCATTCATGTAGGCCGTGCGATAGAGGAGGTTGGCGCCCATTGCAAGGGCCATAATTCCATCAGTATAGGCATTTGCTACATCGGCGGCTTATCAAAGAAAGGCAAGCCGAAGGATACAAGAACCCGAGACCAGAAAGCGGCAATGCGCTCGCTTATCGAGCAGCTGAAGGAGGAATATCCATTAGCCACGATTCATGGTCATAATGAGTTTGCCAACAAAGCCTGTCCCTGCTTTGATGTGAAGAAGGAGTGGGGCTAACAGATAGGGAACGCGCTGCGTTCCCTATTTATACTTATTACCTGATGCGCCATACATAGAACGAATGTGTTTTATGATGAGCAGCAGGAATTACATCAAGTCACACTTCTCCCCGGTGTTCTTCTCAACCTTCTCGCCATCTTTCAGGATGCGAGCCTTATAGCCAAACTTCTCAAAACCTTTCTGGAGTTTCTCTGGGGTTGTCTTGTCGGCATTATACTGTACTGTGACTGTCTGGTCTGGCACAGAGGTTTCAATGCTCTTGATTCCCTTCTCAAAGCGAAGGTTGCTCTTGATCTTATTCTCACAAGCCGCACAGTGCATCTGTGGGGTTGTGGTGAACACTACGGTCTTGATGTCCTTGGCAAAGGTTACCATTGCCACCATCATCATTGTGAACATTACTAAAATCTTCTTCATAACTTTTCTATTTGCTTTAATAATTCAACATTCAACATTTAACATTCAACATTCTCCCTTAAAAGTGTACTCTCACTCCTGCGTAGAACATCCTGCCCTCTACAGGTCCCCAAACCAAGGTTGGCTCGAAATCGCTTCCCCATGGGTTGCTGGCACCATAGATAGGAGTTTTCTGCTTGAAACCAGTCAGGTTCTCGCCTCCCACATAGATACTCCAATGGCGGAACCATCTCGTAACCTGCGCACTCACTTGCCCGAAGCTATGGAAACGAGGAGACCATGACTGGCTTCCATCTGCCAACTGGTAAGGCTCAGGATTTCTGCCTCCACCATTCAACTGCATGGTGGCATCAAATTGCCAAAGGCCAAGTGGAGTCTTATAGGAAGCTGTGAAGAGCGCCTTATACTTGCTGGTCAATGGCTTTTCTTTCAAGGTTTTGCCATAATCGTAGGTACACTTCACATCGTTCAGACGATAAGCCGCTGTTATCTCCAAGCCCTTCAGCAATGGATAAGAGGCATCTATCTGGAAGGTGTGCGAATAAGACTTGCCCATCAAATTATAGATGGAGATAAGCCCCTTGTTGGCATCATAATCCACCACCGCTTGATTCTTGAAGTCGGTATAGTAATACTCAGCGTTCAGTTTCAGGGTCTTGCCAAAAATCGGGATGTAGAAAGCGGTACTCATACCATAGTTCCAAGCCTCCTCTTGCTTAAGTCCATCACCCGCAATCTGAAACTCCCTGCCGCTCGCCAAGAGATAGTTGTACTCTGCCAAGCCAAATACCGTGCGATAGCCCTTACCTGCTGACAGGCGGATGCTGATGGCATCGACAGGCGAATACTTCACGTGGAAACGAGGGGTGAAGAAGCTGCCATAAAGCGAACTATGGTCGAAACGGACACCTGCCATCGCTGTTAACTTCGTGCCTAACGTATAGGTGTATTGGGCGTATGCTCCTGGAGTCGTCTCCTTCTCGTTCATTCTCTGCATCTCCGACAAAAGATAAGGAGAGTTTTCTTGCCCTACTGCCGGTCTTGGAGAAACATTCACATTGGCGCGCTGTCCCAGGTAATCATGGTTGACGCTCAAACCTACCGACAAATTGTGCTGATGAGTAAAATTGGTCTCAAAAATCAGTGAGCCATAGAGATTCTTCTCATTGAGGTCGTAGAACTTGTTGCCATACTGGGCATCGAGCTGGTGCATCGAAGCCGAGGACATGAAGGCAATATTGGTGCCATGCTCGTGATTGAGGATGAAGGCATGTTTCATATAACCCTCATAGCGGTTGGTATGGAGCTTGATTCTATAAATATCGTCACTATGAACATGCGTCTCATCCTGCCCGCTGGTACGAATCTCCTTCAAAGCCCCCAGTCCACCATGGAAGATGTAGTTCTTGCCTTTATACAGCCAACGGTTCTGTACATTATATTGTTCTCTGCCTGGCATATCATAGAAACCATCGCCATTATCATCATGGTTTTTGAGGATATTCTCATGATGCAACAATATCTCCGTTGCCCACTTATCCGACAGATGAACATTGGCATCGGCATTTGCCTCGATTCGGCTCTTGGTATCGCCAAAGAGGTTTACCTCCACCTGTTGCTCATCCTCTGGCTTCAAATAATCCACATTGATTTGCCCTGTAATCGACTCATAGCCATTCTTCACCGAAGCACTACCCTTGGATACTTGAATGCCTTTCATCCAAGGTCCCGGCACATAGCCCAGGGCGTATGGGATGGCTGCACCACGGAAATTCGGCAGATTCTCAGTGAGCATCTGTACGTAAGTGCCCGAAAGACCAAGGAGTTTGATTTGTCTTGCGCCCGTCGTGGCATCATTATAAGCCACATCCACCGAAGGGTTGGTCGTGAAACTCTCGCCCAGGTTGCAACAAGCCGCCTTAAAGAGCTCATCCTTGTTCACGGCGATGCCATTCACGGCACCAGCCAGTCGGGAAGTGCCCGACTTACGAGCCACCACCTTCACCTCATGCAAGGTCTCGTCCCTGAAAATGGAATCCTGAGAGGAGGAATCTACAGAGTTATTTTCTACAGAATTATTATATGATGATGACAGAGACACAACCTCTGTCTTATTATTTTTTGCATAAGTCTCAGCACCAATAACCAGCAAGGCACTGAGCAACAGATTTCTTGAATACATAAATATATTTCCTTTTATCCGAATCTTAAATCTTCGCTTCGGATGATTTTACCTTTTTATATATGTATGCAACCCTAAGATTTTACTAATAGGGATAGGCATACGACAATCTTGGTTGCAAAAGTACAAAAAAACTTTTGCAACCTATTTGCAAATATGGAAAAATCAAATAATCAGGAAGTTAAGGAGAGCAAGATAAGCCCTTGGAGGCGAATGCGGAACATTCAGATTCCAATATCTTACCTTCTGAATACTACAGATAACAGGACGAGGCAACGTCTGCCAAAGAGCTGGTGCAATGCCTGCAAACACTGGTGCTGCATCGAAATCCAAGTGTTGGATAGAGACCGTAGGCGATAGTTTCACCAGCTCCACTTCCAGGCAATGTTTGTTCACCTGTGCGCCCAGCTTACCTCGGCAACAGTCATGGTGCATGCTACGTTTCACGCAACAGTCAGTCACCATACCCACCATCACCTTGTCATAGTGAAGGCAGTGCATGACGGTAGTACCCACGCTCAAGTAAACCACCATGAGCGAGAGCATCAAAACCATCAATATGTTGAGCGAACGTTTCATACCTATTTTTTGCACCTTTCTTTTTCGGGTTGCAAAATTAAGCATTTCCATCAGAATATGAAGCTAATACCCCCATAAATTAATTACCTTTAACGGTTTTTCTTTTTTGCAAGTCTCTTATATTTTATTTTCAGGGACTCCTAACCCCTCTTCTTTCTGCATTCATACCTTATTATATAGAGTTATTGTCAATTCTGACAACTCCATCATTTTTACTTTCGAAACCGCCATTTCGGAAAAACAAGAAGCACACAAACAAATAAAAAAACTTAAATCAGCAAACAAGCAAGCTGATATTCAGGCATTTTTATTACCTTTGCATTCGAAACCGCCATTTCCGAAACAGCGGTTTCGAAAAATAACATCAAAAAAAAACTGTAAAATTATAGAAATATGAAGTTCTTTGGAAGACAAAACGAAATAAAAGAATTGCAAGAGATAAGAAATCTATCTTTGCAAACGGCCCGTTTTACAATCGTAACCGGACGCCGACGTAGCGGTAAGACATCCTTATTGATAAAAGCATACGAGGATGTTCAGGATATGCTGTATTTCTTTGTTGCAAGAAAATCAGAAGCAGAACTCTGCAGAGATTTTATCGAAGAGATGACGAGCAAACTTCAGCTTCCTATTCTCGGTGAAGTAACACGCTTTGCTGACATCTTTAAATATCTGCTTCAACTATCCAAGATTCGCCCTATCACTCTCATCATTGATGAGTTTCAGGATTTCAAGCGGGTTAATCCATCTATCTTTTCAGATATGCAAAAGATATGGGACCTTAACAAACAGGAAGCTCACATCAATCTCGTGGTTTGCGGTTCTGTTTATTCACTTATGAACATCATCTTTAAAAATAACAAGCAACCTCTTTATGGTAGGCAGACTGGAGAAATAAAAGTCACTCCATTTCCTCCTTCTGTCATTAAGGAAATTCTCTCTACATATAATTCTGCCTATACCAATGATGACCTACTGGCTCTCTACAGTTATACAGGCGGAGTAGCAGAATATGTAGAAATGATGATGGATGCAGGAGCCACGACCAAGGAACAGATGACAGAGCGGTTTATTGCAAAAAACTCTTATTTCATCTACGAAGGAAAAAATATGCTGATAGAAGAATTTGGCAAAGACTATGCCCGCTATTTCGAGATACTGCAACTTATCGCTTCAGGCTACACAACCCGTGGTGAAATAGAAAGCATCATGAAAATAGAACTTTCGGGCTATCTCACCAAACTGGAGAACGACTATAGCTTGATCTCCCGTTATATACCGATGTTCCAAAAGACCAATCGCAACATTCGCTATCAGATAGAAGACAACTTCCTTCGCGTCTGGTTTCGCTACATCTACAAATATGGCTACATGATAGAGGTTGGCGCCAATAAAAAACTAAAAATGGTCATGGATAAGAGCTACACCACATACACCGGCAAGGTTCTGGAAAGATATTTTATTGCCAAGATGATAGAGAGCGAAGAATATACCCAGATAGCCTCCTGGTGGGACAGAAAGGGAGAGAATGAAATCGATATTATCGCTGCCGATGAACTGGAGCAGAAAGTTATTTTTTATGAGGTAAAACGCCAAGCTAAGGATATAAATATCGGCATTTTAAAAGATAAAGCCGAGCATTTCTTCCAGGCTACAGGAAAATTCAAGAAATTCGATATCGGATACCAAGGATTGTCGATGGAGGATATGTAAAAAAGGCTTAAGAAATTGTCTTACAAAGACATAAAATAAGAGAGAAACTATTTTTTAAGGATAATATTGACTCATAAGAACAAATGAAAAAAGGACTATTTGCACTCGCGCTGGGTACCTTTACCTTGGGCATCGCTGAATTCATCATCGAGGGCATCATCACAGACATCGCCCACAACATGAACGTTTCTATCCCAGAAGCAGGACATCTCATCTCCATCTATGCACTCGGCGTCTGCGCCGGAGCTTTCTCGTTGATTCTCATGCATAAATACAGACCCAAGAATATCCTGATGTTCCTGGCTTCGCTCATCACCTTCGGAGCTGTCATCGCCTCAGTAGCACCTAACTACTGGCTCTTGCTCTGCGCCCGCTTTATAGAAGGTCTGCCTCATGGCGCCTACTTCGGAACGGGTACCATCGTGGCGGTGAAGATTGCCAAAGAGGGTAAGGGAACCAATGCCGTGGCGATGATGTGTGCAGGTATGCCGGTGGCCAACCTACTGGGTGTGCCGGTGGGAACCTTCCTGAGTCATGCCTTCAGCTGGCGAGTACCTTTTGTCAGCTGTATCGTGCTCGGACTCATCACCTTATACATGATTCACAGATGGGTTCCAGATGTAGAAGCACTGCCCAACAACGGTATGAAGGCTCAGTTCCACTTCCTCCGCAACAAGGCTCCGTGGCTCATCATCGCCGCCACCTTCCTGGGCAATGGTGGCATTCTCTGCTGGTTCAGTTATATCTCGCCGCTGCTTCAGATGGAGGGCGGATTCAGCGCAGCCAGCATCTCTCTGCTGATGATTCTTGCAGGCGGCGGAATGGTAGTAGGCAATCAGGTGAGCGCCTTGCTTGCCGACCGCTTCAAGCCGGGTCGCTTTACCTGTTATCTCCAGTTTCTGGCAGCAGCGGCACTTCTGCTCACCTTCTTCCTCGCCCCTATCGGCTGGGTATCTGTGGTGCTGATGTTCATCTGCTGCGCCTGTCTTTTCGGCATCGGATCGCCTGAGCAATTCCTCATCGTGAAGCATGCCAAGGGTGGCGAAATGCTGGGCGGCTGCTGCATTCAGGGCGCCTTCAATTTGGGTAACGCCATGGGAGCTTTCCTCGGTGGTATTCCTGTTACGATGGGATTAGGATACAACTTCCCTGCCCTTATCGGTGTGCCGATGGCATTGGCAGGAGCTATCTGTCTGCTGGTTTTCCATAAGAAATATGAATAAAAATGCGATAATCCGAAATAAATGATTATCTTTGCAGAAGATAAGCTGCACTCGGCAATTTGAAAGCAAGCTTTCATTGCGCTCGCTTGCATTATCTTTGCAAAAGAATTTCAAATAAACAAAGAAACATGATGAAACTTAACAAGACTTTCCTTACCCTGGGTCTGGCAGCAACACTCCTGCAGATGCCAGCCTCATCGTTCGCACAGACTGCGGGCGGTAACCGTCAGAATCCTCTTTTAACAAAGAGCAGTCTTCCATTCGGTGCTCCTGACTTCAGCAAGATTCAGGAGAGCGACTACCTGCCAGCCATCGAAGCGGCTATCAGGGAGCAGCGTGCCAACATCCAGAAGATTGTAAACAACAAGAAGAAGCCTAACTTCCAGAACACCATCCTCGCCTATGAGGAGAGCGGTGCGCTGCTCGAAAAGGTGACTAACATCTTCTTTGGTCTCACCAGTGCCCACAAAACTCCGGGCATCGCCGAAACCGAAAAGAAGGCTACCCCATTGCTGACCGAACTCGACAATGAGATTTCGTTCAACAAGAAACTCTTCGAGCGCATCAAGTATGTTTACGACAACGAATATAAGAAACTCAAGGGCGAAGACAAGCGCCTTACTGAGGTTATCTATAAGAGTTTTGTACGCTCAGGTGCCCTCCTTTCTGCCGAGAAGATGGAGCGCATGAAGCAGATCAACTCCCGCATCTCTGAATTGCAGCAGGAATGGGGCAATCTTCTTCCTGCCGCTACCAACAACGCCGTGGTTTGGGTGAACAGCAAGGAAGAGCTCGCCGGATTGAGCGATGCTGACATTGCACAATGCAAGAAAGATGCAGAGAGCCGCGGAGGCAAGGCACCTTACTGCATCGTCATCATCAACACCACCCAGCAGCCTATCCTCACCAATCTCCAGAACCGCGAACTGCGCAAGAAGGTGTATATGGCAAGCATCCACCGTGCCGATGGTACTAACCCAAAATTCAACACCTTCCCTATCGTAACCGAGATTGCCAAGTTGCGTGCCGAGAAGGGCAAGCTGATGGGATATGACAACTATGCCGACTATTCGCTCGAAAAGACGATGGCTAAGAACAGCAAGAATGTGGATGATTTCCTGAAGCAGCTCATCAAGGAATATGCTCCTAAGGCTGATGCTGAAACCAAGGCGATAGAAGCGTATGCACAGAAGACTGAAGGCAAGGACTTCAAGCTGCAGCCATACGACCGCTTCTATTATTCTGCGAAGATGAAGAAGGAGATGCTCAACATTACCGATGATGAGATTAAGCCATACTTCAACATCGACAGCGTACAGGTGAACGGTGTGTTCTATGCCGCCCATCGTGTTTACGGACTGAACTTCAAGCAGCGCAAGGATATTCCTACTTATCACCCAGACATGAAGGTATTCGAGGTGAGCGACAAGAACGGCAAGCCAATCGCCCTCTTCTACAGCGATTACTTCCGCCGTCCTACCAAGCGTGGCGGTGCATGGATGAGCGCCTTTGCCAAGCAGAGCAAGCAGCGCGGCCAGTTGCCTATCATATATAATGTATGCAACAACGCCAAGGCACCGGAGGGTCAGCCATCTCTCATCACATGGGATGAGGTTACTACCCTGTTCCATGAGTTCGGTCATGCGCTTCACGGAATCCTTTCCAACTGCAAGTACAATACCCTTTCAGGAACAGCCGTTGCCCGCGATTTCGTAGAGATGCCATCCCAGTTTAACGAATCGTTTGCATCTATTCCTGAGATATTCGACCATTACGCCCGTCATACCGAGACCGGTGCTGCGATGCCAGCCAATCTGAAAGAGCGCATGCTGAAGAGCATCAGCTTCCAGACCGCTTATTCACTGGGCGAGAATCTGGCTGCAACCTGTCTTGACCTGGCATGGCACAAGATTAGCGAGGAAGAGGTACCTTCACCTTATATGGCAGGCGCCTTCGAGAAGGAAGAGCTCCACAACATCGGTTTGCTCAACACCCAGATTCCTCCTCGCTACAGCACATCATACTTCAACCATGTATGGGGCGGCGGTTATGCAGCAGGCTATTACAGCTATCTCTGGACAGAGGTGCTGGCTGTGAACATCGCCGACTACTTTGCAAAGCATGGTGCCTTAGATCCAGCCGTTGGTCAGGCATTCCGCGATAAGATTCTGAGCCGTGGCAACACAAAGGACCAGATGGAAATGTTTACCGACTTTACAGGTATGGAGAAGCCAGATGCTTCCGGATTCCTGAAAGCAAGAGGTTTGTAATGCATAAAATTACAATATGAAACAGACCAGCTTTCATTCAGTAAAGTTGAAGATAAAGCGTACGGCACTACTGGTAGTAGGCCTTACGCTCTTTCAGGTTCTGGCATGGGCAGGGCCTCGCAGTTTCCAACAGGCACAAGCCATTGCCGAGCGCCAGGCTGCCCTGCAAGGCATCGTAATGGACCAGCAGCAGGTAAGCAAGGCTAGAAAGCAATATCAGCAGAATGGTAGCGGTTCTGCAGAGACAGCTACCAGCTATTATGTTTTTGACAACGGAGCCGACAAGGGATTCACCATCGTTTCGGGTGATGATGAACTGCCGGAGATTGTGGGTTATTCGGCTCATGGCAACTCTGAGAATCTGATGAAGACAGAAGGATGTGCAGCGTTTCTGAAAGCTTATCAGAAGTTTGTTGCAGCCTTCACCCAGGGTGATGCCAAAGCCAGAAAGATTCTGGCTGAGCAGAGAGCGCTGAAGACGGATGCCCGTTATCAGCAACCAAAAATAGCGCCGCTCTTGAGAGATATTGCCTGGGACCAGCTGACACCTTATAATAAACTATGTCCTAAATATAAAGGTTCTAAGCTGAGTGCTACAGGATGCGTAGCTACAGCCATGGCACAGGTGATGATGTATTATCAGTATCCTAAAGAGCTGAAGGCTACCATTCCCGCTTATACCACCACAACCAATAAGCTCAAGGTAAAAACCATCAGCAAGGGTGAAAAATATGACTGGGGCAACATGCTCCCAACCTACACCCAAGGAAAATATAATACCACTCAAGCCAATGCTGTAGCCAAACTGATGTTCCATTGTGGAGCTGCAGTACAGATGGATTACGGAGATTCTTCGGGTGCATGGGTGCTCCCAGAAGATATGTCAACCTATTTCGGATATGATGCTGACCTCTTGCAGGAGGTTTACCGTTCATTCTATACGCTGGCAGAATGGAAGGAGATTCTCGACCGGGAGTTGGAGGCCAAGCGCCCTATCCTCTATGGCGGTGCTGCTTCTGATGAAAGCGGCCACCAGTTTGTATGCGATGGTTCTGACGGAGAAGGTCTCTACCACATCAACTGGGGCTGGTCAGGCTACAGCGATGGATATTTCGACATCACCCTCCTTGACCCTGCAGTCCGTGGAACAGGTGCCGGCACATCGGCTAACGGCTATAACCGCAACTGCTCTGTCATCATCGGTATTGCGCCGGACAACGGAATCAAGGATGAGCCGCTGGTAAAAGAGCATTCTCTTTACACTGATGCCTATAAAGATTACAGAAAATGTAACATCACCAAGGGCGAGCGCAAGAATGCATCAGAGAAATTCTCGCTAATGGTAACACCTGTATTTTCTAATCCTACCTACAATAAGTTCGAAGGCTTAGTTGCTCTTGGCATCAGAAATGAAGACGGATCATATACGCCAATCACGCAGAGTTTCAAGTTAAAATTTAATGCGATGGATCCAGAGGAAGGATATGAACTCGACTTTATTAATTTCAACCTCAACTATGCCTTCCCTGTAGGAGCCACTGTTCTTTACGAAATCTACAGTACTGATAATGGTAAGAACTGGGATGTATGTGCCTATATGGAGAATGTTGTTCCGTTCGAACTGGAAGCTACAGCCACATCGCTTACGCTGAATGGCAATAAGCTTTCGGCAGAATTAAAGAGCAACGAGGCGATTCGGCTTTACAAAGAGAATTCGTTTGATATTACCATCAAGAATGACAGCAAGCGCGAATATCTCGGTCTGATAAACGTTTACACCAGCAAAACCAACACGAAGCCAACCTTTAGCAGCGCAGAGGAATATATGTGTGTACCGGCAGGTGAGTCTACAACTCGCACCATTACATTAAACCAGACAGCAAATGAAATGTATGTCTGGGTAACCGACCGTGATGGCGAAATCTTATTGGACGGAGTGAAGTTTAAGGTTGGTCAGATTGGTGCTGGCGAGAGTACAGGCATCAGTCAGGTAACCGCCCAGAACAACGTCCGCATCAGTTCTGCAGCCGGTGTACTCACTATTGTATCAGCAGAATCCAAGTTGATTCCTGTTTACAGTATCGGAGGCCAGTTTATCACCAAGTTATCCGTTTCAGCCGGTGTTCCTGTCCAGGTTAACCTGCGTCCAGGAATCTATATCGTAGCCGGCAGAAAGGTAGCAGTAAAATAACAGCCCCTTGCCGTTTCCCATAAAGAACTGGTGGGCATAACATTTTTAAAACTTTTATCAGAAAACTCTTGCTGATATGAAAATAAAGTCGTAACTTTGCGGTAGCATTTTAAAACAGATGATTATGAAACAGGTAGAAGAAAGATATATCAGTTTGCTTACAGACTTCGGTTTCAAGCGAATTTTCGGAACAGCAATGAACAAGGATTTGCTGATTTGTTTTCTCAACAGCTTGTTTGATGGCAAACAGGTTGTTAAGGATGTGAAGTATCTGAACCCTGAACATGTAGGCGATGTCTATGCTGACCGCAAGGCTATCTTTGACGTATACTGTGAAGGAGAAAACGGAGAGAAGTTTATCGTTGAAATGCAGAATGCCTATCAGACTTACTTCAAGGACCGTTCTCTGTTCTATTCCACATACCCTATCCGTGAACAAGCACCAAAGGGAAAGGATTGGGATTTCAAACTCAATCATGTCTATACAGTTGCTTTGCTCAACTTCGACATGAATGAAGATGCTTTCGAAAAGGAAAAGATTCGCCATAGCGTGCAGCTTTGCGATACCGCCACTCACAAGGTGTTCTACAATAAGTTGGAATTCATCTATGTTGAGATTGCTAAATTTGACAAATCCCTAGAGGAACTAGAGACACTTTACGACAAATGGCTTTATGCGCTGAAAAATCTCTACAAACTTACCCAACGTCCTAAGGAGTTATGTGACAAAGTCTTTGACCGTCTTTTCGAAGAAGCTGAGATATCCAAGTTTACCCAGCAGGAGTTGCGTGAGTATGAAGCCAGCAAGATGGCCTATCGCGACATCAAAAATTCCGTTGATACCGCCAAGCGGGAAGGAATAGCAGAAGGCATAACCCAGCGAAACTTTGAGATTGCAAGAAAGATGCTGGCAAAGGGTATGAATGAAGCGACTGTCTTGGAGATAACGGGACTGTCTGCAGAGGAGATACAGCTGCTGAAAGCGGAGATGTAAATTACAAATAATACTAGAGAGAGGGTGTGCCATAAGTTAATGACACACCCTCTTTTTTATCCTTTTACTGCCTGAGGTGTCCAGCTCTTCAGGAATCTGAGCACCTTTTCTTCGTTATATCCCTTCCCCTCTTCCAGGAAACTGGAATCCTGGATATGGAGAACCTTTCCGGTTTCATCAAGCACCACAAAGACCGGGAATCCGAAACGCTGAGGATTGTTCAGACGCTTCATCAGCTGCTCAGCCTTCTTCACAGCCGCATCACCGGCAGTTTTTCTGCGATTGTAGTTTACATGAATATATTCGAAATGATCATTCACCATCTTGTTGACCGCAGCATTTTTCTCTACAAAATCGGCAAACTTCAAGCACCATGGGCACCAGTTACCACCTACCTGACAGATAACAAACTTGCCATTCTTCTTGGCTTTAGCCAAAGCCTCATCAATCTGAGCCATCGGATCGATGCTTTCATTATACACCTTCTTGAGAGCAGTCTGCACCTGAGCAGGTTTCAATGCTCCAGCCTGGTCAAGCGAATCCAGTTTCTTCATCATCTCCTCCGCCTTCACGGTAGAGAATGCAACCTTACCTTCCGGATTGATCAGATAAGAGGTAGGAATCCACGAGATGTGATAATCCTTGGAAATCTTAGTTTCCTTCCATTTCTTAAACTCACAGTATTGCAACCAGGTATACTGATTATCGCCCAGATATTTCTTCATCTTCGCCTCATCGGTATCAAAAGAAACACCCACTACCTGGATCTTGGTATTGTATTTGTCACAGATAGCCTTCACCATCGGCATATCTCTTCTGCAGTCTGGACACCAGGAAGCCCAGAAATCGAGCATGGTCCAGACACCTGGAACCGTCTTTCCGTCTTTATCCTTCTGAGTCTTCTTATCTGAAAGCTGGAAGATTTTCTTACCCGTCTTACTGTCAGTAATCGTGAAGTCGGGAGCCTCGGTGCCTACAGGCAGCAAGTCAAGCGATGTCTGTGCTCTACCGACGACAGCCGTCGTCAGGAGCAAAAAGAATAATAGTTTCTTCATACAATTTTTCTGTTTATGTCTGTTACTTCAAATATATATATTAATATTAACCATCGAAACTAGAACTGATAATAAATGAACGGCTGTACACTCTCCTGAGAAACCTCAACTACCATCTGCAGACAGATGATGAAGAGCAGCAGTTTAGCCACCCAAGGCAGAAGGATGAACCGCGCTTGAAGACGGTGATACTGGCGCTCGGTAAAGAGATAGCTCAGCATGACACCTATGATGCAAAGCGTCCAGGCAGGACGGGCATGGAAGAAAGGCACCAGATAATCGATACTGAAATCATTTGCCACCTTATCATACATCTTCCCCAACACACCCAAATCCTTGGCACGGAAGAAAGACCACGCAAAGCATATATATAAATAGGTGATGAGCCAGCTGAGGGAATTGCCTGCCAGCGTACGGGGAATACTTATGCCCAACTGACGGCTGAAGAACTTATGCACCACAAGTCCGAAACCATGGAGAGCACCCCAGATGACGAACATCCAGGAAGAGCCATGCCATAAGCCTGCCACCAGCATGGTGAGGAAGTTGTTGAAATACATGCGCACCTTTCCCTTCCGGTTTCCACCCAGCGGAATATACACATAATCGCGGAACCAGAAGGAAAGCGAGATGTGCCAGCGACGCCAGAACTCGGTAACCGAGAGTGAGCGGTAAGGGAAATAGAAGTTGTCGGGCAGATAGAAACCCAGGATGGCTGCCACACCGATACTCATATCGCTGTATCCCGAGAAATCGAGGAAAATCTGGACAGGGTAGCCGAAGAGCGCTGCCAGATTCTCGAAACCCGAGAAGGTTTGCGGCGCATCAAACACCCAGTTGTTGAACTGTGCAATATAATCGCTCAGCATATTCTTCTTGACCAGTCCCAGCATGATGAGGAAAAGTCCCGTCCACAGCATTCTGCTGGAAGCCTGTTCGTTTCGTTTCAGTCTGGGTATCAGATTGGCGGCACGGGTGATAGGACCCGCCATCAGCAGCGGAAAGAAGGTGAGATAGAAGCAATACTCCAGGAGCGTTACCTCCATGTCGAACTTGCGCTTATAGGTATCTACCGCATAGCTGATAGCCTGGAAGGTATAGAACGAGATACCTACAGGCAGAGCGATAGACTGCAGGGAGAAGTTGGTGCTGAACATCTCGTTGACAACATCGCCAATGATGAAATTGGTATATTTGAAATAGCACAGCAGAGCCAGGTCTACAAGCACTACGAAGGTGAGCAGCGCCTTGCGCGCCTTCCCCTCATGCAGTCTCATTTCCTGGGTTACGGCATAATTGATGCAAGCCGTAAGCGGCAGCATCCACATCACCATTCCGTTCACCTTATAGGCAAAGAAAAGGCTGAAGCAGATGACATACATCATCATGGCTGTGCGCGAATAGCTCTTGAGCAGGGTATAAATGGCAAGGAAGAAGATGAAGAGCAGCGCAAACGGAATGCTGCCCATCATCAGCGGAGAATCTGCCTGATAAACAAACAGCCGCTCTATCCAATGCCACAAGGCACATATTTCGAATGTTGAATAATTCATTTGTCTGTTCTGAAGATATTATTTATTGAACTCTTTCTTATATGGAGTCTTTATGGTTTACATGCTTTACCGCTGGAGCCGTCTTGTCAACAGCAGCCGGAGACGTTTTTCCTGCAGTTGCAGGTTCCTTGGTTGCAGAAGGACTTTCTGTGGTTTCAGGCACAGTTCCCTCAACAGGCATAGAAAGAGAATCTTTCTTCATAGCCGTGCTGTCTGCCCTATGTTTGGTTCCAGGAGGCAAGATGGTAATCTGTCTGTATCTGCGGTCACGCTTATCCGGCATTTCCAAACGGAACGGATGCACACAATGTCCGCTATTCATCCACTCTACAATCTTATCCATCCACATGGCAGATGAAGCCATAGTCGGATGCCGGCCGTCTTTCTGGCGTTCGAAGGTAAGTTTGTAACTAGGATAATAGCCTCGTGGTCCCATCACCTCACGGAGGAGTTTGTTATATCCATTATCCTCACACCAGTTTGGCGGACCGATCCATATCGTCGGAATATTACCAATCTTGCTCAGGATGGAACGGATGCGTTTTTCACATCCCTTCATATCAGACGTATACAGTTCGTTGCTGCCCAGACATACAAAGACATGGGTAGGTTTAATACGTTGGATATAATGCTGCAGAGTATCGGTAGCAGCCCAGTTTCTGGTGCCCGAACTCACCCAGGTAATACAGGTGAGTTTATGACCGTTCTTGTTGGCATAATCAGCCAGTCGCAGACCTAGATATTCCGACATCGAGTCGCCGAAGATCAGTACTCGCTGCGCCGCCGTATCCACGGGTTCCTTTATCATGCTGTCAGCCTTTTCCTCTTCAGCAAGCTCTGCCTCGCTTTTACCGGTGAGCGCATCCATTCCAATCTGTTTCAGCGGAATGTTTTCAGCCACTTGCTCTGGAATAAAGGCATAAGCCAGCAGTCCTCCAATGGCTATTGCCAGCAGGGCTATCATTTTCCAGGTTTCTTTCATTTTATATCTTTAATGAGTTTTGGTTATTCTTTTTCTTATACATTCGCCCGACATTACAGCTGAAAGGGAGTGAGCACATTGAGCAACTTTCCGAAATCGGCCTTCGAGATGCGCCTTCCTCTCAAGCTGCGCACCTGCGGATAGTCTTCGAAATAGTTCTCCATCGTAGTATACCACTGATGAGAAACCACTTCCCTGACCGTCTTCAGTTGATTTTCGATGCGACGGGCAAAACTCGGATTCACTCTCGAGAGATAATGTCTTCCATCATTCATTTCGATGGCAAGCATCAGATAGATTTGCGGTCCCTTCTTCTCTTTCCTGCTTCTTACGGTTTCACTTACCTTCCAACCCTTGGTGGATGTCGATACTCTGATATCCCAGCCATACTGGCTGTTGAGCTTATCCATCAGCCCCTTGAACACAACCCCGTGAGCCGAGGTATCTTTCAGTCCCGTATAACCGATGATGTAATGTATCATCTCGTGGAGCAATACACTCTTTGCCTGCCTGTCGGTCATATCATAATAAGTAGACATGGAGAGTTTGAAATCGTAGAGTTTGGTGCGTCCCCATCTGGAGGCACGCTTATAGGCAAGTTGCCCCAAGCGAGTCTTGGCATGAGTAAGCCCGAGTTCAGGAACAGGCAGCTTTCCCCCGAAATATTCCTGGTCGAAACGCCTGAACCACTCCTCCATCCATTCTATTGTAACAATCATGTATGTATATTTATTCAATAATTATTCAGTTCTGTATATCAGATACTACAAAACGTTTGCAAAGATACAACTTTTTCTTTGTTTCTTTCAATATTTATCGAAAAATGCGTAACTTTGCACGCAAATTTACAACAAAAATGAACAAGACAGCACAGCATATCATAGATATTAAGAATGTGTCGAAAAGATTTGGCGAGAAAACAGCCCTCAACAACATCAATCTCTATGTGAGAAAGGGCGAATTTATGACCATTCTGGGTCCTTCGGGATGCGGAAAAACGACATTATTGAGACTTTTGGCAGGGTTTGAAACCGCCAGCGAAGGCATCATCACCATCGCCGGCAACGATATTACTAACCTTCCTCCTTACAAGCGAAATGTAAACACGGTATTCCAGAAATACGCTCTGTTCCCTCATCTCAACGTTTACGACAATATCGCCTTCGGTCTGAAACTCAAGAACACACCGAAGGAAGAGATTTTGCCGAAGGTAAAACGTGCCCTGAAGATGGTAAACATGAGTGATTACGAATATCGTGATGTCAACTCGCTTTCGGGCGGTCAGCAGCAGCGTATCGCCATCGCCCGTGCCATTGTCAACGAACCGGAAGTTCTTCTCCTGGACGAACCACTTGCAGCACTCGACCTCAAGATGCGTAAAGACATGCAGCTGGAGCTGAAGCAGATGCACGAACGCCTGGGCATTACCTTCGTATACGTAACCCACGACCAGGAAGAAGCCCTCACCCTGAGCAATACCATCGTGGTGATGAGCGAAGGAGAGATACAGCAGATAGGTACACCAACCGATATCTACAACGAACCAGCCAATGCTTTCGTTGCTGACTTTATCGGCGAGAGCAATATTCTCTGCGGAACGATGGTCCACGACTGTCTGGTGAATGTGGCAGGTACCGAACTGCCTTGTGTAGACAAGGGCTTCGGCTGCAACCAGGAAGTGGATGTCGTGATACGTCCTGAGGATATAGAAGTTTCCACCGATACCGCCCACGCCCAGTTTGTGGGCAAGATAACCTCTTCCATCTTCAAGGGAGTACACTACGAGATGCTGGCAGAAACCGAGAAGGGCAACGAATTTCTCATCCAGAACTACAAGCATTTCGAAGTAGGTCAGACGATAGGAATGAGCGTGATACCCGACAATATTCACATCATGAAGAAGGAGCGCATCACCAATACCTTCGATGCAAAGGTAAACGGCGACGGAACGATAGAATTCCTGGGCTGCGAATACCAGATGGAGATTCCGGCAGAAATGAAGGACAAGATTCAGACCGATGAAAACGGAAACGAAACCATCCGGGTGAACGTACCTTTCAACAAGATAGAACTCTTCGACAACGAGAGCGAAGGAACCTTTACAGGCGACATCAGCTTCATTCTCTACAAGGGAGACCACTATCATCTCACCATCGATACCGACTGGGGCGAGAAGCTCTATGTAGATACACAGGATGTATGGGATTTAGGCGATCATGTGGCTATCACCATTCCTCAGGAGAATATTTCGTTTGAATAAAAATTATTAATTTCTAATTATCAATTATAAATTGAACATTATCAAGTTTATCTCTTCGCGACAAAGCTGGTCGATACCTTACGCCATCTTTGCAGCGATATTTGTGGTACTGCCATTGCTTCTCATCGTAGTGTTCGCATTTACCGATGAGAACGGAGCCCTGACGCTCTACAACTTCCAGAAGTTCCTGGCACACCCCGAAGCCATCAACACCTTTGTGTATTCAATAGGCATCGCCTTTCTCAACACCCTGCTCTGCATTCTGCTGGGCTATCCGGCCGCCTATATTCTGACACAAACCAGGATGAAGTATGCCAACACCATCGTCATGCTCTTCATTCTGCCGATGTGGGTAAACATTCTGGTGCGCACACTTGCCACCGTGGCCCTCTTCGATTTTGCCGACCTTCAGCTGGGTGAGGGCGCCCTCCTGTTCGGTATGGTCTACAACTTTATCCCATTCATGATTTACCCTATCTACAACACCCTGCAGAAGATGGACCGCAGCTATATCGAAGCAGCCGAAGACCTGGGAGCATCGCCTTGGCAGCAGTTCTTCAAGGTCATCCTGCCCCTGTCGATGCCGGGCGTAGCGAGTGGCATCCTGATGGTATTCATGCCCACCATCTCTACCTTCGCTATCTCCGAACTGCTGACGATGAACAACATCAAGCTCTTCGGTACCACCATCCAGGAGAACATCAACAATTCAATGTGGAACTACGGTGCAGCCCTCTCGCTCATCATGCTCTTCCTCATCGGCGCCTCCACCCTCATCGCAGGTGATGGCAGTAAACAGGAAGGAGGTATCAGATGATGCAGTCATTATTCAGTAAGGATATGATGAAGAAAGTATTCTGTCAGGGCTATCTCTGGTTGCTCCTGCTGCTACTCTACTCCCCTATCTTCATCATCATCATCTTCTCGTTTACCGAAGCGAAGGTGATGGGCAACTGGACGGGTTTCTCGCTACAGCTCTACAAGAATCTCTTTGCCGAAGGTACACACCATTCGCTCACAGCTGCACTGGTCAATACAGTAACCATCGCCCTGATTACCGCAACCGTATCCACGCTCTTCGGAACCCTGACAGCCATCGACATCTACAACCTGCGCAACCGGTATGCACGTAATGCCATCCAGTTTGTCAACAACATTCCGATACTCAACGGCGACATCATCATCGGTATCTCGCTCTTCCTGCTCTTCATCACGCTGGGCATTCCGCAGGGGTATACTACCGTGGTACTCTCACATATCACCTTCTGTCTGCCATACGTTATCCTGAGTGTGATGCCAAGACTGAAGCAGATGAATCCGAACCTCTATGAGGCGGCACTCGATCTGGGCGCCTCTCCGATGCAGGCACTTCGCAAGGTCATTATCCCAGAGATATTGCCGGGTATGATTTCCGGTTTCATGCTTGCCATCACGATGAGTATCGATGACTTCGCCGTCACCATCTTCACGATAGGTAACGAAGGTCTGGAAACCCTCTCCACATTCATCTATGCCGATGCCAGAAAGGGAGGACTGACCCCAGAACTTCGGCCGCTGAGTACCATCATCTTCGTACTGGTACTGGTGATGCTGATTATCATCAACAAACGTTCTGAGAAAAATAAGAAGAAATGAGAATGAAGAACAAGATATTTTTAGGAGTCAGTAGAGTAAAAGAAGTTAAGGCCATCATCTTTCTCTTTCTTAGCCTGCTGATGATTCTGCCGCTCTCTTCCTGTTACAACAAAGAGAACCGTGAGGAGATTCTGAAGGTTTACAACTGGGCTGATTATATAGATGAAGACGTTCTTGCCAACTTCCCGAAATGGTATGAACAACAGACCGGCAAGAAGATCCGGGTCATCTACCAGACCTTCGACATCAATGAGGTGATGCTTACCAAGATAGAACGAGGTCATGAAGACTACGACGTGGTATGCCCGTCAGAATATATCATCGAGCGCATGCTCCGCAAAGACCTTCTCCTACCTATCGACACCGCCTTCGGCAAAACGCCCAACTATATCAGCAACGTATCACCATACATTGTTGAGCAGATAGATGCCACCTCCAACAATGGCCGCATCGCCCACCATTATGCCGTGCCTTACATGTGGGGAACCTGTGGCATCCTATATAATAAGGTGCACGTACCTATAAATGATGCACAGACCTGGGGAACATTATGGGACAGAAAATATCAGGGTAAACTCCTGATGAAGGATTCCTACCGCGACTCCTATGGCACCGCCCTCATCTGGGCACACCGTAAAGATCTGGAAACAGGCAAGGTGACCGTACCACAGCTGATGAACGACTATTCACCCGCTGCCGTAGCCGCAGTAGAGAAAGAGTTGAAAGCTCTGAAGCCAAACATTGAAGGATGGGAAGCCGACTTCGGCAAGGAGACCATGACCAAAGGCAAAGCCTATCTCAACATGACCTGGAGCGGTGATGCCGTCTGGGCTATTGAAGAAGCCGGAAAAGTGGGTGTAGAACTGGGATATGAAGTACCGAAAGAAGGAAGCAATGTATGGTTCGACGGTTGGGTAATCCCTAAATATTCCCGCAATCCGAAGGCTGCCGCCTATTTCATCAACTATCTCTGTCAGGAAGACGTGGCACTCGCTAATATGGAGACTACAGGATATGTGAGTAGCGTGGCAGGCAAGAAGGTATTAGAAGCTATGAGCGATACTGAGGCTTATCCCCAACCTGTAAATCTGGCCTACTTCTTTGGCGAGGAAGGCAGGAATGCCCATCTCAACCCTATCATGTATCCAGACAGCAGCATCGTAGCCCGATGCGCCATGATTCATGATGCCGGCGATCATACTCCCGAGGTATTGGATATGTGGTCGAAGGTGAAGGGCGACAATCTGGGCGGCGGCATCGTTATCTTCCTGCTGGCCGTAGTCCTTGCCCTCACGGTATTCGTTGCCATCAAGAAGTATGAACATTACAAGCACAGAAGGCTGTCGAGGAAACACCGCAGAAGACATGTGGTAAAGGTAAAAGGGTAAAAAGGTAAAAAAGTAAAAGAGAGGGGGAAAACCTATTTTATAGGGGAAAATGAACATTTTTTCAAGGAAAAGAGAAAAAAGTGCCGAAAAAATTTGGTAATATCAAATAAAAGCATTACCTTTGCACTCGCTTTTGAGACATAAAGCTTTTGGGTAGTTACCAGAGTGGCCAAATGGGGCAGACTGTAAATCTGCTGGCTATGCCTTCGGTGGTTCGAATCCATCACTACCCACTTTTCCCAAAAAATAACTCAAAAATTTAAGAGTCCGACTTTCGAAAGAGAGCCGGACTTTTTTCTTTTCATATAAATCCTGAACAAAAGAAGAAGAGTAAATTACTCTCCTTCTACCTGCGTCTTTGGCCAGTTCACCAAATACAGCATCTCTGTGGCTCGTGTAAATGCAGTATAGAGCCAATGGATATAATCGGGAGTAAGCATATCATCCGTCATATAGCCCTGGTCTACATAGACATGCGACCACTGGCCACCCTGTGCCTTATGGCAGGTTACGGCATAAGCAAACTTCACTTGCAGAGCATTGAAATACGGATCCTGGCGGATTGCCTTCATTCTATCCGCCTTGAGCGGAATATCCTGATAATCTTCTTCTATCTGCCGGAAGAGCTGTTCCTGCTGCTCATGGGTCAAGGCTGGCGCCTCACTCGTCAAAGTATCCAGCAGAACCGTAGCCTCCAGTTCATAATTGTCATAATCGGGGAATTTCAACAGAAGGGTGGCAAAATGGAAGCCATAGAGGTCGATACGACGGCTCACCTTCATCACCTTCGCCCTATCTCCATTAGCCAGGAAAGCAGGAAGTTCGTTACTTTGAACTTCTTTACTTTGAACTTGGAACTCGGAACTCGGAACTTTATGATTAGTTAAACTATTAAATTGGCTTTCCCTTCGGCCGCCGAACGCAGTTTCTTCACTCTTCACTCTTCGTTCTTCACTTACTTTCTTCCTCTCCTCCTCCATCCAATAATAATTGTTCTTCACAATCATCAGCATGTCGCCACTCTCCAGTTCCTCTTCCCTATCAAGCACCATGTTGCGGATGCCCTGGTTGAAGATGTTGGCGCGCTTGTTGCTACGAGTCACAACAATGGTATCGTCCAGTCCTACCTGATGATAGCTGTCGCCTAGCGCCTCGATGAGTTCTGCACCCGGCATTTCCCTGATATCCGAGAAACCGGAGAAACGGATTTTAGGCAGTTGGGTAATGTCATCGTGGGTAATCATCTGACGGATGCGGGTAGCATTAAAGAGGATGCCCGACTGCTGACTCTGACGGACTACTTCGTTCAAATCGCACTCATAAACCGACAGTCCATACCCCTGGAGCATCGCAGCAGAAAGAGCTGGTGATTCTTCCTCACCAACAGGAGGCAACTGTGCCTTATCGCCAATCAGCAAGAGGCGGTCGTTACGTCCCTGATACACAAAATGAACCAGATCATCTAGCAGACAACCGCTGCCAAAGGTGGTTCCGCCCAATCCCAGATTGGCAATCATCGAAGCCTCATCTACCATAAAAAGCGTATCAGTATAGAGATTATCATTGAGATTGAACTGTCCATCCACTCCGGCAAACGCCTTTTCGCGATAGATGCGGCGATGGATGGTATAGGCAGGCATCCCGCTGTTCAGAGAGAAGACCTTAGCCGCCCTACCCGTAGGGGCAAGGAGCATCACCTTCTGGCGAACAGCACGGAGCGTACGGACGATAGCACCCGAAAGCGATGTCTTACCGGTACCCGCACTACCCCGGAGAATCATCACAGCATGAGGATTACTATCCGTCATAAACTGCACGAAAACATCGAGCGCCTGAGCCTGTTCTGGGGTTGGCGGAAAGCCAAATTGCTGTAATATCTGATATTTTAACTCTTCAATGTTCATATTTCGAAAACTTTTAGTATCTTTGCAGAAAATTTACTGCACCTATTTGCTGTGCAAAAGTAATAATACTTTTTGAAATGAGAAAAAGAATAAAGAATAATTATATTTTGGGAGCATGCGTCATCATCATGATGCTACTCTGTATTCTGAGTGTAAGCCAGCCCATCCGCTTCCAGAAAGCCATGGCTAGCAGAGAAGCAGAGGTGAAGGAGAAACTGATGCAGATACGTCAGGCTGAAGAGAAATACAAGGCGAAACACGGCGTATATACAGGCGATTTTCCGACACTGGTAAAAGGCAAGTACTTACAGGAAGATGCCCAATACATTCCCTATGCCGACGGTAAGAAGTTTACACTCGCTGCCACGGTTATCGTAGGAAAAAGCGGTAAGCAGATTCCGGTGATGGAATGTGGGGCAGGTTATGAAACCTTCCTCGACGGACTCGATGAAGGTTCCATCCAGCAGAAGATAGAGGAGGCCAACTATGCCGGCAACTATCCCGGACTCAAGATAGGCGATTTAACGACAGATAATAACAACGCAGGTAATTGGTAACAGATATGCAAATAAAAGGTAACAACATTCAGCAAGCACGACTCACCATCCGCGTGAGCAGAAACACCCTCAGTTTTTCGGTAGTTGACCGTGAAGCTGAGCATCAGCTCATCTATGAACCTTATACAGTAAAGAGTGGTGTTTCGATGGCAGCCAACTTGCGTCAGGCTTTCAAGGAGAGTACTCTCCTGCAGCGGGGATACCAGAAGGTACGCGTATATCTCGATTCGCCTATCCTGCTGGTTCCTATCGAAGAATTTCATGAAGAGGATATCGATGTGCTCTATCAGCATGCCTTCAACAGTCATAACAGCGATGCCATTCTCTACAGAGTGCAGCCGGAACTGAATGCGGTAGCGGTATTCCCTATCAACAAGGATTTGAAGATGGTGGTAGAAGACAACTTTAAGGATGTCCGCTTCACACCTATCATGCAACCGATGTGGCACTATCTGCATCATCGCAGTTTCACCGGCATTCACCGCAAGCTCTATGTTTATTTCCACGACAAGAAGCTGGACGTTTTCGGTTTCGAGAAGAACCGTTTCAAATTCTTCAACTCGTTTAATGCCGAGCATGCCAAGGATGCCCTCTATTTCATTCTCTATGTATGGAAGCAGTTAGGATTCAACCAGATGCAGGATGAGTTGCATGTATCAGGCAATGTTCCGGATAAGGACTGGTTCCTCTACAACACGAAACTCTATATCAAGAAGACCTTCATTCTGAATCCTGCCGCCGAATTCAACCGTGCGCCCATCACAGAGATTAAAGGTCTGCCATTCGATTTAATGGCGCTATACTTAAGTAAGTAAGACAAGAGTTGATAGTTAAAAGTTGATAGTTAAGAATTCAACAGAATAGCTTATCATAAAGTTCAATGTTCAACATTCAAAGTTCAAAGTAAATATGAGAATCATAACAGGACAATATAAGGGACGCCATTTCGACATTCCACGTTCGTTTAAGGCGCGTCCGACAACAGATTTTGCAAAGGAGAACATCTTTAATGTTCTGCAGGGATATATTGATTTTGAAGATACCTCTGCCCTCGACCTTTTTGCCGGCACGGGCAGCATTTCGCTCGAACTGGTATCACGAGGCTGCAGCCGGGTAATCAGCGTAGAGGCCGACCGCGATCATGCCAACTTCATACGCCAATGTTTTCAGAAGTTGGGCGAAGACAAGGATATTCTGATTCGTGGTGATGTATTCCGTTTTCTGAAGACCTGCAAGCAGAAGTTTGACTTTATCTTTGCCGATCCTCCATACGCTCTGAAGGAGTTGCCGCAGATTCCTGACCTCGTTCTGAATGGCGACTATCTCAACGAAGGAGGCATCTTCGTCTTTGAGCATGGCAAAGACTATGATTTCTCCGAGCATCCACGATTTCTGGAGCACAGAAGTTACGGAAGCGTAAACTTCTCAATATTCAGATAGAAAAAAATCCCCGTTTGCACCAGACAAGATGCAAACGGGGATTTATTCGTTACAACAGCGGCGAGAGTAATCTTACCGTACTCTCGAAAAGACGCTGCAGGAACGGACGTTTTACGAAATAAGATACATCATCTACCAGGATACTCTTCGCCTCATCCCGCAGATAGACAGCCTTCACGCGCTGCGCCATCCCCTCATCAAAGAAGAACGCATTCGCTTCGAAATTATTCTCAAAACTCCGGAAGTCGATATTCGTACTGCCTATCGTACAGAGATTATCATCACTTACGAGCAATTTACTATGATTAAAGCCTGCCGTATAGAGATAAACCTTTACGCCAGCCTCTATCGCCTCCATCACATACGAACGTGATGCCCACTCAACCAGTTTGGCATCAGCATGACGGGGCAACATCAGACGGATATCCACACCCGCCAGAGCTGCTGTTCGCATGGCAAACAATACAGGTTCGGTCGGCAGGAAATAAGGCGTTTCCATATACACATACTTCCGGGCCTGAAGCAGGATGCGGACATAGCCCTGCATGATATCAGGCCAAGGACTGATAGGACTGCTCGTAACAATCTGTACGAGACAATTGTTGCGGATATGCGCACTGACCGGCGGATAATACTGGCGATTGGTAACTAATGTACGGTCTACGAAATACCAGTCTACCAGAAAGGCTCTCTGAATGGCGTAAACGCCACCGCCCTCAATACGGAGATGCGTATCGCGCCAAGCCTGTTTCTTATCACCCTTCACATAGCGCAGAGCTATATTCATGCCGCCGATAAAGCCCACCTTACCATCTATGACACAGAGTTTGCGGTGGTTACGATAGTTTACCTTACTCGTAAAAGCCGGAAAGCGGACTGGCATGAACGAATGTATATCAATGCCTGCATCACGCATACGTTCAAAGAATTCATTCTTCACCTTCCAGCAGCCTACATCATCATAAATCAGTCGCACCTCCACTCCCTGCTCCGCCTTATCAATCAAGGCATCAGCTATCAGATACCCCAAGGCATCGGCTTCGAAGATATAGGTATCGAGATGAATATGATGCTTTGCCTGTCCTATATTATATAATAAGGTAAGGAAGAAATCGTAGCCATCAGTATAAATATCCACCTGATTATCTTTAAAAGGCAACGCCCAACTCTGGTTGGCAAAGAGATTCATCAGCGGTTTATTGCTGTCTGGCAGGTGAAGATTCTCCTGCTCTACGAACTCGAGCATGGAGCGCTTGGTGAGCTGGTCCATGCTGCGGTCGCTGATAAGCCGTTCCTTGCGGGTATTCTGTCCGAAGAAAAAATAGAAGATAATACCCACAAAGGGGATGAAGAAGAAGACCAATATCCATGCCATCGTCTTGGCGGGCTGACGATTGTCCATCAAGACGGTGATGATAGCCGGAACGGTTATCACGACATAAAGCAACAGATATATCCAGTGAAAATAAATCATATAGCATTTCTCCTTTTAAATCTCTAATACTTCATTACAGAGTTCCTCCCCCACAGGACAGGAGTTCCGGTTAATTGAAGATATTGTTTGCCTGACTCGCCAGAAGCGTGTTCATCTGCTTGAGTTTCATAAACTCCTGCAGCAGTTCACGATTGGTCGGATTCTTGGCAAACTCCTGCTGAACCTCAATAATACGCTGAGCAATATAATGAGTGCGGAAGCTCAAGATGTCTTTAAAGACAAACTGACGGAGTTTATCGGCGCTCATCTTCATCTGCAGACTAGCCGTAGATACCTCCTGGGCACCTGTAGGCAAACCAGCCAACCTGCTGATTTCCGGATTCGGATGATTGGCAAAATAAGTTTCGGCGACAAAATCATCTTCTTTTTCGAGATGCTCCACAGCCTCCTGCATAATCTGATTATATAAATCATTATGAAACTTAAAGCCATCTCCACCCAAATCAAGACTGATATACTGGGCCACAGCTACCTCCACATCATTTCCGTCTACATCCTGTACCGTGATGAGCTGGTCGCCATGATGAATAATCAACTGTACCAGAAGTCCTTCTACCTCCAGGAGTTTATCCAGTGGGGTAACCGCTCTCATCGCTGATTGCGCCTGCTGCGCTGCCGCTACAGGCGAATCTTTCAATCCCGCTGCACGTCGCTCTGCCTTTACCTGCTCACTCATACCGTTGCGCACAAAATTGTTCAAGGCATTCACGATAATTGCCTCGTTAACGCCCAAACGATGAGAACAGTCGGTGATATAAGAAGCGCGCGTTATCTGATTCTTGATTTTCGAGATGCTCTCTACAATCGAATTGATAGCCTGGCTTCTCTTTACAGGGTCTGTCACGCCGCGTAGCAGAATATCGGTCTTAAACTGTATGAAGTCGGTCTGATTCTCCTGAATATATCTTCTGAATTCCTCTGCCGAATGACTGCGGGCAAAACTGTCAGGGTCATTGCCGTCAGGGAGGAAGAGCACCTTTACGTTCATCTCTTCTTCGAGCAGCATATCGGTACCTCTCAGCGCAGCATGAATACCCGCATTATCGCCGTCATAGAGAAGAACGATATTACTGGTAAAGCGGTGCAGCAATCTAATCTGATGCACGCTCAGCGCCGTACCCGAGTTGGCCACTACATTTTCGATGCCACACTGATGCATCGAGATAACATCGGTGTATCCTTCCACCATAAATACACAATCCTCCTTGGCTATCGCCTTCTTGGCCTGATAGAGTCCATAGAGTTCGCGCTCCTTATGATAGATAACGCTATCAGGCGAGTTGACATATTTCTGGCTGATGCCCTTGGTTCTGCTGTCGAGAACTCGTCCGCCAAAAGCTACCACCTTGCCGCTCACGCTGAACCAGGGGAAGATAGCTCTGCCCGAGAAACGGTCAAGAATCTTATCCTCACCCGACTTATTGCCGGCTTCGTCCTTATCCACCTTGAAGCAGAGTCCCGTATCAACCAGATATTTCGGATTATAGCCAGCCGCCTTAGCCGCTTCAGCAAGAGCAGTACGCTTAGGGAGCGCAAAACCCAACTGGAATTTTCTGATGATATCATCCCTGAAACCTCTTCCTCGGAAATAAGCCATACCGATAGCGATACCATCCACATCATGCAGGAGAATATCCTGAAAATATTTCGCCGCCCAATCGTTGACGATAAACATGGATTCTCTTTCGCTCTCGCGCTGTTTTTCTTCATTGGTCAGTTTCCGTTCCTGAATCTCTATTTTATATTTCTTGGCGAGCCAGCGAAGAGCATCGGGATAGGTCATCTGTTCCAGTTCCATCAGAAAGTTAATTGCATTGCCTCCCTTTCCACAGGTAAAGCAATGACAGATACCTCTTGTTGGAGATACAGAGAAAGATGGATTGGAATCGTTATGAAAAGGACACAAGCCGACATAATTGATGCCACGCTTCTTGAGCGTAACAAATTCAGATACCACCTCTTCTATCTTGGTGGCATCCATAATTTTTGCTATCGTCGGTCTGTCTATCATTATATATATTCTTTTTTCTGTTTTTACTATGCAAAATTACTATTTTTCTTTGAAAACACAAAGAGAAACGGACAGAAAAGTAAAAATGAAACATATTAAAAACTAAAGGTTACATAAAATAAGGTACATTCGGATAGTTTTGGCTATCTTTGCAACCGGCAAAAACACATTGCTGACAATCGGAAAATAACAACAAAATAAATAAATATGAAACTAAACAACATCAAGCGCACATTCCTGGCAAGCGCTGCCCTGCTCTCAACTATCAGCATGAGCGCAGCCGACAGATTTGTGAATTTCAAGCAAGGAGACTTGCTGCTGAATGCCAACAACCGGGTAGAAATCTACATGGATACCAACGACTGCAAGGGAGTGAGCTATGCTGCTCATGCCCTGCTGAAAGATATCAAAAGTGTGAGTGGAGCCACAGCCACCCTCACCTCGGATGCCGGTTTTCTGAAAAAAGCCGACACAGCCCGACCAGCTATCCTCGTAGGCACCATCGGCCATTCAGCAGCCATCGACCAACTGGTGAAACAGAAGCGCATCAACGGAAATCTGCTGAAGGGCAAACGAGAAAAGTTTATCATCACGCTCACAGATGGTCAGCTCGTCATTGCTGGCAGCGACCGCCGAGGCACCATCTATGGCATCTACGAACTCTCGCAGCAGATGGGCGTATCGCCTTGGTATGACTGGGCAGACGTACCTGTAGAGCATCACGATTCCATTTTCGTAAACAAAGGAATCTATACAGATGGCGAACCAGCCGTACGTTATCGCGGCATCTTCCTCAACGATGAGGCACCTTGCCTAACGTCATGGGTAAAGAACACCTACGGCACCGGATATGGCGACCACCGTTTCTATCAGCGCGTCTTCGAACTGGTATTGCGACTGAGAGGTAACATGATGTGGCCGGCCATGTGGGGCTGGGCTTTCTATGCCGATGACCCTGAAAACGAGAAGACGGCAGATGAGATGGGCGTAGTAATGAGCACCTCCCATCATGAGCCGATGGCACGCAACCACCAGGAATACGCCCGCAACCGAAAAGGATGGGGACCTTGGAACTACCAGAAAAACAAGGCAAACCTGCAGAAGTTCTTCCGTGAGGGAATAGAGCGCATGAAGGGAACTGAACAGATTGTAACCATCGGAATGCGCGGCGACGGCGATGAAGCGATGAGCGCAGAGGCTGATACAAAGCTGATGACCAACATCATCAACGACCAGCGTAAGATTATCGCTGACGTAACCGGAAAGAAGGCAAGCGAAACCCCGCAGGTCTGGGCACTATATAAAGAGGTATTGGATTACTACGACAAGGGAATGAAGGTGCCCGACGATGTAACCCTCCTGCTCTGCGATGACAACTGGGGTAACGTGCGCCGTGTGCCGAATGCCAAGGAACGCAAACACAAAGGCGGTTGGGGCTTATACTATCACGTAGATTACGTAGGTGCTCCAAGAAACTCAAAGATGCTCAACGTTACTCCTGTGCAGAATCCTTGGGAGCAGTTGACGCTTGCTTACGAGAATGGCATCGACCGTCTCTGGATTCTCAACGTGGGCGACCTCAAGCCGATGGAATATCCTATCAGCCAGTTTATGGACATGGCTTGGAATCCACGTAAATACGATGTAAACAACATCACCCGTCATACCCGCGACTGGTGCGCACAGCAGTTTGGTGAATCGCAGGCCGATGAAGCTGCCCGCATTCTGAACCTCATCTGCAAGTACAACGGCCGCTGCACCCCAGAGATGCTCGACAAGAACACCTACAGTCTGGAAAACGGTGAATGGCAGGAGGTGGTAAATCAGTATCTCCAGCTCGAAGCCGATGCGCTGCGCCAGTACAACAGTCTGCCGGCATCCTATCACGATGCCTATCGCCAGATCATCCTCTTCCCTATCGAGCTGATGAGCAATCTGCACCAGATGTACTTTGCCCAGGCACAGAACCACGCCCTCTACAAGCAGGGCAATCCGAAGGCGAATATATGGGCTGATGAATGCGAACGCCTCTTCAAGCGCGATTCCCTGATCTGCGACTTCTACAACCACAAGATGTCGGGCGGCAAGTGGAACGGAATGATGACCCAGAAGCATATCGGCTACAAGAGTTGGAATGATGATTTCGAGAAGGATACATGTCCGGAGCTCTTCCGGGTAACCTCCAAGGATGGAGTGATTATCAGCGAAAACAACGGCGTAGTAGAAATCGAAGCTCCTTACTATAGCAGCAAGACGGATGCTGCCGAGGCAAAATGGACAGAGATTCCATTCATGGGCAAAAGCGTATCGGCAATGACTCTGATGCCATATACCAAGAGTGTAAAGGGAGCTAGCATCACTTACAAGTTTAAGATGCAAGTTAGCAAAACTTCGGATGGCAAGGCATTTAATGGCAAGCAGAAGGTTCGCATTCATGTGATTACCAAATCAACCTTGGATTATCTCAACAAGGGCGGCTTAACCTATGGTGTAAGTTTAGATGGCGCTTCTCCTGTAGAGGTTAACTTCAACAAAGATTTGAACGAGAAACCGGAGAACATCTACAATATCTATTATCCAACGATAGCCACTCGCATCGTGGACAAGGTGATAGAGCTAGAGCTGCCAGCCTCATCCGATGGCATCCACACCCTCACCCTCACTCCTAACGACCCAGCCATCGTCTTCGAGAAAATCGTGATTGATGGAAGAGGAGGAAAAAAGAGTGTCAAGGTGATTTAGACTGGCTGCATACAAACCTGCCAGTTTATATACGTTGAATAACTATTTATCCGGAATTTACTGTGATGTAAGATCAGAAATCCCCAGCCTTTTTTCTCAAGCAGGCTGGGGATTAGACTCTCCTGTCAGATGAACATTTTTATACTGAACTTTCGCATGTGGGGAAGTTAAGGGAAGTAAGAGGTTACATGATTCTCATCAGAACGTTACATTAATGATTTTCCCCCGATTGTCTTCCCTTGCGCTTTGCAACTTTTCCCAAAGCATTGATGGATTCAAGATAAGCCTCCTCTACTGGAGTTAATACCTTTACCTGATATTTTCGATACTCAGCTATAGCTTTGTCCATTGCCTCTTCATGGCTGATACTTCCCGATCCCTTCAACAAAGGTCGCCCTGTGGATTGCAGGATAGTATCAAGTTGTTTCACATAATCCATCATATAGACTGGGCGATGCTCCATTGCCATAATCTCGGCAAAATCAAAATAACCGGAAACAAGATTATTGAGTATCTTCAGCTCATTTTCTTTCAGATAGTTCTTGGCTATTTTGATGTCTTTGATAGCTGGCAGTTCGCCCTCAAATGTCGTCAAGCCCATAAATGGTTGGTCGGCATCCGCACGCTCATAGATAACTTCTGCCGCTGTATGCCCATGAGCAGCATAGTGCAACTTATTTTGCACGATTTTAAAGAAAAGCTTTGAGGCATCAGTTCGAGGGTCATAGTCAACACTTGTGGCATAGATGTCCAGAACTTGTCGATAGAGCACCTTTTCTGACGAACGAATATCACGGATACGGTCAAGCAACTCTTTCCAATAGTTGCCACCACCAAGATTTTTGAATCGTTCATCGTCCATCGTAAACCCTTTTACGATGTACTCATTCAGTCGCTCTGTAGCCCATTGACGGAAACGTGTGCCTTGAATAGATTTTACACGATAGCCCACAGATATGATAACATCAAGGTTATAGAACTTCACTTCTTTGCTTTGGGTTTTTCCTGCCATAGCACCATGCTGAGTGGTCTGTCGGAATTTCCGACAAACCACTTTTTCATCCAATTCTCCTTCCTTGAATATATTCAATATGTGCTCATTGATAGTAGAGCGCCCTTTATTGAAAAGCTCTGCTATCTGTTCCACATTTAGCCAAACCGTCTTATTCTCCAATCTCACATCAAGCTTCACGCCATCATCAGATTGGTAGATGATTATTTCTCCCAAATCAGTTTGGGGTGCGTCCTCCCATTTATAGCCACAATCCAAGCAAAGATGCAGTACACCCTCTGTCTGCACATTGTCAGAATTGCACTTTGGACATTTTATATTATTATTCATCATTGTTTCGTCTTTGTTATTATCTAAGTCAAAAAATGATATTCTTGTATGACTTATGCTTAGACATTATTATATTTCCATTTCCTTTCTTTGAAAGCAGGATGTCACCCTTCTGATAAGCAACAACAGTCCCGACATTAGGATCACTTTTTTTATTTCACTTCTCTCTCAACATCCATTCCCACGTAGGAAGAACATGAACCTGCTTGCCATCTATCTCAAGTTCTTCCTTCTCCTCCATCGTAAGAATATATCCCTCAGCCAAGCCATAAGCATTCATGGCTTCCATCAGCCCCTCGATTTCTCGCTTGCGAGTTTTCTCGTCATTCATCACTATCGTTACTTGATAAGCCTTCATGATTCTCATGCCCTCTCTAACAACAAAGTCGCACTCCTTCTTATCTGCATGATAAAAAACATCATATCCGCGGCGTTTCAACTCGATGAATACGATGTTTTCCAACTTCACTCCCATATTGTCGGTGGCATTGAAGCCAATGCGACTCACGATGGCATTGTCGATGAAGTAAATCTTCTTCGGGTTCAGCATCTGCACCTTTACCGATGGCGAATACTTCATGAGCTGGAATATCATATAGGTTTGCTCGATGTACTCCAAATAGTTTTTGACGGTTTCGGAATGACGAATGCCCACTATCTTACCCAGTGAGGTATAGGTAATGCGCTTCGTGGCATTGCTGGCGAGATAAAAGATGAGTTCCTGCATCTCCTTATCATTGGTCAACCCATTACGAGCCATCACATCACGGAAGATGATGCTATCGTAGAGTGACGAGAGGTAACGAGTGGATGACGACTGGAGATACTTAGGAAATCCACCTTTCTCCAAATACTCCTTGAAATGCCCCAAGAGAATGGCACGCTTGCTGGTTAGATAAAAGTCCTTGGCTTCCAGCTGCACCTTTGCCAACTGCAAGTATTCTTGAAAGGAAAAAGGGAAAATCTCCACTGCGATATAACGCCCCGTGAGATGAGTGCCAAGCTCTCTACTCAGCATCCGGGCATTTGATCCAGTTACAATCACCTTATTGCCTTCGTTGTAGAGACGGCGCACAAAGGTCTCCCAGCCCTTCACATTCTGTATCTCATCAAAATAATAGGTATGCTGCTCACCAAAGAGTTCGAAGAAACATTCTTGCAATGTTTGGAAATCTGCCACAGTAAAGTTGACCAGTCGCTCATCATCAAAATTGAAAAAGAAGTCTTGCTCCGGCAATTTACTGCGCATTTGCTGGAGCAAAACAGACTTTCCACAACGTCTTATACCAGTAATAATTAGTATCTCCGTTGTGGTAAGCCACTCTTCCTCTATGTCTCTCGGCACAGTATCTTGTGCTATATTCTTGCAGTATTCCTGCTGCTCAAATATAATTTGCTTTAATAACTCTTTCATGTTCAATCATTTATTTGCTTGCAAAAATACGATTTTTTAAGTAAACAACCAAATAAATCTTCATTTTTGTTCATTCAGAATGAGTAATTTCTATCATTTTTACTCATTCAGAATGAGTAAAAATGAGCAAAAATAGATAGTCTCAGCCTCATCACATACCTCCCCTGCGAATTGCCAAGGGTGAGATGGATGGTAACAATGTTGTGACTTATATGATGCAAGGAAGCAATTATAACGATGCAAGGAAACAATTATAACGATGCAAGAAAGCAATTATAACGATTGCGTGACATTTGTCATGCGATTATACGACACTTACCATACGGTCGGATGACAAATGCCGTATAATCACATGACATATGCCAATGTTTAAATAAACCTAATAGTTCAGGGCAGACGCATTAAATATTTTATTCGTTAACATCTGTGTTATACTGTTATAA
>ERZ1035025.188-NODE-188-length-45440-cov-6.033712_pt1 | contig 45440 bp, 35 predicted proteins | sample MGYA00520619_ERZ1035025 | MGnify/ENA primary metagenome ERZ1035025 (study PRJEB33766, sample SAMN09781742) | gut metagenome | biome: gut microbiome | host: Homo sapiens | place: Madagascar | study: EMG produced TPA metagenomics assembly of the PRJNA485056 data set...
CGAAAAACACCTGTACTCCATCTACTGCAAAATGGTGCTCAAAGAGCAACGTTTTCACTCGATCATGGATATCTACGCCTTCCGCGTGATTGTCCACGATTCAGATACCTGTTATCGCGTGCTGGGGCAGATGCACAGCCTCTATAAACCGCGTCCAGGGCGGATGAAAGATTACATCGCCATTCCAAAAGCGAACGGCTATCAATCTTTGCACACCTCGATGATCGGGCCGCACGGCGTGCCTGTTGAGGTGCAAATTCGTACCGAAGACATGGACCAGATGGCAGAGATGGGTGTGGCCGCGCACTGGGCCTATAAAGAGCACGGGGGCGAAAGCAGCACGACCGCACAAATCCGCGCCCAGCGCTGGATGCAGAGCCTGCTGGAACTTCAGCAGAGTGCGGGTAGCTCGTTTGAATTTATCGAGAGCGTGAAATCCGATCTCTTCCCGGATGAGATTTACGTTTTCACCCCAGAAGGCCGCATTGTCGAACTGCCTGCGGGTGCAACACCGGTCGACTTCGCTTACGCCGTGCATACCGATATCGGCCATGCCTGCGTGGGCGCGCGCGTCGACAGACAGCCTTACCCGCTGTCTCAGCCGCTCTCCAGCGGCCAGACGGTGGAAATCATTACCGCGCCGGGCGCACGTCCAAACGCTGCCTGGCTGAACTTTGTCGTGAGTTCTAAAGCACGCGCCAAAATTCGCCAACTGCTGAAAAACCTCAAGCGTGATGATTCCGTCAGCCTTGGGCGTCGTCTTCTCAACCACGCGTTGGGCGGCAGTCGCAAGCTGGCTGAAATCCCGCAGGAGAACGTCCAGCGTGAGCTGGAGCGCATGAAGCTCGCGTCGCTTGACGACCTGCTGGCAGAGATCGGCCTCGGCAACGCCATGAGCGTGGTGGTGGCGAAGAACCTGCAGCAAGGCGACACGACAGCCGTGCCTGCAGCTACGCCAGGCCACGGACATCTGCCGATTAAAGGCGCGGACGGGGTGCTGATCACCTTCGCAAAATGTTGCCGTCCAATTCCTGGCGACCCGATTATTGCGCACGTCAGCCCGGGTAAAGGGCTGGTTATCCACCATGAATCCTGTCGTAACATCCGCGGCTACCAGAAAGAGGCCGAGAAGTTTATGGCGGTCGAATGGGATAAAGAGACCGCGCAGGAATTTATCACCGAAATTAAGGTGGATATGTTCAACCATCAGGGTGCCCTGGCGAACCTGACGGCAGCGATCAACACGGCGTCTTCCAATATTCAAAGCCTGAATACGGAAGAAAAAGATGGCCGCGTATACAGCGCCTTTATTCGTCTGACCGCCCGCGACCGCGTGCATCTGGCGAATATTATGCGCAAGATCCGCGTCATGCCGGACGTGATTAAAGTCACCCGTAACCGAAACTAGCGGCATGAATTCACAACGTTACGCGCGGATATGCGAAATGCTCGCCAGGCGTCAGCCTGACCTGACGGTCTGCATGGAGCAAGTCCATAAACCGCATAACGTCTCTGCTATCGTTCGTACCGCCGATGCCGTTGGTGTGCATGAAGTGCACGCCGTCTGGCCGGGTCATCGGATGCGAACCATGGTTTCTGCGGCGGCAGGCAGTAACAGCTGGGTTTCCGTCAAATCTCACCAGACAATTGGCGAAGCCGTATCGCACTTGAAAAGGCGCGGTATGCAGATCCTTGCCACTAACCTGTCCGCTAAGGCCGTGGATTTCCGCGAGATCGACTACACCCGCCCGACCTGCATTTTGATGGGCCAGGAGAAAACCGGGATCACCCAGGAAGCGCTGGATCTGGCGGATCGGGACATCATCATTCCGATGATTGGCATGGTCCAGTCACTCAACGTCTCCGTGGCCTCCGCGCTCATTCTGTATGAAGCGCAGCGCCAGCGTCAGAACGCCGGCATGTACGAGCGCAGCAACAGCATGCTGCCGGAAGAGGAACAGCAGCGCCTGCTGTTTGAAGGTGGCTATCCGGTACTGGCTCGCGTTGCGAAGCAGAAAAAATTGCCTTATCCCCACGTCAACGCGCAGGGCGAAATTGAAGCCGATGCCGAGTGGTGGGCCACCATGCAGTACGCCGGTTAAGCGATGAAAGGCCGCCTGCTGGATGCTATCCCGCTCAACAGCCTGACGGGCGTGGGCGCGGCGCAAAGCAGTAAGTTGGCCAAAATTGGCCTGCACACCGTGCAGGATCTCCTGCTTCACCTCCCCCTGCGTTACGAAGACCGCACCCAGCTTTACAAGATTGGCGATCTCCTTCCTGCCATTTACGCCACCGTTGAAGGCGAAGTTCTGAACTGCAACATCACCTTCGGCGGACGCCGGATGATGACCTGTCAGATCAGCGACGGCACCGGCATTCTCACCATGCGATTTTTCAACTTCAGCGCGGCGATGAAAAACAGCCTGGCAACGGGCCGCAGGGTGCTGGCCTATGGCGAAGCCAAACGCGGGAAATATGGCGCAGAGATGATCCACCCGGAGTACCGCGTGCAGGGCGATCTCAGCACGCCAGAGATGCAGGAGACGCTCACCCCGGTTTACCCGACGACCGAAGGCATCAAGCAGGCGACGCTGCGTAAGCTCACCGATCAGGCGCTGGAGCTGCTGGATACCTGCGCCATTACCGAACTGCTGCCGCCCGAGCTGGCACAGGGCATGATGAGCCTGCCCGAGGCGCTGCGTACTCTGCACCGCCCGCCGCCAACGCTGCAGCTTAGCGACTTAGAAAGCGGCAAACACCCCGCTCAACAGCGTCTTATCCTTGAGGAATTACTGGCCCATAACCTGAGCATGCTGGCGCTGCGCGCCGGCGCGCAGCGTTTCCATGCCCAGCCATTAAGTCCGCGTGATGAGCTCAAAGATAAGCTGCTGGCCTCCCTGCCGTTTAAACCCACCGGCGCACAGGCGCGCGTCACCGCCGAGATTGAACGCGATATGGCGCTCGACGTGCCGATGATGCGCCTGGTGCAGGGCGACGTGGGATCCGGTAAAACGCTGGTTGCCGCGCTGGCCGCCCTGCGCGCAATTGCCCACGGCAAACAGGTCGCGCTGATGGCACCGACCGAACTGCTGGCGGAACAACACGCCAACAATTTCCGCGCCTGGTTTGCACCGCTCGGGATTGAAGTCGGCTGGCTTGCCGGAAAGCAAAAAGGCAAAGCACGCCTTGCGCAACAGGAGGCCATCGCCAGCGGGCAGGTGCAGATGATTGTCGGCACGCACGCTATCTTCCAGGAGCAGGTGCAGTTCAACGGCCTTGCGCTGGTGATTATCGATGAACAGCACCGCTTCGGCGTGCATCAACGTCTGGCGCTGTGGGAAAAGGGACTGCAGCAGGGCTTCCACCCGCATCAGCTGATCATGACCGCCACGCCGATCCCGCGCACCCTGGCGATGACGGCTTACGCCGATCTGGATACCTCCACCATCGACGAACTTCCCCCTGGCCGTACGCCGGTCACAACGGTTGCCATTCCTGACACGCGTCGCAGCGATATCATCGATCGCGTGCGCAACGCCTGCACCCACGAAGGGCGTCAGGCCTACTGGGTTTGTACGCTGATTGAAGAGTCGGAACTGCTGGAAGCGCAGGCTGCCGAAGCCACGTGGGAAGAGCTTAAGCTGGCGCTGCCGGAGCTGAACGTGGGCCTGGTTCACGGACGCATGAAGCCTGCCGAAAAGCAGGCGGTGATGCAGTCGTTTAAGCAGGGCGAGCTGCATTTGCTGGTCGCCACGACGGTCATTGAAGTGGGCGTGGACGTCCCGAACTCCAGCCTGATGATTATCGAAAACCCGGAACGCCTGGGCCTGGCCCAGCTCCACCAGCTGCGCGGACGCGTTGGCCGTGGCGCGGTAGCGTCCCACTGCGTCCTGCTCTACAAAGCCCCGCTCTCGAAAACCGCCCAGATGCGTTTGCAGGTGCTGCGCGACAGTAACGACGGTTTTGTGATTGCGCAAAAAGACCTTGAGATCCGCGGCCCCGGTGAACTGCTGGGCACGCGTCAGACGGGGAACGCGGAATTCAAAGTCGCGGATTTGCTGCGCGATCAGGCAATGATCCCCGAGGTTCAGCGCCTCGCCCGCCACATTCATGAACGCTACCCCGAACAGGCGGCAGCGTTAATTGAGCGCTGGATGCCGGAAACCGAACGCTATTCCAACGCCTGATTCAGGCAAATATCGGCAGCATCAGGTACAGCTTAATCACCAGCGCGTTGACGATATCAATAAAGAACGCCCCGACCATCGGGACCACCAGAAACGCCATGTGCGAAGGCCCGAAGCGTTCGGTGATCGCCTGCATGTTGGCGATAGCCGTCGGGGTGGCCCCCAGGCCAAACCCGCAGTGACCCGCTGCCAGCACCGCCGCATCATAGTTTTTGCCCATCATCCGCCAGGTGACAAACATGGCGTACAGCGCCATAAACAGGGTCTGCACCGCCAGAATCGCCACCATTGGCAGCGCCAGCGAGGCCAGCTCCCACAGCTTGAGGCTCATTAGCGCCATCGCCAGGAACAGCGACAGGCAGACGTTGCCGAGCACCGACACCGCCCGTTCAAACACGCGGTAGAAGCCCATCAGCGCCAGACCGTTGCTCAGGATCACCCCGATAAACAGCACGCAGACAAACGTTGGCAGCTCAAACGCTGAGCCCGCCAGCCATTGCGCAACCACTTTGCCCACGGTCAGGCAGATGGCGATCATCGCGATGGTTTCAATCAGCACCAGCGAGGTAATGCTGCGCCCGACGTCCGGCTTTTCGAATGCTGTCGGCAACAGCTCATCGTCCGGCCTGCCGTCCGGCGTGGTGGAGTGCTTCACCAGATAGCGAGCCACCGGGCCGCCAATCAGGCCACCCAGCACCAGACCAAAGGTCGCGCAGGCCATCGCCACTTCCGTCGCGTTTTCAAACCCGTAGCGCTCGATAAACAACTTGCTCCACGCGGCCCCGGTACCGTGGCCGCCTGACAGGGTAATCGACCCCGCCAGCAGCCCCATCAGCGGATCCAGTCCCAGCAGCGACGCCATCCCGATACCAATGGCGTTTTGCATCAGCAGCAGCCCCACCACCACAATCAAAAATACACCGAGCACCTTACCGCCCGCCCGCAGGCTCGCCAGGTTGGCGTTCAGGCCGATGGTGGCAAAGAAGGCCAGCATCAGCGGGTCTTTCAGGGACATATCAAAATCGATTTCCCAGCCCATGCTTTTTTTCAGCACCAGCAGGGCCAGCGCCACCAGCAGACCACCGGCGACAGGCTCAGGAATAGTGTATTTCTTCAGAAGGGAAACGCTATGTACCAGCTTACGACCAAGCAGTAAGACCAGCGTTGCGGCAACGAGTGTCGACAGCGTATCGAGATGAATCATAGAAGGCTCCTTTTTTGCGCGTGTTCCCTACACACGCGGCGTTATCCTGGGCCGGTTTGCGCTCTTCATGAGCCCCCGGCGCAAAAAGTGTAATTTTTTTTCCCGATGCGTTGTAGAAAACCTGCTCACAGCGGCAGATTTTCTTGCCTTTTTTTGCTGGCAATCGTTTGCTTTTACCAGGTGGTCAGATAAAATGCCCGCTTTTCCACCGTGGGATTGCCGCCGATGTCCGTTAACACCATAGAGTCGCCTGATGCGCAACCGATTGCGCAGAAGCAAAATAGCGAACTGATTTACCGCCTTGAAGATCGCCCGCCGCTGCCGCAAACGCTTTTCGCCGCCTGCCAGCATCTTCTGGCGATGTTTGTTGCGGTGATCACCCCGGCGCTGCTGATTTGCCAGGCGCTCGGTTTACCGGCGCAGGACACGCAGCACATTATCAGCATGTCTCTTTTCGCCTCCGGCGTGGCCTCGATTATTCAAATTAAAGCGTGGGGTCCGGTCGGGTCGGGATTATTGTCGATTCAGGGCACCAGCTTTAACTTCGTGGCGCCCCTGATCATGGGCGGTACGGCTCTGAAAACCGGCGGCGCGGATGTCCCGACCATGATGGCGGCCCTGTTCGGCACGCTGATGCTGGCCAGCTGTACGGAGATGGTGATCTCCCGCGTTCTGCATCTGGCTCGCCGCGTTATCACCCCGCTGGTTTCCGGCGTCGTCGTGATGATTATCGGCCTGTCGCTGATTCAGGTGGGCCTTACCTCCATCGGTGGCGGCTATGCCGCGATGAGCGACCACACCTTCGGCGCGCCGAAAAACCTGCTGCTGGCAGGCGTCGTGCTGGCCATCATTATTCTGCTTAACCGTCAGCGTAACCCTTACCTGCGCGTCGCCTCGCTGGTGATCGCCATGGCGGCGGGTTACCTGCTGGCCTGGGCGCTGGGTATGCTGCCGGAAAACACCGCGCCGACCAACAGCGCGCTGATCACCGTCCCTACGCCGCTGTACTACGGTCTGGGCATTGACTGGGGCCTGCTCCTGCCGCTGATGCTGGTCTTTATGATCACCTCTCTGGAGACCATCGGCGACATCACCGCCACCTCCGATGTCTCCGAGCAGCCCGTTTCCGGCCCGTTGTACATGAAGCGCCTGAAAGGCGGCGTGCTGGCGAACGGTCTGAACTCGTTTGTCTCTGCGGTCTTCAACACCTTCCCGAACTCCTGCTTCGGTCAGAACAACGGCGTGATCCAGCTGACCGGCGTGGCCAGCCGCTACGTTGGCTTCGTGGTGGCGCTGATGCTGATCGTCCTCGGCCTGTTCCCGGCGGTGAGCGGCTTTGTACAGCACATTCCGGAGCCGGTGCTGGGCGGCGCAACGCTGGTGATGTTCGGGACGATCGCGGCCTCCGGCGTGCGTATCGTCTCCCGCGAGCCGCTGAACCGCCGCGCGATCATGATTATCGCGCTGTCGCTGGCCGTCGGTCTGGGCGTTTCTCAGCAGCCGCTGATCCTGCAGTTTGCCCCGGACTGGGTGAAAAACCTGCTCTCTTCCGGCATTGCCGCAGGCGGTATCACCGCTATCGTGCTGAACCTCGTTTTCCCGCCTGAGAAAAATTGATTTCTCTCACGGCAGGCAGTCAATGCCTGCCGTGACATCTAATTACACCATTCCCGCCTTGAGGATTGCGCATAAATCGTGCATAACTCCCTTATGTGCGTTTTGCGGGATGGAAGACCATGAAATTTATTGGAAAGCTACTCGTCTATCTTCTGGTAGCCCTGCTCATTGTGATGCTGGCGCTCTATATTCTGCTCCAGACCCGCTGGGGTGCGGCTCAGGTCAGCAGCTGGGTAACGGTAAATACCGACTACGAGCTCAGTTTCGACAAGATGAATCACCGCTTTTCGTCGCCTTCCCACCTCATTCTGGAAAACGTCACCTTCGGTCGGGACGGAAAACCCGCCACCCTGGTAGCCAAAAAAGTGGATATCGGCCTGAGTAGCCGCCAGATAACCGATCCGCTGCACGTGGACACCATCGCCCTGTTCGACGGCACGCTGAATCTCTCCCCACAGACCGCGCCGCTGCCTTTCCAGGCCGATCGTCTGCAATTGAACAACATGGCGTTCAACAGCCCGAATACCGAATGGGATCTGAGCGCGCAGAAGGTGACGGGCGGCGTCAGCCCATGGCAGCCGGAAGCGGGCAACGTGCTGGGTAATCACGCGCAGATCCAGATGAGCGCAGGCTCGCTGACTCTGAACGGCGTACCGGCCACCAACGTGCTGATCGAGGGCCAGCTTAACGGCAAGGAGGTGGTGCTGAACACGATTGGTGCCGATATGGCCCGCGGCTCACTCACCGGCTCCGCCCTGCGCAACGCCGACGGGAGCTGGATTATCGACACCATGCGCCTGAACGAAATCCGCCTGCAGAGCGATAAAATGCTGACCGCGTTCTTCGCGCCGTTGGCCACTATCCCCTCTCTGCAGATTGGTCGTCTGGACGTGACCGACGCCCGGCTTCAGGGCCCGGACTGGGCGGTGACCGATCTCGATTTAAGCCTGCGCAACCTGACTCTCAGCAAAGGCGACTGGCAGAGCCAGGAAGGCCGCCTGTCGATGAACGCCAGCGAGTTTATCTACGGCTCGCTGCATCTGTTTGACCCGATCCTGAATGCGGAGTTTTCCCCGCAGGGAATGGCGCTGCGTCAGTTTACCTCCCGCTGGGAAGGCGGCATGGTGCGCACCTCCGGCAACTGGCTGCGCGACGGTAAAGCGCTGGTGCTGGACGATGTCGCCATCGCCGGGCTGGAGTACACCCTGCCGCAGAACTGGAAAACGCTGTGGATGGCGCCTCTGCCGGAATGGCTGAACAGCGTCACGCTGCAAAAATTCGGCCTGAGCCGCAACCTGGTGATCGACATCGATCCTGCCTTCCCGTGGCAGATCACTTCTCTGGATGGCTATGGCGCAAACCTGCAGCTGGTGAAAGATCGCCAGTGGGGCGTCTGGGGCGGCAGCGCGACCTTAAACGGCGCGGCGGCAACCTTTAACCGCGTCGACGTACGTCGTCCGTCGCTGGCGCTGAATGCCAACGCCGCCACGGTGAATATTACCGACCTCAGCGCGTTTACCGAAAAAGGCATTCTGGAAGCGACGGCGACCATTTCACAACTCCCGCAGCGGCAGACCGCAGTGAGCCTGAACGGGCGCGGCGTCCCGCTCAACGTGCTGCAGCAGTGGGGCTGGCCTGCGCTGCCGATTGCGGGCGACGGCAATATTCAGCTCACCGCCAGCGGCAGCGTGCAGGCCAGTGCGCCACTGAAGCCAACGGTGAATGGGAAGCTAAGCGCGGTGAATATGGATAAGCAGCAGGTAGAGCAGACGATGACGGGCGGCGTGGTGTCGGCGGTAGCGCCGGCACAGTAAAAAGCCGGGTGGCGGCTTCGCCTTACCCGGCCTACGAGGTTTTGGTTCCCTCTCCCTGTGGGAGAGGGTCAGGGTGAGGGCATCAGAGCGCATAATTACCGTAGGCCCGGTAAGCGAAGCGCCACCGGGCATTTTCCACCTCAGAGCTGAACCTTCACCTCATCTCCTTCGGCTTTCACCACCACGCCCCACTCGCTGCCCGCCTGTGAGCCGCCCTTCACGCCGCTCACCGTCTGCACGTTGCGCAAACACACCGACCAGTTTTGCGCGTCTCCCGTGCCGGTAAAGGTCACGATGTCGCCCTGACGCGATGCCTTCAGCGTAAACGCCACCGCGCCGTTCGCCGAAGGCACTTCGCTCACTGCCGTTGCGCCATCATCCAGGTTAAACAGCTGGAAGGCCGTCCCCTCGTGCCACGCGTAGTCGGGCTTCTGATTATTGTTGCCCAGCGCCAGCAGCGTGTTGTCGCGCACGTAGACCGGCAGGCTCATGAAATCGTGCTGCTGCTTATGCCAGCGGCTGCCCTGGATTTCGTCGTTGTGCCACAGGTGCGTCCAGCGCCCTTCCGGCAGGTAGAACTGCACGTCGCCCGCCTCGGAGAACACCGGTGCCACCATTAACGAATCCCCCAGCATGTACTGACGGTCGAGGTAATCGCACGCCGGATCGTCCGGGAACTCCAGCATCATCGCCCGCAGCATCGGCGTGCCGAACTCGCGCGCCAGCGTCGCCTGATGGTACAGATACGGCATCAGCTTGCACTTCAGCTGCGTGAAGTGGCGCACCACGTCGCAGGACTCGTCATCGTACGCCCACGGCACGCGGTAGGATTTGCTGCCATGCAGGCGGCTGTGGCTGGAGAACAGCCCGAACGCGCACCAGCGCTTGTAGACGTGCGCCGGGGCGGTGTTTTCAAACCCGCCGATATCGTGGCTCCAGAATCCAAAACCGGACAGGCCAATCGACAGCCCGCCGCGCAGGCTTTCCGCCATTGATTCGTAGTTGGCGTAGCAGTCACCACCCCAGTGCACCGGGAACTGCTGTGCCCCCACGGACGCGGAGCGGGCAAACAGCACCGCCTCTTTCTCACCCACCGTCTCTTTCAGCACGTTCCACACCAGCTCGTTATAGATGTAGGCGTAATGGTTGTGCATCTTCTGCGGATCGGACCCGTCGAACCACTGCACGTCCGTCGGAATACGCTCGCCGAAGTCGGTCTTGAAGCAGTCGACGCCGATATCCACCAGGCCTTTCAGCTTGTCGGCATACCACCGGCACGCGTCCGGATTGGTGAAGTCGTAAATCGCCAGCCCCGGCTGCCATTTGTCCCACTGCCACAGGGAGCCGTCAGGGCGCTTGAGTAGGTAGCCCTTCGCTTTCAGCTCCTGGAAGATCGGCGACTTCTGGCCAATGTACGGGTTAATCCACACGCAGACCTTCAGCCCTTTCTCCTTCAGGCGGCGGATCATTCCTTCAGGGTCCGGGAAGGTCACCGGATCCCACTCGAAGTCACACCACTGGAAGGCCTTCATCCAGAAGCAGTCGAAGTGGAAGACGTGCAGCGGCAGGTCGCGTTCGGCCATACCGTCGATAAAGCTGTTCACCGTCGCTTCGTCGTAGTTGGTGGTGAACGAGGTGGTGAGCCACAGGCCGAACGACCAGGCAGGCGGCAGCGCCGGACGCCCGGTGAACTGCGTATAGCGATTCAGCACCTCTTTTGGCGTCGGGCCGTCGATCACGAAGTACTCAAGATATTCGCCTTCAACGCTGAACTGCACCTTAGAGACCTTCTCAGATCCCACTTCGAACGAGACATTTTCCGGGTGATTCACCAGCACGCCGTAGCCGCGGTTGGTCAGGTAGAACGGGATATTTTTATAGGACTGCTCGGTGCTGGTGCCGCCGTCGCGGTTCCAGGTTTCGACCGTCTGGCCGTTGCGCACCAGCGCGGTGAAGCGCTCGCCCAGACCATAGACCGTTTCCCCCACGCCCAGATCCAGACGCTCAAAAACGTAATTGCGGTGGATATTGCTGTCCTGCACGTAGCCGTTATTTTTCAGCTGGCTGCCGGTAATACGCTGGCCGTTGCGCAGGAAGTCCAGCGCCCAGAACTCGCCTTTGGTGACGCGCACGCTGACGCTGCCGCTTTTCAGCTCAGCAAATTCGGCGTTGTTTTCGATCTCAACCTTCACGTCTTTCAGGACGTTCAGCGGATAATGCGGACCGTTGTTCAGCGCGCCCTGGAAGTGCTCGATGCGCACCCCGACAATCCCTTCCTGTGGAGCAAACAGGCGCACCGTGAACATCAACGTGTCGAGCTGCCAGGTGCGTTCGCGCACGTCACGCGGCGCCACATACACCACCAGGTCATTCCCCTGCTGCTCCACGTCGAACACCTGAACCGGATAGGTCACATTCAGGCCCGGTTGAATAAGCCAGTTTCCATCACTGATTTTCATGCTTTCGTCCTCTTAGTTCTGCAATTCTTTGCTGACCGGCAGGGTTTCAAATTCCTGCTGATTACGGCGCGCGCCCTGTGCCAGCTCGCCCAGGATTTTGGTCAGGAAGGGGGTTTTCAGCGTGTAGTAGCGTTTGGCGATGATGGCGCTCAGCACGTAGCAGACCGCCGGGGCCAGGGTAAACAGGCCGATAATGATGCTGATGGTCGCGCTGTTCTGGGTTTTAGCCGCCGCGTCGTAGCCGCCGCCTGCCAGCATCCAGCCGATCATCGCCCCACCTAGCGCCAGACCCAGTTTCAGCACGAACAGCGTGCCTGCAAAGCTGATGCCGGTCAGGCGCTTGCCGTTGGTCCATTCACCGTAGTCGACGGTATCGGACATCATGACCCACTGGATCGGCGTCACCAGCTGGTGCAGCACGCCAATGACGAAGATAAAGGCGAACATCACCACGGTGGCATGCATCGGGACGAAGAACATCGCCACACTGACCACCGCCAGCGCGGCGTTGGTCCACCAGAAGATGCTGACCTTGCATTTCCAGTCGGTAAGCGGTTTCGCCAGTGCAGAGCCAATCAGATTGCCGACGCAGTAGGTGGTGAGGAACGCGACGAACACTTCCGGCGAGCCCATGATCCAGGTGCAGTAGTACATCATCGCGCCGCCGCGCACGCAGACGGCAAGGATGTTGAGGATGGTGAGCACGCCCACGATGCGCCACTGGTCGTTTTGCCAGATATCGCGCAGGTCTTCCCGCATGGAGGTGGTGCTCGGCGGCACCTGGATGCGCTCTTTGGTGGTGAAGAAGCAGAACGCCAGCATCAGGAACGCGACCACCGACAGCACGGCGATGCCGCCCTGGAAGCCGAACGCCTTATCGTCGCCGCCAATCAGCTTCACCAGCGGCATCATCAGCACCGTGGAAAGCATGCCGCCCGCGGTCGCCAGCACAAAGCGCCAGGACTGAAGGGAGATACGCTGCGTCGGGTCACTGGTGATCACGCCGCCCAGCGCGCAGTAAGGAATATTGACCACGGTATAGAGCAGGGTCAGCAGCGTGTAGGTCACGGCGGCGTAAACCATTTTGCCGTTGAGACTGAGGTCCGGCGTGGTGTAGGCCAGCACGCAGACGATGCCGAACGGGATCGCGCCGAACAAAATCCACGGTCGGAACTTGCCCCAGCGGCTGCGGGTACGGTCGGCAATCAGCCCCATGCACGGGTCGGAGATCGCATCCAGCGCGCGCGCCAGCAGGAACATGGTGCCGACAAATCCGGCGGGAATGCCGAAAATATCGGTATAGAAAAACATCATGTACAACATGACGTTATCAAAAATGATGTGGCTGGCGGCGTCTCCCATGCCGTAGCCAATCTTCTCTTTTACTGACAAAACTTCGCTCATCTTTTTTTATCCTTCACGCGATAGGGGGCGCTGAGACCGGTTACAGTGTTTTTAAACCATTGTTTCTTGAGCGGGTATTGCGTTTTCTGGTTAGCAGATTACGTTTCTTGTTTTTTGTGATCGCGGTAAATATTGGGGAGCACGAAGGGCTAACATGAGGATTTTCTTAGGAATTAACTGAAACAGGGGGGGACAGGTCAAAAGAGAGGTGAAAAAAGTGGTGTGGGGTATGTGGTAAATGCCTGAAAGTAGCTATAATGCGCCCCGCCTCCATGTAGCAATGCAGGCGCGGAAGATCGTCATCTCCGGTGAGGTGGCTGGACTTCAAATCCAGTTGGGGACGCCAGCGTTCCCGGGCAGGTTCGACTCCTGTGATCTTCCGCCAAAAATGACATTCGCTTCAAAAAAACAATTTCATGAGTAAATAGATTCTCTCATTACAGTCGTCCCGGGTGAGAATGATCGTTGATTCGTTTTAATATTTAGTTTCATCCTCTTTTTATTTCAAAATTCCGGCATCACTGGACATACAGATAATGAAGTCATCCACAAACAGGTGATACCCGCATACCCGTGAACATACAAAATACAAATTGATAATCAGCTATTATTCATAATACCTATTTTATACTGATGTACACCCTATCCTTTCCTAACAAAAATACTATTGAGACATTCATCACAGCAAAACGCTAATATTAATAGAATATTGTACTTTCATCTCCTAACAAAGGGTGCAATATGTATTATAGCGACTCATTAATAACATCAATAGATGCACATAAAATATTGGCTTTAAAGTTAGAACATGCCTTAACTGGCGTAAAAGATGAAGTATTAAAGCAAGCACAACTGTTAGATGATGGGGCAACACGATTAAGCTATCAACTTTCGTGCTTTACTGAAAACTACCAGGATGTATGTTTACGATTACGCAAAGAAGACTCAAGATTTTTGACAGGTATCGTCCAGTTAATAAAACACAGAGAAGTTATCTTTAAGATGCTCTATATTTATATTGAAAGCCTATTAAGCAACAAGAGTGAAAAAAGAATACATAACATACAACGAAATCTTATGTATTTAGGCATATCAATTTCATCATCGATGCTCTCCAGCCAGGCTTTTATATATTCGGCAACTATTGCAATTTGTAGTAGTGTTCATACCAACATTTGGATGAAAGAAAAGATCACATCGTTTTCTACTTATGCTGTCCTTGGTTTAAAAGTTTATGGCATCGTTGAGCAGGCATCCAGAAGCGCCAACCATCTAAAAAACTATAATGCTTATTACTATAATCTCCTTTATCAGGAAGAGCTTGGAATGATGTTTTTCTTGATTGAGCCCATAATAATGAGGTCCCCCATACTTAACCAAGCCTATGCTTCAGACAGCGACATTGCATACGCGATTTCAAGGATGATAAAGGGATGATTAAAGCTATTAAAGACTGGCTAAAAGGCCAACTCATATTTTTCCTGAGAGGCGCAACTCCCCTTTTATTCGTCATAATATTTGCACTATTTGCCGTAACCTGGCTACCCGAAAAAATCGCAATGAATGCAACATGGTCAGTTGTAGTTATTGTAGGCCTCTATATCCTTTTACGTAAAAAAAGATAATTACTATTTAACAGGAGTAAATTATGTCAATTCCCGCACATCTGTGGTTGTTTGATGAAAATGGCTCGCCCATAGTTGGTCCATCCTTACTGCCAGCGAGATTAGGATCGTTTGAAATCCGTTCAGTTATCCATCAGGTATGGATCCCTGAGAGCTCGCATACTGGTCGTTTGACAGGCACGAGAGTTCATTCCCCCTTAAATTTGCATAAGGAATTTGATGCTGCAACGCCTGTTTTATATCGTGCTATGTGTGAAGGAAGAACATTAAAAAAAGCAGAATTGAAAATGTATCGAATTATTGACCAGGGCGTTGAGAGTGAGTATTTCAATATGATAATGGAGAACGTGAAGATCACCTCTATATCACCCCTGCTGCATCCCACCGGCTTGACGAGCACGCATCTCGAAGATATTCAACTCCGGTACGAGAAGATTACATGGAAGCATTGCGATGGGAACATTCTCTACACTGACGAATGGAATAACCGAGCTACGTATTAGGGTATCTAAAATGAAAGTACTGTTAATTTTGGCTGCACTTCTATTCCTGGTTCAAAATACATCAGCAGCCCAAATGTCCGGCTTCGCAGCCAGGTATTATCAGGATGATGGAACAACGTCGGAAGAACCCACAGAAGTGCCCCTCTATCCCACTATTACCATCGGTAAGAAAACCGTGCAAATGGAGGTTACTCATCTGGCAGACATCTCCAGCACACCAGTCAACAAAGACAGTTCCTCACGCTGGATCTGCCTCCATGACGACGATGGCACGAATTACTGGTTCATCTCGGATAACGAAATGGGTGCAGGATTGTTAACGGCACTAGCCATAGCCAGGGATGGGATTCATAAAGAGTGTGCAAAAACAACGGAACCTGTCAAAGTCTCAGTCGCTAATGTTCCGTTGTTGAATGCTACTCACGGGAAGTTAGTTAAACTGTTCGGTAATAAGGAGATCGCCAAAAAGAAAGCGATGCTCTTTTATCATGAGACACCGGTGCAGGATGGATTCATCCAGAGTAATACGGTCTCTTATTCCTTCGATGGCGAAAAAGTGCTTGGCGTAATCATCGGGCAAATTACCAGCAACTAGTTCGCAAACTCCCTCTTCCACAGGAACGGGGAGTTAAGCCTGCTCACCCAACCGCATATGCAGCAACGGAAACGGATTCCCCTGCCCGTCCACTTCCGAGCGCCCGACCTGCTCAAACCCCATATGGCGATAAAATCCCACACCCTGCGGGTTCTGCTCATTCACGTCCACTTCGTTCGCGCCGAACGCTGCGATGGCGTGTTGCAGCAGCAATTTCCCGACGCCCTTCCCCCGGCTCGCATCATCAACAAACAGCATTTCAATGCGGTTTTCATCCACGCCTAAAAAGCCGTGAATAATGCCTGCGTCATCCTGGGCCATCACGACGGTGAGGTTTGGCAAATACGCGTTAAGCAATAACGGGCGCAGCGCCGCGATATCACTTTCCTGTAAAAAGTGATGGGTGGCGCGGACGGAGGATTCCCAGATCGCAACCAGACGTTCGAAGTGTATGGGGAGTGCGGTTTCAATTTTCATGGGGGGATCATGTGCGGTTTAGGACGTTAATTCAAGTCACTCCTTGCACTCTGTTCCCCCTCACCCTAGCCCTCTCCCTCAGAGAGAGGGAACTGACCGTGCGGTTTTTCATCCCCTACCCTGATCTCCATCACCGCGTACACCCCGTCCTTCGGCACCACCACGGTGACGTTTTCCACCGGCACGCCCGCCGCGAGGTGGATGTCCTGCAGCTGCTGCAGCGTCCTCGGGTGAATATCCTCCCAGCCAATACCCCGCAGCACAAAGTCAATGTGCGGGCTGCTGGTCAGCATGTTCGACACAATCACCGCGCCGCCGGGCTTGACCAGACGTAGCGCGCGCTGAAGGAAAATCACCGCGTCGGTATCGTTGAAGTATTCGAAAATCCCCAGCGCGTCGACCAGTTCGGCCTGATGCTCGCCCAGCTCCAGCAGCAGGTCCTCGTTACGCACCAGCGTATGGAGCAGGTTGCGCCTGAGCAGCGTCAGCTGTTCGCCCACCACAATGCCTTCCTGCGCCGCCATGGTTTCCGCCCAGCTCAGCGCTATGGGGTCTTTGTCCACCAGCGTGAGATAGACCTGCTGGCCATCAAGCTTTGCTTCACGCAGCGCCTCCAGCACGGGGATAGCAGCGCCGCTCGCGAGGCTGACCCAGTTGTTCTCGCTCTCATTGTGAATATACTTTTCCACCAGCGCGGCCAGCACCCGGGCGCGGGAACGCACGCCGATGGCATCATTTGCGTGGATAAACCACTGGCGGCTGTCGCTGTCCATTTTTGTTCCATCGGGCAGGCGGTCTTCCAGCGGGTTTTGCACCACAAACAGCGCCAGTGCGGAGGGGACCAGCCGGGTACGCCACGCGGTGAGGGCCGGGCGGTTACGGAAGGCCTGTTCGGAATAGCGGTTCTGGGGGACAAGCACGGCCTGCCCGCCCTCGTCGTATTCCACCCGCGGGGGACGGAGCGCTGGCTCGGCTTTCAGGGCGCGGTCAAGGGAGGCGATCTCCCGGGCAGCATCGTCTTTCATCGGCCACTGGTCGCTGACGTCGGGAAATGACGCGCTGAAAATCGTCATATTTTCCGGCGCATCGCCGCGAAAAGGCTGCCAGTTCATGTCGTCTTCTCCCCGTTAGGCTTTTAACGGAAGTCTATCCAGGCGAGCCAGTAATGCCCCAGGAAGAAAGCACGATTTTTATTGCTTCACCCACACCAGTTGGTCAACCCGGAAGCCCAGACTGCGCGCGGTATTCAGGTAATCCTGCTTCACCGCATCCGGGATGGTCGGCGTGCGCGACAGGATCCACAGGTAATCGCGGTTTGGGCCGCTGACCAGCGCATACTGGTACTTATCGTCCAGTCTGATCACGTTATAGCCGCCGTAGAACGGGCCGAAGAAGGAGACCTTCAGCGCAGCGGTGGTCGGCTCGCCGGTGAAGTACGCTTTCCCCTCGCTCTCATTCCACTTGTTCTTCACCGGATCGTAACCCCGGTTAAGCACGCTAATACCGCCGTCGCTGCGCTTGCCGTAGGTCGCCGTCACCTGCTCCAGGCCGCGTTCGAAGCGGTTTTCCAGACGGGCGACTTCGTACCATTTGCCGAGATAGCGGCTGGCTTCGAAGTTGGTAATAGGCTGCACGCCTTTCGGCGGCGTGGGGGATTTACAGGCGACCAGCGTCAAAGCAATCGCAACACCGGTCACAACAGGCCATAGCTTCATGAGAATTCCTTTCATTTGCACGGTTGGATGTTAAGTGTAGTGCACCGTTTCGGCGCTTCATCCCGTTCGGGAAAATTCGTAGTATATTGAGAGTATTCCTCCACTCTGGACACGGACATGGCTTACTCCATCGGCGAATTCGCCAGACTCAGCGGCATCACCGCCACCACCCTGCGGGCGTGGCAGCGTCGCTATGGTTTACTCAAGCCACAGCGCACGGAAGGCGGCCATCGCCAGTACAGCGATGAGGACGTCCAGCAGGCGCTCAAAATCCTCGACTGGGTAAAAAAAGGCGTCCCGATCGGCCAGGTCAAGCCGCTGCTGGAACGCCCGACGCCGGGCCGGACTAACAACTGGCAAACCCTGCAGCAGAACATGCTGCAACGCCTGCAGGACGGCAAAGTCGAGTCCCTGCGCCAGATGATTTACGACGCCGGACGCGAGTACCCAAGACCCGAGCTGGTCGCGAACGTGCTGCGCCCGCTGCGCAGTCAGGTTTCGGCCAACGTGGCCGCCGCCATGACCCTGCGCGCAATCCTCGACGGCATCATCATCGCCTACACCTCGTTTTGTCTCGAGGGTGATAAAAAAGCGCCGGGCGATAATATTCTGCTCAGCGGCTGGCACCTGAACGACGCCTGCGAGATCTGGCTCGAAGCCTTAACGCGCACCGGGCAGGGACACCGAATCGATATTCTGCCCTCGCCTCCGGCCGCGCTGGCCCCGGAAATTCTCCCGGAGCGCAAATGGCTTCTGGTCACCAGCGGCAAGCTCACCGCGGCGCGGAAAAAGCAGGTGGAGCAGTGGCAGCAGCAGGTATCGCTTGAAGTGATTATCCTCTGATCATTTTCTCCTGCGGGAATCTTCACGAAAAGTTGAATATTTTCCCGCGCCGCAGATGCTAACGTTTTCCTGTCACAAATAACTCCACAGGAAAACACCATGAAAAAAACTGCCCCTCTGCTGATGCTGGCCGCGATGGCCTTTACCCCTGCCGCCTTTAGCGCCGCTCCTGCTGGCACCCTGAGCGTACACATCCTCGACCAGCAAACCGGCACGCCTCCACCGGGCGTCACCGTCACGCTGGAAAAGCAGCAGCAGGACAAATGGACCCCGATCGCCAGCGGTAAAACTGACCAGGATGGACGCATCAAATCGCTCTATCCGCAGGACCAGGACATGCAGCCTGGCGTGTATAAAGTGACCTTCAAAACCGCAGAGTACTTCCACGGCAAAAAGCTCGACTCCTTCTTCCCGGAGATCCCGGTGCTGTTTACCGTGACACGCACCAACGAGAAACTGCATATCCCGCTTCTGCTGAGCCAGTACGGTTACTCGACCTATAAGGGCAGCTAAGACGCATTGATTCTAAAGGAATAAAAAAAATAGTTCCGCTAATACTTGGACAAATTAGTCATGTTGTGTAAGTTTTAATTATATGAACGGGAGGACGACACCATGACGACGAAACCAGTGCTAGGTATTAGCGGATGTTTGACCGGATCCGCCGTTCGCTTTGACGGCGGACACAAGCGTATGGGCTTCGTCATGGATGAGCTGGCCCAGTGGGTGAATTTCAGGCCCGTCTGTCCGGAAATGGCCATCGGCTTGCCGACCCCTCGCCCGGCGCTGCGTCTGATCGTGACGGAACACGGTGAAACGCAGATGCGTTTTAGCCATGCGCCTCACGAAGACGTTACGCAGAAAATGGCGGACTTTACGGCAGATTTTTTGCCGAAAATTGGCGATCTCGCTGGTTTTATCGTCTGCGCTAAATCCCCAAGCTGCGGCATGGAACGCGTGCGTCTGTATGATGAAAACGGCAACCGGGGCCGCAAGGAGGGGGTCGGGCTGTTCACCGCCGCCCTCCTTGAAACCTGGCCGTGGCTGCCCGTGGAAGAGGACGGACGCTTGCACGATCCGGTGCTGCGGGAAAACTTTGTCGAACGTGTTTTTGCCCTGCACGAACTGAACACGCTGCGTAAAAATGGCCTCACGCGCCGTGCGCTGCTGGACTTCCACAGCCGTTACAAACTCCAGCTGCTGGCGCACCATCAGGCGGGTTACCGTGAAATCGGCCCGTTCGTTGCCTCGCTGCACGAGTGGGAAGACCTGGACGCCTTCTTCGTGGCGTACCGGGAAAAGCTGATGACCATCCTGAAAAAACCCGCTTCGCGTAAGAATCACACCAACGTGCTGATGCATATTCAGGGCTATTTTCGTAACCAGCTGAACACCCGCCAGCGCGGCGAGCTGCGCGACGTGATCCTGCATTATCGCAACGGACAGTTGCCTATCCTCGCCCCGATCACGCTGCTGAAGCACTACCTGGCCGAATACCCCGACCGGTATCTGATGACGCAAAACTACTTTGATCCCTATCCTGATGATTTGGGTCTGCGTCTGGCAGTCAAGTGATGAAAAAAATGCGAAGGCCCCATTGACCCGTAGAGGCCCAAAGCAGTACCCCGTTTAGACGACATCCTCACTGTCGTCTCTTTTTTGCATTTCATCTCAAAGACTGTGATTATATACAGGCTTATTCTGCGAAAGGGGCCTGCCTGTGATCAATACCCTGCACATTCAAAATTACCGCTCCATCCGCGAGATGTCGCTGGAGCTGGAGCAGCTCAATATCGTCTTCGGGCCGAACGGGACCGGAAAATCGAATATCTACAAGGCGATACACCTGATGCACAGCGCCGCGCAGGGGCAGTTTTCCCAGGCGCTGGCGAACGAGGGCGGCATTCTGAAGGTGTTCTGGGCAGGTAAAACCCGTAGCGACCAGCTGCGGCGGATGAACCTCGCGGTAGAAACAGAGGCCTACGAATACGAGCTGCAGGTCGGGTTTGTGGAGAAGCTGCCCTATCCCTCGCAGTTTCAGCTCGACCCGGTGATCAAAGAGGAGTCCATCTGGCTGAGCGGCCAGCACCGTCGACCTTCGTCACAGCTGATGAAGCGTAAGAACCTGGCGGTGTTTCTGAACAACGTGCATCACGAGAAGGTGACCCACAGCGGCACGCTGTACGAGAACGAATCGGTATTCGGACAACTCGGCGAACCGCACCTTTACCCGGAAGTGTCGCAGATGCGCGAGTCCCTGCGTAACTGGCGCTTTTATCATGAGTTTTCTGTATCAATCGGCTCGGCGATGCGGGCCCCGCAGGTCGGTTTCCGCTCCCCGGTGCTGGCCAGCGACGGCGCCAACCTGGCGGCGGCGTTTCAGACCATCGTCGAGATTGGCGACGAGCTGCTGCTAATGCGCATCCTTGACCAGGCCTTCCCCGGCTGCGTGTTTTACAGCGACAACACCGGCGGACGTTTTCGCATGATGATGCAGCGCGAGGGGCTGAGCAGACCGCTGGAACCGGCGGAGTTCTCCGACGGTACCCTGCGCTTCCTGTGCCTGGCGGTAGCGCTGTTAAGCCCCCGTCCACCGGCGTTTATCGCGTTGAACGAACCGGAAAACAGCCTGCACCCGCAGATGCTGCCCGCGCTGGCGAGCTTAATCGCCGAGGCCAGCCGCTACTCGCAGATCTGGCTCACCAGCCACTCGCCGGAGCTGGCGACGTTGATTGAGAAGCAGCGATCATTTTCGCTGTATCAGCTGTCGATGGCGGAGGGGGAGACGCGGGTGGAGAGGCTGGGGTAGTCTCAATGGGTACGGAGGCTGTTTTTTCGCATCTCGCTTCAGTGAAGCATGCCAATAAAGAACCCCAGATACCCGGCCCTGCTTAACCATATAAAGGGGCTGGTAAGGCCGGATCGCCGAATATTTATCAATTCTCTCATGGGGGCCAGACCATCATTTTTTATAACGACATTTTTTGCACAATAGCGGCAATGCATATTCAGAAATAAAATTCCGGCGATCGCAAAACCAAAATAACTTTCGCGACTTCCCCAAAAATGAGTGCTTAATTTTAAATAAGTTAATCCCCAGACACTGACTAAAAAGACGATAAATGAACATGCTGCAATGTTCATGTCTCGCTTACTACCCAGACCAAAAAAGAGCGCATCAAAGAAAAATATCGTGGTAAGAGGTGACTGAACGCTTCTTCCCTTCACTTTACTAAAACGGACAAACACGACAGTTCCGATGAAAAATGCGAACAGCGCAATTCCTAACAGCAGATAAATCATTTGATTAGTCCTTTTTGAAGGGCCAGGATATGAGGTCGAGACTGTTAGAGCCGTTAAGTTTGGAGAGAAATAGCTCAGCAAATACTGTAAAAAACCTTCTTCAATCCTGCTTAGTGCGATATTTTATACTAACCAAAATCCACAAAGCGATTGTTTTTGCTCATCTGCGTCCTGCTTTTTCAGTTCGTACAGAAGCTGATATATCTCGGCCTCAGCCTTCTCACTTGCGTATTTTGCAGTGAAGGTTGTGATGTACTTATCACCTAAAAACTGATTCTCAACAACAATCAAGTCCTATGATTTGTATTTTTTTATTTCAGTTTTCCCCTGGCAAAATCTTCGCCTGCTTTTCCTGCTCTCTCAGATAGATAGCCACCTACTGTAGCACCTGCTATTACTGGTAATTGGTTTACGGTACCACACCGCTATCTAGTCCCGAGCCGAAGTGCATCGGTTGGAAATAGTGGTTGCAAAATCATACTTTCATTAAAAATGAACATTTTTGGTGACAATGCCGCGACATCATAAATATTTTCAAGCACTAATCTCAAATTAGTTCTGAATAAAGGTATATTTGCATCGTCTGCAATGACATAAACATCTTCATTTTTTAGCCTGGATTGACAGAGTAACTCATCACTGGTTTCAAAGTCTCTAAAGCTTATTTCAGACCAAGAAATGTTTCCGCTAACAAAGGGGTATCCTTCCAGAATAGCAGTTACTCTCGCTTCTTCTTTATCAATAATAGTGAAATCAGCACTAAGAGCTTCTCTACACTCTTCAAATAAAGTCATAAGATCTACCTGTTCAATTGTTTCAATATAGTCTTAAAGGCGTTTTCATTATCCTCAAATGGTATCACTTCCTTAACACCTTTCCTGTCCCTTGCTATAATCCCATCTATTAATATGGGTGCCTTTTACAGAATCATAATCGACTCGCCAACCGACCACCCGCTGCAAAAACTTCCGCCGTTCCATGCATAATGCGCTATTTTTACGCAGCAAGTAGATAGTCCCAAAGCAAACAGCCCGGCGATATAATCCAGAGAATTATTCTCAACAACAACTCGATCCTGTGCATTTTGCTATGATGATAACTGTTTTTAACTTTAGTATCAGATATCTAAATCCATTTTCTCTGTTGTAATTCCGGAACGGCAACTTTTTGCCCCGACGCGCCTTTTTTCGCCAGAGTAAACTACCTTCTCGACGACAGTCGGGAATGTTTACTGGATAATTAATTTTCTTAAATGTTTTAAGCTAATGTCATTAACATCCATTTTAAGGTCATTACAAATATTTATGGCTAAATCGTACTCAGACTGACTAATCGGTACGTCATACTCGCTTAAATGATCGCAAATCGTTTCAAAAGCTAGCCCTCTTTCACCATGCCTTACATACTCAATGGCATCCTGGAGCATTTCATTATCTAAGCGCCCCTTAAAAAGGTCGCCAAAAAAAACTATTTTTTCATCTAAATCAATCATTTAAACACCCACCTTATTTAATCTTTTTATAACTGCTCGGTATCGGTCCATTATCAGGAAAGGCTGTAACAATTTTCCCTGTAGCAGGTTGGTAAACAACCCTAATTCTTACGCCATCCCTAGTTTCATAGGACACCCAGTTAGCAGCTTTCCCTTTACTGGTGTATACACCCCCAGTTCCCGTTTGAGCAAACCATTGTGTATCAGGAGCAGTAGCAATATCACCAACAGCATGTACTACTTTGTCTGTAGACCAATCTTGTGACGGGTGTGGGGATTTTGAGGTGAGAAGCAGGCTATCGTAAAATAGCCTGCCGGGATGAGTTCAGATATTTCCAAACAGTATTGCGGAACAAAAAAACGCCGCAGGAGCTGGGATCTTCTCAAGCCATCATATTGGCTAAAATTTGGCCTATATCATTAAGTAAGGCACAGACATCTTCTTTAGAAGCCCCAATCCTGGTTTCAAATTCAGGAAAAGAGATACCATTACAGATTTCATTCAACGCTGAATTCAGGATCAATAACTCATTTTCATCAATGGTTAATTGAGCTTGTTTCCCAGCAAGAGATATTAAATCCATTCATCACCTCAAATTATCAAAGTACGCCCTACCGTTTACAGGCCTAAAAGCGGTTCCACCATCTGATGCTTAAGGATTGCGTGACCTGGCCGTTTTGGAGTACCGTCGCGGACGGCGGTACTCCAAAAACACATCTTGTCTGAAGTGAAAAATGCAGGGCAAAAAAATCCCGCGGACAGTTGGCAGGATTTGTACTCACACAGGTAGCCGAGCAAGTAAGCTATTTACCTTTTCCGTATCTTCCGGGTGAAGCCGCAAATACTTTTCACTTGCAAGTCGTACGTAGTGATAGCAGATTTCTTCACTAACGATAGTAGTATCTGCTTCAGAGGGAGGATAACCAACAGCAAATTCAACACCCTCAAAATGTTCACTTTCGTCATAACTTTCCATATCAGGAAAGAAGCAGTAAACCCCATCTCTCATAAATGAATGCTTTTTAATAATACTTTCAATAGACATCAAGAAATCACCATCATTATACATGAGGTCAAAGTAAGTTTTTATAACCACGTAAGGGTCTGATTTTATATAAGGTAAACCAAATAAAAATTTCATTCATTTAATCCTATTTGGGATGGAAGTTTGTGACTCGACCTGTATTTTTATCGAGATAAACTCTAAAATTCAACCCGCCAGCTGTAGCGTCATATGCTGACTGACCATTGAGCATTGCATCTCTATACCCTTTCACTGCAGCCTCTTGCCCAAGATCTAACATCACTTTGTCAGTATATATTTTCGGATCATAGATAGTTTTCTTTTCTGGACTTGGTTTATATTTTCCATCTAAATTCCCCGTACGATCTTTGGTAGGAACTAAGTATTCAACTTCAGAAATACCTTTAACATTTGTAGGTTTCTCGCTTACGATTTTTACGCCATATTTTTTAACGGCATCATAAAACGCATCAGCATTATGCCCACCTGAAATCCCACTCTTTTGCGTAAACCCATCAACCGTTGCCAGATGTTTTGGTTGATCAATTCTGATACTCATCCCATCAGGATAAGTGATTGTCGTAATGCCCTTCTCTGTACTGGTTTTATATGGCAGCGAATTTCCGTCGTACTGACCGCCAGGATACTCTACATTTTTAATATCCTTACCCGGTTTTACTGAATACTCGCCATCGCCAGCAGTCCATGTGATCGATGGATTTTCAGGAATAACTTTGTCTACTTTGGAAGTGACTTTTGCAACAATCTTCTCTGTCAGAGCCGTACCTGTTTTTGCAACACCAACACCACCGGCAACAGCAGTAATGAGATCGGACATGAGTTTACCCGCCTCAAGACCTGCATTGTACGCACCTCCCGCACCTGCCCTCTGATACTCTGATTCCATCAGATTGATACGATCAATATAACTTTGTTTAACGGCATCCGACATCGTACTGAACATGTCGTCGCTCGTGATTAATTGCTTAATCGCATCATAAGTGGCGGCAGGATTTGTGATGGCTTTCGATAAACTCTCGACGGAATCACTAATCCCCTGAGGAACACCAACCAGCATACCAGCCCCGTAGGCGGCCTCCTGCCCGATATCAATAGCATCCCATTTAGCACCGACTTTCAACTGGCATGAGGTGTTACCTTTACAGGCATCAAACTCTTTATCCCGCTCAGAACGTTGTTGGTTGCTAAGATAGTTATTCTCAACCGTCGTCTTGCCCGCCTGAGCCGCCGCTACCGCATTCGCGCTGCTGTCTCCGACAAGCCCGCCAGCCAGGCCAGAAGCCAGTGTCGCCAGCGCAGATACCGTCTGTTTTTCTTCCTCGCTAAGTTCGCTGACCTGTTTGCCAAAACCGTCAACCGCAATCTTACCAGCCAGCTCACCCACCGCCGCACCGGCTGCGGCCGACGCCGCATCTCTGCCGGAAGCGGCTGCAAGTGCGGCGTTGACAACCGCATGGGCCAGCACGCGTCCCTTAAGATCCGTCTCCGGGATGGCATTCGCGATGGCATTGGCGATATACGGCGCGGCACCGCCCGCAATCGCAGCTTTAATATCACCACCTGCCAGCGCCTGAATGGCCGCCGTTGCTGCCGTGATGGCGCGCTGGGTGCTCTGCCCCGTTCCCATGCCAGACTGGTTAAACGCTTCGTTATAGAAGGTCTGGTACATCTGGTCATGAATCGCCTGATCGGTAACCTCTTTACCGTCTTTTTTCAGCTGGCTGATGGCGGCGTTACGCGCATCGCTGCCCGCGGTTTTCATCTTCTCGTTGGCCGCTTCCGTGGCCGCAATTTTGCCGTTGGTGCGCGCAATATCCGCAACCTGATTGCCGATCTCGCCAATCATCTGCGCGGTTTGCAGGCGTTTCTGCTCTTTCTCTTTGTTAAAGATCGGGTCGATGCTGCCGTTGGCATGGTCTGTGTCACGGCTGAGCGTGCTGACGTCCTGCTTCTGGTTAGCCTGGTCGCGAACAATGATAGCACCGTCAGCTACCGCTGATTGCGTGGTCCCTTCAGCATGGCCGCTGCCGCCCATTCCTGCCAGCATTGTGCTGGCCATGTTGCTAACCAGATTACCCGCAACCCCGGCGCCGCTGCTGAAGCCGACACCCTGATGTTCAACCTTATACTCCGCCTTATTGTTGATGTCCGTAAAGCCCAGCGTACCGGTCTCAAGGCGATTTTTGTCTGCATCAGCACGGCTGGCAATCACCGCACCGTCCAGCTGCGTATGGTTGCCAACGTTAATATCAAAGCCGCCTTTGCCAGCGAAGATCCCGGTCTGCTCCTGGACAGAGTCGTAGTTGCTCTTCATCTTGTCGCGGCTGATGCTAAAGCTGCCGCTACCGCTGCCCGCTCCCCAGGTGTAGCTTGCACCCGCATTCATACTCTGCTGTTTGCTGTTGTATTTGTCGCTATCCTGCAGGCTGCTGAGGGTCAGGTCGCGCCCGACATCCGCCGTGACCTTATCGCCGTTGACCTGCGCGCCTTTAAGCACCGTATCGCGGCCGCTGGTCAGGTTGACGTTCTGTCCGGCATCCAGCGTCGTTTCGTTCCAGGAGGTTCCATTGCCTTTTTCGCTGCCTCTGGCGGCGTTTACGCTGGCAGAGACGGTGATGCCCGCGCCATTCGGACCGGCGGTAATACCGATCCCGATTGAGCCACCCTTGCTGGAGTTACTGCCCGTCAGTTTGTTGGTGTCGGCTGCACTCGTCAGGTTGATATCCTGAGCCGCATTGAGCGTCAGATCCTTGCCAGCCTTCAGTTGACTGCCCGCCACGGTAATATCACCGCTGTTGGCAGCGTTGCCCTGACCTGTCGCCGTGATGGCGAGGTTACCCCCGGCATTCAGCGTGCTGCCGGTCGTTTTGTCCTGCTCCGAGTGTGAGGTGGATTTAGAGGACTGTCCGCCAATGGAGGCCATCACGCCGAACGCGCCATTGTTGGTGGGATCGCTGCCATTAGCCGCTTCAGCGAGACGGTTGGCCTGCACGGCCTGAACACCCGACAATGCCGCTTTGGTCGCCTGCAGTGCGGCGAGACGGCCATCGCTCTGGTCTTTCACCGCCATTGCCGTGCTGGCCGCAGTGTTCACCGCGTCACCCACTGCGCCGGAGAGGGCAATCGTCAGGCCACTGCTTTTCTGCTTGAAGGTTTGATCACTGGTGAGCCTGTCGTGGCCCGGCTCGATCGTCACGCTGTCTCCGGTGAGCGCCATATTTTTGCCAGCCACCAGATCCGCGCCGCCGACATGCAGTTGATTACCGGCGGCAATATCAACGCTCCCCCCCGTCGAGCCCACCGTACTGAAACTCTGGCTCTGGGTGGTACCCTTCTCACGGAGATCCTGGGTACTTTTGCTGCTGCCGATGGTGAAACCAATCCCGCCCGAGCCCATCAGGCCGGATTTTTTCTCTTCCTTAAAGCGCCAGGAGGTATCGCTGTTCGTCGCTGCCACGATATCGACGTTGTTGCCCGCCTTAAGCTTCACGTCGCCGTCGCCCGCCACGGCGGAACCGTTCACCAGCAGGTTATTGCCCGCAACGACCTGCACGTTATCGCCGCTCAGCAATGAGCCGGATTCACGCGTCGCGCTGTTCTCCTCGATGGTGTGGGTGGTTTTCTTGCTCAGGAACCCTTTTTTGGTTTTGGTCTGCTCTTTGTAATGATAATCGCTTTCGGTTGCGGTATTGAGATTGACGTCGCGGCCCGCCGCCACGCCGATATCGCCCTTCGCCGTTACCTGCGCGGCTTCGGTGGTGACATCGCGCCCGGCGAGGATCTGGGTATTCGCCCCGCTGGCGATCTCGGTTCCCTGCTGGCGTACCGATTCGTTGATGACGGTTTTCTTGCCTGACTTATAGCTATCGCCCTGTGTGGTCTCTTCCGCCGCCAGATTCACGTCGCGACCCGCCTGCAGCCCGACGCTTTTCTCCGCTGCCAGCGCGGCGGCCTGAGCGTTGATATCCTGCCCGGCCTTCAGCACCAGGTTATCGCCTGCGGAAATCGTGGTGCGGTCGAGCCCGGTGCTGTGGGACTCGCTTTTCCCTTTACGGCTGCTTTCGCTGGTCTGTGCCGCGTTCAGATTGAGATCGTTGCCCGCGCTCAGCCCCGCGCTGCCGCCCGCCTTCAGGTCGCTGGCGGTCACGTCAAGGTTGTGCCCGGCGTTCACCAGCAGGTTGCCGCCCGCGGTGACGTTACTGCCCTGATACGTGACGGACGAACGGCTGGTTTTCGCCCGGCTGGAGCTGAATGCGTCGTTGATCTGATTCGCGTTGACGGCAATATCGCCCCACGCGTTCAGCAGCATATCGCCGCCGGAGGCCAGGTTCGCCCCGGTAACGGTGATGTTTTTCCCCGCCTCAAGCGACAGGCCATCCAGCGCGGTAATAGACGCCGTGTTGCCCAGCAGGGTGTCTTTCAGGCCGATCTTGCCGTACTTCCCTCCGGCGTTGATATCAATCTGCTCAACCTGGGTCAGGTTGTTGATGCTGCCGTCCAGGCTCTCCAGCGCGACCGTTTTGCCGCTGATGGTGGAGCTGATGTTATTGATATCGCCGATGGCGCTCAGGTTCAGGTCGCCGCCCGCTTTCATCAGGCCGTTGTTGAGGTTGCTGATGCTGTTCTGGCTGTCGAGCGTCAGGCTGTTTTTCGCCAGCAGCGAGCTGCCGCTGTTGGTGATGTCGCCGCCCTTCAGGGTGACGTTGTTGCCCGCGATTACGCTGCCGTTATTGACGGTGACGTCCTTCGGCGACAGGTAGAGTTTCGGCACCATCACGGTTTCGCCGTTGACGGTGGCTTTCTCCCACCACAGCAGGCTGTGGTCGAGCGCGGCAATCTGATCGGCGGTCAGCGAGACGCCAAACTGCAGGCCCAGCGACTGCTGCGCCGCCGCCGCGTTATCCATCAGATAGCGCATCTGATCCAGATCGGAACCGATGCCGTTCAGGTAGCGGTTACCGGTCTGGTTGAGCACCACGTTGGAGACATAGCGAGTATCGAACGCCGCATCACCGAGGAAGCGGTAATCGTAATCCGGGTTCAGGTTGAGACGGCCGAGCATGTAAGACGAGCCGAGGAACTGCTTCTCGTCGGTAAACGCCAGCCGCGTCTCCTGTGGCACCGTGGACGACGGTTTGACCCCGAGCATTGCGTTCAGGTCGGCAAACAGGGCGGGATCAAGCTGTCCGAGACCGTTCAGTTTCGGGTTGATGCTGATCAGGTACGGGCTTTTCGGGTTGTCGGAGAAGACAAAATAGCCGTTGTTGCCCGACGGAAGCGGGTAAGCGCTGGTATCGACGCGCTGGCCCTGATAATGCCCGACGGTGCCGCCCTGAGCGGTTCTGAGATCGGCCGTGGTGACCCCGGCGTTCGCCAGTGCGCCCAGCTGGCCGAGGTTCGCGTTGCCTTTCTGCGTGGTGCCAATGTTGCTGAGAGGCGTGCCGGACGCGCCGCCGTTTTCCAGCGCGCCGCCGCCGTTAAGCTGCTGCAGCGCACCCTGGAGCTGATCGTTCCACTGCGACGAGTTCACCGCCACGGTGCCGGTATTGCTCAGCCCCTGTTTTTGTACGCCGCTGCCGACGCTCTGGTTGCTGAGGGTGTTCAGCGACGGCGTGGAGATAACGTTACTAACGCCGCCCGCGTTCGCAGTGGTATTGGTGTTGCTGATGTTACTGGTGAAGTTTGCGGTAACGTTGCCGCCCGCCTGGATGACGGCGCGGTAGATTTGACCGTTTTCAGCGCGAGAATTCTCACCAGTCAAGGCAAAGGTTATTGTATTCTTCGAAGGAGGTGTAACATGAACGTCACCGCCATCTTCCATCATCCCGGAAACAGGACCCGTTGCAATCTTTCCGTTATAGGTATAGGTGAGATACCTGGATACGTAGCCATCCTGCCAGGACTGGTTATTAAAAACAGAACCGTCTAGCGTAATGTTACGTCCAGCCAGAATGTTACTTGCCTGATTATCAAGAGTTGTTGTTCCGACATACACATCTCTGCCAGACGTTATTCTGCCTGCTCCCCCCTGACTTTCTACAGAAGTATAGGTTTGAGAGAGTAGGATCTCTTTTTGGATATAATCCTTGTAGGGAGCATAGTGGTAGGTATAGTAATCCTCACGAATGCATGATCCATTAGGGCCACAACTACCGATGCCGACATGTCTAAAATCACTATAAACACCGAAACTATCCTTAGGCATATCTGCAATATTGACCTTAATGGCCGACAGGTTAGGATCAGCTCCTGTTGAGACAACGTTTGTCGTTGCTTTCAGACCATCCCTTTGGTTCAGCAAATGCCCCGTTCTGATCCCAATATCGCCATTCTGCGTCTCAATATTCCCCGACGTATTCACCACCTGGCTGTTCGCATTCCCTGCCGCATCTCGCTGCATCCACAGGTTGTTTCCCGCCATGATGTCGCCGCGCTGGTTGGTGATGCTGTCGGCAAACAGCGCCAGATTATTCGCCGCGTACAGCAGCGCGGTGTTGACGATGGCGCCCGGCGCGCTCAGTGTCAGCGAGCCGCGCGTGCCGGTGAAGCCGTCCACGGTAATATTGCTCCGGCTGGCCACGGTGATGTCACCTCCACCCTGCACCGAGCCCGCGCCGTTCAGCGCCACGCTGCTGCCGGAAAGCGTACTCGCGCCGCCGCCAGTGGTGATTTGTCCGTTGTTGCTGAGCTGCCCGCCCGCGTTCAGGTTGACCGCCTGCCCCTGCAGCACGCTGCGGTTATCGATGTCGCCGCCGCTGTTGATGGTGAGGGTTCTGCCTGCCGCCACAGCGGTTCTGCTGGTAAACGCGTTCGTCAGCTGCAGCGTTAAGTCCCCCAGGGACACCAGCTGGCCGGTAAGGTCCAGCCCCCGGCTTTGCAGCCACAGGTTGCCGCCGCTCAGCAGCTTGCCGCCCGCGCTCTGGGTTACCTGGTCCGCGCCAATATTCAGCTGCGTGTTGCCGAGCAGCGTGCCGCTGTTGTTCAGCTGGCTGTAGTTAACCGTCAGCTGTCCCGCCTGGGTGGTGCCCTGGCTGGCGAAATTGGTGCCGGTCAGGGTGGCGCGATCGGCCACCCACGTGCCGCCGTTGGTAGCGTTTGCCGCATTCAGGATCAGGTCGGTGGCCTGCAGCCAGCCGGTGCCGGTGAACTGCGGCGTGCCGAGCGTCAGGCGCGCGCCGGAGAGGAGTCTGCCGTCGTTACGCGCCTGCGAGGAGGCGGTCACGCGCGTCTCGCCGCCGCCCTGGATCAGGCCGTAGTTAAACAGCGCGGGCGTGGTCAGCGTCAGCGCATCGCGGCTGACGATTTCGCCTCCGCTGTTGTTGGTCAGCGTCCCGCTGAGGGCCAGCGTCGCGCCGTTATCGCCCTGCAGACGTCCGTTGTTGGTGAGCGCCCCGGTGGTGATGCCGAGCGTGCCCCCCTGCATTTTGCCGTCGCTGGTGACGGAGGCCGCCGTGATGTTCAGCGCCCCGCCGGACAGCAGGGTGCCGCCAGACTGCTGGCTGACCGCGCCGGTCTGGCTGAGGGTCAGGCCATTCACGCCGCTGATGGCGCCGCTGTTGCTGAGCGTGCCGCCTGTCAGCGTCAGGTTTTTCGCCGCCCACTGGCCCTGGTTCGTCAGCGTCGCGGCCTGCAGCGTCGCCGCACCCAGCGCGGTGATCCTGCTGCCTGTGGTTCCGGTGAGCGTATCGGCCAGCGTCATCTGCAGCGCGTCGGCGCTCTGCACCGCGCCGCTGTTATTGAGCGACCGGGCGTTAAGCAGAATATTCTGTGCCTGCCAGCTGCCGGCGTTGGTCACCGCGCCGGACGCAATCGTCAGAGTACCCTGGGTGAGAAGCTTACCGCCTGCGCCGTTAATCAGCTCCTGCTGCGGCGCGGCCATCGCCATGCGCGCCATCAGCCGCTGCTGCCCCTGAACGGTCAGGCTCTGCAGACCGGTTAAGGTGCCCTGGTTGTTAATGCTGTTCTGATGCAGCGCGAGGGTGTTCCCCTGCACGGTGCCGCTGTTTTTAAGCGTGCTGCCGCCGAGCGTCACATCGCCCTCGCTGAGGAGCTGCCCGCGGTTATCCAGCGTCTGTGCGGTGATATCCGTCCTACCCTGGCTCATCAGCGAGCCGGTTGAGGTCAGCGTGCCGCCGGTCGTGGCCGTCAGCGTTCCCTGGCTGAGCAGAGACCCGCCGTGCGTCCAGTCGCTGGCGCGGATGTCCGCGCCGTTCCCCTGCAGCGTGCCCTGCGTGGTCAGTTGGCCTGCATCCAGCGTCAGCATGCCGCCGGAGAGGGTGCGCGAGGCCGCGCCCGTGGTCAGCGTGGTGCCGGTGAGCGCCAGGCCGTTCGTTCCCTGCATCAGCCCGCCGTTGTTCATATCGCGGGCAGTGAGGGACAGCGTACCGCCGGTGATGCGCCCCGGGTTCGCCAGGGTGTCCGCGGTGAAGGCGGTCGTGCCGCCGCTCTGCAGCAGCCCGGTATTCGTTAACGCCCCGCTGAGCGTGCCGCTGAGTCCCGTCTGCCCGTTCACCGTGCCGCTATTGGTGAGGGTGGTGCCGGTCATGCCCAGTGTGGCGCCCTGCAGCGTACCGGCGTTGGTCAGTTGTCCGCCCGTCAGCGTGAAGCCGCCGCCGGAGAGCCATTTACCGTTCAGCTCGTTGATAAAGCGGTCGGCGGTGGCGTTAACCGCGTTGCTGCCCTGCATCAGGCCGCTGTTGCGCAGCTCAGTACCGCCTGCTGTCAGCGTTTTGCCCGCCACCGTGCCGCTGCTGGTCAGCGTCGTCGCGTTAAGCACGGCATCGTCGGTGGCAACAATGTTCCCCGTGTTGGTCAGGGCATTGCTCATGCCCAAATCCAGGCTCTGCGCCTGAATATCGCCCCGGTTCGTCAGGTCGCTGCCCCGCAGGGTGAACCCGCCCTTCACCAGCAACAGGCCGGCGTTATCGAGCGTGTCGAGGGATACGTTCAGAGGACTGCCGCTCACCAGCTGCCCGGTGGCGCCGTTGCTCAGCGCGCGGGTGGTCAGCGCCAGCGTGTCGTTGCCCTGAAGAATCCCGGTGTTGTTCAGCTGCGCAGCCTTCACCGCGAGGGCTTTCCCGGCCAGCTGGCCGTCGTTGAACAGCTGCGCCGCCGTCAGCGTGAATAGATTCTGGCTGAGCAGGGCACCCGTGTTATCCAGCCTGCCGGTCGCGGAAAGCGTCAGGGCGTCCAGCGTCTGAACGCTGCCCTGGTTATTCAGGCTCCCGGCGTCAAGCGTCGCACTGCTCCCCTGAAGGCTGCCCGCGTTGCTGAGGGTTTGTCCGCTCAGCGTCAGGGTCTCGCCGCCCATCACCTGGCCCTGAGGCTGGTTCGTGAAGGTGTTCCCGGACCAGGCCAGCGTGCTGCTGCCCTGAAGCAGACCGCTGTTCTGCAGGTCGCCCCGCAGGGTCAGCACTTTCGCCAGCAACTGGCCACGGTTATCGGTCCTGTCGGCCTGGACATCCAGCGCCTGCTGGCTGAGCACCTTACCGCTGTTGGTCAGCGTGCCGGTCACCGCCGCCGTCACGCCCGTTTCCCCCAGCGCGTTACCGGTATTCATCCACTCACCGGTGGCCAGGTTCAGGGTGTTGCCCTGCAGCAGCCCGGCGTTGTTCAGGGTGGTGTGGTGCAGGGCGAGCGCGCCACCGGAGAGCAGCATGCCCGCCTGCTGGTTGCTGAGCTGTGCCCCGGTCGTCGTCAGGGAGTGTGTCCCCTGCAGCGTGCCGCCGTTGGTCACCGACGCGCTGTTAAACTGCGCGTCGGTACCGGCCATCAGTCCGCTGTTCGTCAGGCTGGCGGTAGTCAGCGTCAGGCCGTCCCGGGCAATTACCCGCCCGTCGGCATCGTTGCTGGCCTGTCGGGTCAGGTTCAGCAGCAGCGCGGTGGCGCTGAGCTCGCCGCTATTGGCCAGCGTTTCACCGCCGAGCGTCAGCGTTCCGCTGCTGCGCAGCGCGCCATGGTTAGTGAGGTCTGCCACGCCGAGCGTCAGCGCCGAGTCCCCCTCGACGGTGCCCTGGTTTTGCAGGCTGTTCGCCGTGATGTGCAGATCGCTGGCCGCAATATTGCCCGCGTTCGCAAACGCAGTGCCGTTCAGGGTGAGCCGGTCGTCCGCCAGCAGGCGTCCGGTATCGGTGTTGGTCAGGCTGAGGTAGTCGCTGCTCAGGCTGAGGCCGTTGATTTCACCCTGGTTTGTCAGCGTGTCGCCCCGGAGGCGCAGCGTGCCGTCGGTAGTGATAAGCCCGCTGTTAGACAGCACCGGAACGTTCAGCGTTAAATCCTGCGTGCTGTAGACCGATCCGCCCGCGAGGTTTGTGAGTGACCCGGTCTTCAGGCCGAGCAGGGTGGTCCCCTGCAGCAGTCCGCTGTTCTCCACCGAGGCAGCGTCCAGCGCCAGCGTACCGGCAACCAGCGTACCGCTGTTGGTGATGCGTTCAGGAGCCGTCAGGGTCAGGCGATCCGCTTTTGCGACGCCAGACTGGAGGATGTTCTGTCCACTGAGCGCGATGGCGCTGGCGGTAAGCTCTCCGCCGCTGGTCAGGTCGCCGGTCGCGTTAAAACTCAGCGCGTTACCGGTGGATTTCCCGGCGTACGTAATTGTGCCCGCCGTCACCGACAGCGCACCCTTCGCCGCCTGCGTGCCGTTCAGCGCGGCATTCTGCGCCTGCAGGGTAAGCCCCTGCCCGCTCTGCAGATGCGCATCCTGGCCGGTGGTCAGGTCGCCGGTACTGACGGTTAATGCCCCCGCCGCGTCCGTCTGCCCGTTCAGGCTGGCGCTGTGGGTCGCGGTAATCTGTACATTGCCCTGACTGGTGGTACGGGACGCCTGACCGCTGGTCAGGGTGCCGGTCTGCACCGTCAGCGCCGTCGCGCCGGACAGGGTGCCATTCTGTTCAAGCGTGTCTGCCGTCACGCTCATCGCCCCGTCAGCCAGCAGGCTGCCGCTGTTACGCAGGGTCTGCTGCGCCGTGACGTTTGCATTGCCTTTCGCGCTCAGCGTGCCCCGCTGCTCCAGGGTACCGGCGCTTAGCGCCAGGTTGCCGGCGCTCTGCAGGGTACCGCTGTTAGTGATCGTCTGCCCCTTCAGGGTGACGTCGTTACCCTGCACCGTGCCGCCGTTTGTCAGCTCACTTGCGTTCACGTCAAGGTGGCCTTTCGCCGCCAGCTGGCCGCTGTTGGACACCCTGTTACCGGAAAGGGCAATGTCGCGCCCCGCATTCACCTGCCCCTGATTACTGACGGCGCTGCCCGTCAGGCGGACATCGCCCGTGGCATCGGCCCGGCTCTGGCCGTCCATCACCAGCTGTCCGCCGCTCAGGGCCAGATTCTCTCCTGCCGAGACCGCACTGGCCGTGGATGACAGCGTGCCGCCGCTGCTGAGGGTCGCGCGGGTATCGCTACCGCTGCGGGTATTCGTCAGCGTGATATCTTTCCCGGCCGCCACGCTGAGCGCGCCTTTGCTGGTGACGCTGCCGCCGCGCTGCGTCAGGCTGCCGTCGGTGGACAGCGTGGTGTCGGCCTGGCCTGTCAGCGTCGCATCCGCAAGCGCTGTACCCTGTTTGCTCGTGACGGTTAGCGCCCCGCCCTGTGCCGACACGCCGCCGCCGTTTACGGTCAGGGTATCTTTACTGTCCAGCGTCGCCGCGCCGCGGGAGACCAGGGAGGTATTGCTGATCGTCATCCCCTGCCCGCTACTCACCGACAGCGCGCCCGCGCTGTTTGTCCCGCCGCCCGTCGTCTGCACTTTCCCCGCAGCGGAAAGGCGCATATCGCCCTGGCTGGCGAGCGTGCTGTTATTGAGTTTCACATCCTGCGAGCTGGCCACATTCAGCGCGCCCCCGGCCTGATGGCTGCCGTTGAGGACCACTCCCGCGCCATTCGCGGTAATCGAGCCGCTGGCCAGGCTGTTCGTGACCGTCAGTTTCCCCCCCGCATCCAGCTGAATATCGCCCTGGCGCGCGGTGAGGTTGCCGAGGTTCACCCCCACGCCCGTCTCGCTGGAGACCAGGCGGATACGGTTGGCATACATCCCGCCGAGCGCGCCGGTATCCACGGCCACCACGGGCGCGGCGCCCTCACCGGCAATCGGTTTGACGCTGCCGTCTGCGCCCACGCGGTTCGCCCCTGCCGTTACCGTCAGGTCGTTCGCATGTATCGCGGCGTTCACTTCCGTCGCGCGCGCAATGATCGACAGCGCGTCGCTCTTGCTGGCATCCAGCCCCTGGCCTTCAACCGTGATGGCGCCTTTCGTCACCTCCAGCGCCTGCAGGTTACCGCTGGCGTCGAACTGCGGTTTCCCCGTGGTCAGGGTGACGTTCGGGGTGTTGATAAATCCGCACCCGTTACAGGTAATGCCGTACGGGTTGGCCACCATGACGTTTGCTGCTTTACCGGCGACTTCCGTGTAGCCCTGTAACTGCGAGCGGCTGGCGCCCGTGACTTCGTTGATAATGCCTTTCGCTTCCCGCCCGGCCTGCAGGTTGGGGTTGTTCTGGATAAGCCCGCCCAGCTGGGTCTGGGTTAAACGGTCCGTGCCGTTATTGAGGATAAGCCCCTCTTTGCCGACGTTATACTCACCGAACTGGTTATGCGAGATACCCGCCCCATTGGGCGTGGCGATGTTGACGACCGGCACCCCGTTCCCCGCCCGATCGACCGTGGTCTGCCCGGTCGGCGTAAGCGCCGCCGCGACGGCAGGTGCCATCGGCTGCCAGACCATTAAGCCGCAGACAATCCAGCTAATCAGACGCTGCGAGAAACGAACGGGTGGGTGACGGGTATCCATAGTCGTAGAGTCTCTTAAAGCATGAAGGCAATGCGCCAGTTAACGCTCACATGATCCGGGCCGAGCCAGTCGGGGTAGTGCAGGGGCGTCCCGACCGAAATCTGGCTGCTGTACCAGCGCCCTGCGCTGCTCAGCCCCACCGAGCCTCCCCATAACGTGCCGGAGGCAAAGCGGTCCTGACGGTCTTTTTCCAGCCAGCCGCCGTCAACGGCGACCGTTGCGCTCACTGCGCCAATCACCGGAAGGGTGAAGAGGGAATACCCCAGCTCATTACGCCAGTAGCCGCCGTTATCCCCGGACAGGTACTGCTCTTTAAAACCGCGCACGGAGCTTTCGCCGCCGAGCGTCAGGCGCTCGGAACCGTACAGCCGATCGGGCGACCACTGGCCGTAGGCGCTGGTCAGCCACCAGGCATTACGGGTAATCGGCCGCTGGAAGCTGGCGTTCAGACTCCATTTGCGGAATTCCGCGCGCGGCATATCCCCGGACTTATCTTCGTCGGTTTCGGCATTGAACCACGGCATGCCGTGGCTCCAGGTCGGGTTGAAGGTCGCCACGCCGCCCAGCATTTTTTGCGTGTGCGTAATGCCCAGAATCAGGCTGGAGAGGTTGCGCGTGCTGCTCTGAAGCGGCGCGTCGTTGAGCCAGTTGCGGCTGGAGCGCTGAACCACGCCAGCCGCAATGCCGGTTTTCACCTCCCCGTTGCGGAAGACCACCCAGGACGCGTTAACGCGGTGGGTTTTGGTATCGCCCGTGGAGAGCCAGTTGAATCCCTGGTTATTGATGGTGGTCCGGTAGTTACTCCAGGCGTAGCTGTAGTCCAGTAATCCGTAGCCAAACGGCACGCTGACGCCCGCCTGGAAATTCTGCGCATCGTACGCGCTGGCAAAATCACTGCTGCGCCCGCCGCTGATAAACCATTTATCCGCCAGCCCCAGCATATTATTGGCGGTGAGCACGCCACTCAGCTGATCTTCGCCGGTACTCTTCTGCCCGCTATTATCCAGACTTACGGATACACTTAAGGGAAATTCCGGTTTTGCCGTGAGATTAACGATGGAATATCCGGCCTGCGTTCCCGGAAGAATTTCAATCTGAACCGGGTCGGTACGCAAACGGTTAATTTGCTCCATGCCCTGTTCGATGTCGCGTAAATTAAGGATGCCGCCCACCCGTCCCGGAAACGCCATTTTCAGCATACGCGGCGTTTCGCCTTCCAGACGGATCGCTTCCAGTCTGCCTTCCAGCACAACAATATTCAGCTGACCGCCGGAGAGATCCTGCTCGGTAAGAAAAGCGCGGCTAGTGATATATCCCCGGCTGATATACCAGTCAGAAATATGGGCGAGAAGTTCCGTTATTTTCGCCATATCCAGACAGCGGCCCTGCCACGGCGCGACAAGGGTCTGCCGGTTTTTCGGGGAGATTAAGGTCGCACCGGAAAGGGTAATGGTATGAATGGTGAAACAGGGCCCGGAGCCGGTAACAGGCAGCGGTCTGGCGGGCGCAGGGCGAGGAATACTGCGCTCCAGCTCCTCACGCTGTTGCTGGTTCTGTAATAAAAGCTGCTGCTGTTGCTGTTGAATGGAATCGCGATCGGCCGGCGACAGCGGCGCAGCATTGGCGCGCGCTAAAAAAAAGACGGCCAATAAGATAGCAGCAGCATAATTTACTAATGAAATTATTCTATTTTTTATTTTGGAGCTATTCATCCATGCCACAAAAATGTCCGCAATGATTATTTGCGTAATATAAGAGCATTCTTAAAGCGAGTATATCTAATTTGCGTTAGGGCATCTGAAATAAATTTTTCTTTCAGAAAAATGAGAAGGGTATTAAGAAAAAATACGAACTCATTTAACTAAGCCTTAAATCTTGAGTTAGCCCGAATACACTAGCTGTGAAGACGGAAAGTTTTTCGCCACTCTGCGGGGCTCACCCCAAAACGCGCTTTAAAATGCTGTCGCCAGGTGACGGCGGAATTAAATCCCACCAGCTCAGCCACGCGTTCAATCGGCATATTTCCGGCTTCCAGTAAGATCTGGCTGCGCCGCAGGCGTTCGGCGGTCAGCCAGTCGGTGACGCCCATCCCCGTCGCGTTAACAAAATGACGGGTCAGGGTGCGGCGGCTCATCGAGACCACGTCCGCCAGCGAGTCCAGACTATGCGGTTCGGTGATGTGCTGCTGCAGGTAGTCGATCAGACAGTTAATGCGTCCGTCGCGGGTATCTTTGGGTACCGGCTGGGCGATGAACTGCGCCTGCCCGCCCTCGCGGTGGGGCGGAACAATCATCCGACGGGCAATCTGGTTAGCAACCAGGCTGCCAAAGCGCTGGCGAATGATATACAGGCAGCAGTCGAGGGCTGCGGCAGTACCGGCGGAGGTGATGATATTGCCGTCATCCACGTAAAGGGCATTAATATCCAGCTGAACGTTCGGAAAGAGCGACTGAAACTGACGTTCGAACTCCCAGTGGGTGGCCGCGCGTTTGCCGTCGAGGATCCCCGCCCAGGCCAGCACAAACGACCCCAGACACAGTCCGACGATTTCCGCACCGTGGTCTCTCGCCTGCACCAGGCTGTCGAGCAGCGACTGCGGCGGGCGTTCAAGAACGTGCTGCCAGTAAGGAACGACAACAATATCGGCCTGCCCAATGGCGGTAAAATCCTGCGTGGCGTTGAGAGCAAATCCGTCTTTTGAGGTGAGAAATCCTGGCGTTTCGGCGCAGATCGTCACGTTAAAGCGCTTTTCTACGGAGACCGAGTCGCCAAACAGAATGCAGGGAACGGAGTAGTGGAACGGGCTGAACCCGTCTACCGCGACAATCGCGACGTTGATTAGCGACATCTGTCTCTCCTTTCCCTTTCAGACACTCAGAATATAACGGTTTCGCCATCCTGGGGAATGCTCACTGCGTCACTCACCTGGTTGGCTTCAACGTACTCCCGCAGCGCGATGCGGGTTAACAGACAGTGGTTAATGGCTTCCATATGGATCGCCACAATTTTAGCCTGCGGCAGCAGGAAATGGACGTTGAGCACATCCTCCTGCCCCATAATAATGGGCCCAAAACCAATGACGTGGGCATAGCCGGCGTTCAGCACCACCACGTCCGGCTGGTGCTTTTGCAGATCGGCCGCCACCTCGTCACGCCAGACGGTATCCCCGGCAATATAGAGCGTCTTCTCATCAGGATGACGCAGCACCACGCCACAGGCCTCGCCCAGCCGCTCCGCCAGTTCGGGCACGGCATATGCGCGATCGGTACCGTGCTGGCCGCCGTGGGTCTTCGCAATTCGAATCTCGCCGAAGGTGGTCTCGTCGGTCATGACCGTCAGGTTGCTAAACCCCTGGCTGCGCAGCAGCGCGGCGTCGCGGTCATTTTGTACGTAAATGGGTTTGTCTTTGGCGATCAGTTCCGCTGCGGCGCGATCCCAGTGATCGTCATGGGTATGGGTGACGATCACCGCGTCGGCGTCCAGCAGCGCGTTGACGTCAACGGGGAGTTCGACCGTCGGGTTGCGGCGTTCGGCATGGGCCGTGCCAGGGAAGCCCGGATAAGCGCCCTGTGGGGCCAGCATCGGATCAACTAAAAGACTTTTTCCGGCATAGGTAATCAGTTGGGTGGCGTTGCGAATGTGGGTGATGTTCATGGGCTATCCTCCGGTTGGTGTGATAAGGAGGATAGCCAGCCGTCGCGCGGCACGCTGTGGGTTAAAGAGCGATTACCGATGAAATCGGGCCAATTAACGTCACCGTGCTTTATGCGGGTGCTTTTACCAGCCCGGCACCGCCCCGCCGTTAAAGATCGTCTCCGCTGCTTTCGCTACTTCCGGGGACTGATACGACTGGATAAATTCCTTCACGTTCTCCGCGTCTTTGTTGTCTTCGCGCGTCACCACGATGTTCACGTACGGCGAATTTTTGTCTTCGATAAAGACGCTGTCATGCACCGGCGACAGCCCGGTTTGCTGAATATAGGTGGTGCTGATGATGGCGACATCCACTTTCGGGTCGTCCAGCACGCGCGGCAGTTGCGCCCCTTCCAGCTCCATGATTTTCAGCTGCTTAGGGTTGGCGGTAATATCCAGCGCCGTCGGCAGCAACCCGGTACCTGGCTTCAGGGTGATGAGCTTCTCTTTTTGCAGCAGCAACAGCGCGCGTCCCAGGTTGGTCGGGTCGTTTGGAATGGCAATGGTTGCGCCGTCCTTCAGGTCAGACACGGATTTGATTTTGCGGGAATAGCCAGCCATCGGGAAGACAAAGGTGTTCGCCACGGCCACCAGCTTGTAGCCATGCGCCTTGTTATCCTCTGCAAGGAACGGGCGATGCTGGAAGACGTTGGCATCCAGTTCCCCCTGGTTGGTGGCATCGTTAGGCAACAGCGAGCCGCTGAAGCCCACCAGCTCCACGTCCAGGCCATATTTCTCTTTTGCCACTTTTTTGGCGACTTCCGCCACGTCCTGTTCGGCGCCGTTGATGACGCCGACTTTAATGTGTTTGGCATCGCTGCCAGTTTGATCGCACCCTGCCAGCAGCAGGCCAGCCAGTACCAGAGCACCTAATCGACGTTTCACAAGACAGTTCCTTTTGCTGAATGTTGTAGTGACTATATCGACAACGAGGCGGGGAAATAAAAACCGAAAAAGAATCAATAAGAAGGATCGGTTATATGCGGGTATGGCCGGGTGACGCTGCACCACCGGGCATCAGGGATCACAACGTTGTCGTCCAGTCCTCGACGGCAAGCTCCTGCACCATTCTGAATGCACGATCGTTAGTAACAATCGTTGTTCCCCGACTGATAGCATGTGCAGCGATCAGTTGATCGAGATCTCCCATCACTTTCCCTTTCTTTTCCAGGGTTGCACGGAGTTCACCGTACGTTGCTGCGGCGTCGCTGTCCCAGTCGCAAATCGTGATGGTATTGAGAAACTCCCGGATTGTTTCTTTCAATCTACTGCTTTTCTTCTTGTCAGCACCATACAGCAATTCCGCTTCGGTAATGCTTGAGATACAAACGTCACCCGGCGCCAGACATGTCATTCTGCTTACAACCTCCGGGTGTCGTTTAAACAAGTGACTCACAATATTCGTATCCAGCATATGTCTCATCAGCATGCTCCATCCAGAGGGTCTCTTGTCGTAACACTCTGATTGCGTTCCTCCTTGCTCAAAAACGTATCTGGTACGTCCGTTTCTGCCAGCATGCGGAGAAAATTATCCCAGCTCTTTATTAGAACAGGTTTTGCCGCCAAAACGACATTCCCCTCCTCATCCCGTCGGATGTAGACGCTCTCCGCATCAAACGCGAATTCAGCAGGCAGCATAACGGCCTGATTCTGACCCTTTTTGAATAGTTTTGCTGTGCGTTCCATTGCTATCTCCATGGATGACTTGACCAGGCCAAAGCATGCGCCAGGGCCCGAAAAGAAGACAAGCAACACGTTTTAAATTAGGAAAGCGGCTCGCAATAAATAGCAGAATGCATAATGACAGAAACGGGCTTAAAGGGCTTTCGCCAGGTAATGTCGCTGCATGCCCGGGTACGGATAATCCTGCAAAGACATCTGCAGCTGGTACCCCTGCTTTTCATAGAACGGACGCGCCTGGAAGCTGGCGGTATCGACCAGCGCGTGCTTGCAGCCTTTGCGCCTGGCTTCTTCTTCGGCCGTTCTGATGAGCTGGCTGCCCACGCCAGTTCCCCGTACGGTGTCGCTCACCCAGAGATAATCAATATTCAGCCAGTCGCCTTTGCGCACGCCGATTAACCCGCCTAGCATCACGCCATTTTCGTCACGCACGTAAACGCCAACATCGCCGCTAAAATTTGTCAGATCGAGAAACTTTCCGTTAAAAGCCCTCAGCCCCGTCAGTAACTCCTCTTTCTCCTGCGTCGTAACATTATCAGTAATGCTCAGGTGCATATTTTTTCTCCTTGTTATCTGTGCCGTTTCACTATCTCACACACGCATCGTGGAGAAAATTCATACTTTCGGCTGGCGTCGCTACACTGAATGTAACGATATATTTCATGGGAAGCCTGTGACTTCTAATGGGGGTTGTTGATGAAAGCTGCGCATCTGGTCTGCCTGCTGGTTTGTCTGCTCTTCGCCGCGTTTGTCCATGCTCAGGAAAAGGAGGATCCGGCGAAAGAGGCGCAGATTAAGCAGCAGGTCATGAAAGATATAAAGAAAACCTGTACGCCACAGAAAAAGCAGAGCGATAAGGCCTGGCAGGCGATGATTTTGTCGTCAGAGGCCAATCAGCTGCTGATCAAAAATGCCGTTACCGCCGTGAAGCGCGACAACCTGGACGCCTACTGGGCGGCGGTTGGTCAGGTGGATTGTATGGAAGATTATTGAATGCTGCTTGCCGGGTGGCGGCTGCGCCTTACCCGGCCTACAAAATATTTTTAACGCTTACGCACGTCTGGAATGATCAAATCCCCGCGCAGCACATACGAGCCCAGCATCTGCGTTTTCTCCGTCAGCCAGCTCACGATACGCGCCGCCATGGCATCCATTGAATATTCAATCGCCGGGATCACCGGAATACCCGGCAGGTGCAGCGATCCGGCCAGGCTAAAGACCATAATGTCGTCCGGCACGGTTTTATTAAATGCCTGCAGTTGCGGGATCACCCGCTGGGCTTCCTGCTCGTCCGCCACCAGCAGTGCGTTGAAGTTCAGCGTGCTGGCGTTATTCAACAGCTCCTGTAGCGCAACGGACGAGGAGGTCGCGTCCATGAACACAAGGTTGCGATTAAAGGGCAGGAAATTTTTCTCCAGCGCGTGCTTGTAGCCGAGCAGAACCTGGTCGGCAAACCCGCTGCCGTGCGGGTGGATCAGGGCAATCTGGCGTCGCCCCTGGCTGGTCAGGTAGTTACAGGCGGTTTCGGCGGCAAAGGCGTGATCGAACTGAATGCTGTTGGAATTATCAGACTCCATGCAGTCGACCAGGATGACGTTGTCCATATCGACGTCCAGCGGGAAACGCGCACCAATCACCAGGATGTCATCGCAAAGCCCGCGAGAGAGTTCTTCAAGGGCGTGCATCACTTCCGCTTTACTGTGCGCGAAGCGCAGCAGCAGGTGTTTTTGATGCTGGCTGAGCTGTTTTTCCAGCGCGTAGAGATAACCGGTGGTCTGGTTAATATTTTCCTGCGCGCAAATGACCCCGATACAGCCCGTCGACTGGCTCAGCAGCGACTGGGCAATCACGTTAGGCCGGTAGTTCAGCTCATCCACCGCTTTCAGTACGGCCTGACGGCTGGCTTCCTTTACGCCACGCGACCCACTCAACACTCGCGATACCGTGGCTTTTGACACCCCGGCAAGACGTGATACATCATTGATTGTCGACATCTCTTTCCCCTGGCAGGCTTACCTCGCGCCTGCAAATTCCATGACCGCTTCGGCTCACATTATAGCCAGAACGGAGTATATCCGTTTCCGTTTTCCATGGAAACCGATTTTCCGTTTCCACTCAAAATGATGTCAAAACAGCCAAATTATGTGACCTGCATCCGGTTAATTAGCCTCATAAGTATTGGATCTTGATGGTTGTCACAGTTCTGTCTTTTATGAATGGAAACCGGTTTCCGTATCATGTCCAATCATCCTCGCAATAACTTTTTACATTTAGAGGATGGTTGTCGATGTTCAAGATTATGCTGTGCTGCTCTGCCGGGATGTCCACCAGCCTGTTGGTCAGCAAAATGGTCGATGTCGCGAAAGAACGTGGTTTGCCGGTGAAGATTGATGCGTACGGTGTTTCCGAATTTGATACGCAGTTTCCGCAATACCAGGTGGTACTTCTCGGACCGCAAGTGAAATACATGTTACAGACACTCTCAGACAAGGCGGCGACGCATGGCATTCCGGTGCAGCCCATCGACATGATGGACTACGGCATGCAGCGTGGCGATAAAGTACTGGACTTTGCTCTGTCGCTCATCGAAGCGGCACACTAAAAGGTGTTCACATGAGTTCGTTATATCAATCCATGGTCGCGGTGATTGAGCAGTCAATTACCCCGCTGGCCGCGAAGCTCGGCCAGCAAAAGTACGTGATTGCCATCCGCGACGGCTTTACCGCCGCGCTGCCGTTTATGATCATCGGCTCGTTTATGCTGGTGTTCATCTTCCCGCCGTTCTCGGCGGATACCACCAACAGCTTCGCCCGCGGCTGGCTGGATTTCTCCCAGACCTACCGCGAACAGCTGATGCTGCCGTTTAACCTCAGCATGGGCGTGATGACCTTCTTCATCTCGGTAGGGATTGGAGCGAGCCTGGGGCGTCAGTTTAACCTCGACCCGGTGATGTCCGGCCTGCTGGCCTTTATGGCCTTCCTGCTGGTCGCCGCGCCATATGC
>ERZ1035025.190-NODE-190-length-45135-cov-34.980013_pt1 | contig 45135 bp, 49 predicted proteins | sample MGYA00520619_ERZ1035025 | MGnify/ENA primary metagenome ERZ1035025 (study PRJEB33766, sample SAMN09781742) | gut metagenome | biome: gut microbiome | host: Homo sapiens | place: Madagascar | study: EMG produced TPA metagenomics assembly of the PRJNA485056 data...
ATTTTATTTGTTTTAATGACGGCTTTTGTTTTTTATTTGCATAATAAAAAACAAACACTCTTTTTAAATGTGTTTTGTGCATTTTTGGCATTATTTTATATTGTCAATAATGCAGATGTTTATAAAGACCAAGCCTTATTTTACAAACTCAAAACAGAAGAAAAAGAAAATGTCAAAGCAATAGAATCATTTATTCAAAAACACCCACAGCAACAATTTGTTTTTACCACCAATGAAACGAATGGAACAAACAAAGAATTTGCGCTTGCGCGCACGTTTTTTAATTATCCCAATGTTGTGGTGGGTGATTTCAATGAATATCAAGTAGGATTGATTAAAGAAAACCCCATTGAAGTTTTAAATGGTCGTTATTTTAACAAAAAAACCTACCATCTCCAAAAAATAGATTATTTTATTTTTCCGCATTATTTAGATAGTCAACTCATGCAATTTAATCTTTCTATTGTTAATGGCAAAAATATTTTAAGCAATAAAAACTTTGATATTTTCCAAAACCCCAATCCGCCAACTTTTCCTAAAATTGTGCCGATTAATATTAGCAAAAAACCGCCATTCAAAAACAAAAAAGAAACACACCGATTATTTAAAAGAATATTCGGTCGATTAAATAAAATCCACGGTCAACGGAATATTTTTTTCAAAAAAATATTACGTTGACCGTGGAAAATCGTGGAAAAAAAACGCCCTTTTTTTCAAAAGGGCAGTTTTCTTCACAAAGGACTATGAAACTATTTTTCTTTTTTGTGGTGTTTGGCGGTGGTTTTTTCTTCTTTTTCTTCGGCTTTTTTCACCACATTTTCGGCGGCGCTGGCGGCTTCAACCGCACGTTTGGCGCTTTTTTTGGCGGCATCAGCCACTGCCACGGCGTTTTGTTGCATGTGTTCGGTAACTTGGTGCATCAGCTGCCACGGAAACAACATTGGCGGCAAAGGCGCTCCTGCTTGTGCAGCGGCGGCGTGTTCGTCGTCAGAACCTTTGATGGCGTTGGCGGTGAATTGACTCATCGTTTTCACGGCAGAAACCGTGGTGCGCTGCATTTCCATATTTTGAATGGTCATCTGCAACATGGATAAATTCATCTGCAACCAACCTTCCACCGCACGCATATCGTTGATTTGTTTGGTTAAATCATCCGTATCCAAAGTGGGCGAGACCATCCCGGGCAATGAAAACCCCATGCTTGACCACAAATTGCGCATAAAAGACAAGGGATCGTTTTCTTTGGTTTGCAGCGCCATTTTCAACTCCTTTAAAAAGTTTGACAGATTGTTTTTAATATTAAACCAAATTTTACAAATTTCACAAACGGTAACAAAAAAGCGGGCGGGCGCTGTTTTTTTCTATTGTTTGGGCTGGTGCAATGCCGGGCACTTCAAAAGTGTTGGATAAAAAAAGTGCGCCTTTGGGCATTTGGCGATTGGCTTGATTCCAAATTTTTGGCATTGGTGCGGGTGATAAAAAAGCGTAAAGCATATGCGCTTTTTCAAAGTTTTGCCGCTCAAAACTGCCCCAGTGCCACACAACATTGGGCAGTTTTTTGCTTCTCATTTTGCCGATTAAAAAAGGAATGGGCGAATTTTCAACGCCGATAAAAACGTGTTTGGGATAACGCTTTGCCAAAAACACAATCACCGTGCCAATGCCAGCGCCTGCATCCCAAAAAACAAAATTTGTTTTGTTTTGGGATTCTTGCAAAAAGATTTTTTCTATTTCCAACAGCGTGGTTTTGTTTGTTAAAAACAACGGCACTTGGCTTGTGGCAGCGCCACGGAAAATTAAAAATAAAAGAACAAATGCGAGCAAAAACCATTCGGGCGAAAGTTTTAACTGCAATAAAAAATAAAGCGCCGGGCAAAATAAAAAGTGAATGCCCCACCACCACGGCGCTTGGCGGCAAATGATAGAAAGCATTGCGGCAACACCGCCAATTGCCCAAACAATTAAATTCCACGGTAAATTGCTAATTTTTTCAAAAGCAAAATAGGGGTAAGCCAAACACAAAACCAAAAGTGCGGCAATCCATTGAACATAAAGTTTGCGCATTTTTTAGCCTTTTGCCTTGGTTATTTTTTTTAAAAGCAATGCGGCGGCGGCATTGCCAAAACTTGCCGCAACAGCCACGCTGGAACCCAAACCCGCGCAATTTAAACGCCCAGATTCGCAAAAACTCGGGCGTTGCATTGGTTCTATTGAAAAAATAACGGGGATTTTCATTTTTGTTGCTTTTTCTGCTTTTGGAAAACCGTGCAATCGGCGCAGGCGCGATCGCAAACTTGCCAAGAGCGCATCGTTTTTGGACTGCGCCAAATCGCCTGTGCGAATCAAAGTTGGGTCGCTTTTGCCGCCCGCACCGCCTGAAACGATTAAAGGAATTTTGTTTTTTTTTGCCCATAAAATCAGCGCTATTTTGGCTGGAATATCATCCGTGCAATCCAAAATGCCGTTTAAATTGGCGGGTAAAATTGCCGAACAATTTTCATTGGTTAAAAAATCTTCAACCGTTATGATTTTCAAATGCGGATTAATTTGCAAAAAACGTTCTTTTAAAACGGCAACCTTGGGTTCGCCAAAGGTTGATGACAACGCCGTTAATTGTCGGTTGGTGTTGGAGATGGCAACCGAATCCAAATCAATTAAAGTGAGTTTGCCAATGCCGCAACGCACCAAAGATTCCGCCGCCCATGAACCCACACCGCCCACGCCAACAACGGCAATATGCGATTGTTGTATTTTGCAAAAATTTTCTTCACCAACTAACTTTGCAAAATTGCCAAAACGGCGTTGATTTTGATTTTCCACGGTCAACGAAACATTTTTTTTGAAAAAAATTGAAACGATTTTAAACAATTTAAAAATTATTTTTTTTATAAAATTCATCAAAAAAGCAGATGGAACTTTTCAACAATGAAACGTTTTTTGATTTTTTCAATCAGTGCAATGCTAATGGTACCAACGCCTGCGGCATTTGCGTGGGATGATCCTTTTCATACGCAACAATTATTACCGCCCAAAATTTCCCCAAACAATCCCGAATTGTTGCGCGAAGGCACGTTTATTTGTGCGCAAAATCTGCCCGATTATCCGCTTTCTGCCTTGGACGTGGTGGATTTAACCTTGTGCAACAATCCGCAAACGCGCGCCATTTGGGCGGCGGCACAATTGGAAGCTGCGCAGTTGGGGCAAAGCAAAAGCCAGTTGTTGCCCAGCATCAATGCCAATTTGAATGCGAATCAAAACCACACGCGCGGGGAAAAAAACACCAAAAATGATTCTGCCAATCTTAATTTGTCGTGGTTGTTGTTGGATTTTGGAACAAGAAAAGCGCAAATCAAACGCGACACTTTGTTGTTGGAAGCGGCATTGAATACCGAAAATGATTCGGTGCAAAGTTTGATTCAAACGGCACTCAAAAATTTTTACACCGCACAAGCGCAAGAAGCCGCCGTTCTTTCTACATTGGAAGCAGAAAAATACGCCCAAGAAAGTTTTGAAGCGGCAAAAAATCGTTATGAAGTTGGCGTGGGCACGCCAGCCGACCAACTGCAAGCACAAACGGCTTATTCGCAAGCCACTTTAAAACGCATTAGCGCCCAAGGCAGTTCACAAATTGCCCGCGCCAATTTGCTGGATTCCATGGGTTTTCAACCCACAACAAAAATTGTTTTGGCAACTGTGCAAAATTTGCCCAAAAATTTGGTGCTGGAAAAAGATATTCAAAAAATCATTCAACAAGCTTTGAAAATTCGCCCGGATTTAAAAGCCCAAAATTTAAAAACACAAGCGGCAAAATACAATATCCAAGCGGCAAAAAGCGCGGGTTTGCCAACGTTAAGTTTTTCTGCCAGCCAAAGTTTTAATGAACGTTTGTCACCGCAACCGCATATTTTTAACCGCTCGGGAACTTTGGGTTTAACCCTGAACATTCCGCTTTTTACCGGTTTTGAACGGCATTATTTAATCCAAAGTGCCCAAGCACGTTATGAAAGCACTGCTGCACAAGAAGAAGTGTTGAAAAATCAAGTGGCTTTGGATGTTTGGCAAGCGCACCAAAATCTTTTAACCGCATTGCAAACCTTAAAAACCACGCAGGATTTAATCCAAAGCGCAAAGCAATCTTTTGATGTGGCAATGGGGCGCTACAAAGCGGGCGTGGGCAATATTTTGGATTTGCTCTCGGCGCAATCTTCTTTGGCGGATGCCAAACTGCAAAAAATTCAAGCGCAACTGAATTGGCACGCTTACCGCATTGATTTTGCCAAAGCCGCTGGCAATTTGAATTACCAAAGTCTTTTGCTTCCTTAAAAAATAGGAAAATATTATGAAAAACAAAAAAACACTCATCGGTATTGTTTTGGTGCTTATCGTTTTGTTCGTGCTTTTTGGGCGCGGCGAAAACGTGGATTTAACCCAAAAATACCGCCAAGAACCTTTAACAATTGGCAAAGTGGTCAAAACCGTATCCGCCAATGGCACGCTTAATCCTGTAACCTTAATTAGCGTTGGCACGCAAGTATCTGGCACGGTTCAAAAATTGCATGTGGATTTCAACGACCGCGTTAAAAAAGGACAAGTTTTAATGGAATTGGATGGCGAATTGTTGCAAGCCACCGAGCGCCAAAGCGCCGCCAATGTTTTGAGCGCCCAAGCATCGCTGGAATTGGCGCAAGCTAATTTTAAAAGAATGCAAGAATTGTTTAAAAAAGAATATGTTTCGCGCCAAGAATTAGACCAAGCGCGCCAAAGTTTAAAATCCGCCCAAGCCAGTTTGCAACAAGCCGAAGCGCAAAATTTAAGAGACCGCACCAATGTGGGTTTTACCAAAATTTTGTCCCCGGTTGATGGCGTGGTGATTGACCGCGATGTGGATGAAGGCCAAACGGTGGCAGCCAGTTTTCAAACGCCAACGCTCATTAAAATTGCCGAAGATTTGAAAAAAATGGCAATTGATACCAGCTTTGCCGAAGCAGACATTGGCGATATTAAAAAAGGAATGCCGGTTCATTTCACCGTGGATGCTTTTCCTAATAAAAAATTCCAAGCCGTTGTGGAAGAAGTGCGGTTGAACCCCACAACCGAATCAAATGTTGTGACGTATAACGTTCGTGTATCAGTTGATAATCCGGATGAAATCTTGTTGCCCGGAATGACGGCGTATGTGAATATTCCCGTTATCACCCATGAAAATGTTTTGTTAGCCCCCAACAGCGCCTTGCGTTTCAAACCGCCAACAATGGCAAAAAGCGCATCCAATGGTGGCTTTATCATTGGTGGAATGGGGCATCCGCCACCGCCGCCCGATCGCAATAAAAATAAAAAAAATAATGAGTCGACCGTGGAAAATAACGATGGCGAGCAACACGGCACGGTTTATGTGATTCGCGAGAATGAAATGGTCGCAGTCAAAGTGATTTTGGGCATTACCGACAACAAAATGACGCAGATTAAAAGCGACAATCTTAAAGAAGGCGATTTGGTCGTGGTGGGCGAAAATTTAAACAACACGGGCAAAAAATCCGGTCTAACGGTGAGCGTTTTTTAAAATGAGCCAAGAAGTTTTGCGCACAGAAAACTTAACGCGCAGTTACCAAACCGCCGCGGGCACTTTTCAAGCCTTAAAAGGTGCAAGTTTAAAAGTGGAAAAAGGCGAATTTATCGCCATTATGGGACCATCGGGCTCAGGCAAATCCACTTTTATGAATCTGCTGGGTTGCTTGGATACGCCCACTTCTGGCCATTATTGGTTGGCAGGCGAAAACGTGGCAACCATGCCCAAAGACGATTTGGCAAGTTTTAGAAATCGCACGCTGGGCTTTGTGTTTCAAGGGTTTAATTTGCTCTCGCGTATGAGCCTAATTGACAATGTGGCGCTACCGTTGATTTACGCCGGCATTGATAAACCCACACGCCGCGCGCGCGCTTTAACACTTTTGGAAAAAGTGGGTTTAAAAAAACACGCGCCGCATTTGCCCAATCAAATCTCTGGCGGTCAACAACAACGCGTGGCAATTGCGCGCGCGTTGGCGGTAAAACCGCAATTGATTTTGGCAGACGAACCCACCGGCAATTTGGATAGCCACACCAGCATTGAAATTATGCAACTTTTCCAAGAATTAAACGACCAAGGCATTACCATTGTTTTGGTCACCCACGAACCCGATATTGCCGCTTATGCCAAACGGCAAGTGCGTTTTTTTGATGGAAAAATCGTAAGCGATGAAATTAGCCAACAACAACGCGCCGTTTTGCCAAAGGAATAAAAATGAAAAATCACTCCACCAATTTGTTGTTGCCCATGTTGGGTGAGGCGTGGCGCGCAATGACGGCAAACCGCATGCGCAGTGCTTTAACAATGCTTGGAATGGTTATTGGCGTTGGTGCCGTGGTGGTGATGATGGCAATCGGGCAAGGCGCACAGCGTTCGGTGCAAGAATCAATGAGCGATATGGGTTCCAATTTGTTTATTGTTTTGTCTGGCGCAACCAACACCTCGGGCGTGAAATCAGGCTCTGGTTCTGGCCCCACTTTAACGATTGAAGATGCCAACGCCATTAAAGAATTAGACAATGTGGCAGCCGTGGCGCCGCAATCCCAAAAAACTAGACAACTGGTTTATGGCGCACAAAACTGGAATACCCAAGTGATTGGCTCCACCCCCGATGTTTTATCCACACGTTCTTGGCGCATTGCAGAAGGTGCTTCTTTTTCAGAGTCGGATGTGCGCTCGGCTTTGCGTGTGGCAATTATCGGAAAAACCGTGGTAGAAAATTTATTCAACAATGAAGCGCCCGTTGGCAAAGTGATTCGCATTGGCAACATTCCTTTTACCGTGGTGGGCGTTTTGGCAGAAAAAGGGCAATCTATGGACGGGCGTGACCAAGACGACACCGTGATTATTCCTTTAACCACCGCACAACGCAAAGTGTTTGGCACACGCTTTGCGGGCTCGGTGCGGATGATGATGGTGCAAGCCAGCAGTGAAGCCGCAATGAATCAAGTGGAGCGCGATATCACCGCGCTTTTGCGCCAACGCCACCGCTTAAAAGAATCCGATGAAGATGATTTTTATTTGCGCAATTTGTCCGCCGCAATGGAATCGGCAGCGGAAACAATGCGCACAATGTCGCTTTTGCTCGGCGCCATTGCCTCTATTTCTTTGGTTGTGGGCGGCATTGGCATTATGAACATTATGTTGGTCTCCGTTACCGAGCGCACACGTGAAATTGGCATTCGTATGGCAATTGGCGCAAGGGAATCGGACATTCTTTTGCAATTTTTGTTGGAATCTATAATGCTCAGTTTTGCTGGTTGTTTTATTGGCTTAGCCTTTGGCATTGGCATTATTTTGCTGTTGCATTTTGCATTTTCAATGCCGGTGGTTATTTCTGGTTCAAGCGCTTTAATTGCCTTTGCGGTGGCGGCGGCGGTGGGCATTTTCTTTGGATTTTATCCAGCCAAAAAAGCCGCCCAACTAGACCCTATTGAAGCCTTGCGGTATCAATAAAAATCGCCATTTTCCACGGTAAACGTCTAATTTTTTTGAAAAAAATTAGACGTTTACCGTGGATTTTTTTTAAATAAATAGGAATAAAAAAAAATGATATCCATTTTGCAACAAAAACAAAATGCCGCAGCATTTGTTTTTCGTTGGGAAAACAAAGGCGATGAAAAACAAGATACCCAACTTTTTTGGTTGGATTTTTTAGAAAATGTTTTAAACATTGCCAACGCCACGCAACAAATTGAATTTGAAAAAAAAGTCGGGTTAAAAAACACTTCTTTTATTGATGCTTATTTAAAAGAAACCAAAGTTTTAATTGAACAAAAATCCAAAGAAATAGATTTAAACAAACCGCAAAAACAATCGGATGGTTCTTTTTTAACGCCCTTTGAGCAAGCTTGTCGTTACAATGCGGCATTGCCGTTTAATGAACGTGCACGTTTTATTATTATTTGCAATTTTAAGGAATTTCATATTTATGATTTTAATTTACAAAATCCTTTGAAACAAAAACCGCAAGTTTTTTATTTAAAAGAATTGCCAAAACATTTTGACCATTTTTCTTTTTTAATTCACAAAAACCAAAATATTTTTGAAAAAGAAAAAAACATTTCCATTCAAGCGGCAACACTCATTGGAAAATTGCATGAAGCCTTATTAAAACAATACGGCGAAAATCGCAAAGATGATGATTTTGTTTTAAAAAATTTAAACAAATTGTGTGTGCGTTTGGTATTTTGTTTTTATGCGGAAGATTCGGGCATTTTTCCAAAAATGAATCAACTTGGGCATTATTTGGAAGGTTTTAAGGCGGAAAATGCGGGCGAAGCCTTGGAAAAATGTTTTAAAATTTTGAACACGCCTATTGAACAACGTCCGCTTTCTTTAAAAGAAGAATTAAAAGCTTTTCCGTATGTGAATGGTGGTTTGTTTGACAATGCGCAAAATGATGAAATTCCGCCGATAAACGAAGAGATTTTTAACATTTTGGTTAAAGATTGTTCGCTGGGTTTTGATTGGTCGGGCATTTCACCCACCATTTTTGGTGCGATGTTTGAATCCACTTTGAATCCAGCCACTCGGCGCCAAGGCGGCATGCATTACACCTCTATTGAAAACATTCACAAGGTGATTGACCCATTGTTTTTGGATTCTTTAAAGGAAGAATTGCAAAAATTGTTGAATGCGCCGTTGGGCAAAAAGCGTGCAAAAAATTTGCGTGAATTTCAAAAAAAATTGGCGGGTTTGAATTTTTTGGACCCGGCTTGTGGTTCGGGGAATTTTTTGACTGAAACGTATATTTCCTTGCGGCGTTTGGAAAATGAATGTTTGCAAGCGATTAACCAAGGCAATGCGGATTTGTTTTGGAACAATTTGGATTTTTCGCCTGTTTTGGTGCATTTGGGGCAATTTTTTGGCATTGAAATCAATGATTTTGCGGCATCGGTTGCCAAAACGGCGTTGTGGATTGCGGAATTGCAAATGCTTTTTGAAACGGAGATGATTTTAAAAAAAGATTTGGATTTTTTGCCGCTGAAAAATTACACGCATATTGTGGAAAACAACGCCTTGCGTCTGGATTGGAATGAAGTTATTCCCGCTGAAAATTTAAATTATATTTTGGGCAACCCGCCTTTTTCGGGTTTTAATTATCAAAGCAAAACGCAAAAAGAAGAATTAACAACAATTTTTCCAAAGGTCAAAAATTTGGATTATGTTTGTTGTTGGTTTAAAAAAACATACGATTTAATGGATAAAAATCTAAATATTCAAGCGGCATTTGTAGCGACTAATTCTATTTGTCAAGGCGAAACCGTGCCACGTTTTTGGAGTTTTTTGCCAGAAGTAAGTATTGATTTTGCGCACCGCTCTTTTGTTTGGGATAGTGAAGCACAAGGCAAAGCGCACGTGCATTGTGTGATTGTGGGATTTTCAAAAAATCCACGGTCAACCAAAAAAATTTTTGAAAATAATAAAGCAATGCTCGTGAAAAATATAAATTATTATTTATTAGATTTTCAAAATATTCTTATAAAAAGCAGAGCCAAACCAATTTGTAATGTTTCGCCGATAATAAACGGAACAAAAACAACAGATGGCGGGAATTTAATTATTGAAGCAGATGAAATTGACGATTTTTTAAAAAAAGAACCCAAGGCAAAAAAATTTATCCGCACTTTTTTGGGTTCGGCAGAATTTATTAACAACAAAAAACGTTTTTGCTTGTGGTTAAAAGATGCTGAACCCAGCGAATTAAAACAAATGCCACTCGTTTTAAAACGCATTGAAAAAGTGCGGGATTTTCGCTTACAAAGCAAAAAACCAGAAACAAGACAAAGGGCAGAAACACCAACACTTTTTGAATTTGAAAGTGTTTCAAAAACAAACTATCTTTTAATTCCACGAGTTTCAAGTGAAAACCGAAAATACATTCCCATCGGTTTTATGCCGCCCGAAGTGATTGCCAGCGATAGAAATCACATCATTCCCAACGCCACGCTTTACCATTTTGGCGTTTTAACTTCCATTGTTCACAATGCGTGGATGCGTGCCGTTTGCGGCAGGTTAAAAAGCGATTACAACTATTCCAACGGCATTGTTTACAACAACTTCATTTGGCCCAGTGCCAACGAACAAGAACAAAGCCAATTAAGCGCTTTGGCGCAAAACATTTTGAATGCTCGGGCAAAATTCCCCAACGCTTCTTTGGCGGATTTATACAACCCTTTGACCATGCCCGCCGAATTGTTAAAAGCACACCAACAAAACGATGCCTTTGTTTTAAAACTCTATGGTTTCAAATCCAAAACCAAAGAAAATGAAATGGTCGCCCACCTTTTCCAACTCTACGCCCAAAAAACCAAAGAAGAATGAAAACAAAAAATCCACGGTGAGCGTTTTATTTTTTTTGAAAATTTTTGCACGTTCACCGTGGATTTTTGTCGTTAAAATAAAACAAACAAACAAGGAGAAAAAAATGCAATTCACCATCAATTTAAGCCCGAGCAACGCCATTTTTTTGCAACAACTTTGCGGCAAAAACAAAATAGAAAATGTTTTGGAAGAAATGGTGGAAGAAATGCTTTTGGATATCCAAATGTTGCCGCACATTGAAAAACTCAACACCGAATTTTTAAAACACCCAGAAAAAAAACGCCCCAGCAGTGAAATTTTTAAAGAATTCAATTTATGATTTTTTACTTCACGCCCAAAAGCGAAAAACAATTTGAAAAATTGAATCGCAATGCCCAACGCAGCATTTGCCTTTTGGTGCGCAAACTTGAAACAACGGAAAATCCATTGTTATTGGGCAAACTCTTAAAAGGGAATTTAAAAGAATTTTGGCGATTCCGTGCGGGTGATTATCGCTTGATTTGCAAAATTGAAAACAACGCCATCATTTGCCTTTATGTTGGCAACCGCCAAAATATTTACAAAGATTTCAACATTTAAAAAGCAAAACAAAAAATCCACGGTGAGCGCCATATTTTTTTGAAAATTTTTGCACGTTCACCGTGGATTTTTTTCAAAAATCACATTTTTTGCATATCCATCACATAACGGAATTGCCCGCTGCCGCTGGTCAATTTTTGGTAAACCTCATCAATTTGCGTGGGTTGCACCAATTCAATTTCCGGGTAAATGTTGTGTTGAATTGAAAAATCTAACATTTCTTGCGTTTCATCAATGCCGCCGATAAGCGAGCCATAAACACGCCGATTGGCGCTATAAACAAAACTTGAAACCGCAATTTTGGGCATTTGTTCTGTTGGCGGCAAACCCACAAAACACAATTCGCCGCCGTATTTCAGCAAATTGACGTAATGCATCGGGTTGTAATGGGTGGGAATGGTGGAAATGATTAAATCAAAACGCTCCGGCACATTTTGCAGTTCGTCTGTAACGTAAAGCGCTTTGGCGCCAAGCTTCAAAGCCTCATCTTTTTTGCGGGTGTTGCGGGCAAAAACAAAAACTTCTGCGCCCATGGTTAAAGCGTATTTCACCGCCATTACGCCCAAACCGCCAAAACCTGCCACGCCAACACGTGAATTTTTGCCCACTTTGCTAAAACGCAATGGCGAATAAGTGGTAATGCCCGCACACAAAAGCGGTGCGACTTTTTCTAATGGTGCGTTTGGTGGAATGCAAATGGCAAATTTTGCAGAAACAACAATGTTGTTGGAATAGCCGCCGTAAGTGGGTTCGTTGTTGTGAAAACAATCTTGGCAGTTGTAAGTAAAAACGGTTTGGCGATTTTCACAAAATTGCTCATGGCTTTCTTTGCAGGCAGGGCATTTGCCGCAAGAATTGACCATACAACCCACGCCCGCAAAATCGCCCACTTTGAATTTTTGAACATTTTTGCCGATGGCAACCACTCGTCCAGCTATTTCGTGGCCGGGCACCATTGGGTAAATACCTTCACTCCATTCGCTTTTGGCAGAGTGAATATCGCTGTGGCAAATGCCGGCAAAAAGAATTTCAATCAAAATGTCGGAATCGCCCAAAGCGTGGCGTGTGGATTCAAAAGGCGTGAATTTTGCGTTTTTATCCGCAACAGCAAAACCTTTGAATGAAATGCGTTTGCCGCTGGTGGCTTCGTCAATGTATTGCATTTTTTCTCCTTTTTTTAAAAAAATTTTTGTTTACCGTGGAAAAAAATCATTTTCCACTAAAAACTGGAAAATGCGCATTTTCGCCGTAATCTTTGAAATTCAAGATTTTGAGAATCTCCAAATCTTGCGCTGAAATGGTGAAGTCGACGGCGGCGTTTTGGGCGATATGCTGGGGATTTGCACTTTTGGGCAGCGGCAACACGCCCAAATCCAAGGCGTAACGAATGCAAAGTTGTGCGGCAGAAACCTTGTATTTTTCAGCCATTGCTTGCAATTCTTGGCTTTTCAACAAATTGCCGTGCGCAATGGGCGAATAAGCTTCCACCAAAATATTTTGTTTTTTGCAAAATTCCATGAGTTCAAAAGGCGTGTTGCCCACGTGCAAAAGAATTTGATTGACCATCGGCGCAACCTTGGCGGTGGACAAAATATTATTCAAATCCTTTTCTAAAAAGTTGGAAACGCCAATGGCGCGCACTTTGCCATTTTGAAGCGCTTCTTCCAAGGCGCGCCACACTGCGCGATTGCCTTCATCAAAATTGCCGTGGCGAAAACTATTCCACGGTTCTGCTGCGTGGATGAGCATCAAATCAATAAACGCCAAGCCCATTTTATTGAGCGTTTCATCAATGCTTTTTTTTGCCGTTTCAAAATCTTTGATTTCAGCGCGAATTTTGGAAGTGATGAAAACATCATCGCGGTTGATAATGCCTTTTTCAATGGCGATTCGCAGTGCTTTGCCCGTGCCGTCTTCGTTGGCATAAGCTTGGGCTGTGTCAAAATGGCGGTAATCGTTTTTTAAGGCGGCGTTGATGGCTTCTTGGATTTTATCGTTCGGGATGCGCCAAAGTCCCAAACCAATTTTGGGAATCTTCACGCCGTTTGAGAGTGTAAAAAACTCTGTGATGATTCTCGGTTTTTTCGCTGTTTTCGCCACCGTTTGTGAAGTTTGCGCGATGGCAGGATTCAAAAAACTCCCCGCCACAATGGTGGCAGAAGCGTTCAAAAATTCTCTACGATTCATTTTTTCTCAAAAGTAAAAAAAAAAATCAAAAATCCACGGTAAACCTTCAAAAAGTTTTTAAAAGCTTGCTTTGAGTTTTTTCTTGTTGGCAATGTTGTCTTGCAGGCTTTTGTAGGATTTTTTTTCAAAATTTTTGCGAAAATCTTCGCGCAGATTTTGCGCTGCTTCATTGTTGCGCTCTTGCATGAGCGTGATTTTCTTTTCCAAATGTTCCAATGCCGCTTGGTAGGTTTGGATAGTTTGCAAAATCTCCGCTTTTTGCGCATTCAAAATTTCAATGCGTTCGGGTAAAGATTCATCGCCAATTTCGCACAATTTTAAATATGCCAAAACGCGTTTGATTGGCATTCCCGTCTCGCGCAGGCATCGCACGGTGGTAACCCACAACACATCTTGTTCGGAAAACAAGCGGTAATCGTTGTTGTCTCGCATAATGTTAGGAAACAAACCGCACTTTGCCCAATAGCGTAAAGTATGCGCACTGACTTTGGTTTTGTTTTCCAATTCTTTGATGGTGTATTGCATTATTGGCTCTCTGCTTTTTTAAGCGCTGTTTGATATTCCTCATCGCTTACTTTTTTGAGCCAAGTAACGTTTTGATTATTCAAATAACCCGTTAAAGCAATGTGTGCGCCCTTTTCATTGCCAGCCGCACCGTGAAAATGTTCAATATTCGGCGGGCATAAAATGGCATCGCCCACTTCGGCAATGTGCGCTTCGCCATTTTTTGTGGCGGTTAAAATTTTGCCTGCGGAAACAATCAAGGTTTGCCCAGCGGGATGCGTGTGCCAAGCGCTTCGGGCATTGGGTGAAAATTCCACCAAACCGCCGGAAAAGGGCATCCATTCGGTTTTTTGGAAAATGTTAGTAACTTTTACCTTGCCGCTGAAAATATTATCAGGTCCATCAAACCCGCCCAAACTGCCTTTTTTGTTGAGTGTTTGTTCTGCCATAGCGCCTCCCGAAATGGTGATTGCCAAAAAAGTTGCACAAAGAAGTTTTTTCATTTGAATCCACTTTGAAAAAGTAAGATTTTTACTTTATAAAACCTTAGAGTAACTCTTATGCAAGACTCTTAACAAAAAAAATTGGATTTTTTTAAACGAGTGCATAGCACAAGACAAAATTCAAGCGGAATCCTGAATTTGTCATATTGAGCGGGGGGCGTTTGATAAAGTAAGCCCTCTCTGCTAATCGGAAGAGAGGAAGATGTGGAGAATCTTTTTTAGAGAATCAAAGGGTTATCACTTCAAATTCATCAGGCTCTAAATCACAAGTTTCAACTAGCTTTTTCATGGCAGAGCGAAGTGAGCTAGCACTTGCATTACGCACAAATGTAAATTCGCCAAATCTTTCTACCACAGCGCCGTCTTTATTTTCCACTTCTCCAAACTCAATAAATTCAAAGCCTTGTTTTAAAGCAGTATCTAACTCATCGCTATGATTTTCTATCAGGTATTCGATTATCGCCTTTACTGTATCTCTAACGCTTGACACGCTTTTTTCACTACCATCAGGTAATTTTAAAAAGCGTGGTTTTAACCCTGTCCAATCATCGACAAGCGTGATTTTATCGGGTATTTGCCTGAATTCGTCTTCAATATCCCTAAAAATCTCAACTTCATTAAATTTATCAAAAAGCCATTCTGCACGCTTTTTGATTTCATCTATATTCCATTTATTGCATCTACAAAAGTATTTATTTAGGTGCAACGAGCCTTTATTCACATAAAGACAAACCTTTTCCTCAAATGGTTTGTTGCTTAATTTTGAATTCAGCGCACTATCCGTTAAAGTGAGATTTCCAAAGGTATCAATGTAATTTTGCTCCAAAGAATTCCATTCATCGCCCAACATTTCACGCCACTCTTTTGTCGGTGTTTGTGGATAAAAATGCTCTATGTTCAGGCTTTCAAGTGTCGGCACTTCGTGATTATCTAGTTTTTCAATTTCATAAAGCACGAGAGAGACAACCTTTTTGGATTTAAAAATAGCCGAATTTAGAAAATTGAGTTTAAGCATTACGGCGTTTGGAAAAACTTCATTGCCACTTTTTTGTCCTAAATACTTGGCTACACTTTCTACGCTTATATTCTCATTTAGCTTGCTATATGCACTATAAAGCACGTCGTTTAGTGCATTTGTAGCTACAGAACAAATGGCACGCCTTACAAAGTAGCTAATAAGCAAATCCAAAATCCCATTAAAATTCTTAAAATCAAGCCGTGAAATTTCAAAATTATCAATTAGTCGCATTAAAAATGGATAAGCCGTGCCAAATTGCAGATAATCAATAAGACTTATTTTTTTACGCAAAATTCGTTTTTCTCTTGATATTTCATTTACGTATTCCCAAGAGAAATTTTTATCAGTAATCATTTTATAAATACGGGCAAATTTAAGCATATCTTTTAGAATTTTCTCGCTATCATTATAAAAATTATTTTTGCGCAGTTGCTTAAATTTGTTGTAAATATCTTTTTCATCGTCTTTTAGACTTTTACCATAATAAATCCGCAAATATACACTGATGAATTTAGAGATAATTTTTTCACTATCTTTTTCATTGCCTAAAAGATTCTCGATTCCCGCCCAATAATTAAAAATTCTTTCTTGTTCGTTTGGCGAAAGCTCCATCATTAAAAAATTGCGGATTAAGTCAAGCCCCTTTAAATGAATCCCTGTGGCGTTTATGCGTTCAAAAACTAACTGCGGGTCATCGCCCTTGCTTTGTTCTAGTTCAATCATAGAAATTTGTAACTGAGAAAAAGAGTTAAAAATTTGCCCTATTTCATAGCCCTTTTCTAATACCTTGTTGATTTCATTTGTAAAAAATCGATAATTGTCTTTTATGTTAGAAAACCCTGTAAACTCAGTCCAACGCCCACTCATAACATACTCTAACGCCTCTCTATCCTTTTTAATAGGCTTTAAACGAAGTTTTGTTTTATCTTTATTAATGCCCAAATTGAGATAACTGCTAATGCCTACACTCAAATTCTCATCCTTGGTCTTGCTTTGCATAGCTTTAAGTAAAAGCATAAGCGTGGTAATGCGTTGCTGTCCGTCAATAATGACAAACTCATCGCCATAAGGCTGAATGGGATGTCTGATATATGTAATCGTCCCTAAAAAATGCTGTTTATTAGTGTCTTTGGCAATGGATAAAATATCATCTAAGAGCTGTTCGCAATTTTGTTTTTGCCAAGCATAATTTCGCTGATAAACAGGAATGACAAATTCAGTATTTGGGCGTGAAAAGAAGTGATTAAATGAAGTTTGTTGAATAATCATTGTTCATCCTTTTGAGTGAGATTTTTTTAAGGCTCAATTAAACACAAATGCCGAGCAGTGTTTGTAAAACGCAACCACACGCTTTGCACTGAAAGCGGCATCGTAATAAATTAAACTATTTTGAGTCAAAATTTTCGCTTTCCGTGGATTTTTATTTTTGATTTTCCGCAGTAAATCAAAAAAATTTTGGGTTTACCGTGGATTTTTGGCAAGTTCTTCGGCAATTTCTTTAAAAATATTGTAGCGAAATTGTTGAATTTGGTTGTTTTTTAAGGCGCAGAGAATGGCGCAGTTGGGTTCATTCAAATGTTGGCAGTTTCTAAATCGGCAATGTCCCAAATAATCTTTAAATTCTGGAAAAGCGTTTGCCAAATCATTAACATTTAAATGTTTTAAGCCAAATTGTTGTAAACCCGGTGAATCAATAATTGTGCTTTTTCCATTTAAAAAATAAAGTTGTGAATCGGTTGTGGTATGCACGCCTTTTTGTGAAAATGTTGAAAGTTCGCCCGTTTTTCTTAAATCTTTTTTAAAAATAGCGTTTAATAAACTTGATTTTCCAACGCCCGAAGTTCCTAAAAACAAAGTTTTTTGATTTTCTAAAAAAGGAATAATTGCCTCAAAAGATTTTAAAGCGGATAAAAAAATAATTTTATAATTTAAAAGTTTATAAAATTCCAAATGTTTTTTTGCTTCTTCGCAATTTAAATCAATTTTATTTAAAACAATTAAAGGTTGAATATTTGCAGCGTGGGCGGCAATCAATGCACGGCTTAAAAAATTATCAGAAAAAACAGGTTCCACCGCCAAAATAATTGCCATTTGTGTGCAGTTGGCAGCGATGAGTTTTTCACGTGTGTTGTCTTTTCTTAAAATCAAACTCGTGCGTGGGCGGATTTTTTCAATCACCGCTTGGGAATCACCAACTTTTTGAATAAAAACTTCATCCCCACAAGCCACATTGCTTTTTTTGCCGCGCGTAAATGCGCTTAAAATAACGCCTTGGGAATTGCGCACGCGGTATTGCCTGCCGTGGGCGGCAACAACAAGGCAGGGCAAGGTTTGTGAAGGCATAAACAAATGAAATCGCAAAAAAATTTGGTTTGGTTGGATATGGAAATGAGCGGGCTAAACCCCGCAGAACACAAGGTTTTGGAGTTGGCAATGGTCATCACCGATGAGCATTTGAATGAACTTGCCCAATCGCCCATTTGGGTGTGCCATCAAAATGACGACATTTTAATGGCAATGGACGCTTGGAATCAAAAAACGCATAGCCGTTCGGGTTTGATTGAGCGCGTGAAAAATTCTAACTTGGACGAAAAAACCATTGAATTCCAATCCTTGCAGTTTTTGGAAGAATGGGTGCCTGCGGGTGCTTCGCCTTTGTGTGGCAACACCATCAGCCAAGACCGCCGCTTTTTGCGCCGTTTTATGCCACTTTTGGATAATTATTTTCATTACCGCAACATTGACATCAGCACGCTCAAAGAATTGTGCAAACGTTGGAATCCAGCAGTTGCCCGCGGATTTTCCAAAGCGGGCAACCACACGGCAATGCAAGATGTGTTGGAATCCATTGAAGAGTTGAAATATTACCGCACGCATTTTTTGCGCGTTTAATTGTTTTTTATTTTAAAAACCACGCAACAACCAGCGGCACCACCAATGCGGTAAGTAAGCCGTTTAACCCCATTGCCAAACCCGCAAAAGCGCCTGCGCTGTGGCTAATCGTAAAAGCTTGCGCCGTGCCGCAACCGTGCGCCGCTGTGCCAATGCCAATGCCAATGGCAACATCGTTTTTGATGCCCACTTTGGCAAGCGACCACGGCCCCAACATGGCACCCACAATGCCCGTTAAAATCACAATGGTTGCCGTTAAAGAAGGAATGCCGCCTTGCATTTCGCTAATCGCCATGGCAATGGGCGTGGTGGCGGATTTGGGTAAAAGTGAAAGGCTAATGTTTAAATCCGTGCCAAAGAGTTGGCAAATCAAAAGCGCCACAAGCACAGCGGTGATTGAACCTGCAAAAAGTCCCACGCCAATAGCCAGCCAATAACGTTTTAAGGTTTCCCATTGCCGAATCAGCGGCACGGCTAAAACAACCGTGGCAGGGCCCAATAAAAAATGAATGAATTGTGCGCCTGAAAAGTAATTTTCATAAGGCACACGGGCAAAATAAACCATCAAAGCCAAAATAACGGTTGACCACAACATCGGGTGCAAAAAAGGCTTGCGGCGTGCGTAAATCCACAATTCGTTGGTTAGCACAAAAACAATGAGTGTGATTGTTAGCCAAAAAAGCGGTTGCGCTTGCAGATAAATCCACAATTCTAAGGAATCGTTATTCACGGCATTCTCCGATTTTGTTTTTGGATGATTTTGTTTTGTAGCCCGATGATTTTGTTGGTGCACCAAGCGCCAACAATAATTGCGGCAAGGGTTGAAATGATTAAAACGCAAATAATCATGCCCAAGTTTTTTTGCAAAAGGCTCAACAAATTGACCACGCCCACGCCCGCAGGCACGAAAAATAACGACAAATGCGAGAGTAGGGCGGTTTCACATGTTTCTAAACCTTTTGGGATTTTGCGATTGTTTATTAAAAGCAAAACGAATAGGAGTAAAAGTCCTAATACTGGCCCGGGCACGCTCCAATGGAAAAATCGGGTGATTGATTCGCCCAAAAGTTGGCAAAGCAAAATGCTTAAAAAAGCGATGGTTGGCATAGTTTTTCAAAAAAAATGTGGTTGACCGTGGAAAAATGCGAATTTTGCGCCTTTTCCACGGTCAACTTCAATTTTTTTTGAAAATTTCAAAGGTGATTTTTGCTTTTTTGCAAATGTTTTTTTAACGGCGATAAAGCCGAAACCATTCTCGGCGGGCGCGGCCAGCGCGTGAGCCTTCCCACAAAATGGGTAAATTCAAAATGCGGGTTGTTAGCACAAAATCGCATTGGTTTTGGTTATTCCACGCTTGCAAATTAAGATTTAAAAAATAAGAAAAGGCGGCGCGCTGCGCCTCACCCAAACCGTATTCTGCCAAGCAACGACTTGGGCGATTGCGTGTAACCAAAAGCGGAGCGATTTTTTCAGCCATCGGGCGGTAGCTTTTGCCGTAATCAAACCAGTCTATGATTAAACAAGCGCTGATGAACCAAAAGGCAATAACGCCAAGTGTCCAGTGCATCAAAGCGCGGTAGGCGTGGCGCGGGAGTTTTAAAATAAGCCAGACCCAAAAAATTGTGGTTAAAAGCGCGAGCATCAGCGGCAACCATTCCAATGATGGCGCAAACCCCGGGCGCAACACAAAAATGCGTTCAGAAAGTTTGGCTGGAAAACCAAAATGCATCGCACTCCAACAAATCCACGCCAGCGCGCAAAATAGCGAAAAAACGCATATAGAAAACCAGTCAAAAAGCGCGGCAGCGCCGCGCTTTAATGCCAAAACAGCCGGTGTTGCAAGCAATGCCAAAGGCGGCAAAAGCAACAATGCGGGCAATTCATTGGCTTGAAAAACAAGCGCGAGTAACAAACTATTAAAAAGCCACAAAACAAGCGGCAATGCGCCAAAAAAGGAAAAGAGTTTTTTGCGGTAAACCCACAAGCTATAAAGCGCCAAGGGCAAGGTTGGAAAGGCAAACCACGGCAAAAGCGCTAAAAATTTTAAAGTATTAGAAAAATAATCAAAAGAAAAAGGCAGGTTTTCAAAGCGCAAGGTTTTTAAAAACTCTTTTAAAAATAATGGGTTATTAAAATAAAACAACAAAGCCGCACAAGCGATTAAAAAAATGGCGATGGCAAAGCCCAAAACCAACCCGAATGCCGCATTTTTTTTGTTTGGGCAGAACCACGCAAAAAAAGCCAAAAACAAAAGCGGCAGCGTGGTTGCAAAGCCTGTGCCCAAAACGCAAGCGGCAAGTGCCAAGCCATAGAAAATGCCGCCAAGCTTGGGTTTGCGCACAAACGCCGCAATGCCGCCGAGTGCCGCAGTGTGTGCGGTTAAAGCGATTAAAACGGGCTGGGCATCGTGCGCGTGCAAAATCAGCCCGAGCGAACCAGCCAATAGCATAGGTGCGGCGGCGGCGGATTCTTTGCCGTAAAGCTCGCGGCTGGCGTAATACAAGGCGGCAAGTGCGGCGGCAACCCAAAAACCGCTTGCCAAGCGAATGGCATCGTGCGTTTCCAAAAAGGGCGAAAAGACAAAGCCCGTGATGGCGGCGCTCCAATAATATAAAGGCGCGTAAAAAACTTCGCGCCCAGCCAAGTTCAAATGGAAAAAATCGCCCGATTGCAGAATTTGCCAAGCAATATTGATGTGTGTGGCATCTTGACCAGCCCAAGGGTCTTTGAATAAGCCTGCCAACACATAAAACGCCAACATTCCCGCCAACAACCAACCAGACGGCGGCAGCGGGATGTGTGGTTTAAACAAACGGGAAAATTCGGGCATATTAAAAACGGCACTTCACTTTTTAAAAAGTGAAAAAACGCAGGGCGAGAGTTGTTCTCGCCCTGTTGGTTGATTATTTGGCTATTACGCCGTTTTTTTGCGCATATTGCCGAATTTTTGGTTGAATTTTTCAACCCGACCTGCGGTGTCTACAATTTTTTGCTTGCCCGTATAAAACGGGTGGCACACGGAACACACTTCCACATGCAAATTTTTGCCCATTGTGGAGCGGGTTTGAAATTTGTTGCCGCAAGAACACGCGACTTCAATTTCCGTGTATTCAGGATGAATGTTGGCTTTCATAACTTCCTCTTTTCAGCGTTGGATTTTTTAAAAATTCGCCATTATGGCTAAAAAAATAACAAGCGACAAGCCCTGCCTTTTCCCTTAAACTTTTGCCTTTTTTTTAAAGGTTAAATAATGGCAGAAAAAAGCGCACGCTCTACATTTTCCGCCGCGTGGATTTTCATTATGGCTGCCATCGGCTCGGCTGTTGGTTTGGGCAATGTTTGGAAATTTCCTTATATGGTCGGCATTTATGGCGGCGCCGCCTTTGTGTTGATTTATTGCTTGTGTATGGTTGTTTTTGCCTTGCCGCTTGCAATGTCGGAGATTATGTTGGGCAGGCGCGCCAAACGTTGCGCTCCCGATGCTTATGAAGTTTTAGCCCGCGAATCACAACGCACGCCGCTTTGGCGCTATTTTGGTTTTTTCGGCTTAATCGGTTGTTTTTTAACCATTTCTTTTTATAGCGTGGTGGGCGGCTGGGTTTTAAATTATTTGTTTGAGAGTTTTTGGGGATTTCCGGGCGCCAACGCACAAAGCGTGCAAACGGAGTTTGGCGCTTTTTTGGCTTCGCCTTTTCGCCAAATTTTGTGGCACACGATTTTTTTGTTGAGCGGTTCTTTGATTGTGGTCTCAGGCGTTGAAAAAGGCATTGGTCGCGCCAATGCGTGGATGATGCCAGCCCTTTTTTTTATTTTGCTGTTTTTGCTGATTTACGCCGCTTTTTTTGGCGATATCCAAACCGCTCTTAATTATATGTTTACCGCTAACTGGGATGCCATCACGCCCAAAGTGGTTTTGGCGGCTTTGGGGCATTCCTTTTTTTCTATGAGCATTGGTTTTGGCTCGTTGATGATTTATGGTTCTTATATTAAAGGCAGCGTCAACATTGCGCAAAGCACGCTCTACATTGCCGCGGCGAATTTAATCATCGCCGTTTTGGCGGGGCTTTCTGTGTTTGCCTTTGTTTTTGGTGGCGGTTTGGAACCTGCGGCAGGGCCGGGTTTGGTGATGCAAGCCATTCCCTTGGTATTTTCGCAAATGCCAGCAGCGCCACTTATTGCGCCTTTGTTTTATATTTTGCTTTATTTTGCCACCATCACTTCTGCCATATCGCTCATTGAACCGATTGTGGCGTATTTGATTGAAAATGTTAGAGGTTTTGGGCGCAAAAGGGCAACGTTGTTGGTCTTTTTTTTCGTATGGTTTTCAGGCATAGCCGTGGCATTGGGGTTTAACAAATGGCGCGATGTTGCCATTTTCGGCTTAAACATTTTTGACATTTTGGATGCCTTAACCAGCCGATTCATTATGCCCATCGGTGCGATGCTTTCTGCCATTTTCATCGGTTATTTGATGAAACGCCAATTTGTTGCCGATGAAATTCGCCTACCCAAATGGCAATGGAATGCGTGGTTTTTTATTTTGCGATTCATCGTGCCGCCTTGTGTTTTGGTGATTTTTTTAAGCGGTTTTGACTTTTTTTGAAAAAAATCCACGCTCGACCGTGGATTTTTTTTAAAAAAAGCAAGCGTTTTGTTTTTACTTTACACTTCATCTTTTTTACAGAAAAGAACACAACAATGTCTGAAACCAAATTAGGAGTGCGCTCTACCTTTTCTGGCGCGTGGGTTTTTGTGATGGCAACCATTGGCTCGGCAGTGGGCTTGGGCAACATTTGGAAGTTTCCTTATATGGTTGGGCTTTATGGCGGCGCCGCTTTTGTGCTGGTTTATTTTGCTTGTATGTTGGTTTTTGCTTTGCCTTTGGCAATGTCCGAAGTGATGCTCGGCAGGCGCGCCAAATGTTGTGCGCCCGATGCGTATGAAAAACTCGCGCGCGAATCAGGCAGAACAGGACTTTGGCGTTATTTGGGTTTTTTTGCCTTGCTTGGTTGTGTTTTAACCATTGCTTTTTATAGCGTGGTGGGCGGCTGGGTTTTGAATTATTTGTTTGAAAGCTTTACCGGTTTTCCGGGCGCAACAGCCGATAGCATGCAAACGGAATTTGGCGCATTTTTGGGTTCTGCCGTTCAACAAGTTGTTTGGCACACGTTATTTTTATTGAGTGGTTGCTTTATCATCGTTTTGGGCGTGGATAAAGGCATTGGGCGCGCCAACGCCGTGATGATGCCGGCTTTGTTTTTTATTTTGCTGTTTTTGCTGATTTATGCCTTTATTTATGGCGATATTCAAAAATCATTTGATTATATGTTCACCGCCGATTGGCGCGCTTTAACGCCCAAAGTTCTTTTGGCGGCTTTGGGGCATTCCTTTTTTTCTATGAGCATTGGTTTTGGCGCTTTGATGATTTACGGCTCTTACGTTAAAGAACAAGTCAACATTGCCGCAAGCACCCTTTATGTCGCTGCGGCAAATTTGTTTATTGCCGTTTTGGCGGGTTTGTCTATTTTTGCCTTTGTTTTTGGCGCGGGCTTGGAACCTTCGGCAGGCCCGGGTTTGGTGATGCAAGCCCTGCCGCTTGTTTTTTCCAAAATGCCGTTTTCGCAAGTGGTCGCACCGCTTTTTTATATTTTGCTTTATTTTGCAACCATTACTTCTGCCATTTCCATTATTGAACCGATGGCAGCTTATTTGATTGAATCCGTGCCCAGTTTGGGGCGCAAAAAAGCCACTTTGATTTTGTTTTTTGTGGTGTGGGTTTGCGGCATTGTTGTGGCTTTGGGTTTTAACGAATGGAGCAATGTAACGATTTTTGGCTCAAACATTTTTGACACGTTGGACGCTTTAACCAGCCGTTTTATTATGCCCATTAGCGCAATGCTTTCTGCCGTTTTCATCGGTTGGTTTATGAATCGCCAACTTGTGCAACACGAAATTCATTTGAAAACTTGGCAATGGTCGTTGTGGTTTTTTATTTTGCGATTTGTTGCCCCGCCTTGCATTTTGATTGTTTTTTTAAGCGGATTTGATTTTTTCTGAAAAAAATTTAGGTTGACCGTGGATTTTTTAAAAAATCCACGGTCAACGGCAATTTTTTTTAAACAAGGTTTGATAAAACGTGAAAAACACACCCAAAATTTTGGCGGTAACTTCGGGCGAACCAGCGGGTGTTGGCCCTGATTTGTGTGCGCATTTGTTGAATTTTGAAGAAGCGCGTTTGGTGGTGTTGGGCGATATTGATTTAATCCAAAGCCGCGCCAAAGTGCCGTGCGTGTTGTTTCAAAAAGAAAATCCCAAACCGCAAAATGCTTTGGAAGTGTTGCATATTCCTTTGCGCACCAAGGCTGAACCCGGCGTTTTAAATGTTCAAAATGCGCCTTATGTGTTGAATTTGTTGGATTGTGCGCTTTTAAACATTGTCAAAGGGCAGTTTGATGCTTTGGTCACTTTGCCCATTCACAAAGGGGTGATTTGCCAAGCAGGTTTTGATTTTACGGGCCATACGGAATATTTGGCGCAAAAAACCGCCGGTTACCCCGTGATGATGCTTTTGGGCGAACAAAAAAACGGCGCGGGCATTTTGCGCGTGGCGCTTGCCACCACGCATTTGCCGATTCAAAAAGTGCCGCAAGCCATCACACAAGATTTGCTGATTCGTGTTTTAAGCGTTTTGCTTACCGATTTGCGCGCCAAATACAACATTCCTCAACCGACTATTAAAGTTGCGGGTTTAAATCCGCACGCGGGCGAAAACGGCCATTTGGGCAAAGAAGAATTGGAAACCATCATTCCCGTTATTCAAATGTTTCAACAACAAGGCGCACAAGTTTTGGGACCTTATCCAGCGGATACGTTGTTTCAACCCACACAATTAAAAAATACCGATTGCGTGTTGGCAATGTATCACGACCAAGGTTTGGCGCCGTTGAAATACGCCACTTTTGGTCAAGGTGCCAATGTTACTTTGGGTTTGCCGATTATTCGCACCAGCGTTGACCACGGCACTGCGCTGGATTTGGCTGGAACCCAAAAAGCCAATCCGCAAAGTTTGATGGTGGCGATTGACCAAGCGCTTTTGATGTTGGAATCATCAAAATGTTAAGCGTAGAAAAACACGAGCGCGATGCCGCGCATTTGAAATATGTTTATCCGGTTTTGTCGCGCCGCGCAGGCGGCGTTTCTTTGGGAATCAATTTAAACACCAACCGCGCGTGCAACTGGGCGTGTGTTTATTGCCAAGTGGAAAATTTAAAACGCGGCAATCCCGATGCTGTTGATTTTTCTTTATTGGAAGAAGAATTGCGTTTTTTTTTACAAAGCGATTTTTTAGAAAAAAATGCGCCAAAAGATGCCGTTTTAAAAGACATTGCTTTTTCAGGCGATGGCGAACCCACCGCTTTGCCCGATTTTGAAAAAGCTGTGTTGTTGGTTTGCAAAATCAAAAAAGAATTTCATTTGAATCACATCAAACTGCGTTTGATTACCAACGGTTCGTTTTTAGACAAAGCACACATTGTGAAAGCCTTGCCGCTTTTGGATGAAATTTGGTTCAAAATTGACCGCGCGGATTCTTCAATGAAAGCCATCAACGGCGTGCCTTTTGATGCTTTGAAAATGCAAAATCGTTTGGAATGCGCCATTGAATCGGCGCCCACTTTTATTCAAACGTGTTGGTTTTTAAGCACCTTTGCCAAAGCCGATGATTCCACTTTGTGCCATTACATTGATTTTTTAAAACCTTATGCCGCGCGTTTAAAAGGCATTTATTTGTATGGCTTGGCGCGGCAATCGGCGCAAAAACAAGCACCATTCTTAAAAAGAATGAATCAAGCGGATTTGAACCAAATTGCGCAACAAATTCAAACGGCTTTGCATTTAAATGTGCAGGTTATGGCATAAAATCCACGGTCAACCTTATTTTTTTTTGAAAAATTATGGCAGGCAATACTTTTGGCAGAATGTTTTCGCTCACCACTTTTGGCGAATCGCACGGCGTGGCTTTGGGTTGCGTTGTTGATGGTTGTCCGCCCGGACTTTTTTTAAAAGAAGAAGATATTCAAAAAAAACTCAATCGGCGCAAACCCGGCACATCGCGTTTTGTCACCCAAAGAAAAGAAGCCGACCGCGTGCAGATTTTATCCGGCGTTTTTGAAGGCAAAACCAGCGGCACGCCCATTGCCTTGGTGATTTTTAATGAAGATATGAAAAGCCGCGATTACGATTCTTTAAAAGAAGTTTTTCGCCCGGGGCATGCGGATTTTTCTTATTTGAAAAAATTCGGCATTCGCGATTATCGCGGCGGCGGCAGAGCGTCCGCTCGGGAAACCGCCGCGCGCGTGGCAGCCGGTGCCATTGCGCAAAAATGGCTTTTGGAAAATTTTAACATTCAAATTCGCGCTTATTTGCATTCTATGGGTTCTTTTCAAATTCCATTTGTGGATGAAAAAATGGCGGATGAAAACGCCTTTTTTTCGCCGAATTTAGATGTGGTGCCGCAATTGGAAACGTATTTGGATTCGGTTAGAAAATCCAAAGATTCCATCGGCGCAATGCTCAACCTTGTTGTCCGCAATGTGCCAGCTGGTTTGGGTTCGCCCGTTTTTGAAAAGTTGGATGCTTTGATTGCCTTTGCTTTAATGAGCATTCCCGCGGTTAAAGCCATAGAAATTGGCGAAGGCATTGCCGCGGCAAGTTTAATGGGCAGTGAAAACAACGACCAAATGCAAGGCGGCAAATTTTTAACCAATCATGCGGGCGGCATTTTGGGCGGCATTTCTACGGGCGAAGAATTGCACGTGCGCCTGCATTTAAAACCCACGCCTTCTATTGCTTTGCCGCAAAAAACAATGAATGTTGCGGGCGAAGACATCACCCTTTCTATTGGCGGGCGGCACGACCCGTGCGTGGGCATTCGCGCCGTGCCCATTGCTGAGGCAATGTTGGCATTGGTTTTAATAGACCAAATTTTGATTCAACGCGCCCAATGCGGCGATTTTCCACGCTAAACGCTTAAAATTTTTTTAAGTTGACCGTGGATTTTTTTTGAGTTTTGAAAAATGGAATATTTAAAACCCCAAGTTTTGAGTGTTGGTGAATTGTGTGCGCTTTTGAATAACCTTGTGCAAGATAATTTTCCAACGCCAATTTTGGTTGAAGGCGAAGTTGCCGATTTTTCCCTTTCTGCTCGCGGGCATCGTTATTTTTTGTTGCGCGAAGGTGCACTTGGCATTTCTTGCGTGTTGTGGGCTGGCGTGAATTTGCCTGCCAAACACAGCTTAAAAAACGGGCAAAAAATTAAAGTTGCCGCGATTTTGCGGTTTTATAACGGCAAAGGGCAGTTGCAGTTGGATGTGCGTGGCATTGAAAAAGCGGGCGTGGGAGATGCCGCGCAAGAGTTTGAAGCCTTAAAACTAAAACTACAACAAGAAGGCTTGTTTGATGATGAACGCAAAAAAACACTACCGCAATTTATTCAAAAGGTTGCGCTCATCACCAGTGAGGCGGGCGCGGCAGTGCGCGACATTTTGGCGCGTTTTCAAGGTTTGCCAATTCAATGGCGCGTTTTTAATGTAACGGTTCAAGGCGATGCCGCCCCTCCGACTATTGTTGAAAATTTAAAAGAAGCCGATGCGCAAGACTTTGATGTGATTATTTTGGCGCGCGGCGGCGGCTCCAACACGGATTTATCCGCTTTTAATGATGAATTGGTTGTTAGAACCTTTGCCAACCTTCAAACGCCCACCATTAGCGGCATTGGGCACGAAGTGGATTTCACACTTTGCGATTTTGTGGCCGATTGTCGCACTTCCACGCCCACTGCCGCCGCGCAAAAAGTGGTGGAAATTGTGGTGCAAACCTTGGCACTTTTGGATTTTTATAAAAAAACATTGAATGCGCATTTTCAGCGCATTTTGAATCAAAAAACGCAATATTTTCATCTTTTAAATGCACGTTTAACGCATTTGGCGCCGCGCGAGCGTTTGAAATACCAAGGTGAGCGTTTAAACCAATTAAAAAACGAATTGCCGCGATTGGTTGCGTTAAAGTTCAAAAATGCGCAGAATCGCCTGCGTTTTTTGCAACAATCTTTATCATGGAAAAACCCGCAAATGCTTTTGAAGCGCGGCTATGCGATGGTTTTTGACGAAAACAAACATTTGATTTTTGAAAGCGATAGCGTTAAAAAAGGCGCACTTTTGTCCATTCGTTTGGGGCAGGGTAGCCTTCAAGCGCGTGTGGAAAAAATTATTTTGAACGAGGAGAACCAACCATGACTTATGAATTACCCGCTTTGCCTTTTGAAAAAAATGCCTTGGAGCCGTATATGTCGGCGGAAACCTTGGATTTTCATTACGGCAAACACCACCAAACTTATGTGACCAACTTCAATAATTTGGTTAAAGATTCGCCCTTTGCTGATAAACCTTTGGAAGAAGTTATCAAAAATGCCACAGGTGGTTTATACAACAACGCGGCGCAATCCTTTAACCACACGTTCTTTTGGCAATGCTTAAAACCGAATGGCGGGGGCGAGCCCACAGGCGAATTGTTGGCGGCAATTAACAAAAAATGGGGCGATTTTGCAAGCTTTAAAACCGCTTTTGCGCAAAGTGCCGCGGGCAATTTTGGCTCAGGCTGGACGTGGTTGGTCAAAAAAACAGACGGCACGCTTGATATTTTGAATATGGGCGCAGCCGGCAATCCTTTGACTGAAAACGCCACGCCCATTTTGTGCTTGGACGTTTGGGAGCACGCTTATTACATTGATTACCGCAATGCCCGCCCCAAATTCATTGATGCCTTTTTGGAGCATTTGGTGAATTGGGATTTTGCCGCGCAAAATTTTGCGGCTTAAAAGCTTAAAAAATGCTGAAATCCACGGTAAACCTTAAAAAAGTTTGAAGTTTACCGTGGAAAACCACGCACAATGAAAAATCTGATTTTGGCAGGCGCGGGTTTTGCAAACCTTTATGTATTAAAGGCTTTGGTGAAATCGCCGTGGCCGGATTTAAAGGTTTTTTTAATCAACCGCTCGCATTTGCAAACCCACGCGGGAATGTTGACGCATTGGATGTGCGGCAACGCGCCATTGGAGTCGTGCTCCATCAACGTTCAAAAACTTGCCCAAAAAGCTGGTGCGGAGTTTATTGAAGACGATATTTGCGGCATAGACTTGGCGTGCCGCTCTGTTGCTTTAAAAAGCGGGCAAAAATTGGATTATGACGTGGCTTCCTTGGCGCTTGGCGGACAGATTGATAGCCTTTATTTAGAAAGTGAAGCCTACCGCTTAATTCCGGTTCGGCCATTGCTGGACTTTGCCAAAGCGTGGGAAGAGATGATTACTTCTGCCGCGCGCCTTGACAAAATCCGCGTGGCAATTTTGGGGGGCGGTGCCGCAGGCGTGGAGTTGGCGCTCATTACGCATTGGCGCTTAACGCGCATGGTTGATGCCAGACATGTGAAAATCACGCTGATTGCAGGTGATGGCTTGTTGCCGTTTTTTTCCAAAGATGCGCGGCATTTGGCGCAAGATATGTTGGCAGAGCGGCGCATTCAAATTGTTTCAGGCAAAGCCTACGCGGGCAAAAACGGGCTGATTTTGGGCGAAGGCGAATTGTTGCCCGTTGATTTTGTTTTGGTGGCAACCTCTGTTCAACCGCAAGGCTGGTTTCGGGAAACGGGCTTGGCACTTTGCGATGAAGGTTTTTTTGCTGTGCAAAAAACGCAACAATCCACCACCAACCGTGCGATTTTTGCCACAGGCGATTGCGCAACACGCATGGATATTGCGCACGAGCGGGCGCTTTCTTATGCTATTGCCGCCGCGCCAGCAGTGAATCAAAATATTTTTCGGCAATTGCGCGGCAGAACCTTGTTGGATGTGCCACTGCCGCGCCGCACTTTGTCTATTTTAAATACGGGGCCCAAAGTGGCGCTGATGAATTACGGCGCTTTCACCGCCGCAGGTTATTGGAACTGGCGCTGGAAATCTTGGCGAGACAAGCGCTTCATCAAGCAGTTTTTGGAAGAATAAAGTTTTTTTCCACGGTAAACTTTTAAAAAATTCAAAAAAAACAAAGGTTCACCGTGGAAAATTGCTGTTTTAGGATTGAAAAAAATCCAAGAAAAAATCGGTGATTTTGGAATCAAACCAGCGATACATATCAACGGCGCGGTCTAATGAATAAAGCGCTTTTTTGTCGTCTGAATCAAGCGCAAAGTCAAACACCGCAATGTTTTCACGCATGCGTTCAATATGTGTGGTTTTGGGCAACACCACAATATTTTCTTCAATCAAAAAACGCAGTGCCACTTGTGCGCTTGTTTTGCCGTGTTTTTGGGCGATTTTCACCAAAATGTCGTTTTTTAAAAGGTCTTTTGCGCCTTTGGCAAATGGGCTCCAGGCGCAAAGTTGGTGTTGCTTGCTTGCATTTTGGCTCGCAGCGCGCGTTGTTGGTTGAATACGTGCGTTTCCATTTGGTTGACTGCGGGCAACACTTTGCAGTTTTTAAGAAAACCTTCAAATAATTCCGGCGTGAAGTTGGAAAGCCCCAATGATTTGATTTTGCCCGCTTTTTGTGCGAGCTCCATTGCGCGATACATAGCGATGTGCTCTGCGTAAGCTTTGTGGATGAGCATCAAATCCACATAATCCACGTTTAAACGTGAAAGCGAAGCATCAATTGCTCGCGATGCTTCATCAAATGTCATATTGCTTGAAAGTTTTGTGGTGATAAAAAGCTTAGAACGCGCAATAGCGCTTACTTTCACAGCTTTGCCAATCGCCGCTTCATTGCCATACATTTGCGCTGTGTCAATGTGGCGATAACCCACCGACAAAGCCTCTTCCACGGCTTTTTGGCATTTTGAGCCGCGAATCAACCACGTGCCAAAACCAACCATCGGCATTGTGTTGCCATCGTTTAAAGTGATTGTTTTAACAGCATTTGCCGAGTTTGCCGTTTTTGTTGACGATTCTGATGGTATTGTTGTGGCAAGGCTTTGAGCCAACAAAGGTGAACCCGCCATTGTTGCCACGCCTAAAACGGCGGTATTTTTGATGAATGCTCGACGTTGCATTTTTTAACCTTTTATAAAAAATCTACAATATTTTGCGATTTTCCACGGTGAACGGGAATTTTTTTTGATTTTTTTCAAAAAAAATTCCCGTTTACCGTGGATTTTTATGCTTTAAAAAGTGTTTCAATGTATTGAACTTCGTTTTTGGCGCCGAGAATAACGGATACGCGTTGGTGCAGTTTTTGCGGAACAATCTCCAAAATGGCTTGGTTGCCAGTTGTTGCCAAACCGCCCGCTTGTGTGATTAAAAAACTCATCGGATTGGCTTCATAAAGCAGACGCAGCCGCCCGCCTTTGTCTTTGTTTTTTTCGTCAATGGGATACAAAAAAACCCCGCCGCGATGCAACACGCGGTGAATGTCTGCCACCATTGCCGCAACCCAGCGCATATTAAAATCCTTGCCGCGCGCGCTTGTTTTGCCTGCCAATAATTCGGCAATATAGCGCGCAATTGGCGGCAACCAAAAGCGTTGGTTGGAAGCGTTGATGGCAAATTCTTGGGTTTCTGACGCAATTTGGATTTTTTCAGTGATTAAAACAAAATTGTTGGAATCGGAATCCAATAAAAAAATATCCGTGCCGCAGCCCAAACTCAATGCCATTTCCGTTGCCGCGCTGTATAAAACATAGCCCGCGGCGATTTGGTTTTTGCCTTGTTGCAAAAAACCGTTAGGGTTGTCCGCTGGCAAAATGGAAAAAATCGTGCCAACAGGCGCGTTGATATCAATGTTGGAAGAACCATCCAACGGGTCAAAAAGCAACAAAAACGGCGCATCGGGCGTGATTTCTATGGGTGATTCCATTTCTTCTGATGCAATTGCCCGCACAAAAGGGCAATTTTGAAAGGCATTGATGAATAGTTCGTTGCTCAACACGTCCAATTTTTTTTGTTCTTCGCCTTGCACATTGATGTGGTTTGCCGCACCCAAAATGTTGTTGAGTGCGCCGCGGCGCAATAATTGCGCAATTTCTTGAGTCACTTCGGCAATTTTTAAAATCACGTTGCTGAGATTTTCAGGCGTTTTGTGTGCGGCAAAATAGTTGGGCAAAGTTTGCATAAACGTTTCCTTTTAAAGATTTTTAAAGATTTTGAAAATCAAAAAGCGCATTATCCGCCAAATGCGAAGGCACCACATTTTGCAAGGCGTGAAAAACCGCCTCGGTTCTGCCCGGGAATTTTTTGTCCCACTCTGCCATCATCTCGCGGATTTTTTGGCGCTGCAAATTGGGCTGCGAACCGCACAAATTGCACGGAATAATTGGAAACTGCATGCCTTTGGCAAAACGCGCAATATCGTTTTCAGCGCAATAAGCCAGCGGGCGAATAACAATTAAAGCGCCATCGTCCGTTTTGAGTTTGGGTGGCATTGCCTTTAATTTGCCGCCAAAAAAGGCGTTCAAAAAAAGTGTGTGCACAATGTCATCGCGATGGTGCCCGAGCGCAATTTTATTAGCGCCAAGTTCTTTTGCTGTTTTATAAATAATGCCGCGCCGCAGGCGCGAACATAAGGAACAAGTTGTTTTGCCTTCGGGAATTTTTTCTGTGACGATGGAAAAAGTATCCGCATTGGCAATATGAAAAGGCACGCCGAGTTTTTTGAAATGCGCGGGCAAAATCTCTTTTGGAAAATTCGGCTGTTTTTGGTCCAAGTTCATCGCGATGATTTGAAATTGAATGGGCGCGCGCTTTTGCAAGATTAAAAGCAAGTGCAAAAGTGTCATAGAATCTTTGCCGCCTGAGACGCAAACCAAAACGGTATCGCCGTTTTGAATCATTTGGTAATCGGCAATGGCGCGCCCAGTTTTGCCGATTAAAATTTTTTCCAACTTTTGCAAATTGTTGGATGGCGGCAGAATGATTTGAATATTTTCCACGGTAAACGTTTGTTTTTTTTGAAAAAGGTTTTAAACGGGATTGGGTAAATCAACAAACACGCATTCCACGGGAAATTCTTTTGCAAGGTGTTGGGCTAATGCTTGAATGCCGTAGCGCTCTGATGCGTGATGGCCGATGGCAAAATAATACAACCCCAATTCTTTGGCCTCGTGCGTGGTTTTTTCAGAGACTTCGCCGGATAAAAAAGCATCCACGCCAAGTGCCGCGGCATCGTTCAAATAATTTTGCGCTGCGCCGCTGCACCAAGCGATTTTGCGAATTTGGCCGCTTTTGTTTTTTCCTAAAACCAAAGGCGCGCGGTTTAATTGTTGGGTTAAAAAATCGGTGAAATCGGCAACACTTTGTGGCTTGGTTTGACCGTAAAAAAGCAAATGGTGTGTTTCATCTTGCCCCAAAATTTCAAAATTCAAATGTTGGGCAAGCTGCACGTTGTTGCCGAAAACTTCGTGCGCATCAAGCGGCAAATGGTAAGCGATAAGGTTGATATTGTGCGTTAATAATTTTTTTAAGCGTTCTTTTTTAAAACCAAGCACCGATGGATTTTCGCCTTTCCAAAAATAGCCGTGGTGAACCAAAATGGTGTCGGCTTGTTGGCTAATGGCTTCATCAATTAAGGCAAGAGAAGCGCTAACGCCTGCCACAATTTTAAAAATTTCAGATGAACCTTCCACTTGCAAGCCGTTTGGGCAGTAATCTGTAAATTTTTTTGCCGTTAAGAGTTGATCCAAATATTGCACAAGTGCATGGCGATTCATACAATTCCCCATTATGAAAAAGTTATGGTTGGTGTTTTCTCAATCGGTCACGGTGTTGTTGGCAATCTTGTGGTTGGGCGATGGCCGCTTGCCGCAATGGTTGCACGTGGTTTATTTGAAAGAAGTGCCCGCTAGTATACCAGCGCCTGTGAGCTACCGCGATGCCATTGCCCGCGCCGCGCCTTCGGTGGTGCATATTTACGCGGGCGCAGGTGAATCGGCAGCGGATAATGTGTTGTCGTATTTTTTTCGTCCAGCGCGTCGCCAAGAAACCTTGGGTGTGGGTTCAGGCGTTATCGTTAGCCCTGATGGTTATGTTTTAACGAATAACCACGTGATTGCGGGTGATCGGGTTTTTCAAGTGTTGTTATCAGATGGGCGGCGTTTTCCTGCGCGCTTTGTGGGCACAGACCCTGAATCGGATTTGGCTGTTTTAAAAATAGAAAGTTCCGATGTTGGCTTATTGCCCACAATGGCACTTGCCAAGCGCGAAAGTCTTGCCGTGGGGGATGTGGTTTTTGCCATTGGCAATCCTTATGGTTTTAGCCAAAGTGTAACTTCTGGAATCATTTCTGCATTAGACCGCACGTTTTTTCCTTTGAGCCCAGTGGATGAATTTATACAAACCGATGTGGTGGTCAACCCGGGCAATTCGGGCGGAGCGCTTATCAACGCGCACGGCGCGCTCATAGGCATTATCAATGCCATTTATTCCAACGATGGCAATTCCAAAGGCATTACCTTTGCCATTCCCATTGACCGCGCGCGAGAAACAATGACGCAACTAATTGAAAAGGGCAGGGTGGATCGCGGCTGGATTGGCGCTTGGTTTCGTGAAGTGGAAGGGCGTGTGGCAAAGGCTTTTCATCTTAAAAATGCCAAGGGCGTTTTAATTGCGGGTTTTGCGCCCGACTCGCCTGCCGCAAAAGCAGGCTTACAAAAGGGCGACATTGTGTTGGCGATCAATGCGCAAGAGATTAGCGATTTTCGTGCCGCCATTCGTGCGATTAAAAAAATTGAACCGGGCAATGTGGCAACGCTTAAAATTCAACGGGGTTTGGAAGAAATGACGCTAGAAGTAAAAGTAGCCAAACGCCCGCCACGCCGCCATTCTGCCCACCCGCAAAAAAAAGAATGATTTTCCACGGTAAACCTTAAAAAATTTTCAAAATTTTTTAGGGTTTACCGTGGATTTTTAGTTTTAAAAAAACTCGGCGAGCATGCGAATCGCCAAAATCACCAAAAGCAAGGCAAAAATTTGTTTGATGCGCTTAATTGGCCATTTTTGCGTGCAAAGTGCGCCCAAAGGCGCTGTCAAATGGCTGGCGATTAAAAGCACAATTAAAGCAGGCACATAAACATAACCCCATTCCCAAGCGCTTGTTGATTCCGCCCAACCGTTATAAACGTAACCCAGCGTGCCGCCAAAAGCCACCGCCACGCCAATGGCAGAAGATGTGCCAATGGCTCGCTTAATCGGCACGCCGCAATAATGCAAAAAAGGCACAATGAGCGAACCACCGCCAATAGAAACAATGGCAGACAATGCACCGATAAAACCACCCGCCAAGCCTTGCCAAATCGGGCGTGGAATTGAACCACGAGGCTCGGCGTTTAAATTCATAACCATATTGGCGGCGGTAAAAACCACAAAAGCGGTGTAAAAAATCGCCAAGGGTTGTGGCGGAATAATTTTTGCCAAAAAAGCCCCCAACCACGTGCCAAGCAAAACACCCACACCGATATTTTTAACAAGTTGCCATTCAATGTTATGAAAACGCTGATGCGCAATAGCGCTTGCCAAACTTGTAAAAATAATAGTTGCCATTGAAGTGCCAAGCGCCATATGCATCAGGCGTTCAGTTTCAAAAAGGTTGGCGTTTGAAAATAAAACAACCAAAGACGGCACCAACACCAAACCGCCGCCAATACCCAACAACCCTGCCATAAAACCAGTGAACAACCCCAAGCACAAAAAGGCGACCAACAAAAAAAAGGGAAAATCCACGGTCAACGCCAAAATTTTTTAAAAAGTGGAAGAAAAAAGCAGGCTTTAAAAAAAGGGAACCCCCGCCAGTGCCGTTAAGGTCGGCATCCTGAACCTTTTTACAAAGGTGGTCGCTTCCCATTTCACCCCACGGGGAGAAAATTTAAGTCAGCAACCGATGCCAGATATCATTGGTTCAAGGAATCTATGACCTTTGACAAACACCGCAGGGGAAAACTGGTTAAACATCCAAAATTTCCTGCAACTTCGCTTGCATGCGTCCTATTTTACGCATTGTTTTTGAATCTGCAAGTGTTTTATTAAAAGAGCGTTCATCAATTTCATCCTTTAATGCCAAAAAATCGCTGGCAATCAAAATGGCGCTCAAAACAGCAATGCGTTCAGTGGTGGTTTTTGGCGCACCTGCTTGCACGCTTTGCATGGTATCTGCCACCAACTTGACTGCTGCCAACAAGTCTTCACGAGAACCTTCGGGGTAAGACACGCCATAATCGTGCCCCATAATTTTGACGTTTAGAATCGCATTTTTCGCCATTTTTTACTCCCCTTTTTCCGTTGGCAGTTGTTTCAATAAGGCTTCTACACGTTCTTCGGCGCTTTTGATGGTTGCTTGTAACTCGTTGATTTTTTTATCTTTTTCATTAATGGCGAGTTTTAGCGTTTCATTTTTTTGGCGCAAGGTTTTGATACACGCAATGGCTTGGTCAATTTTGGCATCCAATTGCGCAAGGTCTTGTTCTTCATTCATAATTTTTCCTTTATTTTTTTGGCGTAAAATCAAATATATTTTACAAAAAATTCTTATGGTTGAAGAAGAAAATAATCCTTTTGCCGTTTTGGGGTTGGAGGCTAACGCCACACTAGATACTATCAAAAGCGCTTACCGCCGCTTGGCAATGCGTTGGCACCCCGACCGCAACCCCGACCCATCGGCGGCTGCCCATTTTCAAATGGTGCAAGCGGCTTATGAATTACTTTCGGCGCAATTCCAAAACACGCCAGCCAACAAAAAACGCAATATTCACCAAAGCCTGCATTTGAGCTTGTTGGAAGCCTATTTTGGCACGGCAAAGGAAATTACAGTTACCCGCCGCCTGCCGTGTGAAAAATGCCAAGGTAGTGGAAAATCTCCAATAGAATGCCACGCTTTTTGCAAAAATTGCTTGGGCTCGGGCAGAATTTTAAAAGACGGCAAACTTGCCGCCTGCCCAAATTGCAATGGCAAAGGTTTGATTTCATCTTCTGTTTGCCCAAACTGCTTGGGTTCGGGCAAGGTTGAAAAAGATGTGGTTTTGGTTGTGAATGTTCCTGGCGGCGTTTTAACAGGCGATGAATTGCGTTTAACAGGGCAGGGCGAAGCGGCAGAATCGGAGTCGGAAGTGTCGGGCGACTTGTATTTGAACGTGGTTGTGCAAACGGATGAATTTTTAAGTTTAGAAAACCGAGATTTGCATTGCGCCGTGCCGTTATCTTTATTTGATTTTATGTTGGGCGTCAAAATTAAATTGCCATTTTTGGATGGCATTTTAAATGTTGACATTGCGCCGATGACTAGGGAATTAAAAATTGCAGAACGTGGTTTTCCCGCAGGTAAAAAAGCGGATAATCAAAAAGCAGGCGATTTGTATTTGCATTTTTCCGTTGTTTTTCCAGAAGGTTTGGATGAAAAAACGGCAAAATCTTTAAAACGCATCGCCAAAACCTTGGATACACCAGCGGAAATTGCAAAATGGTTGGATGATTTTGCTCAGCATTGTAAAAATCCACGGTAAACCGCTATTTTTTTGAAAGGATTAAAAAAGTGGCACGATTTATGCAGAGAGAGAGAGAGAGAGAGGGAAGGGCTTTGAAAGCCATTCCTTACACACGCCCATCCATCACCGAAAAAGAAGTGGCTTATGCCAATGATGCCGCTGCCAATGGTTGGGGCGCCCATTGTTACGATTACATTCAACGTTTTGAATCGGCATTTGCGGCGCATTTGGGCGTGCGGCACGTGGTTGCCACATCATCTTGCACGGGCGCACTAACGCTTGGATTGGCGGCTTTGGGCATTCAAACGGGAGATGAAATCATCATTCCCGACACCACGTGGATTGCCAGCGTTGCTCCGATTGTGCAACTTGGCGCCGTGCCTGTGTTTGTGGATATTGACGAAAAAACGTGGTGCATTGACCCTTCAAAAATAGAATCCGCCATCACGCCCAAAACCCGTGCCATTTTGGCTGTGCATTTGTATGGCAATGTGTGCGCATTAGACGAACTTTTAAAAATCGCCAAGCGCCACCATCTTTTTTTAATTGAAGATGCGGCAGAAGCGCTGGGTTCTTCTTTTAATGGCAAACCTTGTGGCGCATTGGGCACGTTTTCTACGTTTTCTTTTCACGGCACAAAAACAATCACAACAGGCGAAGGCGGGCTTTTTGCCACCAACGATTCCGCTTTGTATGAAAAGGTTTTAACCTTATCCAACCACGGCAGGGCGCGCGATGTGGTAGAACAATTTTATCCCGTGATGATTGGTTACAAATTCAAAATGGCCAATATCAATGCTGCCATTGGCTTGGCGCAGTTGGAGCGCTGTGATGAATTGTTTTTGCGAAAACGAGAAATTTTGCATTTTTATAAAAACGCCCTTTTAAAATTTTCAGGCATTACGCTAAACGATGAACGATGCGGCACCATCAACGGCGCTTGGATGCCAAGCGTGGTTTTTGATGAATCGCTAAAAATCACACAAGCGATGATTTTGTCGGTATTCCAAAAAGAAAATATTGATGCGCGCGTTTTTTTCCGCCCGTTGTCAAGCTTGCCAATGTTTGCCGATTGCCCGCAAAACATTGTGGCGCATAGCATTTTTAAGCGCGCCATCAATTTGCCAAGTTTTCACGATATGACGGATGACGACCAAAATCGCGTTGTTGGCGTTATTGCAGGGTTATTAAAATGAATTTTGTATTTTGGGGCGGCACGGGGCAAGCCAAAGTATTGCGGGAAATTATTGATTCTCAAAAATTAGGGCGCATCATTGCCGTTTTTGACAACAATCCCCAAACCCCGCCGCCTTTTGTTGATGTGCCGATTTTTTACGGCATTGCCGCCTTTTATGATTTTTTAAAAAACGCCCCAAAACCGCTTGCAGGCGTTGCCGCCATTGGCGGCGCACGTGGTGCCGACCGATTGCATTATTTGAATTTATTTAAAGAAAACAATTTGGCAACGCCCAATTTGGTGCATCGCACGGCAACGCTTTTAACAACAATTCCTAAAAATCTTGGCATACAAATTTTGGCGAATGTAACGCTCGGTGTGCATTGCCAACTCGGGCGCGGCGTGATTTTGAATTCCTGCGCCAATGTGGAACACGAATGCACGCTTGCTGATGGCGTGCATATTGCGCCTTCTGCAACACTTTTGGGCGTGGTAAATGTTGGCGAAAATGCTTTTGTTGGTGCCAATGCAACAATTTTGCCGTTTTTGAATATCGGCAAAAATGCCACCATTGGCGCAGGTTCCGTTGTTCTGAAAAACGTTGCTGATTTTGCCAAAATCGCAGGCAATCCTGCCAAAGCAATCTAAAAATCCACGGTCAACAGAATATTTTTTTCAAAAAAATAAAGCGTTGACCGTGGATTTTCGTTATTTTGCGGTGAAGCGTTTTACGCCGAAATAGCGGGCAAGTGTTTGGTTATAGAATTCTTGTGAGTCGCTCGTTGGAATTGTCCAATCTTCATAGTTTTTCCAATAGGATTCAAAAGTGCGTTTATCAACAACCACTTCTTCGCGCCCCATTGCCTTTTGTGCGGCGATGGATGATGCCATTTTTTCCCATTTGATTCGCATATCGCAAAGCTTCTAATGCAAAAAGCGCATAGAAAAATGTTATCAAAAGCACAAGATTCGCCGCCATTTTTTTTGTTTTAAGCGTAAAAAAGTTGGAGGCGATTTGTAATGCCACGCAAAATTCTGCCAACTGGATGATTCGCCAATGCATGCGGGCGCGCGCTGGAATGTGCATAATTTGAATGTTGATGGCAACTGCCAAAAAATGCAGGGCAAAAAGCGCTGCCAAAATAAAAAATAGTTTGTTTTGGCATCGCACGGCGCAACAAATGCAAAGCAAAATCAAAAGCGGCAAAATTAAAACAGGCAGTTTGAAACACACGCCGATTAAAACAATGCTGATAATCAAAAAGCGGCGACTACCAACACCACTGCATCCCACGGCAATAAAAAAAGCAAGCGTTGGAATGATGCGCATGCTGATGTGTAAAGCGATTGAAAACGCTCTAAAAAATCCAAAAATGGCAGGGCGAATAATTCACGGATGGTGAAATAACCGTGCAGCAAATCCCCCCGTGCGAAAAACTGACAAACTCGCGCGCTCACTGTGCCCTGGATTAAAATACAAAATCAAAAAACCGATGAAAAATCCCACAAAACCGATGAAAAACCACAAAGTAATTTGATTTTTTGGATTTTGGCGTAAATAAAAAAAGCAAAAACAACAATAAGAAAAAGAATTGCAAATTCAGACATCCACCCCGCAAAAACGCCAAGCACAAACAAAAACGCAGGATTTTTTAAAATCTGGGAGGGTTGGACGATGCGTGATTATTCAACAACATCAAAGTGCGGTAAGGCAAAAACCACAAGAGCATTAAAACAAAAGCCCACAAATAATTGGTGCTGCCAGCTGCCCAAAAGAATACTGCGCCAAAACCTTTGGTGGCAAGAAACCACAACAAAAAAAGCGCCAAAAATGCGGCATCCGCGCGGCAAAAACGTGGTGTGCGGTTAAAAAATACAACGAATAACAAATAAAAAAATGCCGTGCCAAAAGCGGCGTTGATAAACGCCCACCACGGTGTGTGCGCCAAAGCTGCCACAAAACCCACGCGCAACAATTCGCCCAAGCGGCCGTTCCAGTGAAAATAAGAATGCTCTGCGGCATTCAATCCGCCCACACCAAAGCCCAAATCATCGCTTTGCGCAGGAAATAGAGCGTTTAAAACAAAAAAGAAGAGAAAAAAATCAACAAAAAACGTTTTTCCACGGTAAACCCAAAAAAATTTCAAAAAAAATTTGCGTCTACCGTGGATTCTCGGCTTGCCGTGCGCCGTTTAAAAGCAGCGCAATGTTGAGCAGATTTTCCAAAAAAGACGCGTTGGATTTGGCAGCGCCTTTGATAACGCAATCCAAATGTTGTGTGGCAACAAGGGCGGCTTCAATGGCGGGGCGTTTGAATTTGCCAACTGCCGTTTTAATTTGCGCTTGCCGCAAGCCCCACAAACCCGCATTTTTAAAGGCGAGCGCTTGCGGCACATTGGCATCCATTTGGCTTCTAACGGCAAAGAGTGCGCGCAATTCTTCGGCAATTCCCCACAAAATCAACACATTCGCTTCGCCTTCTTCAATTAAAGATTGCGCAACTTTGGCAAATTTGGCGAGATTGCCGTTCAACAAGGCTTCCCGCAAATGCGCAACGCTATATCGCGCCACGTTCAAAATGGCATCTTGCACTTCTTCAAAAGTAAGTTCCCGTGCGGGGTAGAGCAAAGCTAGTTTTTGGATTTCTTGATGCGCGGCAAGCAAATTGCCTTCCACGCGCTCGGCAATAAAATCCAAGGCTTCTTTGGGTGCGCTTTGTTTTTGGCGTTTCAAGCGCATTGCAATCCAGCCTGAAAGTTGTGAAAAAGGCGGTGCATCAACCTTAATAACCACGGCTTTTTGGGTTAATTCGGTAAACCAAGCCGATTTTTCATCCTTCCAATCCAACTCTGCCAAATAGATTAAAAGTAAAACGTCTGGGTGATTTTTTGCCAAATAATTTTTTAAGGCGGGCGTGCCGTCTCTGCCCATTTTGCCGCCCGGGGCGCGCAAATCAATCAATGTTTTGGGCGAAAAAAGGGAGGTGTTTTCTGCCGCGTCTATCAAACTTTGCCACTGAAAACCAACGCCCACTTCCAAAATTTTGCGCTCGGAAAAACCCGCATTTTTGGCTTTTAAACGAATGGTGTCGGTGGCTTCCAAGGTTAAAAGCGGGTCGTTGCCATAAACTGCATAAACGGGGTAAAGCGGGGATTTTTCAATTTGTTCGGCGCGTAAAAACATTATTCTTCCACGGGCGCAGTAGGTTGTGTTAAAGACAACTGCCGCAAAATTTGGTTAGACAAATCTTGATACATATCGCGCCACAAAATCGCTTCTTCGGATTCTTTGGCGAGCAAGGTGTCATCGCTGTGGCTGATGTCGCGCGTTAAGGTAATTTCGTGCGATGGCACAATGACTTGCCCTGCTTGGTTTTTAACTTGAAAGGCGTAATCCACTTCCAAGCGATATTCTTTCACGCGTCCTTGGCTATCCAAACTGAGGATATTTTTTTGTCGTTCATTTTTGATTTGCGTAAAAATGGCTTGTGCCGATTCATGGTTATGCACAATTTCGGTGGTGCCAAGGGATTGGATATAACGCGTTAGCCACAAATACAACTCCGAGTTCGGATCCAAATCAATAAGAATGCTTTGATAAGGCAAGGCACTCAATTCAGAACCACGCAACTGAAAGCCACAGGCAACAAGCACAAAAGCAGCAAAAAAAGCACAAAAAACGGATTTCATTGTTGGGTAGAAAGACAAAAAACAGCCATAGTTTAAAGCAAAACGAGAATACTCTGAAAATCCACGGTCAACGCAATAATTTTTCAAAAAAACAAAGCGTTTACCGTGGAAAAGTGTTAAAAAGCGTTTTTTTATCGTTATTCAAGTGGCAAACAATGGAAAAAGAACAATTTTTGAATTTGCTCATCAACGAATTTGTGGCAGAAAAACGCTCCAAACGCCGTTGGCGCGTGTTTCGTTGGGTGTTGATTTTGTTGTTGATTGTCGGAATCGTGGGCTTGGCTGTGCCTTCTTCCGATTCGTCCGTGACCGAATCGTCGCATGTGGCGCTTATCAAATTAAACGGTGAAATCAAAAACGATCAAAGTGCAAGCGCGGAAAATCTCATCAAAGCCTTCAACAACGCCTTTGCCTCGCCAAAAACAACTGGCATTATTTTGGAAGTCAATAGCCCGGGCGGCTCCCCCGTTCAAGCCGGCGCAGTGTTTGATGAAATTATGCGTTTAAAACGCACAAATGCCGACAAGCGCGTGATTGCGGTAATTGAAGATGTTGGCGCATCAGGCGCTTATTACATTGCCGCGGCAGCCGATGAAATCTTTGTGCATCCTTCAAGTTTGGTCGGTTCCATCGGTGTCATCATGTCGCAATTCGGCTTGGATAAAGTGATTGAGAAATTGGGCATTGAGCAGCGCACAATTACCGCTGGCAAAAATAAAGCGTTTTTAGACCCCTTTTCGCCCGAAAACCCCGCGCAAAAAGCACACGCCGAACGTTTGGTTGCCAACATTCATACGCATTTTAAAAATGCAGTAAAAGCCGGGCGCGGCGAACGTTTAAAAGAAAATGATGAGATTTTTTCCGGCTTGGTTTGGACGGGCGATGAAAGCATTGCCTTGGGTTTGGCGGATAAAATCGGGCAAGTGCGCGATGTGCAACGCACGGTTTTTAACGATGCGCCGCTTAAAGATTACACCGTTGAAACTGATTTGGCTCAGCGCGTGATGAAGCATTTGGGCGTGCAATTTCGCACCGAAATGGCAGCCTTTTTAAAGGATTTGCAGATTTTCTGAAATAAAAACGGGGGCGCCGACATCAACCTTTTCAAAAAGCGCAATCACATCCGCATTTTTCATGCGAATGCAACCGTGCGATGCGGCAACGCCAAAAGGCGAATCATCTGGCGCGCCGTGGATATAAATATAGCGGGAAAAAGTATCAACAACCCCTAAGCGATTTTTGCCAATATCCATGCCGCAAAGCCACAAAATGCGGCTTAAAATCCAGTCGCGCTTGGGGTTTTCTTGTGAAAGTTTGTCGTTATATATTTCGCCCGTAAACCGACGCCCCACAAAAACCGCCCCTTCGGGCGCATTGCTGCCGATTTTGGCGCGTATAAAATGGCGGCCGCGCGGGGTTTTTTCGCTGCCTTTGATTTCGCCTGCGCCATTTTTGGCGGTGGAAATCGTAAAACGTTCAATAACTCTTTGATTTTCAAACAAAAAAAGGCGTTGCGTGGCGATGCAAATACGGATTTCTTTCATTTTTTGCCGCGTCTGGCTTTAAAAAAATTGCGTAATAATTTAACGCTTTTGTCTTCCAACAACCCGCCTGCAATTGTGGCGTGGTGGTTGAGTTGTGGATTGTCAAACAAATTCACCGTGCTGCCCGCCACACCGCTTTTAAAATCAAAAGCGCCAAAAATAATGCGTTTTAAGCGTGCTTGAAAAATAGCGCCAGCGCACATTGCACAAGGCTCAAGTGTTACATAAAGCTCGCATTCGGGCAGGCGATAATTTTGCAAATGCCTTGCGGCATCGCGCAAAGCCATAACTTCCGCATGTGCTGTGGGGTCGCTTTGCGACAACGATGAATTAAAGCCGCGCCCCACGACCACGCCATTTTGCACAACCACCGCGCCCACGGGCACTTCACCCAAAATGAGCGCACCTTCGGCTTGAACAAGCGCTTCGTTCATCCAATGTTCGTCCATCGGCGAAAAAGCACCAATTTTAACGGGCGCAAAGTCAATGATGGCTTCGGAGACCACAATTTCTTCGTAATGCCCGCCGCATGCGGCAATGGCGCGCAACCACTCTTCGGTATTCACGTTTTTTTGTTTAATTAAAAAAGCGTTATTTTTGCACAATCTTAAAAATAACACGCGGGGCAAAAGCCCCGCGCGGCGCATTTGGGTAACAAGGCAGCGACCACCCCGGCACTACGAACCGCGACTAGGCGGCGAGTGCGTAACGCTCGTCGTTGGCGTTTATTGAATTTGCTAGGATTACGTCCTTCGCCTTTCGCGTTGCCGGCTCAGCTTTATGCGCCCTGTCGAAGCCAGTGCATCCCCATCAAAAAAACGCTTTTCTGCATTTTTTCCGCTTTTTTTGCCGAAGAGATTTTTGAAGACTCGGCAAAAATAATATTGCGGGCGAAGGGTTGAAACGTTTTTTTGGTGGAGATGAGGGGAATCGAACCCCTGTCCAAAACGCCGCCACTTTGCAGGAATAACAACGATTTGTGCATTGTGCGCAATTTTTACGCCCGCCGCAAGCAATTTTGAAAAAAATTACAAGTTCACCGTGGATTGTTGCATTTTGGCATTGTTTTTTTAAGTGTATAATGCGTTTTTTTATTTAACAAAAAACAATGAAAAATCAAATAGTTACCCCCCCCCC
>ERZ1035025.191-NODE-191-length-44960-cov-23.003229_pt1 | contig 44960 bp, 31 predicted proteins | sample MGYA00520619_ERZ1035025 | MGnify/ENA primary metagenome ERZ1035025 (study PRJEB33766, sample SAMN09781742) | gut metagenome | biome: gut microbiome | host: Homo sapiens | place: Madagascar | study: EMG produced TPA metagenomics assembly of the PRJNA485056 data...
GAGTAATTTTATCTTACATCAGTTTGGAGGTTTACACAAACTTTGGGATACTCCCTTTTGAGGTGTCCCCTCAAAAACCAGTTCTTTTTTTATGATGTCTGAAATTCTGTTAAATTAACACTTCTCAGGTTCCGGATAATCAACACCGAACGTTTCAACTGTCACGGTTTTCATTACCTGTGGCTGTAACGGACGGTCAGAGTAATCGGTTGCTGTTTCCGCAATTTTATTGACAACATCCATACCCTCGATCACTTTGCCGAATGCAGCATAAGCGCCGTCTAAGTGTGGAGAGTTCTTGTGCATGATGAAAAACTGGGAACCGGCAGAATCCGGGATCATAGTTCTTGCCATGGATAAAACACCTTCCGAATGTTTTAAGTCATTTTTGAAACCGTTCTGGGAAAATTCTCCTTTGATTTCATAGCCCGGGCCACCCATTCCGGTTCCGTCTGGGTCGCCGCCCTGGATCATGAAACCGTTGATGACACGGTGGAAGATAACGCCGTCATAAAACCCTTTTTTTACTAAACTGATAAAGTTGTTTACAGTATTTGGTGCGATTTCAGGATAAAGCTCTGCTTTCATGATATCGCCGTTTTCCATCTCGATTGTAACAATTGGATTTGACATAATAATTGATTCCTTTCATTGAATATGATATCGTGATTTTTCATATACACACCATATTGTAACGAAAAAATATGTTTTCGTAAAGATAAAACGCAAAAAATCAGATCGTTGTATTCTGAAAGCAGACTCTGATCTTTTGTGCAATGCCGGCATCAATAAAGCCTTTGTCTGCCATATCATCGAGAATATCGCAGGTTTTTTCATGCGAAAAACCCTGTTTATAAGGGCGGCTTTCGGTGAGTGCCTGATAAATGTCGATACACGCCATAATGCGTTCCGGCTCGTTTAATTCGGCGGCAGTTTTGCCGAAAGGATAGCCTTTTCCGTTCAGTTTTTCGTGGTGGAATGCTGCCCAGTCACGGATGTCTTCAAAATCGTTGATATTGGACAGAATCAGATAAGTATATCCTGCATGGTTTTTCATTTTTGAAAATTCTTCATCGGTCAGCTTATCCGGTTTTTCCAGAATATCATTGTCGATTGCCATTTTGCCGATATCATGAAGTGCGCCAGCCAGATACATTTTCTGAACCTGTGTGGGATCGTAGCCGTTGTACGCTGCAAATGCGGCGGCTTTCTCTGCGACACCGATGGAGTGTCTGCTTGTAAAAGAAGATTTATAGTCGACGATCTGCGCAAAAAAGTCGGCGATATTTTTGCAGGTTTCCCAGTCAAAGGTCTGTTTTTCTCTCGGAACGATCTCCCAGAGTTTCGTTTCAAAGGAGTCATCCCTGAAAGCTGCAAATTCGTTATCTGAAAATATATGGAAAAAAGCATCCACACATGCGGCGTCAAAAAGTTTATCCGTATGCCGGATCAGGTACTGTTTTACCATATCCCATCTCTGTGTTTCAAATGCACCGCTGTGCCCGATGATATCCACCACATCGGCAAGGTGGATAATGCGCGCAGACAGAGGAACTTCATCCCATTTTTTGTGAAATGGTCCTGTGCCGTCCGCATGCTCATGATGGTATAGGATTGCATTGGTAACGTCAGTTTTAAAAGGGATTTTTGCAAGATTCCGTTCACCGTAGATGCAATGCAGGTTTGTAGTGTTTGCCACAAGGTCAGCGGTCAGGTCTTTTGCAGAATGCTTCTGCAATTCCTCGGAAATATATTGGGTGAGGGCGTTGTCGTGCAACAGAGCGCAGATTGCGAGATCCTGCAGGGCATCCTCCGGCAGATCAAAATACTGCCCCATGCGCACACTGATATATGCCACTCGCTTTCCATGTTTATTTTTAATATTCACCAGTTCTGCCTCGATGCAGTCGAGAGCATAGGAACAGGCACTGATCAAACCGATAATATCTATCTCCATAATTTATTTTTATGAAATCGGACGGCATACAAAGCCATGCCTTGCGATTTCATAACCTCCTTAAATTAGTAATAATTCCTATTATTGGATTATAAAATCAGTTTTCCATATTGTCAATAAGTTACCGTTCACAGGTTACCCTACGAACTGTAACTTCGCAGCCCCATATAAAGTTTTGCTTCGCAAAAGAGGGATGCTCACACCCACATCACGTTCATACGCACCTGAACAGCATGGTGTTCAGGTGCTGAGTGAACAGTAACGTCAATATTCGTTACAGTATTCATATGACCATGATTAGTTTTGGAAAGAATAGCAGAAGTTTCATATTTTTATATGAAGTGTCTCAAAAAAACTTCCTTGTAAATTTTTTTGTTTTATGGTTTGATAAGTACAGAAAAAGAGTATCGGAGAATAAAGGAGAGAAAAAGTATGCCAGTTTTTGATTTCAGCAGCGCTTCAGAGGAAAAAGAAGCGTTTGTATGTACATATACCGCATTTACATCAGACAGTTCCGAAAAAACACCGGACAATCCGATCCTGGTGTTAGACAATCAGCAAAAACAGTGGAGCCATCATTCCACCGGAGTATTTTGCAACCAGAGCCAGTGGACAGCATTTGAGTTTAAGGAGGAGGACGAGACATTCCGTTCCAATATCCTGCGGATCGATGCACGTTTTGTGAATCTGATCAAATGGCTTGGGGAGAACCGTATCAACGTTCTTTTGTCCGGGGAAAACAGGGCGGACGGCTATGCCGTGTACAAGATCAGGGAAAATGCTTTTCACGGTGGAACGAAACTCTCTGCGGCGGATGGATTTTTACAGTATGTGATGGAACGCCTTTTATCGAGCAGTGCACCGGAGCAGGAGGATGAGGACGAAGAGTTAGACGAGAGCGGTGACAACATGAAGCTTACCAGTATCCAGAGTATTTCGGATTTCTTAAACTGCGCAGGAAGAACCATGCCGGACAATATCAGACTGTGGGCGAGAAGAAATTTAGCAGTTGCACGTTCCAGCGAAGTGTCTGCCGAGGAACGCCGCCACGCGCAGCGTGCACTTTCCATTATGACGAATATCCAGTGGAAAAATAATTATTTTGAAGCAATCGATCCGGTGGAAGCGCGCAGAATCTTAGATGAAGAACTGTACGGAATGGAAAAAGTAAAACAGCGTATCATGGAGACTATCATCCAGATCAACCGCACACACACACTTCCAGCGTATGGACTTCTGCTTGTCGGACCGGCAGGAACCGGAAAATCGCAGATCGCCTATGCGGTGGCAAGAATTTTAAAACTGCCGTGGACGACACTCGATATGAGTTCCATCAATGACCCGGAGCAGTTGACCGGAAGCTCCCGTATCTACGGAAATGCGAAGCCTGGTATTATTATGGATGCATTTTCCATGGCTGGCGAGTCGAACCTTGTATTCATCATCAACGAGCTTGATAAGGCTGCATCCGGAAAAGGAAACGGCAATCCGGCGGACGTACTTCTTACCTTATTAGATAATCTTGGATTTACAGACAACTATATGGAATGTATGATTCCGACCGGCGGTGTCTATCCGATTGCAACTGCCAATGTAAAAGAAGATATCAGCGCCCCGCTGATGTCACGTTTTGCAGTGATTGATATCCCGGATTATACGCAGGAAGAGAAAAAAATCATTTTCTCCAAATTTGCACTGCCAAAAGTATTAAAGAGAATCGGATTGCTGCAGGGCGAGATCGTTCTGACCGAGGAGGGACTGGATGAACTGATCGAGCAGTATAAGAATACATCGGGAATCCGTGATCTGGAGCAGGCGGCAGAGCACCTAGCAGCCAATGCACTGTATCAGATTGAAGTAGACCATGTAAAACAGGTTGTGTTCGATGCGGAAATGGTAAAAAAATTATTTGCGTAAAAAACAAAATATAAGAAAGGTAAAAAGACCACTTCATGAAATTTTTCGTGAGGTGGTCTTTTTCTGTCCGAATTAATGGACAGAAAATATGGATAATGGGAAGCAGCAAGAGGGCAAAATGACGGAAAGTGAGGAGCATGGCAGATGAAAACGGAATATCAGATTATTGCGGTAGACTTTGACGGAACACTTTGTACGGACTGCTTCCCAAAGATCGGACAGCCGAATACAGCACTGATCGAACTGCTGAAAGGATTGAGAAGGCAGGGACGCCAGATTATTTTGTGGACGTGCCGCTGTGGAAATCAGTTAGAGGAAGCAGTGGAATGGTGCAGGAAGTGGGAACTGGAATTTGATGCGGTGAATGAGAATCTGCCGGAGATTATCGAAAGGTACGGATCAGACGGAAGAAAGATTTATGCGGATGTTTATATTGATGACAAAAGCTGTTTTCCATGGGAGGTAAAAAAGGATGAGAAAGTTGGATTATGAATTTATTTTTACATGCGGTATTGTTGCATTTATCGCAGCGCTTGGAATGGTAGCTGGCATTGTTGTGCTGGCTGGGGCAAAGATTTATGTTTATAACCTGCCTTTGATCGTGGGAAGCTTTCTGGCTATCGGAGGACTTTTGTGGGGATTATTGTTAGTTTTGAACAATGGTAAGGTGGAAAAAAGGACAAAACATCGTTACTGCTCAGACAGTATCTGAGCACTTTGCTGTATCATACATATCAGTTACTATATTTACCAGATTAAGGTTGACGCTCTATCGTGAATTACATATAATAAGCATGATTTACTGTGTCTTTTTGGGGAATACCGAAGGCATTTGGAGGAAAAATGAGAAGAAACCTTAATATAAAACAGAGAAAATGGCGGAGCTTTATCTTTGCAACGATTTTTGGTGTGACAGCAGCGACTGCGGTCATTACGGTAAAACCGTTGGAAAGTTATGCGTATACGGAGACGGCAGGTGTTTTGAATGATGGACCGGTACAGATGCGAAAGACTCCGGTAGATGGGGACAAGATCACATCTTTAGCTGCGGGTACAGCAGTCCGTGTGATAGATGAAGTGGATGGCTCCGATGGAATGAAATGGTACAAGGTACAGATTTCCTATAATGGAATGGCATCCACCGGATATATCCGGTCAGATTTTATCACGCTTTCAACAGAAGATACCTCTTCCGGAAGTGCGATCACAGACAGTTCGGCACAGGGAGCGGTCGGAGTGGTCACGAACACCAATGGCAACGTTTACGTGAGAACCGGAGCAAGCACGGCATATTCGCCGGTGACCATGGTAAAAAGAGACCAGACGGTGAATGTGCTGGGACAGACAACGACGAATGGGACAATCTGGTATAATGTGACGTTTAATAAAGATGGGGTGGATTATGCCGGGTGGATCTGTGGAACATACCTTGCGGTAACAGGACAGACTTCTGCGGACGGATCGCAGGGAGCTGCTACAACAGTGACAGATGAAGAATATGTTGCATCGTTAAAATCAGCAGGATTTCCGGATAGCTATTGTAACTCACTTCTGGCATTGCACCAGAAGTATCCAGACTGGCAGTTCGTTCCGGTACAGACAGGACTGGACTGGAATACCGTCATTGCAAATGAGAGTGTTGTCGGAAGGAATCTGGTGCAGAGTTCTTCCAATGATGCGAGAAAGTCAACGGAGACGGGTGCTTATGACTGGGCGACCAACAAATGGTATGGTTATGACGGAGCAGGCTGGGTAAGTGCCTCCTCCAATTACATAGCATATTGCATGGATCCGAGAAATTACCTGAATGACACGTATATTTTTCAGTTTGAAACGTTAGAATATGCGCCATATCAGAACGTGACAGGAGTTGGAAATATTCTGTCAGGCAGTTTCATGAGTGGAAACTATAGCGATACAGACGGAGCATCGCGAAGCTATGCAGATACTTTCATGGAAGTGGGACAGAACTTGAGTGTCAGTCCTTATCATCTGGCTGCAAGATGTAAGCAGGAGCAGGGAAATAAGGGGACAAGTCCTTTGATCTCTGGCAATTACTCTGGCTATAATGGATATTACAATTACTTTAATATCGGAGCATATACGACATCGTCTGCGTCTGCGACGGTCAACGGATTGATTTATGCGAAAAATAACGACTGGAATTCTATTTATAAATCAATTAATGGTGGAGCTGGTATCGTTGGAAATAATTATGTGAAAAAAGGGCAGAACACCTTATATTTCCAGAAATTTAATGTGGTGAATATGAACAGCATATACTCACATCAGTACATGACAAATGTGCAGGCGGCAATGTCAGAAGGAAAAACAATGAGCACCGCTTATGCGGATAAATCACAGGGATTTATATTCCGTATTCCGGTGTATAGCAATATGCCGGAGTCAGCAGTGACGTTTTCAGACAGTGGTAATCCGAATAACTGGCTCTCTTCTCTCAGTGTAAGCGGATATGGACTGACACCGTCTTTCCAGGGAGCAGTAACCGATTATTCCGTGATCGTTGGAACCGAGGTAAGCTCGATCAATGTAGGTGCTTCGGCAGTTGCACCGAAAGCGGGAGTTTCCGGAGCGGGAACTTATGCATTGAATTATGGAAATAATGCGATCAACGTAACTTGTGTGTCACAGAGCGGTTCGGCAAAAACCTACACGATCAATGTGGTAAGACAGCAGCCGGCAGCAGACAATACCCAGACACCGGAAAGTGGTGGAACAACGGTTGCGGACGGCGTATCCGTTTCTACCTCCTATAAACTGGGAGATACCGTGATCACAGGTATTACACCGGGAACAGGCGCTTCTTCTGTACTTGCCAATATCTCAGCGGGAAGCGGCACGGTCAAAGTGCTGAAAGCAGATGGCACAGAAAATACCGGTGCAGTCGGAACAGGTAATAAAATTGCAGTATATGCAAATGGAACACTGGTGAAGCAGTATGACGTTGTCATTTACGGTGACATCAATGGAGATGGAAAAATCTCTGTGGTCGATCTGGTCATGATGCAGAAACAGATTCTTGGAACATCACAGCTTTCCGGTGCGTATGCAGCGGCTGCGGACATAAGCAGAGATGGAAAAGTTTCCGTAAAAGACCTAGTGCTTTTGCAGAAACATATTATAAATGCAGCACAGATTGAACAGTAACAGGGCTGTGTGGATAGAAAGAGTTATTTTAGTGAGAAAATACAATTTTCACACATAAGAATGGAGAGTAAAATGAAAAAGAAATTAGGTGTGATCATTACACTGTTAACATTATGCATCTGCCTTATGACACCGCAGATGCATGCCAAGGCGGCTTCCGGAAAAACAACGATCGCTGTGTCTGCCGGTTCCCTGAATATCGGACAGACTGTGACGGTAACGGCAAAAGCATTAAGTGCATCCGGGGACAGTGCATATGCCAATATGGTTTTGACCTATGATGCCGGCATTCTGGAGTTTGTGAGCTGTAATGCAACTTATGGCGGTGGCGGCGGAAGTATTTCGGTAGCGAGTGACAGCTTCAGTGTGACATTAAAAGCAATCAGTGCGGGAAAAGCTTCTATTTCGCTTTCTGCTACGGATGGTGTTATTTACGGTACCGAAGAAGAATTGGATTCCATGGCAGGCAGCAGCACTTCTGTAACGGTCAAAAACGAAGCAGCAGGCAGCAATGGAAATGAGGGAAATGGAAGCAGTTCTGGAACAGGAAGTAACAACAATACTGGAAGCAATACGGCAGCTTTATCCGCAGATAATTCCTTAAAGGCACTGACGATTTCACCGGGAACATTGTCTCCGGCTTTTAAGGGAAGCACCACAAAGTACACGGCAACGGTTGATAATTCCGTGACAAGTATTGCAGTGAGTGCAACACCGGTCAATGAAAAGGCAACGATTGAGTCTGTGACTGGAAATACGAATCTTGCAGTTGGGGCAAACGTTGTTCAGATTGTCGTAAAAGCAGAAAATGGTACAACAGCCACTTATAAAATCACTGTGACAAGACAGGCTGCAGGAACCACCGGAAGTGAGACGACAACTACAGGCAGTGAAAACGGAGACGACGGAAATGGTGACAGCGAGACCCCAGAAGATACTGAGGAAGTGGATGCAACGGAAACTCCGGTGCCGGCGGCAGACGTTGTGATCAATAACACAACCTACCATATCGCAGACAATTTTACAGAGGAACAGATTCCGGCTGATTTTACGGAAACAACGGTTAATTTCCGGGGAGCGGAATGCAGAGGTCTGACATTCAACAAGGGAACGATCTCTCTGATCTATCTGGAAACAGACAATGTGGATGCAACAACCGGCAGATTCTTTATTTATGATGAGACCAGGGATGTTGTCTATGATTTTATGAAGTTTACTGCAGGTGAGAGCAGTTATGTGATTCCACTTTTGGCACCGCTTGATTCGGTACTGCCGGAGAGTTATGTGCAGGTGTCCCTGCAAATGCCGGAAAATACCGTGATGACCGCTTACCAGCTTCCGGTAGAGGATGGAGAGGAAGCATCTGATTTTTATATCTTTTATGGAGTGAACCAGGACGGAACCGAAGGCTGGTATCAGTATGATGCAGCAGAAGGCACTTACCAGCGTGTCAATGGAAATATCACCGAGACAGCGGATTCTTCTTCGGATGATCTTGCAGCATTGCAGAGCGAGTATGATGAACTCTCAAAGAAATATAAAGATGCAAAATCCTTTTCCAGAAACATGATCGCTGTGCTTATTTTTGTATTGGCAATCGCAGTTGTGATCATACTGAATATCATGCTCTTTGGCAGAAAGAAAAAAGGAAAAGACGAACTCTCAGAGGACAACGATCCGGAGCTTGACGAGCCAGAGAACGAGGACGACGAAGCAAACGAAGAGACAGAAACCGAGAAAAAACCTTTCTTGGGAAAATTCCATGGATTCCGAAAAAAAGAAAAAAATGAGGATGAGGACGATTATTTCGATGACGAGGAAGAGTACATCGAGGAAGAACATCCAATCAACAGGGCTTACCGCGAATGGAATGATTATGAGGATGAAATTCCATCCACTTCTGAGAAATCAGTGACAGAAGAAAAGTCCGAGAAAAAATCATCTACAGAAAATGAAAAAATGGATGTGCCGCAAAAAAATGAAACTTCTGTGAAAAATGAAAAAGGAATGGAAGTTTTCGACCTAAATGATTTATAATATAAAATAGAATGTAGGTAATTGCGAAAATCATTCATAACGTAAATTAAATTGTGAAAAATCAACAAAAGCTTGAGAAAACACTGTGGAAGCGTGTTTTCGAAAATTTTGTTGATTTTGAACAATTTGAGATAGATTAAGGAGAGTTTGCAATCACCTAATAAATAACATGAGGAGACAACATGCAATTACCATACACTGTAAAAGCCAAAAAGGCGATTGATATCGCCGGCAAAATGTCAAAATCATTACATCATAATTATATCGGAACCGAGCACTTACTGATTGGGCTATTGAAGGAAAATTCAGGAGTAGCGGCAAAAATTCTGAATGAGAATGGTGTAGAGTTAGATAAAATTGTAGATCTGATCAAAGAATTGATCGCTCCGGCGGAGGGAACAGCAGTAGCAGAATCAGATGGTTATTCACCGAGAGCAGCAAAAGTTCTTGAGAATGCAGAGAAGGAGGCAGGCAGATTCCATGCAGATGCCATTGGAACAGAACATATTCTGATTGCCATGATCAAAGAGACAGACTGTGTTGCATCCAGATTACTGACAACGCTGTCCGTCAATATGCAGAAAGTCTTTGTGGACACTCTCATTGCGATGGGGGAAGATGCAAATCTTTACCGCGAAGAATTTCAGAATGGCCGTCCGGGAAAAAAGAAAAATAATGAGGGAACCCCGACGTTGGATCAGTATTCCAGAGATCTGACACAGCTTGCAACGGAAGGAACACTGGATCCGGTGGTTGGACGTGAGGAAGAAATCCAGAGAGTGATTCAGATTCTAAGCAGAAGAACGAAGAACAATCCATGTCTGATCGGAGAATCGGGAGTTGGTAAAACGGCTATCGTGGAAGGAATCGCAGAGCGTATCGTATCCGGCCTTGTACCGGACTCTGTTCAGGGAAAAAGAGTGGTATCTTTAGACCTATCCGGTATTGTGGCTGGTTCAAAATACCGTGGAGAATTTGAAGAGCGTATCAAAAAAGTGATTCAGGAAGTGACAAAAGCAGGAAATGTTTTGCTGTTTATCGATGAGCTTCACACAATCATCGGTGCCGGTGGCGCAGAGGGCGCGATCGATGCCTCTAATATTTTAAAACCTGCACTTGCCCGTGGTGAGATTCAGATCATGGGAGCAACGACAATCACAGAATACCGCAAATATGTAGAAAAAGATGCTGCACTAGAGCGAAGATTCCAGCCTGTGACGGTGGAGGAACCGGGCGAGGAACAGACAGTTGCAATTTTGAAAGGGCTTCGCGGTAAATACGAAGCACATCATCATGTAAAGATCACGGATGAGGCAGTCGAGGCGGCAGTCCGCCTGTCAGCGCGCTATATCAATGACCGTTTTTTGCCGGATAAGGCAATTGATTTGATGGATGAAGCAGCAGCAAGAGTGCGGTTTGGCGTGTCTAACCATACAGAGAAACTTGCGGAATTGAGAAATCAGATCACAGAAAAAGAATTACAGTTAGAGGATGCTCTGAGCAATTCCGATATTGCGCTTGCAAAACAGTGCAAGGAAGAAAAAGAAGCATTGGAAGCAGAGCTTGAGAAGCAGACAAAAAAAGCGCAGCGTGAGATCCGAAGAAAGAATCTGTCTGTCACAGAGGATGATGTGGCAGATGTTGTTTCCGGCTGGACAAAAATTCCGGTGAAGAAACTGGCAGAAGGCGAGGCAGCCCGCCTGAAAAAATTAGAGGCAACGCTGCACAAACGTGTCGTTGGTCAGGAAGAAGCTGTGACGGCTGTGGCAAAAGCGGTGAGACGTGGACGTGTCGGTTTAAAAGATCCGAGAAGACCAATCGGTTCGTTCCTGTTCTTAGGACCTACAGGCGTAGGTAAAACGGAGATTTCCAAGGCATTGGCGGAGGCTGTTTTCGGCAATGAACAGGCGATGATACGTGTTGATATGTCGGAGTACATGGAGAAACACAGTGTTTCTAAAATGATCGGTTCCCCGCCGGGATATGTCGGACATGAGGACGGCGGTCAGCTCAGCGAGAAAGTGCGCAGGAATCCGTATTCCGTGATTTTGTTTGACGAGATTGAAAAAGCGCATCCGGATGTATTTAATATTTTACTCCAGGTGTTAGACGATGGACATATCACGGATTCCCAGGGACGCAAGGTGGACTTTAAAAATACGATCATTATCATGACATCAAATGCAGGAGCACAGTCCATTGTGGAACCGAAAAAACTTGGTTTTGCATCTTCTGATGATGAAAAGCAGAATTACGAGCGCATGAAAAACAGTGTGATGGAGGAAGTGCGCAGGATTTTCAAACCGGAGTTCTTAAACCGTATTGATGAGACCATCGTATTCCGTTCACTGAACAAAAATGATATGAAACAGATCGTCACATTAATGTTGAAAGATCTGACAGACCGTTGTAAGAGCCAGATGGATATCACACTTCATGTGCGTGACAGCGTGAAAAATTATATTGTGGAAAAAGCATACGAACCGAAATATGGAGCAAGACCACTCCGCCGCAAAATCCAGAATGAGATCGAGGATCAGCTTGCAGAAGAAATCTTAGACGGCAAGGTGAAAAAGGGTGATGAAGTGATCGTCACTACGAAAAAGAATGCAGTTGTTTTTGAAGTAAAGGAACAGTAACACAAAAATAAAAAAATCCTTAAAAATGATGAAAATGCTGGCAATCGAAATGTAGTTGAGCTATAATGATTTTACAAAATTTTTACGGTGCAGCAGGCAGAGAAGGACTGTACCACAGGAGGAAAAGATGAGCGCTATTAGTGAATTAATTCGTTCAGAAGCAGATGGAACGATCAGTTTTGGAGATTACACTCTGGATGCAAAGGCAAAGCTTGATAACTTCGGGCATCAGGGAGATCTTTATAAGGTAAAAACTTACAAAGACATCACAAAGCTGGAGCGTAATGGTATGTTTGTTTATGAATCCGTACCGGGAACAGCGGCATATCATTTGAATGCAACGGACACAGGAATTTCTTTTTCCGTGGAAGGACCGGAAGATGCTCAGATCACACTGGAGTTAGAAGAAGAGACTGAGTATGAAATTACAGTGGACGGAGCAAGCGCAGGTAAGATGAAAACAAATCTCGGTGGCAAGTTGACCGTCAGTGTGGAACTTGGAGAGAAACCGGTAGAAGTTCAGATTCAAAAATGCTAAGAAATGATAAGGGGTTGTCAGAAACGGCAACTCCTTTTAATGTCAATCGGAACTATTTGCAGAGTTTCCGGTTATTTTTTTGATTGGGAAGGTTATATGGCAAAAGGAAAAACAAGTATTTTTTTCTGCCAGTCCTGCGGATACGAATCGTCCAAATGGATGGGGCAGTGTCCGGGATGTAAGGAATGGAATACATTTGTAGAAGAAGTGGTGGACAAAAAGAGTGCGGGCACACTGGCAAAGCAGAAAGCGACAGCGTCAGAGGCAAAGGTACTGCCTCTGTCCCAGATCGAGATGACCTATGACAAGCGTGTGTCAACAGACATGAAAGAATTAGACCGTGTACTTGGCGGCGGTATTGTGCAGGGTTCCATGGTGTTAGTGGGAGGTGATCCCGGAATCGGAAAATCCACATTGCTGCTTCAGGTCTGCAGGAATCTGTCGGAGCATAACATAAAAGTGCTCTATATTTCCGGGGAGGAATCTTTGCAGCAGATCAAAATCCGTGCGGAGCGCATCGGAAATTTCGGGGACAGTCTGAAACTGCTGTGTGAGACAAATCTTGACACCATAAAGGCAGTCATTGACCGGGAAAAACCGCAGATCGTTGTAATCGATTCCATCCAGACGATGTTTAACGAAGAGGTTTCCTCGGCACCGGGCAGTGTATCACAGGTGCGCGAGTCCACAGGTGTTTTGATGCAGATCGCAAAGGGAATGGGAATCTCCATTTTCATTGTGGGACATGTGACGAAAGAGGGAGTGGTGGCAGGACCGAGGGTGTTAGAACACATGGTAGACACCGTGCTTTATTTTGAGGGAGACAGGCATGCGGCTTACCGTATTTTAAGAGGTGTAAAAAACCGTTTTGGCTCCACAAATGAGATCGGTGTGTTCGAGATGCGGCAGGATGGTCTTGTGGAAGTGGAAAATCCGTCTGAATATATGTTGAGCGGCAAGCCGGAGGGAGCGTCCGGCTCTGTTGTGGCATGTTCCATGGAGGGGACAAGGCCAATTCTTTTAGAGGTGCAGGCGCTTGTGTGCCACAGCAATTTTGGAATTCCGCGAAGAACAGCGGCAGGAACGGATTTTAACCGTGTCAATCTTTTGATGGCGGTTCTGGAAAAAAGACTGGGCTTAAAGCTGGGTGACTGTGACGCCTATGTGAATATCGCCGGAGGAATCAAAATGAATGAGCCGGCAATCGACCTTGGCATTGTTCTTGCATTGATCTCAAGTTACAAGGACAAACCGATCGATGAGAAAACCATCTGTTTTGGTGAGGTCGGATTAAGCGGTGAGGTCCGCGCGGTAAATATGGCAGAACAGCGGGTGCAGGAGGCAAAAAAACTTGGCTTTGAGGTCTGTATTCTACCGGAAGTCTGCAGAAAATCCATGACAGAAGTAAACGGGATCAGGCTGGTCGGTGTGAGCAATCTTTTAGATGCCATGAATTATCTGAAATAAAAAAATTGTATGAATTTTATAAAAAATAAAGGAAATTGAAAAATCCTGCCGAATAATAAAAATATGGAGATTTTATTGAAAAGATTTTTTATATGGTGCTTCGGGAGAGACTGTCAGATATCAGAGAGGTGATACATATGACAATACGGGAAGAACTTGAAAAAATGGAGCGGGAAACATTAAGCCCTTATGCAACGCTCAGTGTGAACACGAAAGGCAGGGAACGCGAGGAAGAACAGTGCGATGTCCGGCCTGTTTTTCAGCGAGACAGGGACAGAATCCTGCATTGTAAGGCATTCCGGCGTTTGAAGAATAAGACACAGGTTTTTCTGACACCGAAGGGAGATCACTATAGGACAAGACTTTCCCATACCTTAGAGGTATCGCAGAATGCGAGAACAATTGCAAAAGCACTGCGTCTGAATGAAGATCTGGTGGAAGCAATCGCATTGGGACACGATATGGGGCATACGCCGTTTGGCCATGCCGGAGAGTATGTGTTAAACGAAATCTGTGAAGACGGATTCCGGCACAACGAGCAGAGTGTCCGTATCGTGGAAAAACTTGAGAAAAACGGTATGGGATTAAATCTGACTTGGGAAGTGCGGGACGGCATTTTAAACCATCAGTCCAAGTCAATGCCACATACTTTAGAGGGAAAAGTTGTCCGTTTATCAGATAAAATTGCCTATGTTTATCATGACGTGGATGATGCAATCCGCGCAGAGATCCTGACGGAGGATGACATTCCGTCAGAGATTCGGAAAACACTGGGTTTTACAACAAAACAGCGTTTAAATACACTCATACATAACGTGATCATGAACAGCATGGATCAGGATGACATCCGGATGTCAGCAGATATTCAGGAAGCCATGTTTGAGCTGCGCCATTTTATGTTCGATCATGTATACACGAATCCAATTGCCAAGGGTGAGGAAGTGAAGGCTAAGGCAATGATCCGGCAGCTCTTCGGATTCTACAAAGACCACATCGAGTTTCTGCCGGAAAAATACCTCGCCATGCTTGATGAAGGGGAAAAGACGGAGCGTGTGATCTGCGATTACATCGCAGGTATGACCGACCAGTATGCCATCACCAAATTCAGCGAATACTTCCTGCCGCAGGCTTGGCAGGTAGATGGATATTAAGCCAATATAGCCTGCGGCGTGGGAAGGTGGATGGGTATTATAGACAATTGCGAAACTCATAACGACCTAAATTGAATTGTGAGAAATTGACAAAAGACATGAAAGACATTGGGGAGCCGCCGGCACTTAGAAGGCAGATACAACGGTAAGTTGTGTCTGGCTTCTTAGTACCGTTGCGAGCGACACATAGCGAAAGCGTGTCTTGAATGTTTTTGTTAATTTTGAACAATTTAAAGAAGACTATGAGGAGTTTCGCAATTGGCTAATAGATATTAAAAACGAAAGGAGGACACGCAGTATGCCATATTTTTCGGATGATATAATTGAAGAAGTGCGTTCCAGAAATGATATCGTGGATGTAATCGGACAGTATGTGCATCTGACGAAAAAGGGAAGCACCTATTTTGGACTGTGTCCTTTTCATAATGAGAAAACAGGATCGTTTTCTGTTTCTCCGAATAAACAAATGTACTACTGCTTCGGCTGTGGAGCCGGAGGGAATGTTTTCACATTTATGATGCAGTATGAAAACTTTACCTTCGGGGAGGCAATGGAAGCCTTGGCGGACCGGGCGGGTGTTGCCCTGCCAAAGCAGGAATATTCTGCCGCACAGAAGAGAGAGGCAGATAAAAAACAGCGGCTGTTGGAGATCAACAAAGAGGCAGCCAGATATTTTTATACATTATTGAGGAATGACCGTGGAAAACATGCACTCGCTTATTTCCAGAAAAGAGAATTGTCTGAGGAGACCATGAAAAAGTTTGGTCTGGGATATTCGGATCAGTACAGTGATGACTTATACCGGTATCTCCGTTCCAAAGGGTATGAGGATGAGATCTTAAAAGAGTCGGGGCTTGTGACGATCGATGAGAGACGCGGCGGCTATGACAAATTCTGGAACCGTGCCATGTTTCCGATTATGGATGTCCACAACAAAGTCATTGGTTTCGGTGGCAGGGTGATGGGCGATGGAGAGCCGAAGTATTTGAACTCACCGGAAACACCGATTTTTGATAAGAGCCGGAATCTGTATGGCCTTAATTTTGCAAGGACCACAAAGAAACCACAGTTTTTATTGTGTGAGGGATATATGGATGTGATCGCGCTGCATCAGGCAGGATTTGACAATGCGGTGGCATCGCTTGGAACTGCGCTGACGGCAGGGCATGCGAACCTGCTGAAAAGGTACACCAAGGAAGTGTATTTAACCTATGACAGTGACGGCGCAGGGGTGAAAGCTGCACTCCGGGCGATTCCAATCTTAAAGGAAGTAGGGATTACGACAAAAGTGATCAACATGCGCCCGCACAAGGATCCGGATGAATTTATCAAGGCTTTGGGAGCAGAGGCGTATCAGGATCGTATCGATCATGCAGAGAACAGCTTTATGTTTGAGATACGCATTTTAGAGCAGCAGTACGACATGAAAGATCCGGAGAGCAAGTCGGCCTTTTATCATGAAGTGGCAAAGAAACTCTGCTCCTTCACAGAAAAAATCGAGCGTGATATTTACGTTCAGGCAGTCGCAGAAAAATATATGCTGCCAACGCAGGATTTACAGCGGCTTGTCGGTAAATACGGAATGCAGATGGAAGGCATCCGAAAACAACCAACCCAGTTAAAAACCGGTATCAATGAGAAAAACGCCTCCGCCAGAGGAATCAAAAAAGAAGATGGGATGAAGCAATCCCAGAAACTTCTTTTGACATGGCTCATAGAGAATACCGGATTATATCATAAGATAAAAAAATATATCGCACCGCAGGATTTTACGGAGGAGATATATCATAAGGTAGCTGAATTATTATTCCGGCAGTTTGAGGAGAGCGGAGAAGCAAACCCAGCGAAGATCGTCAGCATGTTTCCAGATGAGGAGGCACAGAAAGAGATTGCGGCGCTTTTCAATGCAAGGATCCATGAGGTCGAGTCAAAAGAAGACCGGGAGAAGGCATTGAAAGAGACCATTATCCGCATCAAACAAAACAGTATCAAGTATCGGTCCGAGCATTTGGCACCGACAGATATGGCTGGTCTGATGCAGCTTGTAACAGATAAACGTGACCTTGAAGAATTGGAGAAATTGCATATTTCCATTGATTAGGGACAAAATAGTAGAAAACTTGAGAGGATGAAACAAAATGGCAAAAAAGACAGAAAAAGAGGTAAAGGAAACAAAAAAAGAAGCAGCAGTGATGGATGAAGCTGCAAAAGAAAAGTTTCAGCAGAAGTTAAAAGATCTGTTAGCCTTGGCCAAAAAGAAAAAGAACATGTTGGAATACCAGGAGATCAGCGACTTCTTTGCGGACATGCAGTTAGAGGCAGAGCAGTTTGATAAAATTCTTGATTTTCTGGAAGCAAACAATATCGATGTACTTCGGATCACAGATGATGATTCTGATGATGAAATTTTACTCGATGTAGATGATGAAGACGAGATTGAAGTGGAAAAAATCGACCTTTCCGTGCCGGATGGCGTATCCATTGAAGATCCGGTCCGTATGTATTTGAAGGAGATCGGTAAAGTACCTCTTTTAAGTGCAGAGGAAGAGATCGAGCTGGCAAAGAACATGGAAGCCGGTGCTGTGGCAAAGGAAAAAATCGCAATCTTAAAGAGCAGAGAAGAGAATGCAACAGAAGAAGAACTCGCAGAGATCAAAGAAGAAATTAAGAATTTACAGAAAGATCTTGATGCGGGTGATGAGGCAAAGAAACGTCTTGCAGAGGCAAACCTGCGTCTGGTTGTTTCCATTGCAAAAAGATATGTGGGACGTGGAATGCTGTTCCTTGATCTGATCCAGGAAGGTAACCTTGGTCTGATCAAAGCCGTGGAAAAATTCGACTACCGCAAGGGATATAAATTCTCTACTTATGCAACATGGTGGATCCGTCAGGCAATCACAAGAGCGATCGCAGATCAGGCGAGAACCATCCGTATCCCTGTCCATATGGTTGAGACAATCAACAAGCTCATCCGTGTTTCCAGACAGCTGCTTCAGGAGTTAGGACGTGAGCCAAGTCCGGAAGAGATCGCAGCAGAAATGAACATGCCGGTAGAGCGTGTGCGTGAGATCTTAAAGATTTCCCAGGAGCCGGTTTCCTTAGAGACACCGATCGGTGAGGAGGAGGACAGCCATCTTGGAGATTTTATTCAGGATGATAACGTACCTGTTCCGGCTGACGCCGCTGCATTCACACTTTTAAAAGAGCAGTTGGAGGAAGTACTTGGAACACTGACCGAGAGAGAGCAGAAAGTTCTGACACTCCGTTTTGGTTTGGAGGACGGTCGCGCAAGAACACTGGAAGAAGTTGGAAAAGAGTTCAATGTAACACGTGAGCGTATCCGTCAGATCGAGGCAAAAGCGCTCCGCAAACTCCGCCATCCAAGCAGAAGCCGCAAATTAAAGGATTACTTAGAGTAAAATGGTAAAGATTTCAAATCGTTTAACGACAGCTGCAGCTCTTGTCACACAGGGATATACATTAGCAGATGTTGGAACCGACCACGGATATATTCCAATCTATCTGTTGCAGCAGGAGAAAATTCCATCTGCGATCGCCATGGATATCAACGAAGGACCGTTAGAGCGGGCAAAAGAACATATTGCTTTATATGGATTACAGGCATACATACAGACGCGTCTCTCAGACGGTGTGGCAGCTTTAAAACCCGGCGAGGTGGAAGCTGTCCTCATCGCCGGTATGGGAGGCGGACTTGTCATGCATATTTTAAAAGACGGGGAAAAAGTCTGTCAGTCTGCAAAAGAACTCATCCTGCAGCCGCAGTCCGAGATAGAGCGCGTCCGTGAGTTCTTAAGAGAAGAGGGATATACCATTCTCGCAGAGGACATGGTGTATGAAGATGGAAAATTCTATCCGATGATGAAAGTGCAGTATCAGGGAAAATCTGCACAGAAGTACGCAGAAGAATCTCAAACCACCTTCAAAGCTTTATCCACGGCAGAGAATGTGGAAGTGTTGAAACTTTCAGATCTCTATGGTGGATTACTCCTGCAAAACCGCCATCCTATGTTGAAAACTTTCCTTGAAAAAGAAAAACTGATTTACACAGACATCAGGGATAATCTCAAAAAACAGCCGGAGTCAGAAAAAATCAGGACACGGCTTGCAGAAGTGCAGGATACACTGCATTATAATGAACTTGCATTACAGTTTTATGTATAAAAATTGGAGTGTATAATGTGAATATAGAGTTTGGAAAAGAAGAATCGAGAAATCGGTTCTTTTTTCTATCTAAAAGAGAAAATATAAAATTGTTTTCATATTGAGTACATGAATATAATGTGATAAGATATATCCATAGATATGAAATTTATATATATGAATAAAAAAACGAGAGGAAAATAAAATGACGATCAGCGAGAGAATATTAAAAGTATTGAAAGACAGAAATATGACACAGGCTGAATTTGCAAAACAGGTTGGGATTGCGACCAGTACCATCAGCGAATGGAAAAAAAGAAAGACAAATCCTACTGCGGATAAAATCATGGATATTTGTAATGTATTGCAGATAACACCAGAACAACTTCTTACTGGAAAAGGTATCGAGGATGAAGAAAACATTACTGTTACAAGTCGTGAGAGTTGTTTTACGCCTTATGATATTCAATTGGTTCAAGATTATCATGGACTTAAGGAAGAACAGCAGAAGCGGCTGATGGCTTATATGGAGGCTTTAAAGAAGATACAAAGTCTTGAAGAAATATAAAATAAATTTGTATATTGTGATTCGGATTTGAGGTTTTGTTTTGGAACTTCAAAATAACCAGAGAGGAAATTTGATGAACGAAATTACCAATATAGTTGAGAAACCAACCTTACTGCAGCAGGATATTGAACTATCAAAATTAATATATACGATTCGCGGAAAACAGATAATGTTAGATTGTGATCTGGCTATACTGTATGGTTATACAGTGAAAAGACTAAATGAACAAGTAAAGAATAATAAAAATAGATTTCCAGAAGATTTTATGTTTCAAATGACGAGGGAGGAAGTAAACGATTTGCGGTCGAAATTTCCGACCGCAAATATAAATCCCAAAAGCAGATATTTACCCCATGTTTTTACCGAACAGGGAATTTATATGTTGGCGACAGTGTTAAGTGGTGAAATTGCAGAAAAACAAAGCATTTTTATAATGCGTGCATTTCGCGAAATGCGGCATTTTATTTCAAGCAATGCTCTTTTGTTTGAAAGGATTAATGCTGTTGAACTGAAACAACTGGAATTACAAAAAGATGCGGAGGAAAATTTTACAAAAATATTTGAATATATATCCAATCATGAAGAGGAATGTCAGAAGATTTTTTTTGACGGACAGATATTTGATGCTTTCAGTTTACTCACAAATATTATTACTCATGCCCAAAAGGAGATAATTCTTATTGACGGATATATTGATATTATTACTTTGAACATTTTGGCTAAGAAGAACTTAGGGGTGAATGTTTATACATACACGTTGCCTAATACAAAGTTATCGGCTCAGGATATAGCAAATTTTAATGCACAGTATCCAACACTTACCGTAAAAAAAACAGCATCTTTTCATGATAGGTTTCTGATTATAGATGGTAAAGAAGGATATCATATTGGAGCTTCTCTAAAGGATGCCGGTAAGAAATGTTTTGGCATAAACAGAATAGAAGGAGTCGAGGACATTAAAGATATAATAACTAAAGCACAGCAGACAGGGAAATAAAAGGGGAGTATAATCCCCCCTTATTTCAAAAACATCCGCATCATCTTTTCTTTCAATCCGGTATATTTCTGATACCGGATCGGCAGATCCATCCACGTTTTCTTATCGACAATACTGCGGTAATGACTGAAGGTTTCAAATCCAACCCTGCCGTGGTAGCTGCCCATGCCGCTCTCACCGACACCGCCGAATGGCATATTGCTCGTTGCAAGATGAATGATCGTGTCATTGATACAGCCGCCGCCAAAACGGCAGGTATCTAAGACCTTCTTCTGTGCAGCCTTGTCCTCACTGAAAAAATAAAGCGCTAGCGGATGAGGGTGGGATTCCACGGTATCAAGCGCTTCGTCTAATGTGTCGAAGGTGAGGATCGGAAGCAGTGGACCGAAGATCTCTTCGCCCATCACAGCGTCGTCCCACGTAATATTATTGAGAACGGTAGGTGCAATGCGGAGCAATTCAGGCTCTGACTGTCCACCATACACAAGCTTTTCCCCATTGATCAGCCCGAGAATGCGTTCAAAATGCTTTTCGTTGATGATCTTTCCGTAATTCGGATTTTTCAGAGGTTCTTTCCCAAACTGCTTTTCAATCTCAGCTAAGATCGCAGTGATAAGCTCATCGCGGATGCGTTTGTCACAGAGAATATAATCCGGCGCAACACAGGTCTGTCCACAGTTTAAATACTTGCCGAAGACAATACGCTTTGCGGCAAGCCGGATCTTAGCGGTGGAGTCAACGATACATGGGCTCTTTCCGCCAAGCTCTAACGTGACAGGGGTTAAATATTCAGCCGCATGGCGGAGTACCTCCCGTCCGACAGTCTTTCCGCCGGTGAAAAAGATCATGTCAAAACGCTGCTGTAACAGTGCCTGATTTTCTGCGCGGCCGCCATCGACCACTGCAACATAATGTGCCGGGAAACATTCTTCGATCATGGTCTTCATGACATTGAACGTGCAAGGGGCGTAGGCGCTTGGTTTTACGACCGCAGTATTTCCGGCTGCTATGGCATCGATCAGCGGATCGAGTGTCAGTAACACCGGGTAATTCCATGGACTCATGATCAGCACGGTTCCGTAAGGGGAAGGGGAGCGGAAGCTCTTTGCTGCAAACTGGGCGGCCGGGGTGGAAACACGTTTGCTGCGCATAAGGCTGCGGAGATGCTTCTGCATCCAGGTAAGCTCGGACAGCGTCAGCCCGATCTCACACATATAGCTCTCCATACGGCTCTTTCCAAGATCCTCCTTCAATGCCGCAGCGAGGTCGGCTTCATGGCGGATCATAGCCTCCTTCAAACTTTCTAACTGTTTCAGTCGGAATTCCGCCGGGATCGTTTTGCCACTGGAAAAAAAGTGGTTCTGTTGTTGTAAAATATCCTTGATCTCCTGTTCAGTCATGAGATGCCTCCTTTTATCTTCCAGACCGATCAGACAATTACCTGTTCTGGATCAACCTGTATCCGTACATCTGATACTTATATACTATCGAAAATAACATACTTCTGCAAGTGTTTTACTTCCGGGCAGACAGGAAAAACAATTCTTGAAAAACGGCGCTCATAATGCTACAGTAATAATACTGATGATCTGCAGCAGAGATCATGGCGCAGATTAGTTTGATAATAATGTGACTGCCGGATACGAAGGGCAGATTGCGGAAAGGCATGGAAAATAAAATGAACGATTATAAAATAGGCACAAAATGTGTACAGGCAGGATATACCCCGGAGAATGGACAGCCGCGGCAGATCCCGATCATCCAGTCTACCACTTTCAAATACAGCACCAGTGAGGACATGGGAAAACTGTTTGATCTTGAGGCATCCGGATATTTCTATACACGGCTGCAGAATCCGACCAATGATCATGTCGCGGCCAAGATCGCAGCAATGGAAGGCGGCACAGCCGCAATGCTGACCTCAAGCGGACAGGCAGCGAACTTTTTTGCCATATTCAACATATGTGAGAGTGGAGACCATATCGTGGCATCATCCTCGATCTACGGCGGAACCTTCAACCTCATTGCAGTTACGCTTGCCAAAATGGGGATCACGGCAACCTTCGTGTCTCCTGACGCATCGGAGGAGGAGTTAAACGCTGCATTCCGTCCGAACACAAAACTGATGTTTGGCGAGACGATCGCCAATCCGGCATTGACAGTATTAGATATTGAGCTCTTTGCAAAAACAGCACATGCGCACGGCGTACCGCTTATCATAGACAACACATTTCCAACTCCGGTCAACTGCAGGCCATTTGAGTGGGGTGCGGATATTGTGACACACTCCACCACCAAATACATGGATGGACATGGTGCAGCAGTAGGCGGTGCGATCGTCGACAGCGGAAAATTCGACTGGATGGCACACGCAGACAAATATCCGGGACTTTGTACACCGGATGAGAGCTACCATGGCGTGACCTATGCAGAAAAATTCGGCAATGAGGGCGCATTCATCACAAAATGTACAACACAGCTTATGCGTGATCTCGGATGCATCCAGTCGCCACAGAATGCATTCCTGTTAAACCTTGGACTGGAGTCGCTGCATGTGCGTATGCCTAAGCATGTGGAAAACGGACAGGCAGTTGCAGAATTTCTGGAAAAACATCCAAAGGTAGCCTATGTGAACTATCCGGGCCTGCCTTCCAGCAAATACTATGAACGTGCCAGAAAATACCTGCCACACGGCGGATGCGGTGTCGTTTCATTCGGATTAAAGGGCGGCAGGGAGGCTGCGTCTGCTTTTATGCAGAACTTAAAGCTTGGAGCGATCGAGACACATGTGGCAGATGCAAGGACCTGCTGTCTGAATCCGGCAACCTCCACACACAGACAGATGACCGATGAACAGCTCAAAGAGGCAGGTGTTCCGGCAGAGCTGATCCGGATAAGTCTCGGTTTAGAGGATAAGGAAGATCTGATCGCAGATATTTCGAATGCGTTGGATGCAATCAGGGACTAATATGAAAAAAAGGAAAGTGCAGAGAGAAAAATGAGTAAGATAAAAACAAAAAAAGTGCTGACACCGGAGCAGAAGAAAAAGCGCATCCGCAACATCATCATTGTCGCAGTGATCCTTGTGGCAGCTTCCGTTGCAACTTACTGGATGCAGCCGCAGAACAAAGCGCTGGCAGAGAGTGAAGTGTTCAGCGAAGAGGAAGTGAAGGCACAGGCGGAAAAAATCATAGGGCTTTTAAATGAAGAGGATTTTGACAGCCTGCAAAGCCTTGTTGTCCCGGACATGCAGGAGATCATGAACAAAGAGCGCATGGACGAGGGCAAGGCGCGGATCTCGGAAGACTGGGGAGATTTTGTTTCCATTGAAACAATGCAGGATGCGGAGATCATACAGAGAGGTGCGCATATCGCAGCCGTTTACGTGACCGCAGAATATGAAAACATCGAGGTACATTACACGCTGGCGTTCAACGAGGACATGAAGCTTGCGTCCTTTGGGATCCAATAGCGGATCATTCCTGCGGAAACATATAGGAAAAATAAACATCCTTAAAATTAGCGTAATTGTCTCTTGAAATCGGAATCTGTGCGCCGGATTTTGTGAAGAGAGAGGTTTTACCGAACTTTTCCACGCAGCTTAACGCTGCAATATAGCTGCGGTGGCATTTATAAAACCCTTTTTCCTCTGTGAAAATTGTTTCACACTGGTGAAAGGGTTCTTTTATGGAGATCACCGAGCCGTCTTTCAATGTGACTAACACATTCTTATTCTGCGCTTCCAGATATTCGACATCCTGAAAATAAATCGACTGGTAGCCGGAATCTGTTCTTGCCGCGAAATGAGCCATGGAAGCCTTGTGGACTTCGTACCAGCTGTCGAGGACCGCATGGAAACGCACTTCGTCAAGAGGTTTCAACAGATACCAGAAAGTGCGGACTTCATAAGATTCCAGCGCAAATTCCGGTGAGGAAGTCAGAAAAATGATCGGAACGTGCGGGTCATGCTGGCGCAGTTCGCGTGCGGTATCCATGCCGCTCAAAAGGGGCATGATCATATCAAGCAGGATCAGATCCATGCCATAAGCCCTGTGTGCGGAGATCAGTTCGTCACCGTTTGTGAACCGGTAGAGCTGCAGTGTCAGCTGATGCGCCCGGCACCAGGAATCAAGACTGTCTGAAAGCAGATCCAAAAATTCAGTTTCATCATCACAAATCGCAATCTTTACCATAATAAATTTCCTCGCTTAAAGAATAATGCGGACTACAAAGTCCTCACCTTCCATGTAAAACTGGTACTGTCCATGTTCCTTCTCAACATAATAAATGACGCTTTGAACACCGATACCGTGATTCTTTGCCGTTGTAACCGGGATACCGTTTGAAAAAACAGGTGTCTCTGAAGCCGGATTCTTCTGCAGGATCAGAAGGTGGTTTCCCTTTTCAAAAATGCTCAGATGCACGATACGTTTTTCCTCAGGGAGCTTCGTGACCGCATGCATGGCATTTTCCAGAAGATTGGAAAGGATCGCACAGAAAGTCATCTCAGAGCAGCAGAGTGTCTGCGAAGTCTGGATCTGTACGTCAAAAACGATCTGATTTTCCGAAAACCGTGTCTGGTAAATGGAAAGAACCGAATTCAGCAGCTCATTTCTGCAGAAAGAATGAATGACCGTGTCGTCATATTGCTTATTGATCTCCTGAATATAATCAAGCGCGCGCTCCGGTTCCTGTTTAGAGATAAAAGTCTGGATGGCGGCAAGATGATGGCGCATGTCGTGCCGCAGGATCTTCATGCGGTGTTCGCTGCTGCGGACCTGCTCGATCTCCGAGTGCAGGGAGTTCAACTGCATATTGGTAAGCTGACCGTATTGTTCAGCGCGGTTTTTCAATTCATATTCCTGAAAATAGACGAACAGGAAAATGACATAGGAAATACACATGGCAAATGCGAGAAATTCCACGACCACCTTATTTCCGGAGTAGAGAAGCATGGAGAACTTTGTGGTAGAGTAATCAAACACATAATAGACGAATGGCATTGCCCCGAGGATATACAGCTCCCGGTCAGATTTTGCCAAAAGCAGTGCGGTAGTCTGGCACAGATACCGGCTTAAGAAAGCGAAAACGGCAACAGTCACGATAATCCTTACCAGATAATAAACCCATTCCAATCCGCTCAGGGATAAGGCAAAAATACCTGCCCAGTTGCTGAACTGGCAGCACAGATAGGCGGTCATGATAGAGATTATGGAAGGCAGCCAGCGGAAACGGTAATAAAACACCAACAGCAGAAAAAGCGGAAGATGCACGAAAATCGGATAGATGGCTTCCGTGAACAAAAAACCAAACAGCGTATCGCAGATCAGAAAGAAAAGTCCGGATACTGCTCCACCGCCAAGAAGAATGCAGACATTTTTCTTATTCTGTTTTACCCCGAGAAAAAAGGCGGACAGAAAAATGCCAAACAGCATTGTCGTTAAGTGGTGTGTATAAGTTAAAATCTGAAGCAACATGTGGCAGTCCTCCTTGTTTCACAGTTATGATACATCCATTATAAAAAATTCGGAAATGCAAAGCAAGCCTGCATCTTACAATTCACGCCATATAATTACAACTCACGCCGAAATCCGGGTTTTGGATGAACGCTGTGATAAAATGAAAAAAATGGTAATGCGACATACTATTGCAGGAGGAGAATACACATGATAAGAAAAAAGAGAATGAGCAAAGGAATTGCAAAAATACTTTCCGGTTTACTGGTGTTCGGAATGGTGGCAGGACTTATTCCGGCAGTACCAGGTGGTACATTGCAGGTGCAGGCTGAAGGGGAAAGTGAGCCGGGCGTGACAGCTGTGGAGAATCCTGAGCATAAGCATTGCGTATGTGGTACAGGGGAGCATCCTAATGATGGGAAGAGCCATAATGTTGTGACATGGACAGGGATTAAAAATTATGAAGATCTTGAAAATATAACAGCAGATGGTCATTACTATCTGGAGGATGATGTGAAGATTGATAGTGTATGGAGGTGCCCAAATGGCGTAACATTATGCTTGAATGGACACAATATCATTCGCACATCTGTAAATCCTGATAGTTTTCCTTCCGATAAGGCTGTTATTTACATAACTGGCAAGTTTACCCTTACGAACTGTAAGGAAGAGGGAAGTATTAAGCACGTGGATAAAAATTACGGTGTAGGTATTTATAATGAAACAACTGGTGATTTTAACATGTATAACGGTAATATTTCCAATAACGATGGTGGTGTCATGAACTTTGGTACCTTTCGTATGTTTGGGGGAACAATCTCTGGGAACAGCACTAATTGCGGCGGAGGTGTATACATTCACCAGCAGGGTACCTTTCTTATGTATGGTGGTCTAATCTCTGGGAATACGGCTGATTACGGCGGTGGTGTATATAATAGAAAAATATTCACTATGTCCGGAGGTACTATAACCGATAATCAATCCAAGGCAGGTGGGGGAGTATATAATGAACCGGCTTATTCTAGCGAGATTAAAATGAGTAATCAGGCTGAAATTTCCAAGAACACGGCAACTTCAAAAGGAGGAGGTGTTTTTGTATCAGCAAACAATGCGACAACTTTGAGCGATGCGGTAAAAATCACTGAAAATAAAGTTGGAAACACAGCTAATAATCTATATCTTTCTTCGAATACAACTCTGCAAGCAGCATGTTTGAATGGTAGCGAAGCAATAGTAGGCGTGACTACAGAAAAAGAACCAACAGAAAATTCTCCAGTTACGATTACAAGTGATGATGCACGTACACAGGGCTTTAGATCTGATAGAGATGAATACGAACTAGAATGTTCAAATGGACATGTTGTAATGAAAAAAAAGAAAACATGTACAGTGGAAGTCTATATTACTAAAAATGTAATAAAGCAGCAAGGATCCGGAGAGTTGGAACAGACAGTTACAGAGGGAAGTAATATTGTTCCTATCGTTTTAGAAGCAGCTACAGGTTATTATTTTAGGGATGAGGATATTTCTAAACTCAATTCGGCGAGTGTCAAAGTAACGAAACTAGTTGATGATGGAAGTAGAATTCGAATTGAATGTACTCCTAACAATGATATTTATATTAGTCTCCTGGCATTTGAGAAACCTGATACAACTCACACAATTACAGCTACAGTAGAAGGGGAAAACGGAACAATTTTTCCAAGCGGTCCAGTAAGTGTCAACAAGGGTGATGATAAGAAATTCACAATTACACCAAGTGAAGGATACGTGATAGCTTCTTTAAAAGTGGACGGCACAGAAGTAGAAAATCCTTCCAATACCTATACTTTTACCAATGTAACAAGTAATCGCACAATAGTAGTTTCCTTCAAAGCAAAGGATGTTGTGCCACCGGTTGTTGAAAAACCGAAGATCATAACCCAGCCACAGCCTGCATCCGTGAAAGCTGGGGAAACGGCAACGTTTACTGTAGAGGCAGCAGGTGAGGGCTTGAGTTATCAGTGGCAGATTAAAGCAGGAAAAGGCGGATGGGATGATATTACAGATGCCAATACCTCTAGTTATACCACTACTGCTGTAGTCCCAAATTGCAATGGTTTTGAGTATAGGTGTGTTGTTTCAAACAGCGCAGGAAGTGTAAATAGTGATAGTGCAACATTGACAGTGGATACAACCATACCCCCAACTCCAGAGCCAAATCCGGAACCAAAACCAGAGCCAACACCGGAGCCGGAACCGGCTCCGAATCCAACACCGGATCCAGCACCGGCGACATCAACACCGGCTGCATCAACCACAACAGCTTCGACAGCTGCGGCACCGGCTCAGGTAACATATGATATTTTGGATGGAGCGGGCAGTTCATGGACACAGAATACAGATGGAAGCCTTGCAATCAGAGGAAGCGGTGAGATTTCAAAATTCCGTGAGGTCAAAGTGGACGGAGTTACGGTTGATCCGGTCAACTATACGGTTACAGAAGGATCTACCATCATTACCTTCAAACCGGAATACCTTAAGAGCCTGTCAACCGGAAACCATTCCTTTGAACTTGTCTGGACAGATGGAACAGCGGCAACAAACTTTACGGTAGCCGAAAACGCTGACCAGAGTGCAAAATCTCCAAAGACGGGCGAAGATTTCAGCATGGCACTTTGTACAGCATTTCTGATGCTTTCATGCGCAGGACTTGCAGGAATGTTTGTAAGAAGAAAAAGAAACAATGTCAGATAAGATGAAAGCAAAGCAGATTACAAACAGGGTTTAGAAATACAAGGGAGAAATTCTATGAAGAAAAAAATATTTGCATTCCTGCTCAGTGGCATGATGCTGATGGGAATGATGCCAGTCACAGCGATGGCAGATACTTCACACACACATTCAGTGGGACAGGACAATAGCCAAAATGAAACTTGGATAGCGATTTCGAGTTTGGACGGGATAACACAGGATGGCAGTTATTATCTGACACAGCCTGTCACTCTCAATACTACATGGATATGTGATTATAATGTAAAGCTTTGTCTGAATGGAAATAGTATTACTTGTGATGCAAGTGACAGTGACACTATTGTCATAAATAACGACAAAACATTTATCCTTACAGATTGTCAGGAAAATGCCGGAAAAATTACTCATAACGAGAGTAAAACAGGCAGAGGTATATGTAATTATGGAACATTTTACATGTATGGTGGAAATATTTCCGGCAATGCTGTGACAGGTTCGCAATATTCAAGCGAGTATGGAAAAGAATATAAAGGCGGTGGTGTCTATAACAGCGGCACTTTTTACATGTATAAGGGCACAATCTCCGGTAACTCAGTTAAGGTTAACGCTAATGCAGATGAAGGAAACTATGGCTATGGTTACGATTATGGCTATGGTTATGATCGATATTATAGTCAGTTCAATGGAGGCGGTGTCTACAATGATGGAAGTTTTACTATGTCTGGCGGTTGCATTTTAAATAATGACGCTGACAATGATTATGGCGGTGGCGTGTATAACAGAAATAGATTTGAATTGTCAGGCAGTGCTTTAATTTTCAATAATAATGCAAGACTAGGTGGAGGTATATATAATAGTGGAAGTTTTACCATGTCTGGCGGCAGAATTAATGAAAACCATAGCGGTGGTGCCGGAGGCGGAGTTCTTAATTATACTAGTGGTACATTTACTATGACAGGTGGATTAATCTCTGGTAACGCTACAGAAAGATCCGGAGCTGGTGTATGCAATTGGGAAGGACAATTTATTATGTCTGACAATGCGGTTATCAGTCATAATGTTTCTACGGATACATATGGTGGAGGTGGTGGTGTATTTAATTTCAACGGTACATTCACTATGAATGGTGGTTCTATCAACAATAATAAGGCTCCTAAAGGCGGTGGCGGTGTAGAAAACTATGCGGAGGATAATTATAAAATAATATTTACCATGAATGGTGGAACTATTTCTGGTAACGAGGCAGGAAAGCTTGGAGGAGGAATATGGCATCATGTTTATCACATTAACAGCAGTGATAACGCAGAAGGATTATTTGTCATGAATGGAGGTACTGTGAGCCGGAATAGTCTGACAGATACTTCTTCTGGCAAGGGCGGTGGTGTATACAGTGATGGTGATATGATACTATCTGGTTCACCGAATATAGCTGGAAACACAGCAGCTAATCTGTATCTTGCTTCTGACAAGCTTGTATCAGCATCGGGACTGGCTACAGGCGTGAGAATCAGTGTGAATAAAGAAATAGTTCAAAGCGGAATAACTCCGGTGACTATTACGAATGATATTGTAACAGAAAACTATTTTGTTTCGGAGAACAGTGCATATGAAACAGGTATGAATTCCGAAGGATGTGTTGTCATGAACTTAAAAGATCCTTCATTGATTCCATTGTACGCTTTAACGGTTGAAAACGGCACAGGTTCAGGTAATTATGCAGATAATACAACCATTACAATCATGGCAAATGCACCTGAAACTGGAAAAGTATTTGATAAGTGGGAACTGATATCGGGTGATGCAGTCATTGCGGACGTAAACAATGCTACAACTACTGTGACAACCAAAATATTACCATCTCGCATTAAAGCTGTTTATAGGGATGAAACTCAGACCCCAGCACCAAAACCAAATCCGGAACCGAATCCGAATCCGGAGCCAACACCAACCCCAACACCGACTCCAAATCCTACACCGGAAGCAACAACCCCGACACCGGATTCAGCACCGGCGACATCAACACCGGCTGCATCAACTACAGCTGCTCCTGCAGCTTCGGCACCGGCGCAGGTAACGTATGATATTTTGGATGGAGCGGGCAGTTCATGGACACAGAATACAGATGGAAGCCTTGCAATCAGAGGAAGCGGTGAGATTTCAAAATTCCGTGAGGTCAAAGTGGACGGAGTTACGGTTGATCCGGTCAACTATACGGTTACAGAAGGATCTACCATCATTACCTTCAAACCGGAATACCTTAAGAGCCTGTCAACCGGAAACCATTCCTTTGAACTTGTCTGGACAGATGGAACAGCGGCAACAAACTTTACGGTAGCCGAAAACGCTGACCAGAGTGCAAAATCTCCAAAGACGGGCGAAGATTTCAGCATGGCACTTTGCACAGCACTTCTGATGGTTTCATGCGCAGGACTTGCAGGAATTTTTGTAAGAAGAAAAAAGAGCAGCTTAAGATAAGCATTTGATATTAGACCTGTGGATGGAATGCCACATGAAATCTTGGATTTTGTAACTACAGCAAGAGGAGAGTACACATGATAAGAAAAAAGGGAATGAGCAAAGGAATTGCAAAAATACTTTCCGGTTTACTGGTGTTCGGAATGGTAGCAGGACTTGTTCCGGCAGTACCGGGTGGAACAGTGCATGCGAAGGCTGCGGATGTAAGTGAGCCGGGTGTGACAGTATATGCGACAAAAGAGCAGTTAATGACAGCGTTTACGCCGGATGCAAGTGGAACGAATACAAATGTTGGAAAACTTTTATTTGGTAAAAATGCATCTGGTAATGCACAGGATTGGTATATCTTAGGAAAAGACAATGGCGTACAGGGAGATAATACTATTATTTTTGCAGCTAGCCCGATGACAACAGTCAATTTTAATGGACTAAACGAAAAAGATTACATGATAGAATATGGAACGTATGCAGACGGTGCTCCTGCAAGAGTATGTGCCAACCATTATGGAGCGAGCAATTTAAGAGTTACTTTGCAGGGAATGGCGATTAATAAAGACTATTTTTCAGATGCAGAGCAGACACTCATGCAGGCAACAACTGTTACTACAACAGATAAAAAGGCTAAGAAAGATTATACCACCACGGATAAATTATATGCGCTTGAAGGTGTTAATGATGCTATCATACTAAAAGCGGGAAGTAATAACAGCGTGCAGCTACAAAGAAGTGTATATTGGAGTGAAGATGAATTCTGGCTGCGTTCTCCGTATGAATCTTCTTATTTGGGTACGCATGATTATACGGCAAATTATACATCGACGAAGGAGCAGAAGGTTAGTGGTGATCAGGTTGATGAAAATTATGCAATTAGATCAGCCGCTAATCTGGACTTGTCAAATGTCCTTTTTGCATCGGCATTCAGTATTGAGTCCAGAAAGATAGAAGAAGCAATGACGCTTCGTTTGGATGGCAAAAATAAGGGAATAGGTACTGTAACGTATAATGCTTTAACAAAAGAAATCAAGGTCAACAGAGGAAATACGGCGGATACGGTACATCTTATCGTTCAATATAAAGCGGATGGTCAAGAAACGTTCTATGGTCAACCGATTGAAGTAAGCCAAGATTTGCATTACGAAGATGTTGATTTATCTAAATGCAAAATCTGGCTTGAGACGACATCAGGTGGAATGATTTATGCAGTTGAGGCGACAGAAGAAAACGGCGGAACCACGGCTGAGGAACATACCGGTTCACATTTAATTGATTTGCCACAGGGAGCAACATGGACAGGCATAGATTCGTTAGATAAAATTTCAAGTGCAGGTTATTACTATTTGACGGATAACGTTAATTTGACAGAGACTTGGATACCACAGAACAATGTAGTACTCTGTCTGAACGGTAAGAAGATTACAATGAATGCTGATCAGGATGTGATTTTTGTAATGCCTGGTATAACGTTTACTCTTACGGATTGTCAGAAAATTGCCGGGGAAATTACTCATGGTAAGGACAAAACAGGCCGGGAAAAAACTGGCAGGGGCATAAATAATGAAGGGACTTTTATCATGTGTGGTGGCGTTATTTCAAATAATGATAACTCTTATGGTACTGGTGGCGGCGTATATAATGAGGGCTGCTTTGAATTGTCGGGCAGTGCTGTAATTTCCGGCAATAATGCAGGGTATGAAGGTGGAGGTATTTATAATAAGGGCACATTAATAATGTCTGGCGGCACGATTGAGAAAAATCACAGTGGTCGTGGCAAAGGCGGTGGTATATACAGTAAAGGTAATATAGTATTATCCGGTTCACCGAATATAGCTGGAAACACAGCACCCAATCTGTATCTTGCTTCTGACAAGCTTGTATCAGCAGCGGGACTGGCTACAGGTGTAAAGATTCGCATAAATACAGAAGCAGTTCCAACCGATACCACTTCGGTGATCATTACAAATGATAAAGTAACAGAAAATTACTTCATTTCGGAGAACAGTGCATATGAAACAGCTATTAATTCCGAAGGATATATTGTAATGAATTTAAAAGGTGCATCCCCAGCACCAAAACCAAATCCGGAACCGACACCGAATCCGGAGCCAGAACCAACGCCGACACCAACCCCAGAGCCAAGCCCAACACCGACTCCAAATCCTACACCGGAAGCAACAACCCCGACACCGGATCCGGCACCGGCAACATCAACACCGGCTGCATCGACTACAGCTGCTCCTGCAGCTGCAGTACCGGCACAGGTAACGTATGATATTTTGGATGGAGCGGGAAGTTCGTGGACACAGAATACAGATGGAAGCCTTGCAATCCGAGGAAGCGGTGAGATTTCAAAATTCCGTGAGGTCAAAGTGGACGGAGTTACGGTTGATCCGGTCAACTATACGGTTACAGAAGGATCTACCATCATTACCTTCAAACCGGAATACCTTAAGAGCCTGTCAACCGGAAACCATTCCTTTGAACTTGTCTGGACAGATGGAACAGCGGCAACAAACTTTACGGTAGCCGAAAACGCTGACCAGAGTGCAAAATCTCCAAAGACAGGCGAAGATTTCAGTACGGTACTTTGTACAGCACTTTTGATGGGTTCATGCGCAGGACTTGCAGGAATCTTTGCGAAAAGAAAAAGAAACCATGCCAGATAAGGCATTGTACAAATAATTTTTTAAAATGAAAAATAAGCTGATTACAGAGATAAAAGTGGGCAGGAAATTTACAAAAAAATTCTATTTTATCAAAAATATGAATAATAGAAAGAGGAGATTCAAATGAAGAAAAAGTTATTAACAGCATTACTTGTTGGAGCAATGGCTCTTAATATTACAGCATGTGGTGGTTCATCAGATGCAGCAGCACCAGCTGACAATGATCAGCAGACAACTACAACAGACACAGCATCTGATGATGCAGCAGATACAGAAGAGGATGCAGTTGATGTGGAAGATGCAGCAGAAGCAGCAGACACAACAGAGGAAGAAGGATTTTCCCTTCTTGATGTAACAGCAGATCTTGTTGATGCAGCATTATATGCAGTGGATGATGATAATACAGAGTATGTGATCACACTCTTTAGAGATCCGGATGGATATAGCTATGTTTCATTAATGATCGTTCCACAGGATGGACAGGGAGATGTCCTTTGTGGAGCATATGATGATTCTAATGTAACAAATGTTACAGATGAAGATAACATTGACTGGACTGAGATCAGCACAACAGATGTTTACACAGGTGATGATTTCTCAGCAGTATTCGTAGAAGCAGACGACGGTTCCGTTGCAATTGCAAATTCAGATTTTTCCCTTGTTATGGAAGGTCAGTATCTGACAGCTGATGAAGCAATCGCTTATATGGGAGCAGCAGCTAACTACATCAACTAGTTTTTTTGAGATATGCGGAGTAATGGAAGAACGGTTGCTTCGCATATCCCTACATAATGTAATTCAAAAATCCTGCACACTTTTATCTCTGTAATCAGCACACATTTATATAGAAGCTGTAAAATTCGCATTGAGTTTTACAGCTTTTTGCGTATAATGAAAATATCAGATTACGGATGATCGGAGGTACAATATGACTGGAAAAAAGAATGTTTCACTTCCCTGTGCCGTTGGAAGCACATCATACATTGATACGGTAAAAAACAGCTATTATGTAGATAAAACTCTTTTGATCAGGGATTTAATAGATGATCATGCAGCTGTCACATTGTTTACCAGACCAAGAAGATTTGGAAAAACATTGGCAGTTGATATGCTGAAGGTCTTTTTTGAAAAAACGGATGAGGACAATTCTGTATATTTTCGGGATAAAAAGATATGGGATTGCGGTGAGTTTTATCGAAAACAGCAGGGAGCATATCCGGTTATATATATCACGTTCAAAGATGTAAAATTCGATAACTGGAAAGATTCTCTGGAAGCTATAAGACTTGTGATACGGGATGAATATATGCGCCATGCTGACATTCTCTCATGGGATGGATTAGATGTAGTTGAGAAGGATTATCTCGATAGGATGCAGAAAGGAACTTTGAGCAATGTTGAATATACAAGGGCGTTGCTTAATTTAAGCCGGATGCTGGAAAAATATCACAACAAAAAGATTGTGGTTTTGATTGATGAATATGATACACCTATCCAGCAGGGACACTCAAAAGGGTTTTATAATGAAGTGATCACTTTTATGAGAAATTTTATGTCGGGCGGATTGAAGGATAATCCGGCACTGGCATTTGGAGTCCTTACAGGCATACTGCGTGTTTCAAAAGAGAATCTGTTCAGTGGATTGAATAATCTGGTTGTAAATTCTGTTTTGGATGAAAAATACAGTGAGTATTTTGGGTTTACATCAGACGAAGTAACAGCTATGGCTGCTTACTATGGACGCGAGGATAAATTGAATGAATTGCAGGAGTGGTATGACGGATATTTGTTTGGAAATCGTGAAATATATAATCCGTGGTCAGTAGCAAATTATTTTAATAATGAGTGTAAACCGAGGCCTTTTTGGACGAACACCAGTGATAATGAGATCATTCGTGAGATCATGAGAACATTGACACCGGAAATTGCGGATGACCTGATCTTATTGATGCAGGGGAAACATGTGCAGACTTCATTGAATATGGATGTCATTTACCCAAGAATAACGGATGGCGCAGACAGCATATTTAGCTTTTTGCTCATGGCAGGATATTTGAAGCCTGTAAAGGAAGCAATTGAAACTGAAATTGGCACATTTATGGAATTAGCGCTTCCAAACAAAGAAATCAGAAGAGTCTACAATTCAGAAATCTTGTTCTGGCTTAAAAATACTTTGGATGGAAATGTAATGGCAGATTTGGAGAAGGCATTATATCTGAATGATGGAGACAGATTAAAAGCTGCACTTAGAAAGTATATGCTGACATGTGTAAGCTGTTTTGATGGTGCATCAGAAGGGTTTTATCATGGAATGATGTTAGGATTGTCAGCAGGAGCGTCTGATCGATATTATATTAGATCAAACCGTGAAGCAGGGGATGGACGGTTTGATTTGACACTGGAGCCAAAAACAGCATCAATGCCGGCAATTATAATGGAATTTAAGGCAGTGAAGGAAGAAAAAATGCTTACATCGTCGGCATGCGAGGCATTAAAGCAGATAGAAGATAAACATTACGATACCGATCTGAAAGACAGAGGTATAAAAGAGATATCAAAATATGGAATTGCTTTTTGCGGCAAAAAGGTTGAGATAGCGATGTAAAGCATTACAGCTGTAGTCCACGTGGGGGACTTAATGATTTCCACGTCGTTATGGGTATCTTAACTGGATACCGAGGCTGACAACCAGCAGAAAAACTTTTTTTATAAAGAAATTTTTAGAGGAGTGTGATTAATTATCACACTCCTCTTTACGTATGAGCTAAAATTGGCAACTAAGTTTATAATGTGACACATTAAATAATTGCCTAACTCTGTTTCTTAAAAAACGCCTTTGTTTCCTTGACAACAACCCCACTCAATGCGAACAGTGCGATCATATTTGGCAGAGCCATCAGTCCGTTGAAAATATCGGCAATCGTCCACACAGCGCTGACGGTCATATACGGTCCGATAAATACTGCAAAAATATAAATCCAGCGGTAGACTTTCACATGTTTTAAATTACCGCCGCTTAAATATTCAAGACAGCGTTCGCTGTAATAATCCCAGCCGAGAATTGTTGTAAATGCAAAAAATACAAGGCAGAGCATTAATACAAAAGAGGACACGGCCGGAGGGAAAGGAAGTCCCTGCTGGAATGCGTAAGTGGTGACTTCCACACCTTCCAAGCCCTCGACCTGCCATGCGCCGGTTAAGACGATGGAGAGTCCGGTCAGCGTACAGATTACGATCGTGTCGATAAAAGTTCCGGTCATGCTGACAAGTCCCTGACGGACAGGCTCTTTTGTCTGTGCAGCAGCTGCTGCGATCGGGGCACTTCCGAGTCCTGCCTCATTTGAGAAAATACCGCGGGCAACACCTTTTTGCATAGCGACAAACATACTTCCGACAGCACCGCCGGTAACAGCTTTCGGTGTGAAAGCAGCGGTTACGATCACTTTAATAGCTGCAGGAATTTCAGTAATATTGCAGATGATCAGGATAACGGCAAAAGCAAAATAAAGGATCGCCATAAAAGGTACAATGATCTGGCTCACACTTGCGATCCGTTTTACACCGCCGATCAATACGGCTGCGACACAGACCGTCAGGATCAGGGATGCGATCACGACTGACCAGGAATATTCTCCGAGGAAAGGAAGGATCTTGACACAGTGTGCATTGTCCGGATCAAAGAAACCGTTGATCGCACTTGCGATACCATTGACCTGGCTGAAAGTTCCGATACCGAAAAGTCCGACACAGACACCGAAAAATGCAAAAAGCTTTGCAAGCCATTTCCAGCTTTTTCCCATTCCCTGTTCAATATAATAGAAAGGACCGCCAAGGCTGTGGCCGTCAGGAGCAACGACACGGTATTTGACAGCTAAAAGTCCTTCGGAATATTTGGTAGCCATTCCGAGAAAAGCGGCTGCGACCATCCAGAACAGAGCGCCCGGACCGCCGGCGCAGACAGCGGTTGCAACACCTACGATATTACCGGTACCGATCGTTGCGCTCAAAGCAGTACAGAGAGCTGCAAAACTGGAAATTTCGCCTTCTGCCTCTTCCTCATTCTGGATCATCCATTTCAGTGCAAGGGGAAGCTTCCGGATCTGTAACAGACCGAGGCGCACCGTAAGCAGCAGGCCGCCCACCATGATCAGCACCATTAATGGCACACCCCAGACAAAATTGTCAACATTGACAAGAAAATCATTAATTACACTCCACATGTTTCTAATCCTCTATCTTTCTTTCAATATATACATCGAGTGCATGCAGTATCACAGAAAAATATCTTGCAATGAAAATGGGATGATGACCGGAAACAGGATGAACTGACAGAAAAATATCCCATATAAAAATATATGGGATAGGAAGATACATAATCAGAAAACTTCATATAAAATGAAATCTTATGTGTGCAATTAAGATATCTTCTCTGTCCGCTTGCCTGAGAGATTCATACGAAAACGTATGTTGCACCTTCGGCCCCCGGTTCATCCGGGCGTCTCCAGAGAGTCGATCCATTTACAGTTGCACCGGTATGACCGGCACCTGAGAGTGTTACTCCTTCGGTAGACTTGCGTCGTTTTCCTGCAAACTTCATCTCGAAATTGTTGATTCAACTATATCGTGTAAGAATACAAATTGCAAGGAGGTTTTTCCTGTTTTCCTGCATTTATGCAAAAAAATAGGGAGAAAAAACTGATTCATAAGAAACGCTTATAAAAGAAAACAAGTATACGAAAATATAGGCAGAAGAATAAAACTGTCAAATTCTGAAAAAAATATAAAAAGTGTGAAAATGCCTTGATGTTTCGGAAATTTTGAGAGAAACTAAAAGAAGAATGACAACAGAGTAACAGGCAGAGATCCGTGCATCTTCGGAACGTGATCGCGGAGATATGGATTGATGATGAAAAAGTGTAAGAGAAGGGAGATTTTTTATGCTGCAGGAATGGAAAGCAATGGAAAAACCGGAGGAGGAAGAGATCAGGGCGCGCCTTGCCGCTGCAAAAGAAAAGTTAGCAAAGCAGCAGCTTTTGATCAAAGAGCAGAAGATACCGGTACTTGTGCTCATGGAAGGCTGGGGAACCGCCGGAAAAGGTTCCGTGATCGGCCAGGTGATCCAGAATATCGATCCGCGTTTCTTCAAGGTGGAATCGATGGGGGAAAAGAGTGAGGAGGAGTGCCGGAAGCCATTTTTATACCGCTATTTCAGACGAATCCCGGAAGAGGGAAAGTTCGTATTTCTCGATTCGGGCTGGATGGATGAGATCGTAAAAGACGAGCTGCACGGAAAACTTTCCGATGAGGATTACGCAAAAAGAATCGAGAGTGTGAGACGTTTTGAGCGCCAGCTTACAGATAACGGTTATCTGGTCATGAAATTTTTCCTGCATATCTCGGAGAAAGAACAGGCAAAACGGATCGAACATTTAGAGCATGAAAAAGATACGGTCTGGCGTGTCAGCAAAAATGATCTCTGGCAGAACCGGCATTATGAGAAGTGCGAAGAGGCATTTTCTTCCTATATGAAGAACACGAATCTGCCGTCTGCGCCGTGGTACATTATCGATGCAAAGTCGAGAAAATGGACGGAACTTCAGGTTTTAGAGACATTGACACAGGGGATTGAGATTGCGCTGAGCAATCAGAAGCTGGCAGTGCCTCTTTTACAGAATGTTTTTCCGTTAGTGCGGATGCCACTTTTGGCAGAAGTGCCTTTGGACAAAGAGATTGAGGCGGATGAGTACCGCAAAGAACTGAAAGAATTGCAGAATCGGCTTGGAGAACTGCACAACCGTCTTTACCGGAAAAAAGTACCGGTCATCATCGCTTATGAGGGCTGGGATGCAGCAGGAAAAGGCGGCAACATCAAGCGGATCGCAGGAGCGCTCGACCCGCGCGGTTACGAAGTTCATCCGATCGCAAGCCCGGAACCTCATGAGAAAGCAAGACATTACCTGTGGCGTTTCTGGACGAGACTGCCGAAAACAGGACATATCGCTATTTTTGACCGTACATGGTACGGAAGAGTGATGGTGGAGCGTCTGGAGGGATTTTGCAGTGAAAATGACTGGATGCGTGCTTACAATGAGATCAACGAATTTGAAAAAGAACTTCACGACTGGGGCGCTGTGATCATCAAATTCTGGGTGCAGATTGACAAAGATACGCAGCTTGAGCGTTTTAATGAGAGACAGAATACACCGGAAAAACAGTGGAAGATCACGGACGAGGACTGGCGTAACCGTGACAAATGGGATGCGTATGAGACAGCGGTCAATGAGATGATCCAAAAGACCAGCACCTCCTATGCTCCGTGGCATATTTTAGAGTCTGTCGACAAGAAATATGCCCGGATCAAAGCTCTTAAGATCGTTGTGGAGGAGCTGGAGAAGGTGTTGGGGTAAAGGATAATATTAAGCCAGCTCAGCTTCCAGCTTATTAATATGTTTGAATTCAACAATCACCATGCTAAGACCGACTGCAAAGGACAGAAGGTCGGCGATCGGTCCTGCATAAAGTACGCCCATAATGCCGAAAAAATGCGGCAGTGCAACGATAAGTGGTAGCAGGAACAGAATCTGTCTGGTCAGGGAAAGGAAAGTTCCCTTGTACGCTTTTCCGATGGAACTGAAAAACGTCGAGGAGATCGGCTGCAAAAAGTTTAACCAGGTGAAGAACAGGAAGGCTCGGAAATAGTTGACACCGAACTCAAAATATTCTTCGCTTCCGCTTCCGAACAGACCAAGGATCTGTCTCGGGAAAAGCTGGAACAGCAAAAAGGAAATAATGGATACAACCGCACCGACTGACGCTGCGAGAAGGAAAGCGTCCTTCACCCGTTTGTATTGCTTTGCACCGTAATTAAAACTTTCAATTGGCTGGCTTCCCTGGGACAGTCCGATAATAATAGAAAAATAAAGCTGGTTTACCTTCATGACAATTCCGGCACAGGCAATCGGGATGGATTCGCCATAAACCGACTGTGCGCCGTAGTGTTTTAACAGGTTGTTCATGACGATCTGCACGATCATCATGGCAATCTGGTTAATGCCTGAGGACATGCCGAGGGAACAGATCTGTGCGAGAACTTTCCCGGAAGGGGTAAAATGCTGTTTTTCTAATGTTACGGTGCGGTAATGCATGAGGTAACGGATCGCGATCGCAGCGGAGATGATCTGTCCGATGACAGTCGCCCACGCAGCACCATACATTCCCCATTGGAAACCGAATACGAACAGTGCGTCTAAGACAATATTAATGACAGCACCTGAAACCGTGACAAACATTGCCATTTTCGGGCTGCCGTCCGCACGGATCAGGTGACCGCTTCCGATGGTTAAGATCAGAAATGGAAAACCGACCGCTGTGACGCGGACATATTGCTCTGCCAGTGGGAGTACATCTGCCGGGGAACCAAAGAGCACTAACAGCGGATTTAAAAACAGTTCGGTGATAAGCAGTAAAAGAAATCCGAGTGAGAGCAGCATAGTGATGGAGTTGCCGATATAATAAGGAGCTTCCTCTTTTCGTCCAGCGCCCATATGAAGGTTAAAGCTTGCTGCTCCGCCGATCCCAAAAAGCAGTGCCAGCGAAGTGCAGAGCATAGAGAGTGGAAAGGCGATATTCGTTGCAGCATTTCCGAGCGTGCCGACTGCGTTTCCGATAAAAAGCTGGTCTGCAATATTGTAAACGGCGCTGACAAGCATTGCGATAATGCTTGGAACAGCAAAACGTGCCACCAGCGTGGAAATCCTATCGGTACCAAGTGGATTTGTCATTTGTTTTTTCTGTGTCATGTTGATAAACTCCTTTTTTTATAAAATTCAGGTGTCAAAATGTCTGTATTTTCATTTATAATATCAAATTGTACATCAAAAATTGTGAATCATTTGAAACCAGAAAAATTGTAAGTCTGCTAACATTTTCTGTCAAGAATAAAAAATTATAAAATGTCTCTGAAATTTTTATGAAAGAATCACGGAAAGGCTTTACCAAACCGAAGAACGCAGATAAAATGGAACTCATAAAGCAAGCGAAAAACAGGAGAAGCAGATATTGAATACAACCAAAATCGCACTAGAAGCGTCATTGAAAGAGCTTTTGAAAAAGAAAACTTTTGATAAGATCACCATCGCAGATCTGACAGAGGACTGCGGGATCAGCCGCATGGCATTTTACTATCATTTCAAGGATATCTATGATCTGGTGGAGTGGGCATGTGTGGAAGACGGCAAAAAAGCCCTGCGGGATAAGAAAACTTACGATACCTGGCAGGAGGGTTTTGCCCAGATTTTTGAGGCAGTATTGGAAAACAAGCCGTTTATTATGAACGTCTATCATTCCGTGAGACGTGAAAAGATCGAGAGTTTTCTATACAAACTGACATACCAGCTGATTGCGGATGTTGTCGAGGAAAAATGCTCCAGAGATCATCTGCCGGAAACAGATAAACAGTTTATTGCTGATTTTTACAAATACGGTTTTGTCGGCATCATGTTAGACTGGATCGACCGTGGAATGAAAGAGGATTATCAGAAAATCGTAGATCTGCTCGCAGTGACGTTGCATGGCAATATTGCCAATTCCATCCGGAATTTTGAACAGGAGAATGAAAAAATATAATTTGCGATAAAGAAGATTTGAGCAATTGAAAGAATATTATGAGGCGCTTCGCAGACACCCATAGGATTTTTACAAAAAAGGTGAAATGATAAAAATTTTATCATTTCACCTTTTTTGTAAATTGGCAATCATTTTGGGGCAAGCTATCATAGAGACATCAAAAAATAGATTAGACAATTGCGAAACTCGTGAAAGCGTAAATTGAACAATTTAAAGAAGATTATGAAGAGTTTCGCAAACGCCTAAAAAGAGGATCGATGAAAGGAGAAATGAACCATGGAAAAGAAAAACATTGGACTTGGAGTAGCTGCACTTGCAGCAGGCGCAGGAGCCGTGGCACTTGCCGCAAAGAATCATAAGGATAACGTCAAAAATGAGGTGAAAAAAGCGACAGCAAATGCACCTAAGCAGGAATACCGCAATACAGAGCGCGGAAAAAATGAAAAAAACAGCAAAGGCATTTATTATACCAATGGTAACTATGAAGCTTTTGCAAGACCTAAGAAACCGCAGGGGGTTGACGAAAAAAGTGCATACATTGTAGGAAGCGGTCTTGCTTCTCTGGCAGCAGCCTGCTTTCTGGTAAGAGATGGACAGATGCCGGGAGATCACATTCATATTTTGGAGGCAATGGACATTGCAGGTGGAGCATGTGATGGCATTTATGATGCGACCAGAGGTTATGTAATGCGTGGCGGACGTGAGATGGAAAATCATTTTGAGTGTCTGTGGGATTTATTCCGGAGCATTCCATCCATTGAGACGCCGGGAGTCTCCGTTCTGGATGAGTATTACTGGTTAAATAAAGAAGATCCAAACTATTCTCTTTGCCGTGCAACGGAAAAACAGGGAAAAGATGCGCACACCGATGGAAAATTTAACTTAAGCCAGAAAGGCTGCATGGAGATCATGAAACTTTTCATGACAAAAGACGAGGATCTTTACGATAAGACGATCGAGGATGTATTTGATGATGAAGTGTTTGACTCCACATTCTGGCTGTATTGGAGAACCATGTTTGCATTTGAAAACTGGCACAGTGCATTGGAAATGAAACTTTATTTCCAGCGTTTTATTCATCATATCGCCGGACTGCCGGATTTCTCAGCACTGAAATTCACAAAATACAATCAGTATGAATCACTGATCCTTCCGATGCAGAGATATCTCGAGGAAGCAGGTGTTGATTTCCAGTTTAATACAGAAGTGACCAATGTTATTTTTGAGATCAAAGATGGAAAGAAAGTGGCAAAAACAATCGAGTGTAAGGTAAAAGGTGTGGAAGAGGGCATCACATTAACAGAAAACGATCTCGTATTTGTCACAAACGGAAGCTGTACCGAGGGAACTATTTACGGAGACCAGAATCATGCGCCAAACGGTGATGCAGAGGTTCGTACAAGCGGCTGCTGGAATTTATGGAAAAATATTGCAAAACAGGATCCGTCCTTTGGACACCCGGAGAAATTCTGCTCTGATATTGCAAAAACAAACTGGGAATCTGCAACCGTCACAACATTAGATGATAAGATCATTCCTTATATTATGGATATCTGTAAGAGAGATCCGAGAACCGGAAAAGTTGTGACAGGTGGTATCGTGAGCTGTAAAGATTCAAGCTGGCTGTTAAGCTGGACGATCAATCGTCAGGGACAGTTTAAGAATCAGGATAAAAATCAGGTCTGCGTATGGGTTTATGGATTATTTACCGATGTGCCGGGCGATTATATTAAGAAACCAATGAAAGAATGTACCGGAAAAGAGATCTCAGAAGAGTGGCTTTATCATCTGGGCGTTCCGACAGAAAAAATCGGAGAGCTGGCAGAACACAGCGCTATCTGTGTTCCAACCATGATGCCATATATCACAGCATTCTTTATGCCGAGAACCAAAGGGGACAGACCGGATGTCATCCCGGACGGCTGCGTGAATTTTGCATTCTTAGGACAGTTTGCAGAGACTCCGAGAGATACCGTATTCACAACAGAGTATTCTGTGAGAACTGCAATGGAAGCTGTTTATGGATTGCTTGGTGTAGACCGTGGTGTGCCTGAGGTCTGGGGAAGCGTTTATGATATCCGCGAACTCTTAGACAGCAGCGTAAAACTCATGGACGGAAAGTCTCCGCTTGAGATTTCATTGCCGGGACCGTTAAATGCATTGAAGAAACCATTGCTCCGTGTGGTAAAAGGAACTGTCATTGAAAAAGTACTGCGGGATCACAATGTGATCAAAGAAGGTATGATCTGATTTTTTGATCAAAAAGGATATGTTATAAACATGTATTTATGATCGTAAAAGATATGTCATAAAAAATGTAATTTTTTGTCAAAAAAGATGTTGACAAATGAAATGTGGTTTGTTATTATTAACAAGCTGTCGCAAGTAAGTGATAACAAACCACTTCA
>ERZ1035025.192-NODE-192-length-44806-cov-16.081585_pt1 | contig 44806 bp, 67 predicted proteins | sample MGYA00520619_ERZ1035025 | MGnify/ENA primary metagenome ERZ1035025 (study PRJEB33766, sample SAMN09781742) | gut metagenome | biome: gut microbiome | host: Homo sapiens | place: Madagascar | study: EMG produced TPA metagenomics assembly of the PRJNA485056 data...
ACTTTATTTTTATTATTTATTATCTCTTGTAATTCTTTAATTGATGGATCTTTTTTCTAAGTCCATATACCCGTATCACGAAGATTTTTAATGATTTCTGTTTTTTGAGCATTAATTGCATTTTCTTCTTCTTCGGTACTCGGTTCAAATTTCAAAACATTTAACAAGTCATTAGCATAATCTACGGTTTGTTTTGCAGCAAGCATTCTATCCTGATTCTCCTGCATTTCTCCACGCTAGATTGAGCGATAATAATCACTAGCAGCATCTCTCGCCCAATCAAATAAACCGTAACCAGGTGAATAATCTTTGCTATCTTTATACAAATAGTCATTTAATCTTTTAGTATTTATATCTGTTAATTGACCAGACGTATTAAGACCCTGATTTACATATTCTTCGATATTAAATAAATTTTTTGCCATGTTTATTATTTTTTATAACCGTATTGTATAGAATAATTTTTAATATTCTTTAATGCTTCGTTGTCTAATACAGATTGTATTTCTTTAGTTTCAGAAGTTCCGTATTCTTTCTGATATTTAGCATTTCTTCTTCGTTTATCAACACTCTTATTAGATTCTGGGATAACCATAGTAAGAACTAGGTCTTTACCTCCATCTTCTCTAGGAACTACTTGATATCCAGCATCTTCGATAGCACCTTCTATATCGTCCCATCTCCACCATGCAGTCATTCTTTTTCCTAATGCGGAATCATCTTCATCCATAGGCAAAGATACTTCAACAACGTAATTTCTATTTTCCGGAGTATCTACATAACCAACCACACGTTGTACACGTACTTTACCAAATTCACCAGATGCAACTCTTTCTTCCAATGATAAATTAGAATCCCCGTCATGCATTATACCAGAATATCTATCTAACATAGAACCTTGAACATCAAAATCAACGTCTTTCGCTAATTTTTGTAGATGTTTGTTGCTGTTAAATATAAAATTCTTCGGAGACAACAACATGCTAGGTGATATTAAGAAACCTTTTTCATTCTTAGGTGTTTCGGATTTAAACAATTCTTTATTTATTTCCCCTTCTGTAGATGAAGAGATTTCTTGCATAGTGTCTAGCAAAGTCATAGACCACATATGCTGCCCTTTTGTATCACTAAAGAATTTACCGTTACCTGTTTCATTTTTTAATGAAGAGAACGGATTTTCTGTTATTGGTTTGCCAAGTATAGTATTAAATGATCTACTATAATATTCTCCGTATGCTTCATCTGTCATATCATTAACCATTTGATTTGATCTAGTATTCAAATTATTTAATTGTTTAATTAATGCTGGATCGATTTTATCTTTTGTTAGAGCTAATGCATTTTGTAATGCCAATGATATTGCAGTATTTCCAGTTATATTTTGGTCTTTTAATAAAGAAATTCCTTCATTAAATGCTTTACTAAACTCTGGACTACTTTGCTCCATTGTGGATATTACTTTATTTATTTCTTCTGCATTAGCTTTAAATAAGTTAGAATATTTTTGAGAAATAGCACTAGGATTTCCATTAGAATCAACCATCACACTATCAATAATACTTTGTTTTTTAATATCAAAATCCTTAGAAAGCACATCTTCTTGACCAAGTTGTATATTTGGTTGTTTTGCTTTTAAAGTATTTTCATATTCTAAAACAGAATAAGGATTTGCTTGTCTATTGACTCTAGCAAATTCTCTACCAGCTTGATATATAGATCTAACAAATTGTTGATTAGCTTCTTCTTCTGTAAGCCCTTGTTTCATTAAAGACTTTATATGCATTTGAGCTTCAGGAGTATTATATATTGCAGATATATTATTACGTACTTGTTCGTCTGTAGCATCTGGCGATACACCGAAATAATCATATCCTCCTTGACTATATAAATAACCATCTTTCAAATTATCAACATAAGGCTTAACTAAATCTACTTCTGATTTATAAGCTAATGGAGACAAATCATTAAATATGCCAGAACTAGATAAAGTATCGTAATTAGTAAAGTCTACATCATGCCATAAAGGATTATATTTACCTTCTGCAGCCAATTTCATATTCATCTCTTGACGCTTTAACATGTTATTTCTACTACTTTTTAAAGCGCTCAATTCTTCATATGGTAAACTATTAATTAAATTATAAATACTACTTCTTCCTTCTGGAGTTTTTAATAATTCTGGATTTCTAGCATACTGTTCTGCAACTTTAATAGCAGGTTTCATAGTAATGTCATACCATCTTTGTGTATCAACTGCAGATGGTGATTCAAATTCACTCCATTTCTAAACATAATCTGATAATTGTTTTTCAGCCTGTTGTCTCTATGTATTATATTCTTTACCGATCGCGTATAATTCTTGAAACGGTATTGGAACATATTGACTAATATATTGACTATCTACAGGCGTACTAAATCGATTTACTGCCATATTCCTAATTTTTTATAAACTTCATTTAAAACATTTGTCTCAGCGCCATATCCTAAGAAAGGCTTCATAAATTGCAATACTGCCTTATCTCTAGCTGTCTAACGCTTATCTTTAGACATTGTTTGTAGAGCTGTACCCAATTGAGAAAGACCTCTACGTCTTGTATTATCAAGAGCTGCACGATTCTAAGCATTTTCAACTGCAGCAGTATGTCTAGCATTAGTATCGAATTGAGCCCATTGATTATATATATTAGCGTTTTGCATTGCCATTTGGTTTTCGGCATTATTCTTCTGAGCATAGGCACTTGCAATTGCTCTATCCCTATTAACTGCAGATTGTAAACCGTATGCCATATTAGCTCCAGTATTAGGATTAATATTAGCCATATTGTATCGAGACATCGCATTATTTCTATTTATTTCTCGAAGTAATGGTTCAATATTATATTCTGTAGGGCCGTACTTTGGAGTATAGGTGTAAGGAACAACAGATTCTCCTCTAGCTGATAAATTAGATAAAGGACCGATTAAACCTGCTGCATCTCCTATAAGATCAGTCAACAAATCATAATTATTATTACTTTTTGAAATATTTGTACGAGGTATTGCAGGTAATTCTCCACTCATAGGATCTGCTTTTGTAGCAAATGATATTTTTCTTTGTTCTACTGGTTTTAATCCTGCTCTATTATCGCTTGTATTATTAGCAAAAGGTTTTATGCTAAAATAATCATGTACTTGACCATAATTATGATCTTGAATATTCTTGATTACAGCATCTCTAAAAGACATTCCTTTACTTGTATTTTTAACAATCTATGGAAGATTTCCTAATACTTTTTGAGCTTGTTGTAAATTACTTTCATTATCTAGGAAGTTACCGACATATCTTGCTGCTTGTTCATAAGCGCCATTGTTATCCCAATTGTACCAAGAATCTCTTGTTTTAGAATGAACAATATTTGGATTATAATTAGGATTAACTGTAACATAATATGAAGGCATTTCTTGTCTCTATTCACTAGTAACAATAGGTTCTGGCATTATTTCTTCAGTACCTATTGCAAAACTATTAGTTTTATTTTTCTTAATACTTCTACGCTTTTTCATATTTTCCTACATTTCAAGTAAAGCATCATAAGCTTGCTGAGCATTTCTTTCATTAAGCATATCACTATTCTTAGCAAATCTATCCTTTCCTTTACTTTTCTTTAAAGACATTATTTCTTTACCTTTCTCTGCAAATGTTTTATTTTCTCCAGGTACTTTCAATTTATCACTTAACACCTGTGAACCTACTGGAACATTTACTAAATTACTATCTGTTGGTTTACCTTTTTCAGGTATTTCAGATATACCTCCATCTGGAGTTCTAACTAATTCACCGTCATCCAAGTAAGCTAATGTGGTTGGTATAACACCTCCATTTGCAGCCATGGTAAAATCATTATATCCGTTTTCCATATACCAATCTGCAGCGTAATTAGCTGAATTTCTTGCAGCGGTTATACCGTTTTTAATTCTACCAGATTGCTGTTTTAGATTATTTCTATTACGTCTACCTTTTATACCGGTACCATATGTTATTTCTCCTGTAGTTTCATCTACAGAACCTTTAGTACCAATTATACTTGTTATTGCGGATCCAATAGCTCCAACACCTTTTACCGCTAATCCGGCAATAGGATTAACTGCAGATACTACATCACCAATACCATTTAAACCTGTAAAAACAGATTGAGCTGTAGAATTACCACCACCGGTAATACCTTTTGCAGTATTACTTATAGCGGTCAAACCCTAAACCCCTGCACTTATTTCATTAGCACCAAATGCATATTTTTGTGCTTTTATTCTTTTACATGCCATATTAAATCATTGAATATCTATAAGTTGTTTTAATAAACGGAATCTTCATCTCTCTACCATTGTTGCAATCGAAAGTATAATTACATATCAAATATTTTCCTCTCAATCTACCAGCGTATGATTTTGTTAATATTTGCTGAGCTTCAGAATCCTCTTGTTTCTCTCTAGGTATATAGAATCTATAATTATCTTCTCTATTTTCTATATTCTAATAATCTATTGAATTAGTAGTTTGTGTTTTAGTATCAAATGTAACGCCTGTTATTATTTGTGGTTTATCATTTTCAACATCAATAAATTTTGCATCAAACTATACATTATCAAATACTTTAGTCAAACTAGCATCTTTATTTACAACGAATTGTATTTTTGATATTCTTTCTTCTTTTTCATCACTATTTGTTTCATAAATATTATGTAAATAGAACATATTATTATCTTTAATAGTAATAGTTTTATCAGAGAAAGGCATATACCAATTAGGACTATGAGTATAGAAAGAAGTAAACGTATTAGTTTGTTCATTAAATATTAATGATTTGTCTTTTAATCTAAACCAAACTTCATTAAATTTAGGATCATAAAACGATACTACATTTTCTTTAGATTGAGAAGGTAATTGATTTAAATAGTTCTATACCTTTTTTACTTTTGATAATTCTATAAAAGAATTATTTAAAGCACATATAACATTTTTATTTAAATCGTACCAATATAAGGTACTATTTGATGTAGATATACTCTTACTGTTCTTTATATTACATCCGTAATTTACAGTAATATAATCTGCTCTAGATAATACACTTCCTGTACCTAATACCAATGCTTGAGAATTATCATCAGTTATCAAAGATCTTTCATTTACAGATGCAATACCTACAGCATTATCCTAGAAGAATACCAATTGATTATTATTAACTTTTAAATTAGTAATAGGACCATATTGACTATCAACATCTAAGTAATTAGCATATTTAAATTTAGACCAAGAATCGATTATTTCACTATTTGTTTTTACATTAGAATTAACGATTCTATTTTCAGTTAATGAATTATCTACAGAATATAAAGATTTACTAATATATTTCTTACTACCACTTACATTAGAATAAGCTGAATTATAAGAATAAGCTGGATCAGATTGAACGTAATTTACATTTAATTGTCCAGGTTCTGTCATAAAGAATATATTAGCTCCTTTAATTGACGCATCTTGTGCATAATGATGATCATATCTAGCATATACGTTTACACTACTTTCCAAAGGAATATATGATTGTACTTGTGATTTAAGCACATTACTTGCATTTACGTCATTTTTTGTAAACAACATTGTATTACTATAATCGAGTAATCCCAAGTAAGTATCACCAGCGAAGCATATTGCCTATTGATAATTATCTAAATCTCCTTTTACATATGCACAATTTACTTCATAAATTGAATTAGTTCTTGCAGCATAATTATTACCTCCGTATTGAGAAGTATTTCTTTTTACATTACAATACAATACTGAAGATTCATAAAATTTAGATCCACTTAATCCAGAGTAATTAGCACCATTTGTAGTATTATACATCTACGGACAATATATTGCTGTAGTTATTCCATGAGGACCATAACTATTTACAGATACTCCATAATTAGTATAAATCATATTACCTACATAATCTGAATAAGCACCTTTTATATCTTTAATACCTTCCGATATTGCGTTTGGAATATTTCTAGCTACAATACAATCTTCAATAAGTTTAGCACATCTTGAATTATCAGATGATTCATTACCGTTTTCTCTATCTATAAAATAATAAGGTTTTGTCAAATATGCAGCAATCAACTAATCCGAATCAACAGCAGCATCGATACTATCCCATAAATGGCCATCTGTAGAATAATGAGAAAGACTTTTTATTATTTCTGAAGGAGTTTGTGTTATACTAGATCCTTTTAATGTTTCTACAGGTACACCACCTCCGTTATCACCTACTTGGCTAATACCAAAATATAAAGGAGCTAAGTACATACCTTTATCTATCAGATTTTGAGTTTTATTAAAACATTGATCTGCAGAAGTAAAATCAAATACTCCAGAACTATCTACAGGATCAATAAAATCTCTTCCAAGCATTAATGTTCTTCTCTTGGGTGATTTAGAAAACGTTTGACTAAGATAAGGTCTTCTATCTATATCACCCAAAGATACTGTAGAGTCATAACTATCAGATCCTTGATTTCCTCTGTAATTAACTGTCTTACTTAACACACCTTGTGTAACTACTGTTCTATCTGAGAAATTGCGCTTACATCTTACAATTTCATATGCTACTACTTCTTTAGGAAGATTATTAACAGTAAATACAATACCTAACGGTCTAGATATTAATTCGTATGTTAATTGATTACCAAATCTATCTCTTGTATTATGCAAGAACGGTCTACAAATATCTGAATCAGGAAAACGTACATCACCAATCCAATGTACAGGACTAGGTATATTCTTTTCATTATATAGTATTATACCGAATCTATATGTTTCATCTCTTTGATAACTTAAATAGTTACTACTAAAGAACGAATCACAATAGTTTCTAACTACATTTAAAGATGTTCCAAAACGAGTATCATCAGTATATTTATCTCCTTCGATATAATACAAAGGTACACCGTTTGATAAAGACATTCTTGTTGAACGCATATCCAAAGCATCATATAATCCTGTTCCGCTTTGTATTTCTTGTTCTATAAAATCAGTAGTTATAAATCGATATGATACATTTGGTCCTTTACCGCCTCTAACTTTAGTACCACCATAAACAATCCAACCATATTCAGAATTAGATGAAGGATATATCAATTCTCCGTTCATCGGATTTATACAATCGTGATCTTCTGGAATAATTGTATTACCGTCAACAATAGACGTCATTGTTGCTGTAATATCATTACCCATAGTAGACTCAAGTTTAACTTGTCCAGAAGGATTAGCTCTATATGCTCTTGCATCAAAATCAACATCCCAAGTAATTTCTTGAATATTTGATGCAAATAACATATTATCTTTTTTAGCAATAGATGTGGCTTTAAATTCATATGGAACTAAGTCGTTAAATTCGTCTATAGTTAATTCTCTAATATAACCACTACCGTTATCAGTATATTCGAAGTTAACCATTCCATTAGAATTACTTGTAAAATCAGATTCTGATATAATATATATTCTTGGAGTATCAATACTACTAAGATACTGAATACTTATTACACGGATTCTATCGTATCTACCATCATTAAAAGCAGATGCTGATAATTCACATCCTCTATCAGATACTGTTTCTGTAGCATATCCATTGAAAGTATTAGTACTTGTACAATCTGGAGTAATTATTATCTTATTACTTAATGAAGAAGTACATGTTTCGCTACCATTTACACTAAATAATTGATAACAATATTGGATTGCTCCAGCAGGAAGAGATCCAGAAACTAATCTTTTTAATCTAAACGGCGCTAGAACCGCTCCAGGTGTAATATCAAAGTAAGTATCATCTGTTATTTCAGGATATTCTTTTTGAATATTGATAATCTTTAAACAACTTTCTCCATCTGATATATATACTTTACTAATAGTAGGACCTTCATAGTTAGTAACAATACTTACATTCTTCCAGATATTTAAATAACCTTTTACTACTACTGTAATAGTTGGACTTACTGATTCAAAGTCAGTAATAGTATATAATTTATTATATATTTTACTATCTACTGTTTTCTTAGTAAGTACGATACCACATTCTTTAGATTCATCATTTTTAAAATATCTACCTACAGCAGTACCAATTATAGTTTCATCTGAAGGTATATTATTAAGATATTGACGTATATATTCAATATTTTGTATTGCACCAGATGTACCTTCTTTATCTGTCAATATTCTAATATTCTCTGCATAACGATATGTACCTTCTTGCATTAAAGAAACATCGGTATCTGTATCCATACCACTAGAAAACGTATTTATTTGAGAACTTATTTCCATATCGTTAATTTTTAATTCCAATTATAAATATATTGTTCATCACCTAACTCTCCAGTAAAAGTATCATATGTATTTACATTAGGTACGAGAGTTAACCAAGTATGACCAATATTGTGTAATTCATTTTGTGTTGGCATTAATGATTCAGCATATGCTTGATTTCTATAAAAATTCCAAGAATTCTTAATAGATTCATAAACATAATTACTTACTTTACCAGCTATCCAATCAGGATATAATAATTTAGTACCAACATAATAAGTTAATGCCTCTTTATAAGATTGCATATCAGGTATCATAGGCATACCTTCTTCATCAGTATATATTGCGTAATATGATATTTTTAAAAACCCGTCTCTTACATTTGTAAATATATAACCAGGCTTTACATCATATTGAATCAAATTACATTTGTTTGGTATATGATTAGCATCACATACAGTATACTGATTTATTAAAGCGCTTAATGTTTTACGTATATTTGGATCTGCTTTTAATTTATCTAACGCTTCTTTATCATCAACAATATTAAACATATTCTTTACTAATGGTATAAGAGCATCATTCTAAATTAACATGTTACAATCAGAATCACAGCATTTCTTATCATAAACACTAAATACACCTGTAGCTTTCTTAATAGGTATCCATCCATTATTAGGATTATTAGAATAAGCTACATATGATAATTGCTATAAATCACAAGGTAATTTGCATTGATAATCTTTTATTGGTAAAACTACCACAATGTGATTAAGATTGTTAACAGAACCAATGTTCTCCATACCTTCAGCAATCCAATTTTTTATATCCGCAATACGGATATCGTTTTCTTGCAGATTATAATCTGATATAATTTTTGCAAGAACTTCTTTTGAAGAACTTAATTTTGTTATCATAATTCCTAATAATCTTGTAATTTCTATTTAATACACTGAGCCAATCTTCTTTTATTGGCTCTTGTTAAAATCAATTGATATTTACTTTTATTCTTTACTAATACATCAGATTTATTATAATAACATCTATATTTATAAAAATCAGAATGTTCGTTAGTAAGGAATATCAATTTATCGTATTGTTTTGTAGCTTGATAATCTATACGTAAACTTCGTTTATCGTAATATTTTGGTCTATGTTTAACAATTTGAATATTACCCATTCTATTAGGTAATTTGACACATTTACTTTCTTCTATCAATTGATCTCTCAAATACTTAAAGAAATCTGTAACAATCTGTCTATATTGTGAATAGGATATGTCATATATTGTATCTGGTTCGATATTATCTAAATAATAATTATAAAACGAAGGTATTGTATATGATGATGTTTTATCAGCTGTTTTTATCTTCTAATTCATTGCTTATATCTATTTTGAGTATCATCAGAACTATTATTCGTAGTATCAGATACAGACTATAACATAGTAGGTATATCTCTGGTAAATATTAATTGTTTGATAGTAGTCCACATTGCGCCAGGTATTGGATATTCATCTTTATCAGGATCATAACATTCTTTCAATTCTGTTGGATCTTCTGCTATAACTTCTACATCAATGAATTCCAATATCGGATTAGAACTTTCAACATATATCTTATTACTTTTGACATAAGCAATATACTCTTTACACGTATACTTTCTGTATCGTTGTAATTTCATCTTAGTCTCAGAACCAAGTTGTATAATGTTTCCGAATGAATCTTTAACACTAATAACGCCTGGTTTATAATTAAAGTCTATTAATGTTGGTAAATCTTTATCTCCAACATATTCATAGTGTTCTTTTTCTTCTTCTACTTTAGAAACATGCATCGATATTGTCTAAGTGTATAAAGGATTGATAGTATGATTTTTATCTATATCCTACTTTATTAATAAAGCTCGATATGTTTTAATCCAAAGTTCTATCTATCTCTTACTTAACTTTTCACTTTCTCCAATATTACTATTACGTGCTTCTAATAGAATATCATCGCAAAGTTGATTTAGTGTCATATTAAAATATTTTAATAGTTATAATGTTTTAAAACGTAAAATTAATGTATCTTTACATTTTTAATATATTCTTAACACATTCGTAGATTTAAACAATAGCTCTTTTTATAATACTTTACGACAGGATATAAAAAAAGGTTAGCCTTAGCTAACCTTTATTAAACTGACAGACTATGTTGATTCTTGAACAGGGTGTTCTTTGTTAGGTTCTTCTTGCAATTGTGATAAAATACGTTTACATTTCTCAGCTTCATTCTTATATAACTCTATAGATAATATTTTTGCCTAACATTCTTTATATTGTGATTCAACTAAAGTTATCAGTTCTTGCTTATTTGTAGATACCGTTAGTCCTATTGCATTATCTGTAATCGTAGATTTATCAGCACTAACAGTTAATTTCTTCTATATCCCTTCACAGCTAATGGTTATATCAACTAATTTCTTTTTTAACATCTATTGTAAGTATTGATTACCTAAAGCATTATCATCATAAGGCTAAGTAACATTGACAACTTGACCAATATTATATGTTGTTATTTTTCTAAACGTACCAATACTTTCTAATATGTATACTGTATCACCTATTTTTAAATCTTTAAATTCCATAGCAAGTAGTTTATTAAAAAAGGGGGAGTTTTAATCCCCCTTTATTATTATGCAGCAGCAGTCGTCTTAAGCTGAGAAATAAGATATTCGTTCTGAGCTTTCTGAGAAAGTTCAAGACGAGCATCATTATATTTCTGTTGCAAATCTGCACTCCAATGATTATTAAGAGTATCGATAATACGCTGAGTATTAGCGTTACCAGCATTTAACAATTCACAAGTCTGTTGAGCGCTAGCATAACCTGTACTTGCAAATCCATTAGAAATTGCATAGTTCAAACCACTAAATCCTCTAGTCATTTCAGAAGCAAGAGTATTAGTCTGATTACAAGTAGCTAACTGCTGTTCATAACCCATCTTCAAGATGCTCTGTTGAGTATTGCAGCAGCAATCTTTAATTGCAGTGATAACACCACAATCGCCCATGTTAACAGCATTGATAACTCTTTCTGCACTGAAACCCATTTGACCAGCTACATTGGTAATTGCATTCTGTATACCGCAAATTGCGTTATTCAATGTATTGAAGTCGCAGTTCAAATTAGCAGCCAAAGTGCTAATAGCAGCAGCATTACCTTTAATACCATCCATAACAAGATTAGCATTTTGATTATCACTCATCTGAGCAGACAAAGCAGCAATCTGAGGATTGTTACATCCTTCACCACAATTGTTACCCCAGAAACCATTTCTACCAAACATCATTAAGAAAATAAGGTACAGGAATGGGTTGTTGCTCCAGTTATTTGCACCGAAACCACCATTATTCATAAGTAAAGCAGCAGTACCTGTATCGATACCGCGATCTACAAAAATTCTATCGTCTAACATATCTTTCATTATTGATTAAATTTAATATTTTGAAATTATTCTACTATTAATAGGTTCTCTACGATAAGACCGTGTTACCGGACTTCTGTAGTAATCATCTTCATCGTCGTAATAAGATCTTCTAGATGTATATCTATTCATAGGTATATGTTCTCTATAATAACCATATTCTTCTGATTCCTCTTCATCATCGCCATCTTCTCTAAATTTATCGCAGATAACGTATTTGAAGTAATACCACATTTTTCCTTCAGCAACATCTTTATCATCAAGCCAAGCTTTAGCCAATTCAACATAGTGTTTAATGTTTGTACTATTTGTCATAGCCATGACAGATTTATAATAATCTGAATAGATCATGTTTAATGCAACAAACCAATCATACTTATTATATTTATCTGTACTTAAATCAACATTAAACTGTTGTGCTACAGCAGTAGTTTGATTTATATCCCAATGAGCACCTTCAGTACCATCTTCATTTTCCATATGAGATACGGCTTTCATAGCCATGATTTCATTGAAATGAGGACCGTACATTGCTTCATGACGTTTAATCTTCATTTTATACATAATATTGATTATTTTATTACAAATTGATTTTATTCGGATATCTGTATTAATCTGGTATTTGTAACTTCTATTAAATCATTTGTATTGTGTATTTCATATTTATAAACTGTTCTCTTTTTAAAATCAAAGTGACAAAGCCTGCGAAAGAAATTTTTATACTGTCTTTTGTATTCACGTTTAGACGCCAGATAAAGAAACTATTCATTTTTAATATCTAGCTTCGCAGTTAAGAATGAATCTTTTTTAATGATTAACAATGATGTTAAATTATTAGGTTTGATCTCTTTAGTAAAGTTATCCTCTTGGACAACCACAGTAGTATCCAATTTTATTTCCTACTGTTGTGCTTGTGCTTGAATTAATTCTTTGTCCTTGATTTTTAAATCTTCTCTAACCTAATCTAATTTATTAATTATACTATCATTAGAATGCTTAAAATCTTCAATCGTCAATTGTAATGTCCTATTATCGTTAACTGTACTATCCATCTATTCTTGATAGTATAATATGTTATTATTAAGTCTGTCAATATCCTAACTATACTTGGTTAATTTATTATTCTATATAAACAAAAAAGCAGTGAGTATACCTATGATAATCACTGCTATTGTACTGAAATTTGTTTTAACCAAACTGATAATATTAAACAGACTATTTTTTAGTACTGTTATTATCGCAATCATTTGTTAATTCATTTAAATCGATAATATCTGATAAATCGACATCTAAATATTTTTCTGCTTTTGATTTAATAATCTTTGCTAATATTTTTGACATTAACGCGTTCGGATGTAAAGCTCTAAACGATTCTAATAATGATATGGTTTCTGCTGTACAAACAACACCTGCTGCAACTTTGACAGCAGATAGCTATTCATAAGTCATTAGTAGATATTTATCAAGTAATAATGCTAAGATTATTACAGTTCCGGCTTCAACTAATTTATGAATTGTAGTCCAAAGCTTTTTAGATTCTATCTTATATCCATATTTCTTAGATACACGGTAACCATAAAAAGCATCTGCTAATATAAATACGAAAGCAGTTATAATAATTGGTATAGCTGGAACGAGTAAAGACATGAATGCTGCTAACGCACTAAGTACCTACTAGTGTGCATTAGTAAACAATTTTCTAAACAAGTTCATTATATTTCCTATTATTTCTACCACGTTGATGTCTATATTAAAAACGTTAAATGCTAGGTATATAATTTATATCCTAGCATCACTGATATTATCGTTGTTACTAAAAATATAAACGTATCTCTTGGATTATGTTACTATTATAAAAAGCAACATAATTATGCATAATAGCTGTTATGCAGCAGGTGCTTCTAACGCTGCAACTCTAGCTGTCAAAGCATCCAAAGCATCCTTAAGAGCTTTACCTTGAGCAGCTGATAATGCTTCTGTTGTGCTAGTCGAAGTAAGTGTATTATTTACTGTTACTTTAGTATCTGACCAATTAACCGTAACATAAGCTTTACCGTTGCTATCTACAGATAGAGGATAATTCTTGCCTGAAGCAGAATATCCTAATTGTACACCACCCTTTACAGTAGTAGATGCAGTTGGTAATGTATAATTATTAGCGTTAGCTGCGATACCTGATAGCTTCTGTTTTTCTGCGGTTGTATAATCATTAGTTGACAAACCTTTTCCACTTACTTTGTCTACTTTATTAGAAAGCTGATTCTTAATACTACTAAGATCTGCTGATTCATCGCTAATTTTTACCCAACTATCACCATTAAAATATTTGATTGAACCACCGTACGGATTCTCAAATAGATCAACCCAGTATTTACATGTTACTGGATTTGGCTGTGTTTTACTTTCAATAAATTTTACCATAATTATATTAGATTACTGTTTCAACATATGTTCCAACTAATGCACTCAAATCATGTGACAAAGGAATTTCACTGTTTCTAGTACATTTGTATAATACTTCATTTTGTGTATAATATTTATCTTTAAAGATTTCCATAGGTGGATTATACGGAATTGGATCTTCTTGAGTTCCAGCATGTTCTTCATCAACTACTTTCCAAAGGCTTGCTGTTTCAAGACAAGGTTTCCATGATTCTTGTGTAGTATGACTTTGAACTACTTCCCAAAGTAAATTATCACATTGGTATCTTTCACCTTTCTTGACTTCTACTGAATCAGCTGACCATACTGGATAGAATTCTTTAACTTCTAATGCTTCTTTATTACTCAAAGACATTGTGTTGATATTAGCCTTTGTTTCTGTCGTAAGAATCTGCATAGCCCTAACCTTTGCATAGCCCTCGTTAGGCTGTACATAATCTTCTCCGTGCGTCCACGCCTCAGAGTTCATCAAGTCAGTAAATTCTTTACTATCGAATTCATATCTAGTAAGAACATTAAATTCATCAATGTTCTTAACATATTCTTCATGCAGAACAACCTGTGTCATATCTACACTTTGTCTCATTGTAGGGATGATTTCAATCCCGTGTGCTTTTGCTTGATTTATAGATGCTATTACAAATTTCATAATTACTTATTTTATTCAGTTGTTTGTTCACTAGGTAACAGATATTCGGGATCTATGTACTTTCTGATAAATTCTTTTATCTCTTGTTCGTCTAATGATCGGTCGAAGAGATAGGCAGAGTAGAAAGTTCCTTTAAAAAATCTATTATCTTCTAACGATATTTTTCCTAAAATTCCTCCTTTTACATCTAATCTCCTGCCAAACAAAATAGATTGTCCGTTATAATAATTTTTTGTTTGCCACGATATGTCTGAATTTGTTAATATATTTATATTATTTTCTCGACCAAAATTATAAGTACTATAATTGAACGATTCCCCTTCAAAAATAAAAGCACTTGCGGTAACTCCATAACCTTTAGTAAATAAGCATGATTGTTTATGATTTTCCCCTCTTTTAGCAATAATAGTATAATCCGTCAAAATCGGCATATTCTCATTAATACCATAATCAACAACTCCGTCAAATACTAGAGCATCGGGGTATTCGGGAAGAAGTTCAATAGTTATATCGCAGGATTCTACTATTTTATTGGCTCTAAATCCAACATATCTTATTGCTTCTGATTCTGGTATAACGTGTATTCCTTCTGTCTTTATATCATAAGATTTATCAGATGAATACATGTATTTTATGTATAACTCCTCACTTACGCCTGTTGCTTTAATTTTGTATGAAGGATGAATATTTGAAGTGTTATTATCCTCGAAAAAATTTTGAGTATTTTTAATAGATGTAACAATTATCTTATTTTGTGTAACAACTCCTTCTGCTCTATTTTCAAATATTCTACTAGTATATTCGTTTTTGAAATTAATAGAATACCCTCCATACCCACTCATTTCAGAGAAAGCAAATCCATTAAGAGTAATATCATGTCCATTACCTGTAAGGTCTTTCAGTATTGCTCTATCTTCATCATCGTTGGTCTTACCTTTAGCTGACCATGCAGCGATCAATCCAGGATATACAATATTACCACTATCTCCACCACCAACTTCTATTGTAGTAATATAACCATTTGTGGTTATTATAAAGTCATCTATTGAACCAATAGTTGCTGGACCTATGTAGAATTCTCCCAATACACAAGAACCATACGATTCATATAAATCTATACGTAAAATATATTCATCTTTAGCTGAAATAATTTTAGATTCAACTTTACCTAATGATTCAAAAGAATAAGTATTAGTACTTGTAAAATCTATTGGTTCTAACATCGATAGATTAGCTAACTATGGTATAACCAAATAAGCCTGTGGATTTATAAACACAGGTCTAGCAAAAATTGATTTAATCATAATTATTTAACAATTTTATCGTATAAGAATTCTATAGTGATAGCTTTAAATTCATTCATCTTACAGAACTTAAAGAATTCGTCTTTATCGATAGGAGTAATAGAAATAGTTGTTTCATTGAAGAAATACTTATTAACGATTTCATTCAGTTTCTTATTCAAATCATTCATTATTTCTTCAAACTGTTTTTCTTCTTCCTTAGTCTTATTTTGTTTCTCTTGCAATTCTTTAAAGTTGTCATCTTTAATGCTTTCTGCACTTTCTTTAATGAATTCATCTTTATCTTTATTAATCTTAGACAAAGCAAACTTAAATTCAAGTATAGCACCCATTGCATCATTAGATACATCTGTAAACTTAGCCTTATTTAAAATATCATTAAGACCAATTGCTTCACCAATAGCTAATGTAATATCTCTCTTTTCTGTTTCTTTATTTTCCATAACAATATTAATTTATATTATATCTGTAAACGATTTTAAAGCCTTTAGAACAACTTATTTGTAAATTATAGTAATTCCTTCATGGCTCTTTTTAAAATGTCTTAAAACGTCTTAAAATGATTATGCTGTAAATGTTACTAATTTTTCATTGGAATCTAATGTATATACGTCACAATGGCACCAATTAACTCCTTCTTCTAATCTGATAGGATATTCAAATTCGTTAATATTCTTTTTAATCAATTGTCTACATTCTTCAGGAGTTATATCAGTACAATGAAAATCAATTCCTTTACCCAAACAATGTGCAGACATATAAGGTTTAGTTTTACTTTTTACCAATTCACACATATTACAACGAAGTCCTCTCTAAGTAAATGTAGTACCATTATTAATAATCATTGGTTTATTAATTACTTTATTTCTTAATACATTTATGGTACTTAATAGCTCGGTAGATAAGAACTACCAAGCTTTATCACCATATTGATTAAGTACGTGAGGACATACTAACTCTTTAAGTTTGAAGTTTTTCTTTACCTCGTTAATCAATTCGTTTCTATTCATCATGCTTCGTATTTAATAACATATATATTTACTAACGCAGATAAATCTTGATATACAGGTATTTTTGTTGAACGATTGCAATAATATATTACATCATTTTGAATATAATATTTACCTTCTATTAATTCCATATTATTATTGTAAGGAATAGGATCTTCAACAGTACCAACATTCTTTTCATTTATTTCTTCATACAAAGATGCTGTATTAATACTTGGATATTGATTTTCTAAAACAGTTTCAATCTTCTGTTTTACTTTATACAATTTATCAGCATACAGTACTTTATAGCCTGCTTCCAAAGATTTACCGATGAATGATTCCCAAGCTGGATATAAATCTTTAAACTGTAATGCTTGTTCATCTGCCAATTCCATAGAATTAATAGATGTAGCAAACAAACCAAGCATTTGATTTATTTTTTCTTCAGGATATTCTACAATACCTTTTGAAGCATTTTTGGCTTTATTGATTCTTTCAACATCTTCTTGAGTTATCTCAATCCATTCATTATTATCAGTATCAACAGGAACCGTTACGGATTTAACAACTACTCTATCAACATCTTCTGTTGCAGATGCTTGAGTCAAATATTTATCCCAAGAAGGATTAATATATTTTACTGAATTATCTATTCTTATTTCCATAATTAATTATGTGTATACGTATTTCCAATATAAGTTTTGTTATCACCTGTAGTAAGTGTAGCCCATATTTTACAATCTTGTAGTAATTCAGGAGATATAATACTAGTAGTACCAGTCTTTACTGTGATTTTTTGTCCAGAAATAGAAGTGACGTTTATATCAAAATTTTCTCGAACTTCACCAACATCTTGTAAATCGTTATAGGCATTATCAGGAAATCTAAAATCCATTCTAAGTTTAGTAAATCTTAAACTACCTACAGCGCCTTCACCTTGAGTAAAGTAAACAGTCCAAGTAATTTGATTTTTCAAATCACCAGTAACAGAAGCACTAACTGTAACACTATACAATTCATGTTCAGAAACAACTTCAAATTCAACAGGATTAAGATTTGGTAATGTATATAATACCATTGCTTTATCTTGATCATTTTGTGATATAGAACTTTCAGCTAAGAAAGGATAACACTTATATTTTCCTTTTGGTAATCCCTTAGTATTCAATTCTATGGATGCACTACGTTCTCCAACAGTATTTGAAGATGTAGCTCTAATCTTGTTTCCAGCTGTATTTGTACAATAAACTCCAAAATAATAATTTTTTAATGTTGGGAAATCTTCGAATGTCAATGATCTATCATTATTACCAATTCTAATATTAGCTCCAACATTAATAGTAGATTCAGAGTTATATACTACTTTTGCGGGTTGTACATTCAAACTACTTACAGGTGGATTAGCAGCAGGACAATAGCGTGAGAAATCTCCTAAACGTAACGGTTCTGAACTACCACCAATAGGAACATCGTATGTCCAGCCATTCATACCACCATCAGTATTATCTACAACTTCTGAGAAATTAAACAATGTCTTAGGAATTAAACCACAATTACCATCACTACCTCTCCACCAAGTAGCATTGTAATTAGCTCTTCCTGAATCAAAGTCCTGACAGAAATTAGTATTCAATGGCACAGGTTTGTGCTTTGACCATACATTTATTCCAGATGATGTTTTAAAAGCAGTACTAACATCGTTGTTTACGCTTCCTCCATTAGCGTTCAGCGTGTCTCTAATATCTTCATATTTTAAATCTGTTGTTGGGAGGACATCTGAATACACTGCCATATTAAAGTCCTCCCATGATTATATCACCTGTTATAAGTACTAAACCATTACAACAGATTGTAGAATTAATTACTAAATTATCTTCTATTATTACTGCTTCGGAGATATCAAAATCATCTAAATTAGCAAAACTAATTACATCATTTTGTAACCCCCCCCCAGTTGTAATTATATCTTTACAAACTAGGTTTCCTTTAATTACTAAGTTTGCTTTATTCATAATAACGGTTAATTCAAATATTTTTAATTTTGTTCAATATCTCTTCCTGGTATAACGTACCCGCGATATGCTCCTGTTGCCAAAGTACACATCACTTTACATTCTTTTAATAAATCTTGATGAACGTTTGTAAAAAATCCTCTAGCTATAACAGTTACCCCTTTATTAACAACCGTATCATCTAATTTAATTCTCTATTCGTTTGCAACAATAGGAGATTCATAATCTTTATCAGGATATCTTAAAGTAATATAATTATTGGTTAAAGATAAACTGGCTGCGGCATCGTTATCAACGCTTACTGTATAACTAACGGATTTTGCTCCGACATTTACCATACTTTGTATATGTACTTGAACCATTGTTTCAACGATTTCTATTTTAAATTTATCTAGTCCTGGAAGAGTTAAGTAATCGTTAGCAATATCTCCCTAATCTTGAGACATCGCATTTCTTGCAGCTAACGGATACACTGTATACGTTCCTATAGGGAGGCCATATGTTTTTACTTCTACAGTAACGTTGTTATCACCTATTATACCTTCGGCAAAAACTCGTACATATCTTTCACCATTATCTTGTTTCATATATACTCCAAAATGTCGATCTTTAAGATCTTGTATTTCGCTAACGTGAACATGTTCATTATCAGTTATGATTGGTACCATTGCTGAAAAAACAGCTCTATTGGTTTGACTTGAATTTGCAGCTTTTCCAGTACCACCAAAATTCCGTATCGGTGGTTTTACTTCTGTCACATAATGTGCAAAATCTCCTAATCGATACGGAGAATTAGCATTACCGTGAGGTAATAAATACTACCAACCGTTCATATTTCCATCATAATTATCGGGGGCATCTACGTATTTATCAATTCTTTTAGGAACTAATCCGCAATTACCACTTCTACTTTTCCACCAAGTAGCATTATAATTCGGTTTATTTGGATCAAAATCCTAACAAAAGTTTAATGAAAGATCTACTGGTTTATGCTTACTAGTCCAATTAAGATTTGCATTTTCTTTAAATGCTGTTTGAGCACTATTGTTTACAGAACCACCGTTTGCATTAAGTGTGTCTCTAATATCAGCATATGATAAATTTTCTGTAGGTAAAATATTCAATACTGCCATATTAATCTTCCTTTCTATTTATAGTTAAACTACCAGTGACTTTTAAATTACCTTCAATAATTACATCACCGTTAATAATAACATCTTCATCTATTACACCATTCTCAGGACTGTATATAATAGTTTCTTTAACTTCTAATACAGTTCTTTCTGTAGGAATATCTAGATTAAATAATTTAATTATCCACAATATTAGCTTCTTCATAATGTAAAGATTTAAGTTGTTTTTCTAAGTATTTAATTCTATTTTTTAATTTTCTTATTTCTTTATCTGTTTTAGTTTCATAGTCTAATAGATGTCTAGCTGTATGAACCGCAAATATGTATCCTGTTGTAGCATAATCCATATTTAAGAAATCATTAGTATTTAAAACAGCTTCTGGTAATACTTTTTGTGTATACTAAGCTAAACCACCGATATGCGTTTTTCCGTCATCTTCTAATTTCCAACCATTCCATTTAAAACGCACTGTTGGTGCTTCAGATATTTGCTTTAAACTTAATTCAATATTTTCTATAATATTTTTTGCACGTATATCAGAAGAATATGCCGTAATACCTCTTGTAGAAAGAATATTTCCAGTTACTTCTACATATCCTGATCCATATATTGAAAAAGTACATCCGACACTAGTTCCAGCATCGTTATTACTTACTGCCATAAATATTCGACCCCAATCATAACTATCATCTCTTACAGATGCAATTAAGTATCTTGTATTATATCCAATTCCTGACACTGTGTCTCCCCATCTAATTATTGGTCTACAACTTCCTTTCGGTACAGAAGCAATTTCATTTGTGTGTCTTATTACAGGCTAATTATCAAGAAAATAATTTGCAACGCCTAATCCGGTTTGAGTAACATCATCATATACATATCTTACACATTTTACTTCGGAATTTGAGAAAATTGTTCCAGAAACATGCAATTTATATTGTGGTGCAGTATTTCCTATTCCAACATTTCCATTTGGATTTATACCTAAATTTCCTCCAAGATTCTGTAATATTCTAGCGCCGCCATATCCTATAATATCCATAGATCCTAAATCTAGGTTTCCCTCAACATTTTGTGATCCGTCAAAAAGATTGCCCCATAATTTTCTAGTTGTTTGCAATTTAGTTGCGCTAGCTATATTTCCGTCTTCAAATGCAAACGATCTCCAACTCGTAAATCTATTATTATCTACAGCATATCTTAATTGTAATCCTCTAGAAGGATCGTAATACGGAGCTAGTATTTCCATTGCACTAGTAGATCCAGCTCCGAAATGAAATACAGTTAATAATCCAGAATATCCACCATATCCTACATTATAAGTACCACTTTTTCTTTCTACAAAATTTTCCAAAATAGAATAACTGATATAATCTCTTGCTCTAAAAAAATCAGTCTCATGATATCCATCAAGTTTATCTGCATCACTAGCCGTTCCATTTATATTAATTTCCCATGTTCCACTAGCACCACTACCCGTTTTAGTTGGTGCGTCTGTAATTCCATACCCGGCCAAAGTAGTCGGTTTGCCGCTGGTAATATTGCTCCAAGAGTGATTATGACTACTTGCAGCAGCTCCAACACTAGAAGCTGTTATATTCAAGCTTTTAGCTGCAGTAGCATTGTAGGTAAATTGATTTGTACCTTCTGTAGTACCACCATTTAGCTTTATGACAAGATTCTGCTTGTTAGTCACTTCAGAAATAGTCGGCCAGCGAGTCACGTATGCAGACGGAGCAGCCTTTAATAATGCATCCCAATTGGCGTGCAAATCCGAAATAGTTGCTATGCTAACAGCAGTTAACCAATTAGGCTTTTGCGCTTTGAGAACTGCATCCCAACTTGAATGCAAGTCAGTAATATTTGCAATATTTGTCGCAAATACCGAAGGCTTTCCGGAAATATTACCCCATGCAACGCTACCAGCTTCGCCACCTCCGGCATTCAGTACCTTCAGAACCCCGTCAACCTTAGCGATCGTTGTTCCATCTACTACCACTCCATCCATAATTGTAGACACGGAAACCGGATCTATTGCATAGGTAGTAATACCCCCTGTTACGGCTAGATTTCCCTCCAGGGTAATTACTCCGTCTGCGGTTTTATGTAATCTAATACCATTTATATAAAAATCTCCGGTCTTAGTAACTCCATCTATATTTGCATTTCCACCTAAATATAAATCTTTCCATTTCGCATCAGATAACCCTAAATTAATGCTGTTGCTTGCTGCGCCAAAAGGTCTAAAAGATTTACGTTCTAACACGACAGATAAAGTATCATCATTGTTGATTTTAAATCTTATGTTTTGGTTATTTTTAGTAATTACATCAATAGTTCCACTTCCTGTTATATTTCCAACGCTATCTAAATTTCCGCTTACATTCCCAGTTCCGTCAAAGCTACGTCCCCATAATGTACGGGCAGTTTCAAGTTTAGCTGCCGAGTTCGCGAATAAGTCAGCAATGCTTTTCGTTGTTCCTCCTACCGTGATAGAAATGTTAGTCGCTGAGGATGAAGTCAAAGCTGTAAATAAACCGGACTTGTGCGTTCCATCCAATAGATCAGCGTCTAAACCGCTTCCGCTTCCATCATTACCGCTATCCCAAACCGTCCTACCTTTCCATAAAAGATTTGTAGTTGTAAGATGAAACGCATGTACGGTATTATCTGTATCCGTAAGAGATAATCCACCTCTATTAGTTGTAGTAGAATGGAACAAATTGATTTGATCTGTTCTTCCACTAAATTTTACAGATAGATTTCCAGTCATTGTATCTCCCGATACATTAACATATCTACTATCAGTTTCTGTCTTGGTATATGCATCAGCAATACCATAGCCAGCTAATGTTGTAGCTTTAACAGCATAGTTTTTTCCTGACACCCAACTTTCGGTTGCGTAACCTGTCAAAGCAGTAGTAAGGTGCGACTTATTGATCTGTTCCGTGGTCGATCCGGCCAATGCCGTCCACATGGCAGACTTATCAAATCCACTACCTGAACCAGCATTTTTAATTTTTAATACTCCGTTATCGTTTGTTATGGTAGTTTCATCTGCAACTACTCCATTCATAATAGTAGTTACATCTACAGGATCAATAGCATATCCAGTTATTCCTCCTGTTGCCGCTAAATTACCTTCTACTAATATAGCACCGTTTTCTAATTTACGGAACTTTATTCCAGCAATAGTCACATAATCAGATACTTCAAGAGAAGGCGCAGTGATATTTCCAGATGCTTTTATTGCTGCAGTATTTAATGTTGCAGAAAATGTCTTTTCTCCAGTAATAGTTTGTTTTGTAGCAATAGTTACAAATGTACTATCTACATAACTTTTATCAGCTTTTGTTTCAAGTATTTCTGCAAGATTATCTGTTTCGGCCATGCCGGACAAAAACGCTTCCAGTTCCTTCCATTTGTTTATGATTGTATCGGTATCAGAACCTTCTAAGAAATTATTCAATTTGGTTGATAATGATTCTAAAGCAGACGAAGTAGCATAATTTGAAATAACCCATGTTTCTGTTGCATAACCAGTTAAAGCTGTAGTAAGATGTGATTTATTAATCTGTTTATCTGAAGATGACGCAAGTGCTGACCACATAGCATTTTCATCAAAAGAACTTCCTGCGCCAGCATCTTTAACACGAAGTATATTATCTTTTCCTTTTGTGATAGTTATTTCATCAACAGATACACCATCCATAATAGTAGATACATCTACATTTGCTGTAGCATATGATGTTATACCACCTGTAACTGCGATATCACCTTCTAACCACAATACTCCATCTTTTTCATAGAATTTGTGTTTATTAGATCCTATAGTAATACCTTCGATAAAATGTTTTATTGCAGTTATTTCTTGTTCTGTATCTAATGTTACGAAACGTTTTAACTATTCATTTACTTCATTTTTAAATTCAGAGATAATTCGTTTTATTTCAGTATCGTCTGCGAAAGTCTTATCTTTTGTAAAAGATATAGTTTTACCATCTTCAGATAAAGTAGCTGTAGTTAATGCATTACCATTTCCAGTTACATATATATTGCTTATACCACCTACACTTCCTGGAACAATTGTTAATACCCCTTCTTCAGTAATTATAAAATATTCAGTATCTACAACTAATTGATCCATTATAGACGAACTTCCTTCACCTGGCATAGTTGCATAAGCAGTAATACCACCCGTTGCTGCAATACTACAATCTAAGAATAATACACCGTCTACAATTTTAATTAATTGCCCATCTAATTTTATACCGTTTATGAAATCTTTTATACCTGTAATACTTTGATCTGATTCAGCATCAACTAACCAGCCTTTTGTAAATGTAATAACCGAATGATCTTTACTTAAAGAAGCATCGATTAATGCATTACCTGAACCTGTAATAACGATATCTCCAATAGCTCCTCCTCCCGGTAGCCCACCACTACCTCCTGGATCATCAGGATCATCTGTATATGCTGTAATACCACCAGTAGTAGCAAGATTACCTTTAATATATAGAAATCCATTTCTTTCTACAATCTATATACCGTTAATACTTAAACCTTCTTTAAAATTTTTTGAGCTTAATACATCCTGTACACTATCTGCTACAGTGGTTACATATCTATCATCTGTAGGATTTTCAGATTGACTAAATAAAGCGTCTCTATCAATACTTATTAAAACATTACCTGCTTTATCTAAAGTATAATATAAAGGACTTTGAAATACTAAACTAAGATTCTAAACAGAATTAGTTATTATTCCTTTTTCATCTCCTTCTACTAAAGTTAAGAAATTTTGAAAAGACGATGATTCTAATTTATTCTATTGAGTTTCATTAAAATTATTTAATCCTACATATTTAATAGTTAAATCTGTATTTGCTTTATTAGACGATGCTCTTAAATAATAACAATTTTCTGGTATTACTACTGTATTAATTGCTTCTGAAAATTGATATAATTTTATTTGATTATTATTCTTATCATAAGCACCAATATACAGCTATTGCGCAGCTGTCGTAACACTTACTTCTGTATTGGGCAATGTATGTAATAAGGGGGTAGTTAACCAATTTTCAGTATCTGTTATTTGGTCTGTAACAAATAAATCACTTATTGTAAAATCATCTATTGTAATAGTAGTATCTGATTTTATGAACAGATTATGAACAGACATACTAATACTACCACCACCTCCAATAATTGTTGTCTGAGTAGTAGTTGTACTAGTATTATCTGTAGATTGTGATCGTACTTTGTTAAACCAATCTGGAATAGCTGTATATATATTATTTTTCATAATCTTTAACTTCCGTAACAAGTAATTCCACCTTGTACTAATAAATTCTTATTCATTGTAACATCACCAGTAATAGTACCTCCTGAGAATGGGAAATACGTAATCTTAGCTTCACTCTTAGTAAGGTAATCGGATAGATCGATACCTCCACCTCCACCTCCTGTTTCAAGAGTAACATTAGACCATTTCTTTGAAGATGAACTATATACTAAAGCCTATCCATTACTAGGAGAACTAATGGACACATCGCTTAAATCGCTTAACGCTGATACACCTTGAATAGGTCTATCATCAACAATATCTAACGATGATACTTTAATATTGTGCCATTTACCATCAGATGAATACTATAATAAATCTTCAAATGTCAAATCCGTTATTTGTACATCTAATAATCCACTAAGTGTATTTGTTCTATTTACTTTATCCTATAGACTGGTAACTAAACTGGATAATGTATCTACTTTCTATTCTAATTCTTTTACTCTCGTAATTAATTCTTGTACATTATCATCCATATCTCTATAGTTTTAATAAAAGATTATTTAGTTGTTGTTTCTATTCTTTTGTAAGAGAATAGGTTTCATTATCTAGAATATCTTTTACGTAAGTTTTACATACATTAATTAGTATATTTACTCTACAGAAACGGATATTATGTTTTGTAATATCATTTAAATGTACACCTTCTGTATAATATTCCTTAATCATATAGCGCAACAACCGTTAATACATTTTTTACAAATAATTTGATTATCACATTTGCATTTTACATTCATATCGATTATTCTACATAGATCGATATAATGTTCTATAGAATCATCTAATAGATTATTTTCTAATGCATAATTTAAAAGATTAGATCTGAATTGACACATCATTATCTTTTCCAAAGACGCTTTATCCAAACACGTACTACAAAACTTAGTAAGAAGATCAACAATATTGTAATACAATTGTTCTTTATCTATTGCTAAAGCTGATACAGATTCATCAGATGTTTTTAATGTAACTATAAACTAATTTTGATCATATTCAGATACATCAATTGAAAAAGAATCTTTATTACCAAGATTTTCTGTAATTACATAAGTATGATCAGCATCTTCTGTAGAATAAATATTATCTTTATTAGATAATTCATCTAAATATATTTTAGTAATATTAGCACTTGCTCCAAGTTTAATTACTAATTGATCTTTACTAATTTCTATACTATTAATATTCATATTGTATATAATTAAAAAAGGCGAGGCAGAGGATTTACCTCGACCCCGCCTGGTTAAATAAAGAAACTTATTTATATTATTCAGATACTTCTCCAGTAATGAATGCTTTAACGAATTTTACAAAATTAGAAGAAGACAGAGTAGCTGCTTTTACATACAGAGTAGTAGTAAGCGGAGCTCTCTTAGTATACTGATTGTCAGGACTCAAGTATTTATTATCACTTTCGATTACCAGACAGTCATAGGTATTACTAGGATTAACTTCTTTTTCCTGTTCAACTACAGGATATGCACCTGTAAATACATGACCTTTGTAACCCATATTACGAGCTTCCATATCACGTACCTGCTTCCAATAACCCTTACCCGGATTACCTACTGTTTCAGTAACAGTTACACCAGGAACTGCTTCAGGAATATTAGAAAGCAATGCACCTGGAATAGTATGATACAAAGAAGCGTTCATAACAACGATAGAATATTCGTTAAGTGAATTTACGCCTTCATTATCATCTTTTTCCATTGCTGTAATCTTCAGTTTATTAGCAGTGCTAGTAACCGTAACTCTACGATTAGGATGAGCTTCGATCTTCTTCTTAAATGCATTACACAAATTCTGAGCATTATCATCAGCTGCGATTACTTCGTAAGTATGAGTAAACTGCATAAGAGCATCTACAACATCCTTATAAAGAATACGCAATACGTATCTGTGACCAGCAACAATTGTCGCACTAGTTAAATCGAATTCGATTGCAGCTTGTACGGGAGCAGAGTAATCAGTAACAACAGCAGTTACACAAGACTTCTGAATCGGATTAGACCATTCAATTTCTTTCTTAGTTTCAGCTGCACCTGATGTAGGATTAATTACTGTCATATTACCCTTACATACACCGATGTACAACATGTTAGCTGCAGCAGCTGCTGCTTCAGTTGTGATAGGCTTCTTATTTTCATCAAACAATGAAACCATACCAGCGGTCATGCTATTAATATCAGATTTAGTAACATCTGCTGTACCGTTAGCTACAAGTACTGTATTAGTTCTAGTTATCATATTTATAATTTTTTAGTTTACAGACTTTGCGCTTAGTCTAGCTTATCTTCTACTTTCCTAACTTAAAAAGTTTAATTTCCACGTCGATAAGCGCGTTAATTAAATTATTCCATACTAGCCACTTCGTTGGAATAGATTTGATAATTATTTGTGGCTTTAGTTGATAAAAATAGCTAAACTGCTAATTTAACTATTTCCATATGTGTGTGTTCTGGTAAATCAGTATATTCTACTGTAGCATTATCGATAGTAATATCAGATGGTTTACTCAGATAAGTAATTTTATATTCGCTTACTTTGTAATTTCCATCTGTTATTAATATGATATTATTGTCTTCAATTAACCTTAAAGGCTTTGCCAAACAATATCTTAATCTGTGTTCTGATAAAGAATTCTCTAATTGCCTATCTACTGTTTCAATAGTAGATTCTAATGTATCAGAATATTTTATTACGTATTTACTATTTACTTTAGTCCAGCATGGCATTTCTGCACCGTCTAAAGGAGATATACCAGCCGTATCACCAAGTAATATAACATAATCTTCTGGAAATTCTACAGAATAACGATTGCCTTCAGCAGTTATTTCATCATCAGAATATTTCTTAGTTTTTACTAAAGTACGTAAATCGTCTATTCTTTTTTGATCTTGTTCAAAACCTTTTTGTTTATAATTTATACCAGTATATCTTGTTATATAAAATTTATCTTTGGCTTCATTCAATATAGAGAATAACTAGTCAGAAGATAATTTATTTTCCTTTTTCAACGTAGGATCAATCATCTGTAATCTACGTTCAAATTCTATTTGAAATTCTCTAGGTGTCATATCAATCTACTAATGTGTTTAACTGACTCTTTGTTTGTATTCTCTACGATTCAATATTGTCTAATGCTAATTGTACAGCTTTATTAACAATATCGTTTTGTACATATTCTGGTACTTCTGTTAAGCCTGTTTCAGATGGTAGATTAGCAATAGAAGTAGGATGTTTTACATATGTAATATCTATAGTAAAAGATCCTGTCATTGATAATTTATCAATAAAAACTATTAATGAATTATCTTCAATTGTAGCTATAGGAGTTTCTATCCAAGGATTATTGTTATACGTTGCTAAAAATCTTCTAGCTATTTCATGACTTACTAATTCTACTACAGCCGATTTATCATCTCCCCAATGCAGCACAGCTTCTATGAAGAACATACGACCAGTGTTATTTTCTTGTTTGTTTAATAGATTTTCAACCACTAATTTATTCGTACCTGATTGGAGAGATAATGAAACAGCTTTATCGGTTTTTACTAATCTTTCTAAGTCAGAGATACGTTTTACACTACCTTCAAAAGCAGTTTGCATATTATTCTAACCACTGAATTTAGTAGTTATTACATCGTAATACGCTTTATCCAACCAGTAATCTATTTCTTCAGGTAAGAATGCAGGACAACCTCCAAAAGCTGTATTCTAAGAGTTTTTGTCCATCTCTATTTTAAAAGCTATGTGTAATTCGTCTCTTGTCATATTTATTACTTAGATTTAATTTCGGATACAATTGCCAAGTAAATATCTTGGTTTTTCTTATCTTTCAAGAATGCAATTACATCTTCAATACCAGTACCAATAATATCTGTACCGTAATAATAAGTAGCTCTATTTCTACGAATAATATTTTTACTAAGAGCTTCTTCTATAATGTAATTATATTCTTTATTATCATTTTCAACCCACAATCTAATAAACTTAGCTGGGTTGTTTTCAATATTTTCAGTAAGCTTAGCTTCGATCAATTCATTAGACATATTATCTGATTTAATACCAAATAAGCGCAAACACTTACGCATATCATCTAATGACATCTTATCTAAAGCTCTAAACGCATCACGTTTAGTTTTATTTCTTTTATTTGCTTCAGTTGCTTCAATATCCTTATCGATAATTACATAGTCTTTAGAAGGACTAATCTGATTAACACCATCAGCAACTCTTTTATGTTTTTTCAGGAACAAATAAGATAATTCTCCTTCCGGAGTATCTGTATTCAATATCAAATCGTTTTTACCGATTCTTACACAATATGTATCCCAAAACGGATTCATCGGGTCCAATGTACCTTCTGAATAACCCAATTTCTTTTCTAATTCTCTTGCTTTTTCTGTAGTAAGACCTGTATATCTACTACCTGAACGAGTCCAATATGTACCAACAAAATCAAAGCAATTGGACCACTTAATCAATCCTGTCCAAGGATTCTTTTTTGTCATTCTAACGATTACTTCCATAATTATATAATTAGATCATCAAGTTAGTAAATTATGCAACTTTTGTTACATCTTCTATTTTATAATCTTTCCATATAAATTTAATTCTCCAATCGTTTAAATTTTTTAATGGATTTTTTAGTTGTCTTCCAATAGTATCTTTATTTAAACCGGTAGCTAAACAAGCTTCTGTAATAGAATCGTATTCAGCAATAAAATTTAAATTTTTATCATATTGATATACTTTTTTTGTAATTAATTTCGATACTTCTTGTAAATGTTTTTTCATTTTATCTGAACATTTTCCTTTTCTTAATATGGACATTTTCTTTTTAGTTTCGTCTGAAACTTTTCTTCCGAGAGCCTTTTGTCTTATCTTTTCTTTAGTTTCTTCAGAATGTAATCTACCAAAAGTTCCATCTCCACCTTCTGTAAGGTTATATCCTATAGATCGATCCGTAGAATTAAATTTTTTAATATAGAATTTTTCTTTTTCTTTTAATTCTTCATAAGTATCTGCAAAATCAATGATTTCTAATGTAAAATGTTCTTCACCGTATTTTGCCATTGATTTATGTATCGGACAAGGATCTCCGATACGAGCTTCATACCAATGATGACGATATCTCGTACCGGAGCCTTGATTTGTTATTCCGATATAGATTTTTCCAGTTATCTTATTAGTTATTTTATATACTTCGTTACTTTTCATATAATATAATTTTTAAAGTTTATATTATATATAACGTAGCATTCATAATAATGTTGTTTAATAAACCGAATTTATTATGTTGTATGATTAGACTTCTGCCTGCATTATCAATTCTCCACATGCTCTTGGGTCTTTCAACATAATACCCGCATCACCAAGAAAATGTACTGCATATCCGTCCTTAGCGTTACTTCTAACTTCAGTGTTAGAGTGAGCGTAACCAGCCGGAGTTACAGAACCAGCGGTACACCAGTTGATGAATTCACGATCCTTACGAACAACCTTAACAACGTTAGCTTCTCCATCACGACGACCGAGATCCAAGAAGGTCATACGATAAGATTCCAACGGTTTCAGAGTAACCGGATGTAATTGGCGATTGTAAATAGTGTTATCATACAAAGGCATATGTTTAACGGTAAGTTCAATACCGTTACTCATCTTATATGTCTTAAACTGACCACCAAATACAAGATTTTCACCAGAACCAGATACGAAAACTGTATCTACCAAGTTCATAGTAGCTACCTTTTCCTTAATGATTCTATCGAATTCACGCATACCCATTTCACCAGTAAATGCAACAAACTTACGTTCGTTAGTACCAAGTACATTGTATGACAGATCTGCCAAGAAATCTTCGAGCAATTCAGCAGTCAAACGAGTATAATAACGTCTATTAGACGGAGCAATCTGTTCCAAAAGACCAGCACCGATAAATACCGGACGACCGTTCTTACCTTTCAGATTACAAGAACCATCCTTATTAACATTATTTACATTATAAACCAAACCTCTTTCAAGACGTCTGTACCATTCACGCATAGCTACCCATTCCTGATACGGAGCCCAGAGATAGGAAACTTTACCAGTCTTAACATCTTTCATACCGATTGCCATTACTGTAGAATAAGCATGACCAGTAATATCGTAGCTAAGACGGAAAGTAGTCAAATAGTTACGCATCTTGAATTGAGTATTGTAGTTCAGAATATCTGCCTCTTCACTATATTCTTCGTAAGCAGAAGCCAAACGAGAAATCTGAGAACCATTCTTCAAAACATCCGGATTGATGTAGTAGGAAGGATTACCGTTAGAAACAAATACTGTATAAACATACAAGTTACCGTCCTGATAAGGAGCATCAGCAATACGACCCTGACTCTTGTCATCGAACTCGATAGTTGCACCTGGACCGAACCAATTGTCTTCTACCCAAATCTGGATAGGAGTATTGTTCAAACCCGGAGTAGATGAAGATGAAATAGCTGCACCATTCCATTTTGCATCACGAATTGTAACTGCACGATCTTGATCGATCATCACACCCCATTCAAAACTCGGCTGATCAATAACCATTACGTTGCCAAGACCACCAGTAAGCATATCCAAAGATGTCTGATATCCGCCATCTTGAGTACCGAATACATAAGACAAGATTGTAGATACTTCATACGGTTTTTGCTGAGATGCATATGAAATCTTATTAGTATCGATCAGGTCACTAAAATATTTACCTTTATATAAAACAAGATTATTTAAAATATTATTATCCATATGAATTATTAATTTTTATTCTTATTGTTATAATGCACGTAGCTATCGTGTAAACGTATTCCAAATAGTAGTATTATCAGAATTTCTATCAACAGTCTTAGACCGAGAATTAATAGATGTGTTCTTTAAACTATTCTTAAATTTATTTATGGCTGTATTGCTTCCTTCTCGTTTTGCAGCCTCAATAAGTTTATCAGCATTCATAGTGAAGTATGCAGATTCGATTAGATTCTTTATACTATCTTTCGCGTAGTCTTTCTGATATTTAGTTTTACCATCCGAATCTGGTTTTAATATGTAATCGATTAAAACTTTCTTATCCTTTTCAGGAATTGCGATACCACGTATATTCTTTAAATCTTTTATTTCGTTTGTAACGCTATTATAAAAGTCCTGTTGTCTTTGTTTATATTCTTCAAAAGTTCTTTTCTATTCTGCCAATAGCTATTCCTTTTTCTATTCTTTTATTTCTTTTAAATCTTCTAATGCATCTTCGGCTTCATCTTCAAGTAATCCGGCATCTTCGTACTTTTGTATCTTTTTATCGATTTGTTTTTCGTTAAAACCTTTTTCTCTAAGTAAAAGCTTAACTATAGACTTTTGATTATTCTCATCTTCTAAATCAATATTATCTAAATCAAATTCTTGTTCAATCTTCAAATATTTGGACAATTCACCACCTTGCTTAACAAAGTTATCTAAATTCTCCATTTCTTCACTAGCGTATGTCGGTTTACTATCTTCTTCAATTACCTTCTGGAAATAGTCGATCAAAGAATCAACATCCTTCGGTTTATCTTCATCTTCTACATCACTCCAATTTAATCTTTCAGCAATAGCATCGAAGAAATTAGTAATAAGCTACGGTTCAAGATCATCTTGATTGTCAATGATAATATCTTCTTCCTTTTTGTCATTCTTATCTACTTTTACAGTAGTTTTTTCTTCTTTATCATTGTCCTTTTTTTCTGGTTCTTCGATAGGATCATCGTCTTTCTTATTTTCGATTTTACCATCCTTCTTCATCTTTTCAACGATAGGATCGTCTTCGATATTGTTCTTATCAAATTCCAGATCATCTTCATTTTCAATCAATTGTTGTATTTCTTGTTCTTGCTCTGTTTTAGGGATGAAACTGTCAATTACTGTTTCGAATCCACCTAAAATGTTATTGTGTTTTTCCATAATTAATATATTAATTAGAATTATTGTTTTCGTTATTATATACGTATATAGCTGGTACTGTTGTCAATAACGGTATTTTATTAAACCATTTAGTATACTATCCAGGACTATTAAATTGTAAATATGCTGCTTTAGTTGATTTTTCTGAATCAGGCAACATATTTATTGCGCTTTTTATTTGCTTTGTTGTTACTTTATCTCCAATATTATTTATCATATTATTATCATACATAAATTGTCTTAACTGATTCATGTATGCTTTTTGTTCACTTCCTGTTCTAAAGTAAGATGTTTCACTTGGATATAAAGGATTTGCTTCTTTAGATAAATCGCTTTTCATATCCGAAAACATCTGATTACCATAATCCGGATTACTTGATTTAGATACATTAAAGTCTACATAATGACCTAACTCGTGTCTGGTAATAGGATAATTTATTTCGTCTAATATTGGATTTATTTGATATTCAAAATCTTCATAACTTGCGGCTTTACCAGTTTTCATATATCTATCTATAGCATCAGGCTTAGCTGACATTCGTGCTCTAGCATTATCCATACTTTTAAAAGTAGGTTCTGGTAAGCTATAATAATTTGGCATACTTTGATAATTACCAAGCATCTCTTTATATACTTGTTCATAATCATCTCCATATGTATTCTTTATCTTTTTAGCTCTATCCCAATATTCTGCATTATCCTATAATTCTTCAATTATTCGATTTCTTTGTTCTACAGCATCTGAGAATAAGCCAGTTTTCTTAGCAATAAATGCTTTTGCTTCATTATATTTTTTAGCAAAAGTTCTTTCCACAGTAGGAATAACTCTTTTTGATACACTCTTAGGTACTGCCAATAAACCCAATCCTGCAATTCCTGCAGAAATAAAATCTTTATTTAGTAAAGATTTACCAACTTCGATTGCTTGCATAGCATCACCTACAACTGGTATATCTTCAAGATTAAATACAGGTTTAACATAACCAGCTCCTGGATTATATCCATATTCCCATTTTCCTGTATTCTTATTATATCGTACAGGTCTTTCAGATGTTTCTTGATCTTCTACTCCAGATGTACCTTCAGAATATTTTGGAGTATATCTCCATTGCCAATACGTAAGCTAAGGATTAGAATCCTTAGCTTTTTTGTATTGTTGCATTTTATCTCTAAACTGCTTGAGTTCCATAATCAGTATTTATCATTCTATCTGCTAAAATATTAGCTACAATATTCATCATAAAATCATTAGTATTTTCTTCTGGGGAATTAAGCCTTTTAGATACCTAAACCAATAAAATGTATATACACTCTAATAGTTCTCTATCTGTCAAATGTTTTAATTCATTCATTTGTTACCACCTTTACCTTTACCACCTTTACCTTTTTTACTACCACATGCCATAATTAACACCTCCTTATTTCTTTGTTTTAGATTCTCCGACTACTTTATTTTTTAAAGCAGTTTTAGCTTTTAGTTTTTCTCTTTCCATTGCTGCATTATCACTCATTCTCTGAAGTTCTGTTTCATGTTTCATACGTTCTTTTTCAAGTTCAATCTTCTTATTTTCGATTTCTTTCTTATCTTTACTTTCACGTAATTTAGCATTCAATTCCATTTGTTTAGCAGTTTCATCAGAATATTGCTTTCTTTCAGCTAATGCTTGTGACGCAATCTCCATAACATCTGAAATACCATTACTATTTTGATCCATGTTTTCAGAACCTTTATAAGCATTAATTTCAGCAACTGTAATTTTTGTATAAGAATCAACATCCGTTTTATATTTGTCTAAGTCAATCTTAGCTTCTTCAATTGCTAATTCTTCTTCTTTAACTCTGTTCTGTTCTTCAAGCATTCTTTGTTGAGCTTCTTGTTCAGCTTGCTGCTATTGCTACATTTGTTGCATACGTTTCTATTCAATATCTTCTAATTTGTTTTTAATCATATTGACATTGTCCAGTGTTATGATTTCTGCAACATCTAATAATGTAGCTCCATTCTGCATAGCAGGCTATAACAATTGTTTCAACAGATCGATATTTTGTCTATTCTTAGTACTATCTTCAACAAATATATCCATATCAGAATAGAAAAAATCATCTGATAAAGTTATAAATGCTCTAGTAGCGTCATCAAGTATGTAATTCAAACAAGTTTTATTGTCTTTCCATGCATACTTTGCAGTATTCAACAACATGGTTAATACTTCTTTCTTGGCTTGATTATGATTCCAGAACCAAGGCTCAGTAATATGATAAGACTGAGTAACCGCTTGATTTACGTTTCCTACCAACTCACTTGCTGCAATAGAACCCTGTCTTTGAGGAGTAATACCAGTAAGTCTAGCAATCATATCTTCAATCTTAGCCATAAGATTTACATACTGGTCTATAATATTAGCCATACTTAAATCCCATGATTGGAATTGATTAAATTGCGCAGTACGACCTCCGGCTCTACCTGGAATATCCCAACCTTCTTCAGTAGGATTAATAAAAGCTACGCCAAGTGCACTCAAATAATGCATCCATTTGTTTACATCAATACCCATAGATTTAGGTATTTGAGTAACGTCAATCAATGCAACTTTACCTTTATCTCTAGACATAGCTAATTCCAATCTATACCATACTACAATATACATATATTGCAAAGGTTTCATCAGACTTACTAAAGATCTAGGTTTACTATTTGTATTATTGTATATTACACCCGTATAAGGTAATCTTTGTGAATTTGGATTATCTGCTGATACATGTTGATATTCGATAGGTTGTATCCCTATATAAAGATCATCACCAATTCTATAACCTTCCCATACTTCAATAATCCATTTCCATTCGACTTCGATTTCTGATCCAGTTTCTTTATAAGTTTCATCTACTTGGAATTCTTCAATTTCTCCAGTTTCCAAATTAGCAATAGTTACGAAACCGATCTTTTTAAAAGATTTCCAACAGCAATGATATACTGTAATTTGATCTGTATCAAAAGGATTAGAATAAGGTGTATCCAATTTCTTAAATTCCCAATGATTGTAATCAATACCATTCTTACCAATATTATAATTTGCTCCAGCACCTGGTTTATGTTCGATCATGTCTAACAATTCATTTAACTGTTTTTCTGACATTTTATCATAAAACGTATCATAAATTTGTGTAGCAGACATAATCATTTTTCTACAACACCATGAAGCATCGTGAATAAATTCAATATCAGCAGAATGTTCGAAATCAAAGTATTCAGGATTTACTCTTTCTACGAAAGGTTCTCCATTACGAATACCAATATAATATATTTCTTCACCACCAATCAAAGCATCTTTAAATCCTTTATAAAATTCATTTGTAAGATTTAAATTACGCTTCAAATATTCTAATGCGTGATAAGCTGTTATTTCAGCAATATCTTTATAATCTTTTTCAATATACTTGGATATACTTTCTGGAGGCATTATATCACCGTTTTGTAAAGCTTCTTGATATTTTGCAGCACTCTCAGGATCCATTTTACTCATAATAGATGCTTGAATATAATCAATAATCATCTATTTTGTTTTTTCCTGAATTTCACTTTCTGCAATATCTCCAGTACGACATACATTAAAATTAAATGATCTCTTAGTCTCTTCACCAAGTAATTGATCAATATAAGGTTTAATTATATTAAAGTCCTAAGCTGTTGCTGGAAATCCGTCTTTTTGTTTAAATGGATTTGTTACATATTTTAAATCTTTTTCATTATATATACTATTATATAAATCGTAGTATGTTTGCATTTCCATTGACCGTTCATTATTAAACGGAGTATAACCAGAATTACCAGCTCCACAGATATAATCAACACATTGTTCTTTCCATGCCTGTGTTTTCTTAGACATTGGAAGTTTCTGCATCGGAAATGATTTTAATTCTTTCATATTTAAAATGTATATACATTATCATCATAATGCTATTCGTTATCTGTATCAAACCAGTTCTGCGCAAAAATAGGTCCATCAAATAGCATCTAATTTTTATTCTCTTTTTCTTTCTCTTTAACCACTACATTATATAGCGATTCTCTATATATCATTATCTGCATTAGCGTCATTACACGGTCAAAGTTACCAACATCGTTATAACTTATCAATTCCTACAATAGCGGTTCGGAAAGTATGTTGTAAAGGTTCTTTTTACCTGCACTATTTTCATCGTTTAACCAGTCTTTTATCAAACCTTCTCCCCATTGTTTTATTTGCTTATTCATATGACAACCCTTCTTACGATTTACTTTGGTTGTAGTAACAATATCATTAATGATATCAGGCTGATCGGCAAGTAAGTAATCACAATGTTTATTAGTAAAATATACGAATATACCTTTATTCTGATTTTCATACATTGCTCTAGCATTATAATACATTAATAACTTTCGAACATTTTCATAAAAATCTTCAGCTGTTTTTGGTCTACCTGTATATTCAGCTACAATGATATCTGAGTAAGATTCGAAATTCTAGAATCGTTTGTATATAATACAAGAACCTAAAGATGTTGTACTTGATTCATCGTAGTCATAACTATCAATACCTGCAATATATAAACCGCTTGGTGCATCAACAACAGGATGTTCCCATATAACTATAGAACCAGTAGGATCATCTTCTTTTTCTAAAGGGTAATGAGTAATATCTCCTGTTTTCTTATGTATCCATTTTAATTCACCTGTTTCTGTAAATATAAGATCACCTATCTATTTATGGTTTTGTAATTGTTTATTGGTACGTATATTTGCGAGATGTTGTTGTAATTCTTTTTTAGGAAATATATTACCGTTAAAACTAAGACACGCTTCAGCAGGAGTAATGCAGTTATGAACCCAAATACCATTAGCCGATAATGCATGAGTTTCTGTGTTAATATCCCATACTTCATCTTCTTTTATAAATTCAATAGAAGTTATTATTCCATAAGAATAATCTCTTAATTTACGTAACGGTTGTGAATTTTCAATATTTTTTCTTTTACGTAAACTAATGAAATTTATCTCATCTCTAAATTTAGGAATATCTATTTTTCTTATATTTAATTTATTTTCGATATATTTGTAACCGCTACCATTTACTGCTTCTCTAGAATTAATAGACGCGTGTATATCAAATCCTCTTAACAAGAATTGTATGTCTAATAATATCTGTTTATCTTTATTAAAAAATCCTAGATGACTACCATCTTTTGAAGAATATCCATCAGAATCAAACAGTCCTTGTAAAAAAGCACTGATTACACTTTTAGGTGATTTCATAATATATTCTGGAATACACACTTTTCTTTTTAAGTGACCATTTGATTTAGATTCTAATAAACCTAATGCTTTAAATATACCTATAGAATTTTTTCTAGATACACTTAGTTCAACACCTCCTTTATTCTTACCAATCGGTGTTTCAACACAGTTTCCAAAATTAGAATTAAAAAATACTTTTATCCATTCTATCGATTCTGTATCTTTTTTATCACATGTAATTATTATTCTTCCAGTAGGCCCATAAAAACAACCATCTCCCATGAACAGCCCTATAAATCTCGCCCACTCTTCATCTATTAAAATAGATGTGTTTGTTGCAGGAATTAAACCTGGTACTTGAACATATTGATATAAATCTGAAAATATCGTATTATAATATTTAATAGTATCTCCAACTTTATAATCTTTTAATTCTTTGTATTCTACACCATTAAATATTTTATGGTTATCAGTAAGTAATAATTCTGTTCCATCATTTGTGGTTATTTTGTATTCTTTTTTAATTCCAGTAATCCATGCTTTGGGATTATCTTTTATTCTCATTACCCCATCTTCAGTGCTTATCCAAGTATCCTTATCTAGACAGTTTTCTGCAACATATCTATCTACAGTAGAACTATTGGATGCATTTTCTACAACTTCTTTACGTAGAGATAATATATAAGATAAAGCTTCTTTTGTTTTAGTATTCCCATCTTTATCCATATATAATCTATTACCATCCTTATCTATGTTAGCAAGATTAGTATATTGAGGACAAAAGAATCCGCATTTTTCCGTTGCTCCATTATCCCAGATATTATCGAATCCAATACAATTGTATCCATCTGGATGATAGAACATATCTTTCAATGTTGTGAAGTTATTCTTTTTATCATCACCACCTGTTCCGAATGCAATCATTAAACCGAAAGCAATACCGTCTTGTTCAACAGAAGGACGTGCAATTGACCATGCTGCACCTAATTCACTAAATGAACCAGCTTCCTCAAATATAATTAATTTACCTGCTTTACCACGTACTCTTGATGGATCATCTTTCAAAGATTTAGCAATGATTTCTGACTTATAACCCATTTCGATTTCATTACCGTATTCATCTTTTGCATAAAAACCAGCTCTTTTATGTAATGTTTTATTTACTGTTCTTTTCTTTGCAAAAGCGGTATTCTCATCGATAAAACTCATATACATCGATACCTTACTCATTATACCATCACCAAGTAAGAATGTCTCGTCAGATGCATATATGTATGATTTTGAATTAGGAATTAGATAATAGTTTCTACATGCCAATGATGCATTTTTATAACTAAAACCTTTACGTCTACTTTTCAATACACATAGATGTTTTCCTAGTTCTTCAGCATTATCAATTGCCTAAAAATAATAATAGTCGTAGTCATAAAAATCAGGAAAATCGATTTTACGACTACGAACTTTCTCCATCTGTCCTTTTTTGTTCATTTTATCTTCGTATACAATACGTTCGATAGGACAGTAATTTAAATAAAAATAATTATATCCGGATATATAATCTCCGTCTGGTGCAGTATAACCTTCCAAGCATCTTCTTTTTTCTTCGTCCCAAAACTACGTATATTCAGATGTACCTATAGGATAGGCACAATATCTACCGGTCTCTTTGAATTTTATAGCGGACGATCTAAATTTATCTGAATTATATATCTTTTTATTAAAATCGATCATGATCTGTATTTTTAGTTATTAAAAAACTCCCAACCTTTCGGAAGGGAGTTTTCCTTTAGATTTCAACTATGTATAATTTAAAAAATGATTTATATGAAAAAACTATTTTGATAGAGTCTTTTAAACATCAAAAAACTGTTCGTTGCGGAGGTCCGATTCGAACGAACGACCTTCAGGTTATGAGCCTGACGAGCTGACCAACTGCTCCACTCCGCGATTTAATTGGTCCTTCCGCCCGGTTCTGCTCCAGGTCTTTAGGGGTTAGAGCCCTACGTGCTAGGCATATCATACACAACGGAAGAATGTACAGAGTTCTTTTTAGTCTGCTCTGTAAAAGACTATTTAAACCTATAATTCAAAATTTATGAAAATAATGAAAATTTTCATTTAAGTTTAAATTTATGATAAATCATAGAAAAAACATCTCCTCTTTGTTTTTTAGAACCGTACAAATGGAATAAAACGGTTTTTATTTTTCATTTATAGCAAGCAAATAACTTTTAAACGCTGAATCTAATTCGTTTATTAATTCCGAAATTATCTTAGTTTTAGCTTCTTCTATATTTTCTTTAGAAACTGTAATACCTAAATCAGCATCGAATTTCTTATTTATTTTTAAATGAAGTGCTCCGTCTGTTACACGTTCAATACCATCTTCTTTAACAAATCCAATCGTATGCCAAAATAAGCATCCTTCAAAAGGAGTATCGGATTTTTTCATAATTAGAATCCGAAAATGCGTTTAAAAATATTTTTCTTAGTATTCAATTGCTTACGAGCATTCAAGTCTGCATGAATAGCAGCAATGATTTCGATACATGTATTGCAATTTGTCAAATCTAACGTATATTTATTAATCTTCTTCATAATTTCTTTATTTTTATTATGTTATATAAAACGACCTTATATAAGTAAAGTTATTACATATTGTATGAGTTATGCAATCTCGTATGCATTTACTTGAGCATTACCTCTAATCTTAGTGTTATTAAGTTCTTCAGTCTTAACTGCATTTTCCAAAAAGTCAATGGTTTGAATAGTTCCTTTTACCTTTTCAAAACCAGCTAACAGCTTTTGAATTTTTGTTTCATCCAGTTCCTCACCTATAGATTCTTCATAATAATTACTAATGGTATCTAGTTTGTTCTGCATTGATGTTAACATCTTCAATAGACGTGTATTCAAAAGTAAACGATACTCATTTCTACATAACCGTTCTTGTTCAGTAAGTTGATAGTTTTCATCACCAAATTTACTTAATTTCAATTTCTTTTCACGTGATTCAGGACTCATACTCTTTACATAAGGACTGTTCCAGTAATCACACAATATGATGAAACTAACAACATCATCTGCATGTTTTTTATCTTTGGTAGATTCCCATAGTTTTTTGAATGGAGGTAGTGCCCACATATCAGCGTGGACAACTACCTTATTCGCAAGTAAATCAAATAATTTCATATGCTAAATTAATTTGCTGCTGTTTCACATTCGCATTCACAACAAGCGCAATCACAGCACTTGGTAGCCTGACGTTCCAATTTACACTTTTTATAATGATCTAAGCATTCTTTATAGAAATCTTTTACCTTCTGATCTTTTACTACGATAACCCGTCTTCCATCACCAGTAACTTCATAAAATGCGATTATTACATCTCCCGCTTTTACTTCTTCATCGTTAAGAACGCCGTCTTCATCTGCAATCCATATCCAATCAATACTTGTTCCAGTATAATCTAAGCAACTAATATTTTCAGTATCTTTATCAAACTTAATTAATTGACTACCTTTAGCATAAATATATTTTACCATAATCTTAAAAATTTAATAGTTCACAATATTTTTCATTATAATATTCTAATCGTCTCTCTGCTTCATCCCATGTTACTTCTGCATTAGAGTAATTTGGATATTGTCGATAATTATATATTATCATTTGATAATACTTTATCAGTTCGATTAGTTCTTGTTTCAAATCTTCATTTGTCATTATCTATATCTTTTTCTTCTATAGTAACACCTTTACCGTTATGGTAACCCCAACTTAAAAACATTGCATTACACAATACATGATCTATATGTGGAAGACCTGATTCCGGATCATTCATTTCACCTTTACTTATTGCAGTTAAATGTCTCAATAATGCTCCCTTATAACGATTCCAGAAATTAGGTAATTCTTGCCAACTGTTATCAGAATATTTTTTTGCTCCAAAAGTAAGAATTTTAGCAACTGATTCAATAGTAGACATCGGCACTAATTCCATCCTAACTTTATTATTATCGTATTTCTTTGCTTCGTTCATCTTTAATCTTTTTTACTTATACTAATTGTCTTTTTACCTTCAACTAAAGCTTTTATTACTCTATGCCATCCGTCTGCAATATAACCATAATCATCTAGTATAACAGGGTGATTTAGATTTGCAGATTGCACTCTTTTAAAATGATTAGCTATGTTTTTAGCATTATTCAAATCAGACCACGGAGAATAACTTAAATCGATTCCTACTAAAGGAAGATCGAATACGGGATAATTCTTTTCTCTACACCATTGTACTAAATTAGCTGCAGCCCAAGAACTATTACCTGATCTATAACGATTTTCAGCAAGTCCCTGTTTCTGTAGTTTTACTACTGGGAATTTGTTCATATCTTTTCTTTAATTTAAGTTTAAACAAGTAAGCGAACATGATTGCTTTTACATTATTATCGTCTGCAATTTTTTCTTTTGCAAATTTAAATGGACTATTACATACTAATTCTATGACAGGCTGGGGTAGATTATATTTTTTAGCTAATTCTAAATATATATTCTTACGCTTAACTATCATTTGTCAATATCTTGAAAAGGTTCCATTTCTAAATAAATCTTCTTATAATTCTGATTATTTCTTATTGCATCCAAACAATCAGTGTCAATCGTTCCAGGTCTAATAGCATTAATGGCAATCAAATAATCTTTTACAGAATCACAGGATTTCGATAGTCTTTGTAACGCTTTTAATTCGTGTTGTCTGTATGGATTTTTTGGTACAAATATATGATAATCATAAATAAATTTGTTCCATTTACTAATCCCAACATGCATAGGTTTATCCAATACAATTAGACTATTATACGGCTTATGACCTTTTCTAAACAACCAAAATAATCGCTGTAATATATTGTATTTTTTAATTACTATTAATGAGCCACCTGGATATTTCTTATATGATTTCAAATACTTTCCCATTATATTTTAAATATTAAAGTTAACTGTACTCGATCTTTTATTATCTCAGGTATTAATGCTTTATTCACATAAAGCTCATCATCTGCTTTTCCTTGTATAAGGATACCTTTTTCTTTGAATTTACTAATATATCTACTTAGATTATCTGGAGTAATACCTAATGTTTTTCTTATCCATTTTCTATTAGCCGTAGAAGCTACGTTTTTACTCTCACCGAGAGTTGGAACAAATGCCATATCAAATTCTACTAACTTACTAAGTAATTCCAACTCTCTATCAGTAATATTCAGTATCCCATTTAAAGATTTTAGAAATTCATAAATCAATGTATCCTTAGTAACAGTCTTTACTAATTTATTCATTAATTTTATTTTTAATTGAGTTTAATACTTTAATCAAATTGTGATATACTGTTTCTGCTTCAACCTTAACACATGTCTGGATATCACCTTCATTATAAGCTTCCATCATGCTGTTGAAATCATTAGTATAAGTATCGATCAAAGTATCTACATATTCTTTAATTTCTTCCAACTTAGAATCTTCTTCGTCTTCGTCGTCCATTCCAAGTAAATAACCATCATTTTCAAGAATTTCTGCTGTTTCTTCAGATAACTCGATAGAGAAATACTTATCACCAAATTCAGTCTGACTTTCTTTTTCAATGAAGAAAGTATCATCTTCTGTTCTGTTCAAAACATCACCTTTTTCCAAATCATTGAAAGCCTTAATAACCTTATAACAACTTACTTTATTCATAATTTTATCTGTTTATTTTTATTATTAAATTCTATTTCTTTTTGTCTATAACCATCAACATAACCGTCTTTATATCCTTCTTGATAATGTATTTCTTTATGTATTACGTTTCCCAAGTAAAAGGACAAAACCATTATAAAAATGATTATTAAAACAAATATTATAAAAT